>ENA-OVGC01000002-OVGC01000002.1-human-gut-metagenome-genome-assembly--contig:-NODE-2-length-171792-cov-12.913455_pt1 | contig 171792 bp, 138 predicted proteins | sample MGYA00237768_ERZ505415 | MGnify/ENA primary metagenome ERZ505415 (study PRJEB26158, sample SAMN06016382) | human gut metagenome | biome: human gut; feature: ankylosing spondylitis patient; material...
TGGGTTCAGAACGTCGTGAGACAGTTCGGTCTCTATCTGTTGCGGGCGTAGGAAGATTGAGGGGTCCTGACTTTAGTACGAGAGGACCGAGTTGGACGAACCTCCGGTGTATCGGTTATGCTGCCAAGTGTACCGCCGAGTAGCCGCGTTCGGTTTGGATAAGCGCTGAAAGCATCTAAGCGCGAAGCCATCCCCAAGATAAGTCTTCCCTTGAGGGGCGTAGGAGACTACTACGTTGATAGGCTGCAGGTGTAAAGACAGTAATGTCAAAGCCGAGCAGTACTAATTACCCGAACGGCTTTCTTACATCGAATCTTTATCTCATCTCCGCAAGATGTCAAACCATACCGAGTGCGCCGGGTAGTATCAGAAATGGATACGCGCACGTAAAAAAGTTCTTTTAGGTGGTTATAGCAGTGAGGTTCCACCTCTTCCCATTCCGAACAGAGAAGTTAAGCTCACTCACGCCGATGGTACTGCGGTTATCCCGTGGGAGAGTAGGTAGCCGCCTCTTCAAGGTCGGACTCTAAGGGTCTGACCTTTTTTTGTGCCCGCCGGGGACGGGCCGCGGCCGGATGCAGATGGATACTGACGGGCTGGTGCAGCTGGTGCGGATGCGGCGAGAGTGTGATGAGCATCGGGTGAAGTTTGTCGCGGGGGAAAAGGAGCGCTCTTTCTTTGCGGACGTTGCCTACGGGTGCTCCGGCTCCTTGCGGGTATGGGGGACTCTTTTTTCACTGGAAAAGATAAATTTTAGGGGGAGGGCGAGAATTTGCGGATTTCAGTGTAAAATGTTATCTTTATCCCTGCAACGCTGTTCCTATCAGCCTTGTAGGTGCATATTGATTTGACATGTCACGATTATGAAGCGTATTTTCTATGTGGCGATATTGCTGTTTGCGTTCACAACGCTCAAGCTGAACGCGCAAAGTTTTATGGACCGGACACACTTCGAGTTCGCGGCGGGGGCAGGTACCGAAGCCAAGGGAATTACGCCCATCGACTTTTCATTCAAGGCCCATGTGGAGTTCGTTGCTATTTCATATCTGTTTGTTACCGTGGAAGATAATGTCTCCCTATATAAGCATGATGACATCAAGACTTATTATAACGGAGTCAGCATCGGTGGCGGCTTGGGCGTGAAGCTGCTTAACGGTCTGGAAAGTGTTCATGCCCTTGATGTACGCGCAAAAGCTTTGGGCGGTGTGGGCAGTCCTGCCTGGAAACGGAACTCCTATGACATATCGTTGGCCTGGTATATCCGGTCGGGAAGATTCTCGCCGATTGTTGAACTTGGCTATCGTTTTATCGATTCGCGCACGAAGGGTATCAGCAATTGCGGGCACGCCTTCCTCTCGATTGGATTCAGATACTGACGGCAGTTGTCCAGTCCGCTTGGACTCCGGAGAGGCAAGTCCCTGCTCGCGATGGGACGGGATAAGGTCGGACTCACAAGGTCTGACTTTTTTTGTGCCAGTCGGGGGAACGTGAGGTGACGGGTAACGACCGAATTGCTCTTGTGTTGGAGGCGCAGGGAGCGATGATATGGAGAGGCGAAGATGAAGGCGACAGGACTATAAGGATGACAGGATGGCAAGACCGAGGGGGTTGCCTTGGTCCAATGCAGCATAATGTCTATCTTTGTGCGGTTAGGTGTTGCGGTGCGAGCCGCGACCGGTATCGTCTACCGCATGTCTGCCGTTGTGACAAGATGAATAAATGTAATATGGTGCGAAATCTGTTTTTGGTCGGTCTGTTTCTATTCCTGAGCGGCAGTCTGAGTGCGCAAAGTTTTTCTGATGTGGCAGATAGCTGCTATTATTATCTTGAACGGGGTGATACTGCGTCGTTTGACAGAATCTGCGATGGATTGTCCGATGCGTATGAGAGAACCTATAATACCGAATTATATTCCATTGTTCTGGAGTTGAACGGGATAAGGGCCCGTGACCAGGGGATTCGCTTGCTGTTGCTTGATGCTCGGAAGAAGAAGCGGGATGTCTCCAGAATCAGGAGTATGATGGAGCGGACGGATCGTCGGAATGCCGGTCGGGTCGCTGAAATTATTGACGAATACGGGTGGCTGTCCCCTGATGATATCGGCGGGGATGCCAACGAAACCCTCTTCCTGTGTATACAGCATGCTCAGGACTCGCTGATTCAGAATAGGTATTTGCCGATTTTGCAGCAGGCGGTTCATGAAGGTGCGGCAGAGGGTTGGCAATATGCCTTTCTCGCCGACCGATGTCTCATGAACCGGGGAGAGCGGCAAATCTACGGGACTCAGCGGATATCCAAAGATGGAATTGATTATCTGGTGCCGCTGCAGGATGTCGAACGGGTTGATTCCCTGCGGGCAGGCCTCGGTCTTGAGCCATTGCAGGAGTATATGTCGGATTGTGGCCTGGAGCAAGGTTGGAGTATGGAATACTACAAAGACCATTTGCAGCTGCACGAGTCAATCTTCGACTCATGGTACAAGCACATGCGCGGGAGCTCCCGGGAAGATTAGGATGCGCGACTATTCTTCATAGGGCGGACAGTTCTGGACCGTCGTGTAGCAGGATGGGTTATGATATGGAAAAAGGGGCTTGCGAGCCCCTTTTCGTTATTCGTGGTCCGGGCAGCCGTCGCCGGGGTGATGCTCCAGTACGGTATGCGGAACGTGTCCGTGAGTCAGCAACTGGATGGGACAGTCGTAGTTGCGCAGCTGCTCCTCGGTAATTCGGTTCGAATGGTGGCGGTGCACCTGACGGTTGACGCAGACAATCTCCTTGACAACACTCGTGATGGTCCCGATGTCGTGCGAGACCATCACAATCGCCATCCGGCTGTTCAGCTCGTGGAGCATGTGGTAGAGCTCCTTCTCGAACTTGTTGTCGACGAAGTTGGCCGGCTCGTCGAGAATCAGCAGCCGCGGGTCCGAGATGATGGCCCGGCAGAGCAGGGCACGCTGCAGCTGACCGCCCGATATTTCGCCTATCGGATGGTCGGCACATGCTCCGATGCCGGCAGTTTTAAGCAGCGAAAGGGCTTTGGCCCGGTCCTCGCGGGTGTAGCGCGAGCGGAAACCGCGGCGCCCCTGGAGGCCCGAGAGCGTCGTCTCGAGTACGGAAATCGGGAATGACCGGTCGAAATTCGACATCTGGGGCATGTAGCCAATCAGGCGCTCCTTGTCGCGGAAGAGCTCGGGGGCAAGCTCGATGCTGCCCCGAAAGGGTACCGTGCCGAGGATTGTCTTGACAAGCGTGGTTTTCCCGCCTCCGTTGGGGCCGATGATGCCGATGAAGTCGTCGTCGGCGATGTCCAGGTTGACATCCTTGAGCGCCTCGTAGCCATCGTAGCTGACGCTCACGTTGCGCATGGTTACCAGATTCATTGCTGAGCGGTGATTTGGGCCGTGATTTCGGCAATGTTGGTCAGTACATCCTCGCGCAGGGGGTCGATGGCAATGCTGGTTGCACCGAGGTCGCGGGCGATAATTTCGACGGTCGATGCCGGGAACTGGCTTTGGTAGAAAATGCGGGTTATGCCGTCGGCGCGCGCCTGGCGGATGATGCGCGCCAACTCTTTGGCCGACGGCTCCTTGCCTTCGTTTTCGATGGCCACCTGGCTGATGCCGTAGTCCCGTGCATAGTAGGTGAGGGCGGGGTGGTAAATCAGGAAATAACGGGTCCCGGCCTCCTGGAGCCGTGCGCCGACCTCGGCGTCGAGTTGTTGCAGGGCGGCCTTCAGTTTGCCGTAATTGACGGTGTATTTCGCCGAATCGGGATAGGCCGCATGGATGGCCTTGTAGGCGTTGTCGGCCATCTGTTGCAGGGCTCGCGGCGAGGTCCAGACGTGCGGGTCGATGCCGTGGGCGTGCTCCTTGCCGTCGTGGTGGTGTGCACAGCTGCCTTCGATAAGCTCGATGCCGCGGCTCAGGTTGACCACATTCTCAGGCTGCTGGAGTTTAGAGAGCAGCGAGTTCTCGAAGTCGATGAGCCCAACGCTGAAAATATGCCGGGCACGGTTCAGACGGGCGAATTGCCGGGGTGTCGGCTCGAATGTCTCGGGGCTTGCTCCGGCCGGTACGAGCACGTCGATGTCGAAGTCCGAGCCGACAATGCTGCCGACGATGGTTCGCAGCGGCAGAATCGTAACAACCATCGCGCGGTCGTCGGTTTGCGGCGTCCGGTTGCAAGCGGCAAGCAGCAGGGGAGCGATGAGTAGAGTGAGGTATTTTTTCATGGTGTAAGATTCTTGCGGCAAAGATACAAAAAACATCGTTTGCCGCTTCGCTCGATGGGAACCTGTACGGTCGGCCGAAGCAATCGGGTGCTGCGGGGCCGAGCTGTCCGGTACCTCTCGGATTGTGTGGTGGTGACTCAGCGTGAGATGCGTCGGTTGTCGTTCCGGATATCGGATGAGTCGCTCTCCCGGCGGGTGGGAGTGGCCTGGATGGCATTCAATATCAGCCAGGGTTCGACGAAGATGTTGATGAGCGCGTGCGCCGCAATGGCCGGCAAGAGGTTGCGCCCCGCTGCAATATAGACGGATGCGAGCAGTGCACCCAGGACGACGGTCGATGCGGCTGAGGCGGTTCCTGTGCGGAGATTCCCGCCCTGCAGGGTCCACGTGTAGTGTGTCAGCCCGAAGGCGAGAGCCGAGAGAATGACTTGCAGCAGCGTGCCCGTTCCGCTGTCGTGCAGCCAGTCCATCAGCATCTGGCGGAAGACCGCCTCCTCGACGATTCCTCCCACCAGGGCGGCATAGATGCCCAGCCATTTGAATATGCCTTTGAAACAGAATAGGTTCCGGCGGACCTCAGGTATCATTTGGGCCGTATAGAGGATGTATCCGGCCGCCGTAGCTGCGACGAGCATCAAGGCGTAGGGTAGTTGTAGGGTCGAGCGGTTGATGCCCAGATAGTTAAGGAAGTCCATAACTCCGTTGGCACACCAAATGATGATGAACGAGGTCATGAAGGCCGATATTGCGATGAGTACGATGGCGGCGGTTCTTCTCGGGCGTTGCGTGCGGTGTGTTTTCATCTTTGCTCAGTTTTGGGGTGGTTTGTTTTTTTGGAAACATAAATAAGTTTATAATATAAACTAAATAAGCCATCGTTTATTGGTGCAGGTGGGAGAGTTGTTTATGGAATAAATCGTGAATCCATTGGGAATCAAGGCCGTTGTGCTTTGTTCGAGGGGTTTTGGGTAGGGTATTCGCGTACTCGAAGGTGGTGTCGCTGGCGGGTTTGTTTCTTCTGCCATGGTTTCGGTCGCCAAAGTGCAGTTGCGTTATACGGGCCGACAATACCGTGTTGTGAAATAATTGTGCATCAGCGACTTGCTGCTATAGAGCTGCGTTGTGTGATGGATATTGCGGCGGCAGGCAGACTCTTTGGCCTTGCTCCCCAAACTTTGTTCCTCAAGTTCAAACCTCAGGGAGATGTTTGACGGTTGACGGTGATGCTGGGTTATGGCTGCAATCTTTTGTCTTGCCTGCGAATCTTCTGTTTACCGGATTCATGGAGAGTTGATGCCGGTGGCCGGATGTGAGCCTGATGGTTTTCGTGTTTTCTTGCGGTGCGGATTTTCCTGTCGCGCTGTAACTCTTTGTTTTGTTTGTTATTTTCCGCCGCGATTATTCGGGGACATTTGGCTTATTCTGAGGCTTTTGTACGGTGGCACCCATGCAGCCCCACTAATTTTACCTCATAATTTAACATAATGTAAATATTAATTCATTTTGTGAGGGCGCCCTTCTTCCGCTTTTATACGGATTTGTGTTGTGAATCAAGTTGGATGTCCCCGAATAATCGCTGGGGATTGTTTCGGTTGTAACTCGAGGTCGGAATTGTGCAACGAATCTACCATGCAAAGTCTGCTGTGAAACTCTTCGGCGCCTATGAGGCTGCAAGCTCTGTGGCAATTATCGCGCAGGTGCATCCTTCAGCGGCATACGGCCATGAGCGTATTTCTGATGATGTGGAGTCCATTGCGGTTGGATGGCAGCATCTGTTCCGTAAGGCGTTTCCGTGGAAAATGTATGACTTCGTTTGTGTGTTATCCTCGGCTGCTCGAAACAGACGTGTTGGGGTTTGCACGTGCTCCGAACGTTTTTCTTTGATCGGTTTGGGGCATGCTCCGGCTTCTGCTCTCGCTCTGGCTCCGGCTCCGGTTCCGGTTCCGGTTCCGGTTCCGGTTCCGGTTCCGGTTCCGGTTCCGGTTCCGGCTCCGGCTCCGGTCTCAACACCTACACCAACTCCGGTTCAGCTCCTGTCATTGTTTTTGTCCTGGTTTCTGTGTCGGCTCCCGGCTTTGCCAAACTCAAGTTCAAACTCTCTGTTCCTGGTCCTGTTCCCGGTCTCTGTTCCCGGTCCCGGTCCCTGCATGTCCCAGGCTTTACCAAGCTTAACCCCAACTCTCGTCTCTGTCCTTCTGTTCCTGTTCCTGTTCCTGTTCCTGTTCCTGTTCCTGTTCCTGTTCCTGTTCCCTGTTTAGTCCTTGTCAAGCTCCAGCTCCCGGCCGGTTTTAGCTTCGGATTCAGTCACAGTCCTCCATGACTCAGGTGGTTATGCGAAGTCCTGCATATAATGAATGGTTGAGATGGAATATCCGGCCCCGGATTTATCGCTCCGAGAGTGCGATATTTGTGCGCAACTGGACCGACGGTCGGTTTTATCGCTCTGACGGCGTATAACTCTCAAACGTATGGTCGTCGTACAGGATGACGATGCGTCGAACGGCAGCTCCACTGCGGGGCATTGCACCGAACGGCAGCTGCGGATTGTCGGAGGATGGCGCTGTCGCTTCGGGTGCGGGGGCTGATGGCTGAACTTGCCGCGGTGTGACGGGGGAGGCGGAGCCGAAGAGTGTGGACTCCCGGTCGGCGGCCGGTTTTGTCGGTTGTCCGCTGGTGGCTCCAACGCGCGGTGAGATGTTGTCCGCCGAATTTGCCGTGTTGGTGACTTCGCGATACATGGGGCCCGAATCGAGCAGCAGCCAGTCGGGGTTGAGTCGGGGAAATTTCATCAGCATCTTCTTCAGGAAGTCGAAGCTGGGCTTGTTGCGTCCGGCCATCAAGTGCGATATGCCGGCCGGATTGATTTCGAGCATCTCGGCGAGTTGACTCGGCTTCAAACCTTCACTCTTCATCAAATCGAGCAATTTTTCCCTCATCTCCTTAATTTTTTACAAATATAAATAATTTTCATCTGTAAAACAAGGATTTTTACTATTTGTAAAATGTCAATAAGTGTTGATAATGTTTACAATTGTAAACATTCGGATTCTGTTAAAATTCACCCCTTTAAAATAATTCTTCCTTTTCTATAGATGTGTATATATAATAAGCTGGTATATTAGTGTTTATTATGCGTAAATAGTCGAATATGGTTGTAGGGCGGCGTCTGGGCTCGGTCGTGGACTGTTTGCTGATTTAATTGTTTAATAAAATTGCATAAATCACTGATTTTTAGTGATAATAATATGTATAGGTTTAAGATTTTAACTTGTAAAACCCGCGTGGTTTTTGGTGATGATTGGCCGCAATAGAATTTTTACAAATGTATAGAATTAACAGACTGAATGCCGTTGTTGATAATTACAAATGTAACAAAACAGACTGAATCATACCTTCCCTGTCTTTTACATTTGTAAAACACACCCTTCCCTACCCTACTTTTCAGTCATTTTTCTTGTTTTTCGGAACTCCTTAGGGTTGTTTTTGTTGACAATTCTTTTTATCGAGGATATTATGTTAAATAATAGATAAGCGGAATGGGGCAATGCTATCCATTCCGCTTATTTACAGTCTGCTGAAGAGTTGTTAACAGCCTATTCGCGCGCGAGTTTTTCGGCTATTTCCCGGAACTCATCCGGAGTCAGCTGCAGCTTTTCACGGCGAAAATCGACGTCGTTTTCGCTGTTCATCGGTATCAGATGGATGTGTGCATGGGGCACTTCGAGGCCCAGAACCACCGTTGCAACCTTCTTGCAGGCGGTTTCCCGCTTGATTCGTGCAGCGACCTTCTTGGCGAAAAGCATCATCCCGGCAAGGGTTTCGTCATCGAGGTCGAAGATGTAGTCAACCTCTTTCTTCGGAACGACGAGCGTGTGCCCTTTGACCAGCGGGTTGATGTCGAGGAATGCGTAGTAGTTGTCGTCTTCTGCGACCTTGTAGGAGGGAATCTCCCCCGCAATGATGCGTGAAAAGATGGATGCCATGGTTTGTGATATTGTTGATAGTTGTTCGTTTCGTTGTTGCTGCCGCTCTTGGCTACTTTCGGAGCCGCGGCCATCGGCTGCCGGCTGGTTGTGTGGCGGCAGGTCGTGCGGTGCGGTTCGCTGTCTCTGCCACATGCGGCCATTTTCGGAGCCAGGCCGCATCGGCTGCCGGCTGGTTGCGTGGCGGCCGGTTGTGCGGTGCGGTTCGCTGTCGCTTGGGGCAGTGCCGCCTTAAAACGGTTTCTTGCCTTGGGCGATTCTCCGCAGGTTTATCAGGTTCAGGACTGGCGACACGGTGCTGCACAAGAGTACAATGGGAACCTCCCATCCGAACTCGATGGTCCCTGTCAGCCGCAGGGTGCAGGCGCCGAGCATCAGCAGGCATCCTGTGCCTGCGAGCCATTGGTTTGCGCGTTTCATCCTTGCCATTCGGCGCATTTCGTCATCAGCTGCGCTGTTCAGGGGCTGCCGATGGGGCGTTTTGTCCGTCTGGCCGTTGTTTGTTGTCATCTTACCCCTCTTACTCCTCGAATTTGGGCTTCAGGATTTCTGCGTAAATAACCGCTCTGCGCAGGTCGAACTCCGCTGCGATTTCGTTGGCCGGTTCTCCCGCTTTCGATGGTTCTACGGGCCTCTTTTCGTGCATGGCCGCCGTTACCTGCGGCTGGGCCGCCGATACGCTGCTGTGTCTGCGTTGCAGGCCATCGCTGGCATGTTCGGGACCGCGTCCTCTCGTCGGGTATGTCTCTGTGCCGCCTGAGGCCTGTTTCGGGGCTGTTCCGTGCGTCGGAATCCGTTTGCCGGAGTTCTGTCCGCTCCGGTATGCGGGCGGCTGAGACGGGCTGCCGCCCCTGTTGGCGGGGCCTGTGGCAGAGGCTGGCTGGCCGGAGCGGCGCTGCGGCAGAGGAAATCCCTCCGGCAGGCCGCTGCCCGGAGTCGGGAAGCGGGGCACGGTCGGATGGGGGTCTTTGCCCTCCCCGGATTGTGCTCCGTCGAGCTCCTCGGCGTCGCGTGCAGCCCGTTTCCGGGCCTTGGAGATGGCCGAGAAAATCATCGATGCAACGACGAACAGCAACCAGAGTATGGGAGCGTAGTCTTCCATGCGGCTCAGTTCATGGCTCGTTTGACGGTTTCAATACCCTTGATTTGGCGGATGCGGTCCATGACGGCGTTCAGACCCTCGGCATCCTTCACGTAGAGGCTGACGCTCCCCTCGAAGATGCCGTCGTGGCTGTGGATGTTCACCTCGCGGATGTTGATGTTGAAGTCGCCGCTGACCACCTTGGCCAGGTCGAGCAGGATGCCCATCCGGTCGATGCCGCGGATTTCGGCCGTCACCAGGTAGGACATCGCCTTGTGCTGTGACCACTTGATTTCCTCCTTGACGATGTTGTTGCCGAACTGGCTGGCCAGCCGGTTCAACTCGTCGCAGGTGGCCTTGTGGACGATGATGTTGCCACTCGCCGGGTCGCGGTATCCCACGACCTTGTCGCCCGGGATGGGCTTGCAGCATTCGGCAATGCGGAACTGCGGCTCGGCTTCGGCCTCGGGCGAAGGCTGTATGTCGCCTGCCGCCGTCGCCCCGTCGCTCTCCTCCTGCTCCTCCTTTTTGGGGATGAAGAGCGTCCAGAATTTGAGTATCTTGCTCTTCGAGTCGACCTTCAGGGTCTTCTCGAGGGAGTCGAGGCTGACAATCCCTGCGCCGATTTTGCTGTAGAGCTCCTCCTTGTTGCGGCAGCCGTAGGCCGGGACAATCTTGCGCAGCACGCGGCCGCTCAGTTTGATGTTGAGCTCCTTCATCTTGTCGTCGAGCATCTGCATGCCGTGCTCGATGTTGTGCTGCCGCTCGCGCTTGAGGAAGCTCTTGATGGCCTGCTTGGCCTTGGTCGTCGTGACGATGTCGAGCCATTCGGGCTTTGGCCGTGCGTTGTCGGCCGTGATGATTTCAATCTGGTCGCCGCTGTTGAGCGTCGTGGTGATGGGCTCGAGCTTGTGGTTGATTTTGGCGCTGATGGCGTTGTTGCCTATTTTCGAGTGGATGTCGTAGGCAAAGTCGAGCGCTGTGGCGCCGAAGGGCAGCTTGCGCGATTCACCCTTTGGTGTAAATACTACTATTTCACTGGTATACAGTGATAACTTGAAGTTGTCCAGGAAGTCGACCGCATTCTCCGTCGGGCTGTTCAGCGCCGCGCGAATCTGCTTGAGCCACTTGTCGAACTCGTCCTCGTCCTGCGAGATGGTCGCATGCTTGTACTTCCAGTGGGCGGCGAATCCCCGTTCGGCGATATCCTCCATGCGCTGCGTGCGGATTTGCACCTCGACCCATACGCCGTCGGGGCCCATGACCGTCGAGTGCAGCGCCTCGTAGCCGTTGGCCTTGGGCATCGAAATCCAGTCGCGCAGGCGGTCGGGTTTCGGGGTGTAGTTGTCGGTGATGGAGGAGTAAATCTGCCAGCATTGCGTCTTTTCGGAGGGGAACGGAAGCGGCTTGAAGACAATCCGGATGGCGAAAAGGTCGTAGACCTCTTCGAAGGGTATCTGCTTGCGCTGCATCTTGTTCCAGATGGAGTAGACGCTCTTGACTCGGGCCGAGATTTCGTAGTTGATTTTGTCGCGGTTGAGCGCGGCGATAATCGGGGCGTTGAACTTGTCGACGAACTCCTGCCGCGAAGCCTCCGATTCGCTCAGCTTGCGGGTGATTTCGGCGTACTCCTGCGGGAAGCGGTACTTCATGCAGAGGTCCTCCAGCTCGCTCTTGATGGAGTAGAGCCCGAGTCTGTAGGCCAGCGGAGCGAAGAGGTAGATGGTTTCGCCCGTGATTTTGATTTGCTTGTTGAGCGGCATCGAGCCGAGCGTACGCATGTTGTGCAGGCGGTCGGCTATCTTGATGAGGATGACCCGCACGTCGTCCGACAGGGTCAGCAGCACCTTGCGGAAGTATTCGGCCTGTTTCGAGGTGTCGGCGTTGAAGACCCCCGACATCTTGGTCAGGCCGTCGACCATCGAGGCGATTTTCGGGCCGAAGATGCGTTCCATGTCCTCGACCGTGTACTCCGTATCCTCCACCACGTCGTGCAGCAGCGATGCGACGACCGACTTGACGCCCAGGCCAATCTCCTCGATGACGATTTTGGCTACTGCAATAGGATGCAGGAGATAAGGCTCGCCGGAGCGGCGCCTTACCCCCTGATGGGCCTCTTTGGCCAGGAAAAATGCCCGTTTAATCAGATTCCAGTCTTCGTCGTTCTTGCAGATTTTGGTGCACGAGAAGAGCAGGTCGTCCCATTTCTCCTTGATTATTCGTTCATCCTCGGCAGTATAGTCCATAAGCAATCTCTTGAGTCGCTACTCTTTTTTCTCCTTCATGGCCTCGCGGACCTTCGCTTCGATTTCGGCGCTGAGCGCTTCGTCCTTCTTGAGCAGCTCCTTCACCGCATCGCGGCCCTGGCCGATTTTGCGCTCTCCGTATGAGAACCACGAGCCGGCCTTCTTGATGATGCCGTAATCGACGCCCAGGTCGATGATTTCGCCGATTTTCGAGATGCCCTCGCCGAACATGATGTCGAACTCGGCACGCTTGAACGGGGGTGCCACCTTGTTCTTCACCACCTTGACCTTGGTGCGCGTTCCGAGCTGGTCCTCGCCGTCCTTGATGACCGACATGCGGCGGATGTCGATACGCACCGAAGCGTAGAATTTCAGCGCGTTACCGCCGGTCGTGGTCTCGGGGTTGCCGTATACGACGCCGATTTTGTCGCGCAGCTGGTTGATGAAGATGCAGACGGTCTTGGTCTTCGAGATGCTCGACGTAAGCTTGCGCAGCGCCTGCGACATGAGGCGGGCCTGGAGTCCCATCTTGGCGTCGCCCATCTCGCCTTCGATTTCGGCCTTGGGGGTCAGAGCCGCCACCGAGTCGATGACGATGATGTCGATGGCGCTCGAACGAATCAGCGAATCGGCGATTTCGAGCGCCTGTTCGCCGTTGTCGGGCTGCGAGATGAGCAGGTTGTCGACATCGACACCCAGTTTCTGGGCGTAGAAGCTGTCGAAGGCGTGCTCGGCGTCGATGAATGCCGCGATGCCGCCCGCCTTCTGTGCCTCGGCGATGGCGTGGATGGCCAGCGTCGTCTTACCCGACGATTCGGGACCGAAAATTTCGATGACGCGCCCCTTGGGGTATCCGCCTACGCCCAGCGCCATGTCGAGCGTGATGGAGCCCGTCGGGATGACGGGGATGTCGGCAATCTCGGTGCTGTTCATCCGCATGATGGAGCCCTTGCCGAAGTCCTTCTCTATCTTTTCCATTACCGCGTTGAGCACTTTGAGCTTGTCCGCGTTCACCTGAGCTTTTTCTGCCATTGTGTGTAGTTCGTTATCTGAGTAAATTGTTTTTTGTCTTTTTTAGTTTGCTCGGCCGCTCGTCCGTAGCTTCGCTGCGTCTCCGTAGCCGCGTCTCCGCTGCTCGGCCGCTCACCCCGGCCCTTGTTCTGTGCGGACGTTTTTCCGTCTGCCGCTCTGTTCGGGCAGGTGTCCGCCTCTTCCGGAGCTATCGCCTCGATTTGCGCAGGGCGTCGCGCCGCTGTTCGGCTATCGGCCGCTTGTCGGGGCGCATGTCGCGCGGCAGAGGCATGCGGATGATGCGCGCATCGAGCCATCGGTCTTCGTAGGGGCTCCAGTTGTTCATCGGGAGATACCCTACCGTCATCCTCCATCGGAAGCCGTTCTTGTTCACCAGGTCGTTCGACAGGCGCGGTATGGCGAGCACCGATGTGCGGGCCCGTTCGCGCATCTGCTGCATCTGCTGGCATTCGCGCTCCTTCTGCCGTGCAAACGGATTGTCGCCCTGGTCGAGCCAGTCGCTCGGAAGCGTTGCCGGTTCGGCATAGAGGAACTCCATGCGCGCCAGCGAGTCGGCCAGCGGCTGCAGCCCGCTTCCGTCGTTGCGTTCGGGGCTTTGCGGAGCCTCCTGGCGGAACCTCGCCTCGGGCTGCATGCTCCCCTGCTGCGGCTCCTGGGCGTGAAGCGCAACGGTGCCGCAGAGCAGAGTCGTCCAAAGGGTCAGAAGGTTCGCTTTCATGGTCGTTGTCCGTGTTGCCGTCGGGGCGTCTCCCCGCCGATGCGTCGTGTCGCGGCCTATTGTTCGTAGGCCTCGAGAATCTGCTGGTAATGGTCCTTGGTCCGCACCTTCTCGAAGATTTTTTCGATGCGGCCCTCGGCATCGATGACGAAGGTCGTGCGCAGCACACCCATGTACTTGCGTCCGTACATCGACTTTTCGGCCCATACGCCGTAGGCTTCGCAGACCGAGTGGTCGGTGTCGGCCAGCAGCGTGAAGTTCAGCTCGTGCTTCGCGCAGAAATTGCGGTGCGACTGTTCGCTGTCGGGACTCACGCCGATGATGCGGAATCCGCGGCGGGCCAGCTCATCGCGGCCGTCGCGCAGACTTTTGGCCTCGAGCGTACATCCCGAAGTGTTGTCCTTGGGATAGAAATAGAGGATGACGCGCTGCCCCCGAAGGTCCGCAAGCGACAGGGGTTCACCCTCCTGCGTGGTCGATTTGAAATCGGGGGCCATATCCCCGGGCCGTAATGCAATCATAGCTTCGTCAACAGATGAAATTACCTTCCAAAATTAATATAAATCCGCGGATTTCCATGCATGCCGCCCCATTTTTTTGCGCCTCAGTCCCACGAGTAGGTCACCTCCACCTGCTCGTTGAACTCTTCGGGCGAGGTGTTCAGCCGGCGTCGGCAGGCCGGGCAGCGGATGGCCGTTTCGGTTTCGACGTAGCCTCCGTCGCCGCAGCCGACGCAGGCGGGCAGCATGCCGAAAAAGGGTTGTGTCGAGTGTTCGAACTGCGCGCCGCAATGTTTGCAGCGGATTTTGTAAGCTGTTCCCATGGTTGTTGTTTTTTACAGGTTCACGATGCAAAGGAACGGCCTTCGGGTGACAACTTGTGACACTCTTTCCCAACGGGCGGAAAAATTTTCCCCGCTGCCCTCTCCGCCCTACTGAATCGGCCGCAGCTCGCCTGTGGTCGAGTCCATGATGTACCCCTTGACCACCACGTCGCCGGGGATGAGCGGATGGTTGCGGACCAGGTCGACGGTCTCCAGCACGGCAGCCTCGGTGTCGTCGAAGCCGTGGAGCCAGGCGTCGAGGTCGATGCCGCAGTGCTTCATCAGCGTGATGTGCTGCTCGGAAATCCCCCGCTGCTTCATCAGGTGCTGCATCTCGGCGCTGTCCATTCCCTGCACGCCGCAGTTGGTGTGGCCGATAATCATCACCTCGTTGACGCCCAGCTCGTAGATGGCTACTAGCAGGCTGCGCACCGTGCTGTCGAAGGGGTTGGTGATGGTGCCTCCGGCGTTCTTGATGATTTTCACGTCGCCGTTGCGCAGTCCGAGCGCTGCCGGGAGCAGCTCCACAAGCCGCGTGTCCATGCAGGTGACAATCGCGATGCGTTTGTTGGGGTATTTGTCCGTGATGAACCGTTCGTAGCCCTTTTCGGCCACGAAACGGCGGTTGTAGGCAAGAATCTCGTCAATCATCTTTGTCGTATGTCTTTATTTCAGGTTTTCGGCAATGTATCTTCGTATGTGCTCCTCGAGTTCCGGCGTGTCGACGATGCGTATGTCGTCGAGCAGCCCCACCACGAAACGGCCTACGCCGGCATAGTTCGCCACTTCGGTGTCGAGCAGCCAGCGCCCCTCGCCGGCGGGCCGCAGGTCGCGTTCGGCGAGCGGATACTCCTCGCAGAGGAGGTTGCAGGCCAGCATCCCCAGCTCGAGCCGTACGCGGTGGCGCACCTCGCCGTGCATGCGGAAGGGGTCGATGAAGCCCTCGGTGTGGGCTTCGGCATGCTGCCAGGGCGTGTCGGTCGGCTCCACGGAGCCGATGCGTGCCGTCTTGAAGAGCTTGCACCGTCCGTCCTCGGGGTCGTAGCACCACACCTGCACGTAGTTGGTCGTGAAGGCGAAGGGCTCCACGCGCCGGTCCCGCAGGCCGTGGGCCGACTGGTAGCCGCGCAGCGTCACCTGTCGCCGCTCCTCGATGGCTTCGACCAGCCGGCGGATGTTGGGGGCGTTCTTACCGCGTACGACCGTGTCGGCCAGCGTACGGTTGTCGTAGACCGAGTAGAGTTTGCGCTTGAGGTTCTGCTTCAGCAGGTTCGTGTCGTCGATGTTCTCGATGGCGCTCTTCAGGATGACGGCCTCCTCCTCGGTGAAGTGGACCAGCTGCGAGATGTCGCGGAAATGGGGCGACGCCTTGTCGAGCCGGATGCAGTCGCCTGTCTTCTTGATGACGAATCCCGCCTCGCGGAAGGTGTCGATGTAGCGGTAGACGGTGCGGCGCGACATCTGGAGCCGTTCGGCCAGCTGGTCGACGTTGTAGGTGGTGTTGGCCGTGAGCAGTTTCATGAGGCGCAGCAGCCGTTCGAGCTTGGGTTGGTCCATGCCGGGGTGATTTTTTGCAAAGATACGAAAAAGCCGTGACATGAGATGTCACGGCCATGTTTTGTCTCTGCCGGCGGACGACGGTCGGCGCAGGTCATTGCTGCCGTGCCTCACCCCTCGCTGCGAGGTACTCTTCGAGCACGAGTTCCAGCTGTCCGGGTCCCGCATCGAGCAGGCGGTCGTTGATAGCGTACGGCGTGTCGCAGATGCGCAGCGATAGTGCGATGTTGGCCTTCTCCAGCATTCCGGAGCTGTCGTATCGCTGTGCGAGGTCGCGGACATGGATGGCGAGGAGTTCATTCCCGGCAATCCGTTCCCGGCTGAACCCCTCAATCGACTTCCAGGGAAAGAAATGACCCTTTGCCGGTCTGAAAATCGTGTTGACCCGGAGTCCTTCGGGCGATACGACCACCAGCGGGCAGCGCCTGCGGAGCAGAAGCAGAATCAACAGCCCGACGCAGCAGGTACCGAAAAAGAGGATTGACAGCCACCCTACGGCAGGGATGACGTAACGGGCAGCCCACGACGGGTCGCCTTGGGCATGGAGAATCATCCACGCCCCCGCGCCGACAAAGGCGGCGCTTCCTGCCAGCAGGGGCAGGATTTTGCGAAGACTGAGGTGGAAAGGACGGGTTTCGAGTTTCGGATTCACGGCGTATGGAGTTAGGTATGTACAAAGGTATAAAAAAATCGCGACGTGAGGCTTTGCGTCTTTTCATGTCATGTAAAAACCGAAGGGAGAATCGCATTCTCCCTTCGGTCTCTCTTTCGTTTCTGCCTTCCGGCTCGCTTCTTGTTCCTTCTTTTGCCGGCTCGCTCCTTCTTTCGCCGCCTTCCGCGGCTTTCGGCCTACTGGGCCAGCACCAGCTTCTCGATTTCCTCGACCTGGCGGCGGAAGCTCTTGTCCGTCTCCATGAGGTTCGACACCGCCTTGCACGAGTGAAGCACCGTGGCGTGGTTGCGGCCGCCGATTGCCGAGCCGATGGTCGTCAGCGGGGCCTTGGTGTGCTGCTTCGAGAGGTACATGGCAATCTGCCGCGCCTGGGCGATTTCGCGTGTCCGCTCCGTGGAGTTGAAGCGCTCGAAGTCGAGGTTCAGGTACTTGCAGACCACCTCGATGATGTGCTCGATGGTCACCTCCTTCTGGTAGAGCTTCACGTAGGCTTTCAGAATCTCCTTGGCCAGCGCCACGGTCATCTTGCGCCCCAGGAAGGTGGTGTTGGCCGCAAGCGACGAGAGCGCACCCTCGATTTCGCGGACATTGGCCGAGATGTTGTCGGCCAGGTAGGCAATCACCTCTTCCGAGACCTCCGTGCCGAGTTTCTGGGCCTTGGCGCGGATGATTTTCACCTTCGTCTCGCGGTCGGGTGTATCGATTTGGGCCGAAAGTCCCCATTTGAAGCGGGTCAGCAGCCGCTGCTCGATGTCCTTCAGCTCGACGGGCGGCTTGTCCGACGTGAGGACCAGCTGCTTGCCTGCCAGCTGCAGGTGGTTGAAGATGTTGAAGAAGGCATTCTGCGTGCCGGCCTTTCCCGTCAGCTCCTGGATGTCGTCGATGAGCAGCACGTCTATCATCTGGTAGAAGTGGATGAAATCGGGGATTTCACCGTTCTTGTAGGCCGTCTGGAACTGGGCCTGGAACTTGTTCATCGAGACGTAGAGCACCTGCAGTTCGGGGTGGCGCTGGCGCACCTCGTGGCCGATGGCCTGTACGATGTGGGTCTTGCCCAGTCCCGAGTTGCCGTAGATGTAGAGCGGGTTGAAGGGGTTGTTGCCCGGGTTGAGCGCCACGGACATGCCGGCCGAGCGCGCCAGGCGGTTGCATTCGCCCTCGATGAAGGTCGAAAAGGTGAGCGCCGGGCTGAGCTGCGGGTCGATGATTATCTTCTTGAGTCCCGGAATTACGAAGGGATTCTTTATATTTGCGGTGTCGGTCTGCGTGCTGAAGCGCGAAATGGCGGTCGTGTCGGCTTCGTGGGGAAGCGGCATCGAGGGCTTGTTGGATTTCGGCACGGCATAGTGCAGACGGGTCTGCTGCCCGTAGAACTGCGAGATGATGGGACGCAGGAAGGGAATGTAGTTCTTCTCAATCTGGTCCACATAGCTTGCATTGGGTACGCGCAGCCGCAACGTCGTTCCGTCGAACTCGAGCGGAACGATGGGCAGGAACCACTTGGCAAACTCCTCCTCGGTAGTCTGCTTTTTGATGCGGTCAAGACAATTCTGCCATATATCGCTATATGCCTGCGCGTTGTTTAACATGGTACGGGTTTGTGTTGCTTTGACAAGGCAAAGTTGTGAATAATTTTGTAAAAAGATTTCCGAAATTCGGTTGCATATTTCCTTTTTTTATATATGCAAAAAATACCCTTCGGCGGGTGTTATTTTTAACTCGCTGATATTGAATTGTCGAATTATTTTTCCTATATTTGCGTATAAATTTTTTGGAGGTTCCGCAGACTGAACTATAAATAAAACAGATAAAAACCTATGGCAAACGAACTGGAACAGATGGTACTGCGCAAGGCGCAGTCGTGGCTCGACGGTCATTATGACGAAGAGACCAAAAAACAGGTCAAGTACCTGATTGAGAATGATATGAAGGAACTTGTGGAGAGCTTCTACAAGGACCTGGAATTCGGTACGGGCGGTCTGCGCGGCATTATGGGCGTGGGTTCGAACCGCATGAATGTCTACACGGTGGGTGCCGCCACGCAGGGCCTGGCCAACTACCTGAAGAAGAATTTCGCGGGTGAGCAGATTCGCGTGGCCGTGGGCCACGACAGCCGCAACAATTCGCGCATGTTCGCCGAGCGTGTGGCCGACATCTTCGCCTCGAACGGCTTTACCGTATTCCTCTTCGACGCACTGCGTCCGACGCCCGAGCTGAGCTTCGCCATCCGCGAGCTGAAATGCCATTCGGGTGTGGTCGTGACGGCGTCGCACAACCCCAAGGAGTACAACGGTTACAAGGCCTACTGGACCGACGGTGCGCAGGTGACGCCTCCGCATGACAAGAATATCATCGAGGAGGTTGCCAAGATTACCGACATCGACATGATTCAGACGGGCGCCCACCCCGAGAACATCACCATTCTGGGTGAGGAGTTCGACGAAATCTACCTTAATAAGGTACACGAGTTGTCGCTTTCGCCCGAGTGCATCGAGCGTCATCGCGACATGAAGATTATCTATACGCCGCTCCACGGTTCGGGCGTGCGTCTGGTTCCCGCCTCGTTGCGCAAGTTCGGTTTCACGAACGTGAAGCTCGTGCCCGAGCAGGCTGTTGTCGACGGCAACTTCCCGACGGTCGAATCGCCCAATCCCGAGGAGCGCAAGACGATGTCGATGGCCATCGACCTGGCTGCCAGGGAGGGTGCCGACCTGGTGCTGGCTACCGACCCCGACTCGGACCGCATCGGCGTGGCGCTGCGCAACAAGAAGGGCGAATACGTGCTGCTGAACGGCAACCAGACGCTCGTGCTGCTGCTCAGCTACCAGCTCACGCGCTGGGCCGAACTGGGCAAGCTCGACGGCAAGCAGTATGTGGTGAAGACCATCGTGACGTCGCAGATGGCCAACGCCGTGGCCGACTTCTTCAAGGTGAAGTGCTACGACTGCCTCACGGGCTTCAAGTACATCGCCAAGATTATCCGCGAGAACGAGGGCAAGACGCAGTATATCGGCGGCGGCGAGGAGTCGTTCGGTTATCTGGCCGGAGACTACGTACGCGACAAGGATGCCGTTTCGGCCTGCTCGATGGCGGCCGAGGCTGCTGCCTGGGCCATGGATACGATGGGGCTGACGCTCTTCGAGTGGCTGCAGCAGCTCTATGTGAAGTACGGATTCTACCGCGAGGGACTCGTATCGGTTGTCCGCAAGGGCAAGGAGGGGGCCGAACTGATTCAGAAGATGATGGTCGACTTCCGCGAAAACCCGCCCAAGACGATTCTCGGTTCGCCCGTAGTGCGCATCAACGACTTCAAGTCGCTTGAGACGCTCGACGTGAAGAGCGGCGTGAAGAGCCCCATCGAGCAGGACAGCAGCAACGTGCTGCAGTGGTTCACCGAGGACGGCACCATCGTTTCGGTGCGTCCTTCGGGAACGGAGCCCAAAATCAAGTTCTATTTCGGCGTGAAGGCTCCGCTGCACTCGGTCGAGGAGTACGACAAGGTGCTTGCCGAACTCGACGCCAAAATCGAGGGCATCAAGAAGGACCTTAAGTTGGAGTAATTACTTGCCGTACGGCTTTCGTTTCTGCCCCGGAACTTCCGCAAGGAGGTTTCGGGGCTTTTCTACGGGGACGTGTCTTGGACTTCTCAATCTGCTTGCGCCTTGCGCCGGGCTTCCCGATATACCGCTTTTATCCCTTCCCGCCTCTCCCCTCTCCTCTTCTCTTCTCTTCTCTTCTCTTCTCTTCTCTTCTCTTCTCTTCTCTTCTCCTCTCCTCCTTCTCTCCTCCTCGGCAGCATCACGGTTCCTGTGTTCCTGCCCTCTGTACTCTCTGTTCCTGCTTCCGGGTTTTCAAATATGTCTGGCGCGGTTTGTTCAGTTCTCCACCGCCTTCGCTTTCCTTCTTTTTCTCTCGGTTCGGAGTGAAACTTGTTGTGCTTCTAAATTTTTAGTAGTATATTTGTGAAAAATTAGGGATTTGATGCGAAATTTGACCTTGACCCGAATTATTCTTCTGTTGGCCGCCCTTGTACCGGGGCTGTGGAGCGCCTCGGCGCAGGAGCCCGGACGGGCGGAGGCGGTGCTGCGCTTCGACCAGGCGCAGCGCGACACGGTAGCCGATGCTCCCGCCGCATTGTCGGCGCTGGCAGATACCTCAAGTCGTGCTGCCTGCAAGCTCAACCGCAGGCGGGTCTCCTTTTCGGAGGCTTATGATGCCGTGACACTCTGGAATGTGCGGCGTGTGAAGGTCAAGAGGCGGCGCATGCGGCTCTCCGACTCTACGGGCCGCGAGCAGGTCCGGTTGCTGAAGTTCCTTACCGAGCGCAACCGCCGTAAAGCCGTCGCTCCCCATCTGGTCGGCAATGTGGCTGGATATACGTGGGCGGGCGGCGAGGAGACCGTCGGACGTACGGGCAGGCGGCGCTACGAGCCGGTGCGGATGAATACCTATTCGTTGCGGACCGATTACGACTCGCTGCGGCGGAAGCTGGGCTATGTGCAGGTGTCGTGGACGCCGCAAGGCATCTGGCGCGGCCTGCCCGAAGATGCGGTTTACCTGCTCGACGGCAAGCTTGTTCCCGGGGCCGTGCTTCGCTTTATCGAGGGGCTGGTTCTGCGGCGGCTCGATGTCTGGAATCCTGCCGATGGCGCAGAGTCTGCGGCAAGGGCCTCCGCCCTGCTCGATTCGTTGAAGGGTGTCGTGCCGCTGTCCGCTGCTGCGCCGCGCGCGGTTGTCGTGGGTGAAACCTACCCCGAGCGGGTACCGCTTGTCCTGCTGGACGGCCGTTTTACGACGGTCGATGCATGGCTGTCGATGTGTCAGGCCAATGCCTTCTCGACAAGAGCAGAGGTTCCGATGTACTACTATTATATTTTGCCGGCCGAAGCTGTTCAGCTCTACGGGCCTCGGGGGCGCTACGGGGCTGTTTACATCGACCTTGCGGAGTGAGCGCAGGTGTCTGCACCTCCGCTCTTCGGATTTTCGTCCGGTGTCGGGGGTGTGCGTCTCTGCCGGATGATACCCATATTCTTGTTTTATGCCGCTGGCGGGTCCCTTCGCGGGTCCGCCTTTTTCCTGCCTTTCCTCCTCGGATATTGCCTCTTCTCCGCTACCCTCTCCCCTTTGGCCGACTTTTCCAGGAAAATAACTAATAATTTAGTTGTATAATTAATAATTTAGTTTTATCTTCGCCGTACAGAGAACAACTAAATGTATAGTTATGGCGGAAATCGTTAAAAACAGGCCGCAGGAACTGACGCGGGCCGAACTGGAAATCATGCAGGTGCTGTGGGCGCGGGGGGCTGTGGTCATTCACGACATCCTCGACGAGATGGAGGAGCCCAAACCCGCCTACAACACCGTTTCGACCATCGTGCGGATTCTCGAAAAGAAGGGGTTTGTCTCGCACAAGGCCTACGGCAAGACCCATGAGTACTTCCCGCTTGTGGCAAAGGAGGATTATGCGCGGCGATACATGGACGGTGTGCTGAAGAACTTCTTCGGCGGTTCGCTCAGCCGTCTGGTCTCCTTCTTTTCGGAGCAGAAGGCCATTTCGCTCGAAGAGACCGATGCCATCCTGCGGATGCTGCAAAACGACACGTCGCAAGACGATACGAAACAATAGGACGCCATGAAACCCCTGCCGCTCTATCTGCTCGAAGTGCTCTTCTGCAGCGGCCTGCTGCTGGCCTTCTACCACCTGATGCTTGTGCGCCGGGTTGCGTTCGGCCATTGCCGGCGCTTTCTGGTGGCGGCCATCCTGCTGTCGGTGGCGCTTCCGCTTCTGGATATCCCCCTATACCCTGCCCGGACGCATGGGCCGGCGTCGGTCGTTTTCGAGGAGCCGGTGCCGGACGCAGTTGCGGAGCGCCCGGAGCATGTCGCGCCCCTGCAGGCTGCGGGCGAAGCGGGGCCGGGGCACACGGAGACGGCGGTTGGCCGCGTGCAGGTGCTGAGGATGGTGATGTGGGGCATTTACGGCATCGCGACCGCCCTGCTGCTTCTGGCTCTGCTCCGGCGTGTGGTTGCGGTCCGGCGCCTGCGGCGGCGTGCCAGGGTGACCGACCGCGGCGACTACTTCGAGGCCGAGAGCGACGAGGTCGAAACCCCCTTCTCGCTTTGGCGGACGGCCTATCTGGCGCCGGGCTACGACGCGGAGGAGCGCGAGGCGGTGCTTGCCCACGAGGCGAGCCACATCCGCCACCGCCATTCGGCCGAACTGCTTGTGGCCGAGCTGGCCCGTTGCCTCCTGTGGTTCAATCCATTTGTCTGGCTGTTGCAGCGGGCTCTGCGCGAGGTACAGGAGTGGGAGGCCGACCGCGACGTACTGGACCTGGGATATGACCTGGACCGATACCGTCAACTTGTTTTTCGTCAGCTTTTCGGTTATAATCCGGATATAACCTGCGGGCTGAACCATTCATTCACCAAAAATCGATTCATTATGATGACACGACGCGAAATGCACCGCCATGCCCTGTGGCGTCTCGGTGCTGCCATCCCCGTGGTGGCTGGAATGATGATGCTCTGCAGTTTTACCACCCGCGAGCCCTCCCCGGCTCCGAACCCTTCTCCGGCCGGACCCTCCGAGTCCGCTCCGCAGCGGAGCGAAATCCATATTTCTTCCGACGGCAAAATCCTCTTCAACGGGCGAGAGGTCACGGCCGGGGAGCTGCGTACGGCCGTGATTGCATGGCGCGACAGCCTCTCCAGGGAGGAGCGTCCCGGCATGACGGTCGTCATCCGCGCCGCCCGCACGGTGCTGATGGGCTCCCTCTCCGAAGTCAAGGATTTGTTGCGCAGGGCTGCTGTGCTGCGTGTACGCTACAAAACCATGGAGGGCGAGACCGAAGTCGAGCGGCTCCTTCCGCCCCGAATCGAGACGCAGTCCGAAGGCGTTGAGATGGTTACTCCCTGGGAGCGGGTTCCGGGCGATGCGCACTACCCCGATTCGTACCGCCTGGATATGGCGGAGCGCAACTACTTCATGGTGCTGGTGAATGCCCGGGGAGCAATCCTTGCCGGAACTCCGGGTCATTTGGAGGAGTGCAGCCCGGAGGAGCTGAAGGCACTGGCCCGGGAGTTCGTGCTCAACCCCTCGCACCTCCCGACCCTCTCCGAGGGCCAGCAGATGGAGATTGACCTGCCCGACGGCCGCACGGAGCGTTATGAGGCGAGCCGGGGCCTTTTCGGTATTCATCTCGCCCGCGAGACGCCTTATGCCGTCTATGCCGAGGTGCAGCAGGCGTTGTCGGAGGTCTATGCCGGGTTGCGCGCAGACCTCTCCCGCCGATGGTTCGGCCGGTCGTTCGAGGAGCTAATCGAGGCGGAGCGAATCCCGGTGCAGCGGGCCTTGCCCGTCCGGATTTTCGAGGCCGAGGTGCTGGCGGATAATTCATCGCGCGACATCTCCCGCAATCACGACGCACGTTGAGGCCCGATTTGCCTTCCCCCGTCATATACGAACCCCGACCGATACTTCGGCACGGGGTTCGTTTGTCGTTGGTTGCCTCGGGTGGGCAGCGACGGCCGGGCGCCATGCGGCGGCATGGCGGGACTTCCTGGATGTTAGTCCCTCAGTTTCTCGTTGTTGAGGTGGCGCTCCTTGTCGCGTGAGGTTTTCTTGGCGAAGTTGGCCTCCATGGCGGCCGTAAGGTCGACCCCCGTCTGGTTGGCCAGGCAGACCAGCACCCACAATACGTCGGCCATTTCGTCGGCGAGGTTGGCCTTCTCGCCCGCCTTGAAGGACTGGTCGCCGTAGGTGCGGGCCATGACGCGGGCCAACTCCCCCACCTCCTCGGTCAGACAGGCCATGTTCGTCAGCTCCGAAAAGTAGCGCACGCCGTACTGCTTAATCCAGGCGTCCACTTTGTCCTGTAACTCCTTGATTTCCATTTTCGCTATCTTACTCTTATCAGATTCAGCCCGTCACGCAGCGGGACGATGACGTTTTCGGTGCGGGGGTCTTCGACCACCATGCGGTTGAATTCGAGCAGCGCCTGCGTATGGCGGTCGTTGTGGGCCACGGGCTGCACCACCTTGCCCGACCAGAGGATGTTGTCGGCAATGAGCACCGAACCCGGGCGGACCAGCGCCGGTGTCGCGCCGTCGCCCATCAGCATCCGGTAATAGGCCGGGTATTCGCGCTTGTCGCCGTCGATGAAGACCAGGTCGAAGCATTCGCCCAGCTGCGGGGCGATGTCGAGCGCCGACCCGATGTGGAGCCGGATTTTGCTACCATGGGGGCTGCGGTCGAAAAAGGAGCGGGCGAACGACTCCAGTTCGTCGTCCACCTCGATGGTGTGCAGCACCCCGTCGTCGCCCAGTCCGGCGGCCATCGCCAGGGCCGAATAGCCCGTGAAGGTGCCGATTTCGAGGACGCGCCGGGCCCCCGTCATCCGGACGAGCATCTCGAGCAGCTTGCCCTGGATGTGGCCCGAAATCATGCGGGGCTGGACGACGCGCAGGTTGGTCCGGCGGTCGAGTTCGTGGAGCAGCGGCTCTTCGGCGTCGCTCATCCGGTGGATGTATTCTTCGATGGGGTCCATGGTCGTGGCATTTCGGTGTTTAGCGGGAGACTTCGGTGTCGGGACGCTGCAGCAGGCAGCCGTGCGGGTCGCGGCGGAGCATCGCCGGGCGGAACAGCTCTTCGGGATAGCGTACGTCGCTCAGAAAGAGTCCCTGCGGAGGCGCTCCCCCGCTCGACCTGGAGAGGTTGCGGCTGCGGACAATCGCGGCGAACTCCTCGGGTGTGTAGCGGCCGCGTCCGACATCGACCAGCGTGCCGACAATCGCGCGCACCATGTTGCGCAGGAAACGGTCGGCGCGGATGGTGAAGCAGAGCGAGCCCCACGGTTCGACCTCCCAGCGCGCCTCGCTCACGCGGCAGATGTTGGTCCGGTTGTTCGAGTTGAGCTTGGCGAACGACGTGAAGTCGCGCTCGGTGAGCAGCACCTCGGCCGCGCGGTTCATCCGTGCGATGTCGAGCGGCACGTAGTATTGCCACGAGGCGTGGCGTGTGAAGGGGTTCTTCTGCGGTTCGATGTAGTAGCGGTACTCCCGCTCGCGGGCGCTGAAGCGCGCATGCGCCTCCTCTGCAACGGGGGTCAGTCCGCCTGCGGCGATGTCGCCGGGCAGCAGGAAGTTGAGCTTGTAGAGCGTCTGGGCGGTATCCTCTATGGCTGCCGTCACGTCGAAGTGCGCCACGTAGTACGAGGCGTTGACACCCGTGTCGGTCCGGCCGGCTCCCGTCACCTCGACAGTTTCGCGCAGCAGGGTCGACAGCGCCTTTTCGAGCGTTTGCTGCACGGAGGGCATGTCGGGCTGCCGCTGCCATCCGCAGTAGGCGCCGCCGTTGTACCTGAGTTCGAGAAAATAGCGCATGTTGTGCTCTGTTCGTTGCGGTGCAAAGATACGAAAAGGCGAGCGCGGAGGCAAATGAAAACGGAGTTTTCGCAATTCGACTCAGCCGAGCCGCATCCAGTCTTCTTCAAAGATACGAAAAGGCAAGGGCAGAAAAACAAAGTTGTCTGATTCTTTTGCCGGGCCGTATCCTCTCTTCTCCCGGGATGCGAAAAGGCAGGCGCAAAAAGCCGCGCCTGCACGGGAATTTTGTCCGGACGCTCCCCCCCCCGTGCTTTGCCGAGAGGCAAAAAAAAGGACGCCGGACGAACCGGACCGAAATATTCGGCGGCTGTCTCGGCGTCCGTCCTTACCTTGAGCGGGAAAGGGGTCAGCGGCGGGGCTTGATGCTCAGTTTGACGGGGCGAATCATGTTCTCGGGCTTGAGCACCTCGTCGAGCTCCTCGCGCGTCAGAATGCCGTGCTCGAGCACCAGCTCGTAGACGCCGCGGCCGGTTTCGAGCGCCTCCTTGGCGATTTTCGTCGAGTTCTTGTAGCCGATAATCGGGTTGAGTGCCGTCACCACGCCGATGCTGTTGTGGACATACTGCAGGCAGCGCTCCGGGTTGGCCGTGATGCCCTCGACGCAGCGGATGCGCAGCGTGTCGAAACCGTTCATCAGCAGCTCGGCCGATTCGAAGCAGCACTGGGCCATGACGGGCTCCATGGCGTTGAGCTCCATCTGGGCCGCTTCGTCGGCCATCGTTACGCACAACTCGTTGCCGATGACCTTGAAGGCTATCTGGTTCATCACCTCGGGAATCACGGGGTTGACCTTGCCGGGCATAATCGACGAACCGGGCTGGCGTGCCGGGAGGTTGAACTCGCCCAGACCGCAGCGCGGGCCCGACGAGAGCAGGCGCAGGTCGTTGCATATTTTGTTCATCTTCGAGGCGATGCGCTTCATGGCCGACGAGTAGCCTACCATGCAGACCGTGTCGGAGGTGGCGCCCACCAGGTCGTCGGCCAGCTTGACGTCCCAGCCCGTGATTTCACGTATGGCGGCCGTGCAGCGCTCGGCATAGCCCGGTTCGGCGCAGATGCCCGTACCGATGGCCGTTGCACCCATATTGATGGAGAGGAATTCGAGTGCCGCGTGGTCCAGATTGTCCACCTCGCCCTCCAGCACGCTCGCAAATCCGTGGAACGTCTGCCCGAGGGTCATCGGCACGGCATCCTGCAGCTGCGTGCGGCCCATCTTGAGCACGCCGGCGAATTCGTCGCCCTTGCGCTTGAATGCGTCGATGAGCTCCAGCAGGTGCTTTCTCAGCTCGAGGTGCGTGGCATAGAGTCCCATATGGATGGCCGACGGATAGGCGTCGTTGGTCGACTGCGAGCAGTTGACGTGGTCGTTGGGCGAGCAGTACTGGTATTCGCCGCGGTTGTGGCCCATGATTTCCAGCGCACGGTTGGCAATCACCTCGTTGGCGTTCATGTTGGTCGTGGTGCCGGCACCGCCCTGAATCATGTCCACGGGGAAGAACTCGTGGAACTTTCCTGCGCGGATTTCGTTGCAGGCCTGGGCAATGGCTTCGAACAGCTCGTCCGAAAGCAGCCCCATCTCGTGGTTGGCGATGGCGGCGCCCAGTTTTACGATGGCCAGACCCTCGATGAAACGGGGGTATTCGCTCAGGTGGAATTTGCTGATGGCGAAGTTCTCCATTCCGCGCAGCGTCTGTACGCCGTACAGTACATCGCAGGGAACCTCGACGCTGCCCAGCAGGTCGCTTTCGGTCCGGGTCTTCTTCTCTTCGGTTTTCATGATAACGGTTTTTGTTGTTTAGGCCTTGTTTCGATTTCGAATTGGAATCGAATGCATCCGAAAGATAATAAATCTTTTGTAAATTCCGCATGTTTTCCGAAAAAACCGTACTTTTTTCCGACCAATCGCCCATGCGGCCGGTCCCGGCGGTGTCGCAAGCCTCCGCCGAAATCCTTTCCGGCGGTGCAGGTCCGCGGTGCCGGCGGTGCCCGGGGACAAAAAACGGGGCGGGACGTTGTTTTTACAGCGGTCATGTATTATCTTTGCGCACATATATTATAGACATCGAAAGACATGAAGGCAGCAATCATCGGTTACGGCAAAATGGGCCGTGAAATCGAAAAGATACTCTTGGAGCGCGGCCATGAGGTCGTGCTGGTCATCGACGCCGGGAATGCGGCGGAACTCGACGCTTCGCACCTGGCCGGCGCCGACGTGGCGCTGGAGTTCACCACCCCCGCCACGGCCTATGACAACATCCGGCGCTGCATCGAGTGCCGGGTTCCGGTGGTGAGCGGGACAACGGGCTGGACGGCGCGTCTGGGCGAACTGACCGACTACTGCCGCGAGCACGGCGGTGCGCTCTTCTACGCCTCGAACTACAGCCTGGGCGTCAACCTGATGTTCCGGCTCAACCGTCAGCTCGCAGCACTCGTAAACCGTGTGGGCGGCTACGAGGTCTCCATCGAGGAGGTGCACCACACGCAGAAGAAGGACGCCCCGAGCGGTACGGCCATCACCCTGGCCGAAGGCATCATCGCCGAGCTCGCGTCGAAACGGGGCTGGGTCAACGACGCCCCCGCCGCTGCGGACCAGATTGAAATCCACTCCGTGCGCGAAGGCATGACGCCCGGCATCCATACGGTGACCTACGAATCGGAGGACGACCGCATCGAACTGCGCCATACCATCAAGAACCGCCGTACGCTGGCGCTCGGCGCCGTCGTTGCGGCCGAGTTCCTTTGCGGCCGCAGCGGTGTCTACTCGATGGAGGACCTTCTGAAGTAACCAACTCTGAAGTAACCAACAACGCACCTTCCGCGATGCGGCGTCGCGGCGGCCCGTTTCGGGTCCCGATGCGGCTCCGGCGCAGGAAGTCAATCGAACGACATGATGAATAAACTCAAGGCGATTCTTCGCAACAAATGGGTGGGCTTCACGCTCGCCTCGCTGCTCTACACGCTCTGGTTCGTCGTCTGGACGGGCAACCTGTGGCTGCTTCTGGGCCTCGTGGTGATTTACGACCTCTACATCTCGCGCCTCTTCTACCGCTACGTATGGCGCCACAACGCCGAACTCTGCAAGAAGAGCAAGGCCTACAAGACGGTCTACGAATGGGTCAACGCCATCGTTTTCGCCACGGTCGTGGCCTCGCTGGTCCACATCTTCGTATTCCAGATGTACGTGATTCCCACCTCGTCGATGGAGAAGTCGCTGCTCATCGGCGACTACCTCTATGTGAGCAAGGTGGCCTACGGGCCCCAGATGCCCAATACCCCGCTCTCGTTCCCATTCGTGCACCACACGATGCCCTTCTCGACTACGCGCAAATCCTTCTCCGAGGCGGTCAAGTGGCCCTACCACCGGCTCAAGGGGCTGGGGCGCGTGCGCCGCGGCGATGTGGTGGTCTTCAACTTCCCGGCCGGCGACACGGTGCTGCTCGAGAAGCAGAACGTCACCTACTACGACGAACTGCGCGCCTATGAACAGACCTACGGCAAGGAGGAGGGCCGTCGCCGCCTCTTCGACGAATATACGGTCATCACGCGCCCGGTCGACAAGCGCGAGAACTACATCAAGCGCTGCGTCGCCCTGCCGGGCGATACGCTTTCGGTGGTCGACGGAGCCGTCCACATCAACGGCCGCGAGGAGGACGACGTGCCGGGCAAGCAGTACATGTATCTGGTGCAGACCTCCTCGCCGCTCACCCAGTATGCGCTCGACAACCTCGGGGTGACCGAATACAGCGGCAACGGCTCGGTCTACTACATGACTCTCACGGCCAAGGCGGCCGCCGAGCTGGACAAGCTGGACAACGTGCTGTCGATGCGCCGTTATGTCTACGCCCCCAACGACGACGTCTTCCCCCAATGGGGCGAGGCGCGCTGGAGCCAGGACAACTACGGTCCGGTCTGGGTGCCGGCCCGCGGCGCTACAGTCGAGCTGACGCCCGACAACCTGCAGCTCTACCGCCGTATCATCGAGACCTACGAAGGCCACGAGCTGGAGGAGCGCGACGGCCGCATCTTCATCGACGGCGTCGAGGCGACGCACTACACCTTCGCCATGGACTACTACTGGATGATGGGTGACAACCGCCACAACTCGGCCGATTCGCGATTCTGGGGATTCGTGCCCGAGGACCACATCGTCGGCAAGGCGTCGTTCGTCTGGCTGTCGCTCGATGCCGCCAAAAAGTTCCCGTCGAACATCCGCTGGGAGCGAATCTTCATGAAGGTACGCTGATGGAACAGCAATCGGACAGTTACCGCACCATCGCCGCGCCGGCCGAAAGCCACAGCCGCGAGCGGAGCAGCAAGTTCCTCGCCTTCGCCTATCCGGTCCGAAACGAGGAGCAAATCCGCACGCTGCTCGACGGGCTGCGCAAGCGCTATTACGATGCCACGCACCACTGCTACGCCTGGCGGCTGGGTCCCCGCGGCGAGAACTTCCGGGCCAACGACGACGGCGAACCGTCGGGTACGGCCGGAAAGCCCATCCTCGGACAACTGCTCTCGTGCGAGGTGACGGATTGTCTGGTGGTGGTCGTGCGCTACTTCGGCGGGACGAAACTGGGCGTTCCGGGATTGATTGCCGCCTACCGCGAATCGGCGGCCGACGTCCTGGCCGCCGCCGAGATTGTCGAGCGGACGGTCGACCGCACGCTGCGGGTCGATTTCCCCTATGCGGCGATGAACGGCATCATGAAGGTGGTCAAGGAGGAGCAGCCGACCGTCGTCTCGCAGCGCTTCGACAACCTTTGCACGCTCGAGCTGCGCATCCGCGAAAGCCGGGCCGAACGGCTCGTCGAACGACTGCGCAAGGCCGAAGGCAGCGTAGCCGATGAGGAGCGCTGAGCGGCCGGTGCATGCAGCAAATTGTAACGAACGAAATGCAGGAACATTCGATAATCATCAAGGGGGCGCGGGTCCACAACCTCAAGAACATCGACGTGGAAATCCCCCACAATGCGCTGGTCGTCGTCACGGGCCTTTCGGGCTCGGGCAAGTCGACCCTGGCCTTCGACACCATCTTTGCCGAGGGACAGCGCCGTTATGTCGAGAGTCTGTCGGCCTATGCCCGGCAGTTTCTGGGCAAAATCAACAAACCCGATGTCGATGTCATCACGGGTATCGCCCCCGCCATCGCCATCGAGCAGAAGGTCAATACGCGCAATCCGCGTTCGACGGTCGGCACGACGACCGAAATCTACGACTATCTGAAGCTCCTCTTCGCCCGCGTGGGCCATACCTTCTCGCCCGTATCGGGGTGCGAGGTGCGCTGTTACGGGGTCGACGAGGTGGCCGAGCGGGTGCTTGCACTGGGCGAAGGCACGCGGGTTGCGGTGGCGGCGCCGCTGCTGACCGGAGCGGGTCAGGGCCTCATCGAGAAGCTGACGCTGCTGCTGGCCGACGGCCTGCTGCGCCTCCACGCCGACGGACGCACGATGCTCATCGAGGATTTCCTGCCGACGGTCACCGACACCACTCCGACCGAGGGGCTTTCGGTGGTCATCGACCGTCTGAAGGTCTCTGCGGACGACGATGCGCAGACGCGTCTGCGCGACTCCATTGCGCGGGCCTTCTCCTACGGCGACGGCGTCTGCCGCATCATCACCGACGACGGCACGACGGAATACTCCGCGCGGTTCGAGGCCGACGGCATCGAATTCGAGCCGCCCACCGAGCACCTCTTCAGTTTCAACAATCCGCTGGGTGCCTGTCCCCGCTGCGAGGGGTACGGCAAGGTCATCGGCATCGACGAGGACCTGGTCATCCCCGACAAGGGCAAGAGCATCTACGAGGATGCCGTGGCCTGCTGGCGGGGCGAGACGATGCGCCAGTGGAAGGACCGTCTGGTGGCCAATGCGCCGAAGTTCGGCTTCCCGATTCATACGCCCTACTACGAACTGACGCCCGAGCAGAAACTGCTGTTGTGGCGCGGCAACGAGTATTTCCACGGTCTCGACGACTTCTTCGCCTACATCGACTCCGAACGGCGCAAAATCCAGTTCCGGGTGATGAAGGCGCGTTATACGGGCAAGACCACCTGTCCCGAATGCGGCGGCAGCCGCCTGCGGCGCGAGGCGCTCTACGTGCGGGTGGGCGGACGGACCATCGCCGACCTGGTGCGGATGCCGGTCGATGCGCTGCTGGAGTTTTTCCGGACGCTCGAACTCGACGAGCACGATGCGAAGACCGCGGCCCGCATTCTGGTCGAAATCCGCAACCGGCTGCAGTATCTGGCCGACGTGGGGCTGAGCTACCTGACGCTCGACCGCCTTTCGTCGACCCTTTCGGGCGGCGAGAGCCAGCGTATCAACCTTTCGACGTCGCTGGGCAGCAACCTCACGGGGTCGCTGTATATCCTCGACGAGCCCTCCATCGGACTCCATCCGCGCGATACGAACCGCCTCATCAAGGTTCTCCGCCAGTTGCGCGACCTGGGCAATACGGTCATCGTCGTCGAGCACGAGGAGGAGGTCATCCGTGCGGCCGACTACATCGTCGACATCGGCCCCAAGGCGGGCTACAACGGCGGCGAGGTGGTCTTCAGCGGAACCTTCGACGAATTGCTCGGCTGCGGCCGGAGCCTCACGGCCGACTACCTCACGGGGCGTCGGCGTATCGAGATTCCCCTCTCGGAGCGGTCGTGGCGCAACTCGATTCTCATCCGCGGTGCGCGTGAGAACAACCTCCGCAACATCGACGTGCGTATTCCGCTCGGGGTGATGTGCTGCATTACGGGCGTAAGCGGCAGCGGCAAGTCGTCGCTGGTCAAGGGCATCCTCTACCCGGCGTTGCGCCGTCAGCTGTTCGATACGGGTGTCAAGCCGGGCGATTTCGACGGGCTTGAGGGCGACGTGGCGATGCTCCGTTCGGTGGAGATGATTGACCAGAACCCCATCGGCAAGTCGACCCGTTCGAATCCGGTCACCTACATCAAGGCCTACGACGAAATCCGCAAGCTCTTTGCCGACCAGCCCTATGCCCGCCATACGGGGCTCACGCCGGCCCACTTCTCGTTCAACGTGGCGGGAGGCCGCTGCGAGGAGTGCCAGGGCGAGGGTGTCATCAAGGTCTCGATGCAGTTCATGGCCGATGTCGAGCTGGTCTGCGAGTCGTGCGGCGGAAAACGCTTCAAGGACGAGGTGCTCGAGGTGAAGTATCGCGGCAAAAACATCTACGACGTGCTCGAGATGACGGTCGACGATGCCATCGTCTTCTTCGGCGAGGAGCGCAAGGATGCCACCTGCCGCCGCATAGTCGAGCGGCTCCAGCCGCTGCAGGATGTCGGGCTGGGCTACATCAAGCTCGGACAGTCGTCGTCGACCCTTTCGGGCGGCGAGAGCCAGCGCGTGAAGCTCGCCTCGTTCCTCACGAAGGACGACGCGCAGGGCGGCGTGATGTTCATCTTCGACGAGCCGACTACGGGACTCCATTTCCACGACATCTCGAAGCTGCTGGCCGCCTTCGATGCACTCATCGAGCGGGGCCATACGGTGGTTATCGTCGAGCACAACATGGATGTCATCAAGTGTGCCGACTGGGTCATCGACCTCGGCCCCGAGGCGGGCGACAAGGGCGGGCGGCTGGTCTACGAGGGGACGCCACGGGGGCTCGAAGCGTGCGCCGAAAGCCATACGGGCGAGTTCCTGCGACTGCGCACCAAACTTTGAGCCGTTGCGAAAAACGGACTGCTGCGGAGGCATACCTCCGCAACGATGAAGAGAACGTACCATGCAGAGAGAATTCCATACCTACCGCCTTCCCAACGGCATCCGGGGCATCCACCGCCGGGTGAAGGGCAATGTGGCCCATTGTGCGCTGGTGGTCAATGCCGGCAGCCGCGACGAGCGGCCCGGGGAATACGGCCTGGCCCACTTCGCCGAGCACGCCTTCTTCAAGGGGACGCAGCGGCGCCGTGCCTGGCAGGTCAACTGCCGGCTCGAAAACCTCGGCGGCGAGCTCAATGCCTTCACCACCAAGGAGGATACCACCATCCATGCCACGACGCTGCGCGGCGATTTCGCCCGGGCGGCCGAACTGCTTGCCGACGTGGCTTTCCGCTCGACCTTCCCCGACCGCGAGCTGGAGCGCGAGAAGGAGGTGATTTACGACGAAATCAATACCTATAAGGATTCGCCGGCCGACCTGATTTACGATACCTTCGAGGACATGCTCTTCGAGGGGTCGGAGCTGGGCCACAACATCCTGGGGCGCAAGGCTGCGCTGGCGCGCTACAGCGGAGATTCCATCCGCGCCTTTACCTCGCGGACCCATACCACCGACCAGATGGTCTTCTCGACCATCGGCAACCTCTCGGAGCGGAGCGTCGAGAAGCTGGCGCTGCGCTACTTCGGCGATTTTCCCGCCACGACGCGCGGCTTCGAACGCTCGGTGCCCCACCCCTGCGCCCCGTTCGAGCATCAGGTCACCAAGCACACCCACCAGCTCCACTGCATCGTCGGCTGCCGCGCCTACGGCATCGACGACCCGAGGCGGCTGCCGCTGGCGCTGGTGACCAACATCCTGGGCGGTCCGAGCGCCAATTCGCTGCTCAACGTCTCGCTGCGCGAACGTCACGGCCTCTCCTACAACATCGAGGCGAGCTATACGCCTTACGGAGACTGCGGCATCGTGGCCATCTACTTCAGCTCCGACCATGCCAATGCCGACCGGTGTCTCGAACTGCTCGATGCCGAAATCGGACGGCTGCGCCGCACGCCCCTCTCGGGACGCCGGCTCTCGATGGCCAAAAAGCAGTTTGTCGCCCAGCTTGCCATCTCGATGGAGAGCAACGAGGGCTACATGCTCGGCGCCGGCAAAAGTTTCCTGACCCATGACGATGTCGACACCATGGAGCAGGTCTATGCCAAAATCGAGGCGCTTACCGCCTCGCAGCTCACCGAGACCGCCGAGGAGATTTTCGCCTCCCCCTCGCGGCTCATTTACCGGTAGCGGTGACGGTCCTGTTGCCCGCTTCCCGGTCTGCCTTTTCCTCTGTTGTCCCCTTCCGGTTCCGGTTTGCCCCGCGGCGGAGCGGATATCGAAAGCCCCGGTCGCGGCTCGATGCCGTGCGTCCGGGGCTTTTTCGGGTCGAGGGCGAAGGACATCGCCCGTTTCCGTGTGCGGGGAGCGGAACGTTGGGGCGTTATACCATGTCGTCGCCTGCCTTGGCGTAGCGTACGCGGATGGTCTTGTGGAAGGGAATGAAGCGCGAGATGACGGCGATGACCAGCGACACGACGAAGAGCCATCCCAGAATCTCCTTCAGCGCCAGCAGCAGCGCCTGCTGCTGGAGAATGGAGTTGAGTGAAGTGACGGCCATCTGTGCCGCCTCCGAATAGCCGTGCCCCTGGGCCAGATAGGAGTTGAGCGCCTGGTCGTAGCGTGCGGCGGCCTGCGGGTCGACGAGCGTGAAGTTCTCGGACAGCGAGTGGATGTAGTGCTGCTGCAGCCGGTAGAGCAGGTTGCTGTAGAATGAGGTGGCGATGACGGGCGCCAGCACCGAACGGAAGAGAATCAGGAAGAAGGCATTGGACAGCAGGTATTTCGGGTTTAGCTCTTCGACGGCAAAGAGCGCGAAGGCGATGATGAGTGTCAGCATGCCCAGGCCTCGGATGAAAATCGGGAAGAAGAGCATCTCATAGGTACTCTCCGGGGAGATGCCGAAATAGAGCATGCCGAAGAAGAGCGCGAAACAGGCCATGCCGCCCGCAATGAGAAAACGGAAGCGCCACCGCTGCCAGCGAAACCACCAGAAGCAGATGAAGGCTCCGAGCACGTAGCCCGGCAGCAGGTAGATGTAGAGCAGGTAGGTACGTGTCGCGTCGACCTGCAGAATCGAGGTCATGTAGTTGGTCAGCAGCGTGGTCGAGGTGCTGAAGAACATGACGAGCATCATGTAGAAGTATCCGACGATGGCCTTGGGCTGGTGGAGAGGAGCCAGATTGACATAGGGGGTGTTCGAATGGTGCTGGAGCCAGATGAAAAAGGCGACGAGCATCGGCGCCACGACGATGTAGAGACAGATGCGCGGCGAAGCCATCCAGTCGAGTACCTTGCCGTAGTTGAGGACATACATGAGCATCAGCACCCCTGCCGAGATGAGGAGCATCTCGCGTACGTGAAGTTCCTTGAAGGGAATGGGGCGCACGGGACGGTCGTGACGATAGCAGATGGCGACGACGAGAATGGCCACCAGCAGCAGTATCATCATGAAGTAGTACATGTACTTCCAGTCGTAGTGGTAGGCCAGTTCGGCGGTGATAATCATCGAGAGTTGGCCTCCGCCATAGACCAGCGGGTAGAAGTAGGCATAAAATTCGCTTCGGACATTGCGCGGACTGAATATCTTCTGCATGCGGTGAATACCCCACAGCATGATGAATCCCTTGAGAAAACCGATGACGAAGCTGCAGGCGATGAGCATGTCGGCATTGTGCGACCGGGCGCAGAGCCAGCTCAGAATGAACTGGAGTGTCAGGTCGACAAGCAGCAGGACTTTGGTCGAGAGAGCTGCCGTGATTTTCGGGATGACGGGATAGGCAATGGCCATGCCGGCCGAGGCGGCATAATACCCCATCGTGATATCCTCGGTATTGGTGCCGAGCGTATTCGATACCTCAAGCATCGAACCCGTATAGGAGCCGTTGAGCATCGTGACGGGCAGGATGACGGCGAACATGCTCACCACACCCAGCCAGTCCGGCACCCACTTGCGCACGGGCAGCTCGAGTTGGGCCATCGTCATCATCGGCGCAGCGCTTCGGTTTCGACCATCATGCCGGCGCGCAGCAGGCTCATCTCCTCATCGGAGACGCCTTCGAACTCGATACGTACGGGGATGCGCTGCTGTACCTTGACGAAGTTGCCCGCCGAGTTGTCGGTCGGGACGAGCGAATACTTCGAGCCGGTGGCTTCCGAAATGGCCGTGACGCGGCCACGGAACTTGCGGCCGGGCAGCGCATCGACCTTGATGAGCACCTCCTGTCCGATGTGGATGTGGGCGATTTGGGTCTCCTTGTAGTTGGCCGTCACCCATTTGTCGGTGTTGCGCACCAGGTAGGAGATGGTCTGTCCCGACTGCACGTACTGTCCCGGCTCGAGTGTCCGACGGCCGATGTATCCGTCGTAGGGGGCCGTCAGCACCGTGTAGGAGAGGTTCAGCCGCGCGATGTCGAGGTTCGCTTCGCAGCGGAGGATGTTGGCCTCGGCACCGATGGTCCGCTTGCTGGCTTCGGTGTACTGCGACATGGCTGCGTTCTTCTGGGCTACCAGCGCGTCGTAGCGCGCCCGGGCGGCATCATAGGCGGCCTTGGCCTGCTCGTATTGCTGTCGTGTGACCGACTCGTCGCGCATGAGTCGTTCGAAGCGGTGGTAGTCCTGCTCCAGTTGCCAGAGCTTGGCTTTTGCCTCAGCGATGTTTGCCTCCTGTACGGCGACGTTCGTGTGTGAGGTCTCGATGCCCGAGTGGATGACATCCTGTGTGCCGTGGGCATCAAGCAGTGCGGCCTCGGCCTCCTTGACCTTGATGATGTATTCGCGGTTGTCGAGTACGAGCAGCGTGTCGCCCTTTCGGACGTATTGGTGTTCCTTGAAGCGGACCTCCTGAATGTAGCCCGAGACTCGGATGTTGAGCGGAGCGACGTATTGGTCGACGAAGGCGTCGTTGGTCACCTCGTAGTTGATATAGCGCCGGAAATAGTTGAACGTGAACCACAGGCCCGAGCCTGCCAGTATGATGCAGATGAGATTCAGTACGATGTTGCGGAGCCGGTGTCTGCGCAGCTCCCGCCGTTTTTCATTCCATTCGTTCATGTACGATGTCTGTTTTCAGAGCCGACCGCAGGCTTTCTGGAGTTGATAATAGGTATAGATGACGCGCGTGCGGGCCGTGGTAAGCTGCAGTTCGACGTTGAGGCGCACGCTGTTGGCGTCGAGCAGGTCGGTCAGAATCGCCAGCTGGTTGAGGTAGCGGTTCTGCATGATGCGGTAGTTCTCCTGTGCCTGGCGGACCGATAGCTTCAACGCCTCGACCTGTTGCAGCGCCTCCTGATGGCGCAGGAAGGCCGTGCGCACGCGCACGCGGATGCGCTGCATCTCCTGCTCCTCGGCATTGCGGCGCAGCGAGACCGCCACCCTGCTTTCACGCACCTTGTAGCGGTTCTTGTAGAGCGCGAAGAGCGGTACCGAGACCGAGAGACCGATGTTCCAGTTGTTGTTGTAGAGGTCCTCCATCGTGCGGGAGATGGGACGCGCCAGCGTATTCGATGCGTAGAGCGAGATGCTGGGCAGCGTGGCCGCACGGGTCAGCCGTACGTCGTTTTGCGCCAGCTCGGTCTGCATGCGCAGCTGACGCATCGTGGGGTCGTTGGCGTATGCCTCGGCGATGTAGGTTTCGTAGCTGTCGAGCGACAGTTCGCGGTAGAGCAGCGACGAGTCGGGCCGGAGCAGCAGCATCTCGTCGAGTCCGAGCAGAATGTCGAGCTGCTGCGATGCGAGCTGGATGCTGTTCAGCGTCTCCCGGAGCGAGAGCCGGTCGTTGGTCAGCTGCATTTCGCTGCGCAGCACGTCGTTGTTGGTGATGAGCCCCTCCTCCTTCATCCGGCGGATGTCGCGCAGCCGGAGTTCCGACTCCTCGATATTGCGGGCGAGCACCTCCTGTTCGCGGTAGAGGCTGAAGAGCTGGAGATACTGTTCGAGTAGGCTCAGTTTCACCTCGGCGCGGTCGCCCGATGTCCGGAGCACCGCGAGCCGCTTTTCGAGGTCGGCCTTGCGGATGGAGTGGCGGATGCGCCCTCCCTGATAGAGGGGTTGGGCCAGGTCCACGGCGTAGTTCTGCGACCAGTCGGGCGCATCGGGACGATAGGCGTCCGTCAGTCCGTGGCGGAAGACGACGGGCTGGCCGACAAAACCGCCCCGGAGCCCCACCTCGAGGTCGGGATAGCGTGCGGTGCGGGCCGTGCGTTCGCGTTCCCGCGCGGCCTGCTCCTCCATGGCGTCGGCCTGGAGCGTGAGGCTGTGGCGGATGCCCTGCTCGAAGAGCTCCTCGACGGTCAGGAAGAGCTCGTCGGCCTGCGGCGGTGCAGGGACTGCAGCGGCGGATGTCGTGTCGGAGGCCGCGGCGGGAGCCGCGGCCATACCCTGCCCCCGGGCGGGAAGACCCGGAGCCAGCAGAGCGGCGAGTCCGATTATGGGGATGAATGTCCTATGCATTTTCCAGTATATTGTGCATCTCTTCGAGTTCGGCCGTGAGGTTGCGGATGCGTGCCAGCCCCATGGCCTCTTCGGCCCGGGTGTAGACTTCGTCGAGAATGGGCAGGAGCCGCTGCCAGAGCGCCTCGCCTTCGGGGGTCAAGTAGACCAGCTTGTTGCGGCGGTCCGCTGCATCTTCCTTCCGGCTGATGTAGCCTTTGCGTTCGAGGTTGTTCAGCAGGTTGCTCAGGCTGGCCTTGTCCTTGACGATTCGTTCGGCGAGCGTCTGCTGGGCGATTCCCTGGTCGCGCCACAGACAGCTGATTACCTGCAGCATTTCGAATGTGATTCCGAATCCGTGCTCTTTGAGCGTGCGCTGGATGTAGCGGCGGAATGCCATTCGTGCGCGTACAATTACCAGCTGAAGGTTGCGGAATTCGGCCCCTTGTTTGGTCATGAAGAGATGTGTTTGCGGGCGCAAAGATAGCTAATCGTCTGCAATTAGTCAAATGTTTGACTAATTTCCCGCTTATGGTACCCCTCCCCGAGGCTCTTCCCTTGGGGTGTTTTGTCTGTTTGCGTGCAATAAAACGGGCTTCGGTTCCGTTTTGAAGATAGACCGGAAATCCGGGCGCAGCGGCGGCACGCCGGTGCGATTCGGAAGGCCGGTTGGTTCAATTGGAATGTAATATGGGAAACAGAATGTTGTTGACTTTGATTCTGATGCTGGCATTGGGTTTCGGCGCCACATCGACCGCGCGGGCCCAATCGCCCGAGCATCAGCAGGAGGAGCTGACGCGGGCGCAGAAGCGCAAGGTCCGCAAGCAGCTCGAAGCAATTCAGGATTCGCTCGATTATGCGGCGGCTGTCAAGGCGCTTCAGGAGCGGAATTTCGTCATGTCGGCCGACCAGCTGGTTTTCAAGCATGGAGAAACGGCCTTTGTCACTTCGGCGACGAACTTCGTGTCGCTCTCGGGTGACGATGCCGTCGTACAGATAGCCCCCTTCAACAGTGGCGGGCCGAACGGCGTGGGAGGCATCACGGTCGAGGGCAAGGCTTCGAGCGTGAAGGTCGACAGGGACAAGCGCGGAACGCTGCTTTTCTCGATGAACGTGTCGGGTCTGGGAATCTCCGCGATGGTGACCATCTCACTGCCCGAGGGTTCGAACCGTGCGTCGCTGCTCGTGGAGTCGATGTATCGCTCGGGGCGCATAACGCTCAACGGGCGACTGCTCCCCTACGACCGGCGCAGCGTGGTTCAGGGCGCATCGCTTTGATGTAAGACTTATGCTCCGGCTTCAGTCATGAATGGAGGTTGCCGAAGCCCTGTCCCGGCCGCCATACGGCCGGGACTTTTTTGTATTTCCTGCCTCGACCTCCTGCCTCCGCGCCCGTTCCCGCGCCCGTTCCCGCGCCCGTTCCCGCGCCCGTTTCCGTTCCCGTTCCCGTTCCCGCTCCCGTCCCCGCTCCCGTCCCAGTTCCCGTTCCCGGCATGGTGCAATGACTTTGTCCCCTTCTTGGGGCGTTGCTCTTGTGCCCTCCTCCGGATATGACTGCCGCGTATATTTTCTACTGGAAAATTTGTTTAATAACCAAATATTGCTACCTTTGCCCTCGGAACAATAGAGAAGCATGGAACGGATTTGCGTTATCAAGGATATATATAAGGCGTTGTACCGCTTCGAGCGCGATTTTGCCGAAGAGCACGGCATCACCATCAATGAAGCGATGGTGCTTTGCTCCCTCAAGGAGGGTGAGACCCGGACGGCGGGTGCGCTGAGCGAGTACGTCGGGCTGTCGAATTCGCGTGTCTCGAAGGTCATCACGGCGGTCGAGAACAAGGGCTACGTGCGACGTGCAATCGCTCCGCATGACAAGCGGCAGATGGTCTTCTCGCTCACCGATGAGGGGCGTGCGAAGATTCGTTCGGCGATGGCCTCGGGGCTCCATTGCTCGGCCCTGTTCGATGCGCTCCGTCGCTCGATGGAGGAGGCCTGAGCCTCTTTTTTTTACCCGAATGTTTTCCATTGTAAAATATGTATATTATCAAATAATAAAACGAAGACCAACATGAATTACCTGATTATCGGAGGAGTGGCGGGCGGTGCCACCGTTGCGGCCCGTCTGCGCCGTATGGACGAGCATGCGAACATCGTGCTTTTCGAGCGGGGAAAGTATGTTTCCTACGCCAACTGCGGACTCCCCTACTACATCGGCGGGACGATTGCCGACCGCAACAAGCTCTTCGTGCAGAGTGTCGAGGGGTTCACCCGACGCTTCCGCATCGACATCCGCACCGAGCAGGAGGTGGTGCGCATCGACCGTGCGAAGCGTCTGGTCGAGGTGCGGCGTCTTGCCACGGGCGAGCTTTACACGGAGCCCTACGACAAGCTGGTGCTTTCGGTGGGAGCCGAGCCGCTGCGTCCCCCCATCGAGGGCATCGACGACCGTCGCATCTTCACGCTGCGCAGCGTGCCCGACACGGATGCCATCAAGGAGTACCTGCGTCGCGAACAGCCGCGGCGTGCGGTGGTTGTCGGCGGCGGATTCATCGGGCTCGAAATGGCGGAGAACCTCCACGAAGCGGGCCTTCATGTCGACGTGGTCGAGATGGCACCGCAGGTGATGGCGCCGCTCGACTTCTCGATGGCCGCCATCGTACACCGCCATCTGGCCGACAAGGGCATCGGCCTCCGGTTGGGCGAAGGGGTTGTCCGCTTCGAGGATGCGGGGCGGGCCGTGGCGGTTCATCTCCAGAGCGGCGCCCGCATCGAGGCCGACATGGTGCTGCTCAGCATCGGCGTACGGCCCGAGAACAGGCTGGCACGCGAGGCGGGACTCGAACTCGGTGCCCGCGGCGGTATCGTCGTCGATGACCGTATGAGGACCTCCGACCCCGACATCTATGCTTTGGGCGACGTGGTCGAGGTGCTCAATCCCGTGACGGGGCGCCCGACGATGATTCCGCTGGCCGGACCGGCCAACAAGCAGGGCCGCATCGTGGCCGACAACATCGTCTTCGGCGACCGGAGCACCTATTCCGGCTCCATCGGCACGTCGATTGCCAAGGTCTTCGACCTGACCGTCGCCACGGCCGGCATGAATGCCCGCATGTTGCAGCGCGAGGGAATCCCCTACCGCTCCTCCTACACCCACTCCTCGTCACACGCAGGCTACTACCCCGGTGCCGTGCCGATGAGCATCAAGCTTGTCTTCGCCCCTGACAGCGGAAGGCTGCTGGGTGTGCAGATTGTCGGATACGGAGGTGTGGACAAGCGCATCGAGATGGCGGCCCAGGTCATCCAGCGCGGCGGCACGGTCTACGACCTGACCGAACTCGAGCATGCCTATGCACCCCCTTACTCCTCGGCCAAGGACCCCATCAACATGGCCGGCTACGTGGCCGAGAACATCCTCACGGGCAAGTGCCGCACGCTCCACTGGCGCGAGGTGGCTGCACTCCCGGAAGAGACCGTGCGCATCGACGTGCGGACGCGGGCCGAATACGAACTGGGCTCCATTCCGGGCTTCGTCAACATCCCGCTCGACGAACTGCGCGAGCACCTCGACGAGCTGCCCCGCAACCGTCCGGTGGTGGTGACCTGTGCCGTCGGTCTGCGCGGCTACCTGGCTTCGCGCATCCTTACGCAGCGCGGGTTCGACGACGTGCGTAACCTCTCGGGCGGATACCGGACCTGGCTTGCGGCCACGGCACCCCTGCCTGCACCCGACGGCGGCAGTGAGGACGGTTCGGCAAGGCCCGCATCGCTCGGCTCGACGGACGACGGCCGGCCGTCGGAGGGGGCCTCCGGTAAGGCCGACGCTGCAGAAGCGGGTTCGGGAAAGGTCCAGACTCCGACGTCGTCATGCGGCTGCGGCGAAGTAATCGAGGTCGACGCCTGCGGTCTGATGTGCCCGGGACCGGTCATGCAGCTCAAACGCTGCTACGAGGAGCTGGCAGTCGGCGGCCGGCTGCGGATTCGGGCGACCGACCAGGCCTTTGCCCGCGACGTGGCGTCGTGGTGCCGTATGACGGGTGCCCGGCTCGAGAGCGTCGAGCAGCGTGGGGGCATTGTCGAGGCGACGGTGAGCAAGGAGGAGCAGTCGGGTCACGCAACGGCGTGTGCCGCTCCGGCGGCGGCCGACGACAAGACGCTGATTGTCTTCAGTGACGATTTGGACCGTGCGCTGGCCTCGTTCGTGATTGCCAACGGAGCGGCGGCTGCCGGCAAGCACGTGACGATGTTCTTCACCTTCTGGGGGCTGAACGTTATCAAGAAGCAGCGCAAGCCCTCCGTGGCCAAGGACCTCTTCGGCCGCATGTTCGGATGGATGATGCCTTCGGACAGCCGTCGGCTGAGCCTCTCGAAGATGAACTTCTTCGGACTGGGCAGCCGGATGATGCGCCACGTCATGCGGACGAAGCGCATCGACAGTCTTGAGTGTATGATGCGTCAGGCGGCCGACAACGGCGTGGAGATGATTGCCTGCACGATGAGCATGGACGTGATGGGCATCCGCCGCGAAGAGCTGCTCGACAACGTCACGCTGGGCGGTGTGGCCGCCTACCTCGAACGTGCCGAGCAGGCCAATGTCAACCTCTTCATCTGAGGCGGCGGCTTCCGTCGGCGCAAGGCAGAGAGGGCTTTCCCGCAACGGGAAAGCCCTCTTTCGTATTCGGAAGCCTCGGATTACAGCTCCAGCGGTTCGTACGGCAGGCCCCATGCCTCGGCCACGGGCTTGTAGACCACCTTGCCCTGTACGACGTTGAGTCCCAGTTCCAGCTCGTGGTTCTCCTTGCAGGCGCGGCGCCACCCCTTGTCGGCCAGCTGGATGGCATAGGGCAGCGTGGCGTTGGTCAGAGCCAGCGTCGAGGTGTAGGGCACGGCACCCGGGATGTTGGCCACGCAGTAGTGCAGGATGCCGTCGACGTAGTATACGGGGTCTTCGTGGGTGGTGGGACGCGACGTCTCGAAGCAGCCGCCCTGGTCGATGGCCACGTCGACCATCACCGTGCCGGGTTCCATGAGTTTCAGCATGTCGCGCGTCACCAGCTTGGGGGCCTTTGCTCCCGGAATCAGAACCGAACCGATGACCAGGTCGGCCGTCTTGAGCTCCTCGCGGATGTTGTATTCCGACGACATGAGCGTCTTGACGTTCTTCGGCATCACGTCGGCCAGGTAGGTCAGCCGCTGGAGCGAGATGTCGCAGATGGTCACGTCGGCGCCCGTTCCGGCAGCCGTGCGTGCTGCAGCCGTACCGACCACGCCGGCACCGATGACGAATACCTTCGCCGGCTTCACGCCCGGAACGCCGCCCAGCAGCTTGCCTTTGCCGCCGCGCGGCTTTTCGAGGAAATAGCGTCCCTCCTGCGTCGACATGCGGCCGGCAACCTCCGACATGGGAATCAGCAGCGGCAGCGAACGGTCGGGGCGTTCTACCGTCTCATAGGCGCAGCAGACGGCGCCGCTCTCGACCATCGCGCGGGTGAGGGCTTCGCTGCTGGCAAAGTGGAAATAGGTGAAAACGAGTTGGTCCTTACGGATGAGCTTGTATTCGGGTTCAATCGGCTCCTTGACCTTGATTATCATCTCGGCCCGGGCGTATACCTCTTCGATGGTGGGCAGAATCTCCGCTCCCACGGCCACGTAGGCTTCGTCGGGAAATCCGCTGTTCACACCGGCCGTAGCCTGCACATATACCTTGTGGCCCCGTTTGGTCATCTCCTGTGCACCAGCGGGCGTAAGCGCAACGCGGTTCTCGTTGTTCTTAATCTCTTTGGGAATACCGATAATCATTGTAGGTTGAAGTTTTTTGGGTTTTGGTCTCTCTAAATTATGAAATTTTAAATAAAAACTCCAAAAAACGCCCAAAAATTTAATATTTACTTAAAATCGGTAAGAGACCGTAAGATAGAACGAGCGGGGATATGCGTGCATGTAGCGAGTGTCGAAGGGGGTGTGTACGGCCATGTCGCCGCTGTAGCTGCGCCGTACGCGGAGCGATTCATATCCGGCGTAGAGGGTGTCGTGCGTGCCGAGCAGGTTGTTCAGCATGAGCGACAGGGTCAGTCGTGAACGGTCGAAGTAGAAACTCTTGAAGAGCGAGGCGTCGAGCGAGACGGCGTCGTCGAGCCGCTCCTGTGCGGTGAAGCGTTCGAAAAGCTCTTCGGATGCGGCGCCCTGCCGGGCCACGCGGTCGGTGCGTCGGACGGGCGAAGGTTCGACATACCGTGCCCCGACATAGCTGCCCGAGAGGTGGAATCCCCAGCCGTGCGGTCCGAAATAGCGAATCTCGGCGCAGCCGCTCAGCTGCGGCGCTCCGCCGGGGACGCATGCGCCCATACGACTCACGGCGTGGTCGTCGACCAGCGTGTTGTCCACATCGGAATAGAGCGTCACGCGCGGGTCGCGGATGTATTTGAACCGTGCGGCGGCTGCGGTGAGTGAGAGGCTCCAGCGCCCGGAGATGCGCCAGTCGAGAGCCGCCTCGGCTCCTGCCGAGAGCGTTCCGATGTTCGACACCGTCAGGTCGCAGTAGGTTGAGGCCAGGTCGTCGTAGTAGCGCATCGTCTCCAGTCCGTCGAGCAGCGCCACGACATAGAGCGTGGCCTGGAACGAGAGGTAGCGCCCCATGCGGCGGTAGTTGAGCTCGGCGGCGTGGATGTGCTCCTCGCCGATGTCGTCGACCCGGCGGTTGTTGTACTGCGGCTGGAGGAATAACGCTTCGGCCTCGGGCGGCCGTGCGCCGGTGGCGAGCACGACCTCCAGATAGCTGCGCGGTGAGAAGGCCCAGCCGGCCTGCCCCTTGAGCAGGTAGGGCGTGAAGGTGCTCTCGCGCGAGAGCCCGTAGGAGTTCCGTCCCGCGAAGAGCTCCTTCTCGTAGTATCCCCGGCGGAAGCGGGTGTCGTGGCCCAGCGAGGCGTGGAGCCGGGCCGTCAGGCGGTCGGTGCGGTATTCCGCGTCGAGGTGGGCCCGGACGCTGCGCGTGGTGAGCGCATAATCGTAGCCGAAACGGTCGCCCTCGCCGATTCGGCGGTTCGGGTGGCGCAGGTCGTTCTGGAGCAGGTTGCTGTAGGTGTCGTCGTCGACCAGATACTGGTCGATGTCGGTCAGATAGCGTGCGCCGAGCAGGTCGCGCATCCGCTTGTAGTTGCGGCGGTTGTCGAGGTCGATGTGAAGTCCGTAGCGCAGCGTCAGACGCTCGTCCATCTCGGTCGTCAGCCTCAGGTCCAGCTGCATGCGCGCCGTGCGCGTCACGCGGTCCTCGAGCGCATAGACCGCCTCGCCGTCGGCCATGCGGTTGCGGGCAATCAGTCCGTCCCAGTCGATTTGCGTATAGCGCGGGTCGTTGTTGCGCCAGGCCTGCTCGGATGCACGGTCGCCCGTATGCGAGGGCATGTAGCGGTAGTTGTCCGGCTGCGGGGTCCGGGCGTCGTACCAGCCGAGCGAGCTGTAGCTCTGCCAGCCGTATTCGGCGCCGAGCGATGCCTCCAGCCGGGTTGCGGTGCCGAGCATGCGGCGGTAGACGGCTGCGGCAAGCGGGACGAATTCACGGCGGACGCGCGAGTTGCGCACCTTGCCGTCCTGATAGCCCCATGCCGGGTTGTAGAGCGGGTCGCCCGTGAGGGCGAAGGCCTCTTCGGTCGACGAGGAGCGCAGGCCCCTCATCGAGGGTGAGGCGATGAGCAGCAGTGCGAGCGAATGGCCCTCGCCGAAGCGTTTTGCGGCACGCACGCCGACCGACAGCGCGTCGGTGAAGACCCCTTCGACGTGCATGTCGCGTCCCGTACGATAGTGTACGGATGCGGCGCCGCTCCATCCGTTGCCCAACGCCCGGCCCGCCGCAAGCCTGGCGCCGAAGAGGTAGTTGCGTCCGGCGAAGGTCGCCGAAGCGCGGTGCCAGGGAGCGCTCTCCTCTTCGGGCAGGCGCATCTCGCGGCTGCCGTTTATCGAACCGCCCTCCGCGTTGGCCATGTGGAGGCCCGATGTACGGTACTCCCCTGCTCCCAGATTGCCCAGCGCCGTCCGATGTCCGTATCCGAGTTCGATGCCGTGCAGCCGGGTCTGCTCGGTGTCCCATGGCAGGCCGCGCCGCCTGTAGCGGACGAACGGGAAACGGAAGTCGCTGTTGCGTCCGTAGAGGTCCTCCGCAAGTGCGATGCCGCGGTAGAAGAGCGTCGAGTCGGGACGGAGCATGGGACGATACTCCTCCTCGTAATCGGGAGGATTGTAGGGATAGTAGTTGTCTAACGGTTCCTGGGCTGCGAGCGGACCGGAGGAGAGCAGACAGAGGGCCAGGAGCAGGGGGTGGCTCCGTTTCATTTCGGGACAGGGGCTTTTCGGAACATACGGTGGAGGCGGCGGCTCCGGTGCTGCGGCACCGAAGTCTGCGGGGCGACCTCCCGTCGGAAGTCACCCCGCAGATTCAGGCCGCAAGGCGGCGCATCAGATGTTCTTCATCACCTCGAGCAGCAGCGCCCAGAACTTGCCGACGGTGGCAATCTCGAGCCGTTCGTCGGGCGAGTGCACGCCGCGGAGCGTCGGGCCGAAGGAGACCATCTCCAGGTCGGGATACTTCTCGAGGAAGAGGCCGCACTCCAGTCCGGCGTGGATGGCGCGCACCTTGGGCTCGGTCGAGAAGAGCCGTTCGTAGCTCTTGACCGTGATGTCGAGCAGCCGCGATTCGGGGTTGGGCGCCCAGCCGGGATAGCCGTCCGAGTGGGCCACGTCGGCGCCGGCCAGCGTGAAGACCGACTCGACCATCTGCATGACGTAGGTCTTGGCGCTCTCGACCGACGAGCGCTGCGACGAGGTGACCACAATCCGGTCGTCGCCGACGAACTTCACCGACGCGAGGTTGGTCGAGGTCTCCACCAGCCCCGGAACGGCGAACGACATGGCGATGACGCCGTTGGGAACCCCCACCAGCGCATTGATGAGCCCCGCCTGCGTCCGTGCGTCGAGCACCTTGTCCACCTGCGGCATCTCGTTGAGCGTGATGCGGAGGTTGGGCTCGCGAAGCCGGAATTCGGCCTTCATGTCCTCGGCGAAGAGTGCATAGCGCTTGCGGAACTCGCCGGCGAAGCGCGTCGGCACGCCGAAGATGGCATAGGCCTCGCGCGGGATGGCGTTGCGCAGGTTGCCGCCATTGAAGTAGCTGAGCTTCAGTTCGAAACTCAGCATGCCTTCCCACAGCAGACGGGCCACGAGCTTGTTCGAGTTGGCGCGTCCCTTGTCGATGTCGTCGCCCGAGTGGCCGCCCTGCAGGTCCGAGACGTCGATGCGGAAGAACGAGTAGTTGAGCGGCGCCTCCTCGGTGTGGTAGTGGAACGTGGCGATGGTGTCGATGCCGCCGGCGCAGCCGATGAAGAGCTCGCCCTCGTCCTCCGAGTCGAGGTTGACGAGGTATTTGCCCGTGAGCATCCCCTCGCCCAGCTCGAAGGCTCCGGTGAGCCCCGTCTCCTCGTCGACCGTGAAGAGCGCCTCGACGGGTCCGTGCTCCACCGTGGGGTCAATCAGCACGGCCAGCGCCGCAGCCATGCCGATGCCGCAGTCGGCCCCCAGCGTCGTGCCCTCGGCCTTGACCCATTCGCCGTCGATGTAGGGGCGTATGGCATCCTTCTCGAAGTCGAACTCCACGTCGGAATTCTTCTCGCACACCATGTCCATGTGCGACTGCAGCACGACGGTCGGACGCTCCTCGAAGCCCGGAGTGGCCGGTTTGCAGATGACCACGTTGCCGATGGCATCCTTGCGGTACTCAAGGTTGTGGCGTTTGGCGAAATCGACCAGGTAGGCGATGATTTTGCCCTCCTTTTTCGAGGGGCGGGGAATTTGCGTGATGGCATCGAACTGCTCCCAGACGATGCGGGGTTCGAGCGTGGTAATAGCTGACATAGCGGATGTTGTTTTTATGTTGTTATTTTATATTGTCTTGCAACGGAATGCTCCTGCCGCCGGGCGGGTCACTCCACGTAAATCATCTTGCGGGTCATGCCTCCGTCGACGGTGATGTTCTCGCCGTCGATGAAGTCGTTTTCCGCGGCGCAGAGGAAGAGGCAGACCCGCGCGATGTCCTCCGGATGCCCTACCCGACCCGAGGGGTGCTGCGCATGGTCCTCGGGGCGGAGCCCCGCATAGTCGGCATGCTCAATCCATCCGGGGGCTATCGAGTTGACCGTCACGCGGAGCGGCGCCAGCGAGAGGGCCAGCGCATGGGTCAGCGAGCGGATGCCGCCCTTCGAGGCCGCATAGCCTTCGCTGCCGGGTTCGCTCATGAGGTAGCGCGTCGACGAGATGTTGATGATGCGTCCGTAGGGGTTTGCCCGGGGGTGTGTCGTACGGTGGCGGGCCAAAGCCCGCGAGGTGATGAATACGGGCCGCAGGTTGGTGGCCAGGATGCGGTCGAATTCGGCGACGGAGGTCTCGGTAAGCGGCGAGAAGCGGCTGATGCCCACGTTGTTGATGATGACATCCAGGTCGCCCCACTCTTCGAACAGCCTTGCGATGCAGGCCTCGAGCGCCCCTTCGTCGCAGACATCCACCCGCGCGAATCGGGCTCCCGTCGCTGTGGCGGTGGCTGCTCCGGCCTCGGCGTCGCTGTCGCAGAATGCGACACGGGCACCCGCACGGCAGAATGCCTCGACGATGGAGCGTCCGATGCCCCGGGCGCCGCCCGTGACGAAGACGCGCCGTCCGGGATAACGGTACTCGATGCGCTCCGAAACCTCTTCCAGAGCGTCGCCCGTCGGTCTGTACCCGAACGCCGCTCCTTCATTCCGCTGCTCTGCCATGATGTCCGGTGTTTTTGTTGTATAGTACAAATATAAGAAAAAGTTCGGGAAATACGCGCGGCGGCGAAGATTCCCCCGCCGAAGAGCGGTCGGCGGCAGTGATGCAATGCGTTTTGCCGCGAAAAAGCGTCCTTCCGCCGCGTGGATTCCACCACAAGTTCGTATCTTTGTTCCATCGTGCGGCCGGGAGGCTGCCGCCCCGCTGCGGGCGGCGGGCATCCGGCAAAAAAACGAAAAAGCGATGACTGATTTCAGAATAGGACACGGATACGATGTCCACGCCCTCGGCGAAGGGCTGCCGCTGGTGTTGGGCGGCGTGAAGATTGAGCATACGAAGGGCTGCATTGCCCATTCGGACGGCGATGTGGTGATTCATGCCCTGTGCGACGCGCTGCTGGGTGCGGCGGCGCTGGGCGACATCGGGCTGCACTTTCCCGATACGTCGGCCGACTTTGCGGGCATTGACTCGAAAATCCTGCTGCGCCGCGTTGTGGCGATGCTGCGCGAGCGGGGCTACGAAATCGGCAACGTCGACTGCACAATCTCGATGCAGCGTCCCAAGCTCCGTCCCCATATCGACGCGATGCGCGCGGCGATGGCCGAGGCGATGGGTATCGCCGTCGACCGGGTGTCGGTCAAGGCGACCACGACCGAGCGTCTGGGATTCGAAGGGCGCGAAGAGGGAGTCTCTACGTCGGCTGTTGCTTTGATTTACAGAGTGTAGCAGCGGCTATTTACATCTTCGGTGCAGCCAGACGCCGACGCAAAAAAGGGAAACGACACCCCGCTTTCGGACGGGGTCGTTTCCCTTTGTTTTGTCGGCCGGCCGTCGGGCGGTCCGGCGGCTAATAGAGCTGCGAGATTGTTCCCGTATACTGCACGTCGCTGTACCAGGGGTTCGAGATGGTGAGGTTGGCACCGCCCGTGCGGCTGAAGATTTCGAAGGTGAAGGTGTAGTTCGAGGCTGAGAAGAGCGACGTCGAGAAGGTTACCATCCACCCTTCGTGCGTCTGCTCGGTGGTGTATCCCTGCAGGTTGCCCACCGTATAGTTGAGTATGGTCGTGTAGTAAGGCGGCACATACCCCTTGACATAGGGAAGGCAGATGTCGGCCGTGCCGTCCCAGATGCCGACGCTGAAGTTGGGGTTGAGCAGCTGGCGCAGCGGTCCGGCCGGCTGACGCTGCATCGTCTGGGGGTTGAACTGGAAGTTGCGCGAGAGCACGAGCGAATCGGTCGACCGTTCGAACTCTGCAAGCCGTTCGGCCCGCCGCTTTTCGCGGACTTCGCGACGCTCTTCCTTGGGAGACAGGATTTTCTTCTGGCCGATGACGGTCACCGCCGTAGCGCAGAGAAGTGCGCCGGCAACAATGAGGATGATTTTTTTCATGGTATATGGGGTTTATGCCCCACCCCATGCAAAACCGGTGCCTAAATTCCCATCTGCCGCAAAAATTCACCCGTGTAACTCCCTTGCGTGGCTGCGATTTCATGCGGGGTGCCCGCAGCAACGATTCTTCCGCCCGCAGCGCCGCCTTCGGGCCCGATGTCGATGATGTGGTCGGCGACCTTCACAACGTCGAGGTTGTGCTCGATGACGATGACCGTATTGCCCCGGTCGACGAGTTTGTTGAGCACCTCGAGCAGCTGGCGGATATCCTCGAAGTGGAGTCCCGTCGTCGGTTCGTCGAGGATGTAGAGCGTGCGGCCCGTGTCGCGCTTCGACAGTTCGGCCGAGAGCTTGATGCGCTGGCTCTCGCCTCCCGAGAGCGTCGTGCAGGGCTGGCCGAGGGTCAGGTAGCCGAGTCCCACCTCCTGGATGGCGCGCAGTTTCTGGTAGATGGAGGGGATGTTCTCGAAGAACTCCACCGCCATGTTGACCGTCATGTTCAGCACGTCGTCGATGTTCTTGCCCTTGTAGCGCACCTCGAGCGTCTCGCGGTTGTAACGGTGGCCGCCGCACTCCCGGCAGCGCACGTAGACGTCGGGCAGGAAGTTCATCTCGATGGTCTGTACGCCGGCACCGCGGCACGTCTCGCACCGGCCGCCCTTGACGTTGAACGAGAACCGTCCCGCCTTGAAGCCGCGAATCTGGGCATCGGGCGTCATCTCGAAGAGCTTGCGGATGTCCGAAAAGACGTTCGAATAGGTCGCCGGGTTGCTGCGGGGCGAACGCCCGATGGGCGACTGGTCGACGACGACCAGCTTGTCTATGTGCTCGATGCCCTCGATGGAGTCGTATTCGAGCGGCTGGTCGTAGGAGTGATAGAGTTCCCGCGAAAGGATGGGCCGCAGCGTTTCGTTGATGAGCGTCGATTTGCCCGAGCCGCTGACGCCCGTCACGCAGATGAACTTGCCGAGCGGGAACTCGGCCGTGATGTTCTTGAGGTTGTTGCCGCGGGCCCCGCGGATGACGATGCTCTGGCCCGTACCCGGGCGGAGTTCGGCCGGAATCTCGATGCGGCGGCGTCCCGTGAGGTAGTCGGCCGTGATGGTGTCGGACTTCAGAATCTCCTCCAGCGTGCCGGCTGCGACGATGTGTCCGCCGCGGCGGCCCGCCTTGGGGCCGACGTCGACGATGAAGTCGGCCGCGCGCATCATCTCCTCGTCGTGCTCGACGACCAGCACCGAGTTGCCGGCATCGCGCAACTCCTCGAGGCTGCGAATCAGCCGCCTGTTGTCGCGCTGGTGGAGTCCGATGCTCGGCTCGTCGAGGATGTAGAGCACGTTGACCAGCTTCGAGCCGATTTGTGTGGCGAGGCGGATGCGCTGGCTTTCGCCGCCCGACAGCGAACGCGACGAGCGCGCCAGCGAGAGGTAACCCAGCCCCACGTCCATCAGGAAGCGCAGCCGTTCGCGAATCTCCTTGATGACCTCCTGGCCGATTTTCTGCTCCTTCTCCGACATGTGCTCCTCGATATGGGCCATCCATTCCGAGAAGTCGGCGATGGACATGGCCGAAACCTCGGCGATGTTCTTGCCGCCGATGCGGAACTGCAGCGCCTCCTTCTTGAGCCGCGAGCCACCGCAGACCGAGCACTTGCGGTAGACGAGGAACTGCTCGCGCCACTTCTGGCCGCGTTTCGACTCCTCGTCCTCCGTGCGGCTGATGTATTCGGCGATGCCCTCCCACGAAATGAGGTGGTTGCCGCCCGACGAGGTGAACTCCGACAGATTGACCGTCAGCGGCTCCGAGTCGCCGTAGAGGATGGCGTTGAGCCCCTCTTCGGAGATGCTCTCGACGGGGTCGTCGAGCGTGAAGTCGTGACGGCGCCCGAGCATCTCGAGGATGGCGAAGAGCATGTTGTTGCGGTACTTGCCCAGCGGTTCGACGGCTCCCTGGCGCAGCGAAAGCGAGCTGTCGGGGATGATTTTCTTCAGGTCGAAGACCGCCTCCTCGCCCAGTCCGTTGCAGTGGGGGCAGGCCCCCTTGGGCGAGTTGAACGAGAAGGTGTGGGGGGCGGGGTCCTCGAAGGCGATGCCCGTCGAGGGACACATCAGGTGGCGCGAAAAGTAACGCAGCTGCTCGGTGCCGTAGTCATAGACGGCCATCGTCCCCTTGCCCTGGCGCATCGCCTCGCGGAGCGAGGTCATCAGGCGCTCTTCGAACGCTCCGGCGATGCTGAGCCGGTCCACGACCAGGTCGATGGTGTGGATTTTGTAGCGGTCGAGCTTCATGCCGGCCGTGATTTCGCGGATTTCGCCGTCGATGCGGGCGTAGATGTAGCCCTTCTTGGCGAGGCTCTCGAAGAGTTCGCGGTAGTGACCCTTGCGTCCCTTCACCACGGGGGCCATCAGCGCAATGCGCCGTCCGGTGAATCCCTTGGCTATCAGTTCGGCAATCTGCTCGTCCGTGTAGTGGACCATCTCCTCGCCCGTGACGGGCGAATAGGCGCGCGAGGCGCGGGCATAGAGCAGACGCAGGAAGTCGTTGATTTCCGTCACGGTGCCTACCGTCGAGCGGGGGTTCTTGTTGGTGGTCTTCTGCTCGATGGCCACCACGGGGCTGAGGCCCGTGATTTTGTCGACGTCGGGACGTTCCATCGAGCCGACGAACTGGCGGGCATAGGTCGAAAGGGTCTCCATGTAGCGGCGCTGTCCCTCGGCATAGATGGTGTCGAAGGCGAGCGACGACTTGCCCGAACCCGAAAGGCCGGTAATGACCACCAGCTTGTTGCGCGGAATCTCGAGGTCCACGTTCTTGAGGTTGTGGACCCGCGCGCCGAATATCTGAATCGTATCGTTTTTCATCTTGGTCGATGAGCCGGCGCCCTTATTGGGCGGGCGCGGCGGCAATCGTGCAAAGATACGATATTTTCGTGTCATCGCCGATTTTTCGGTAGGAAAAAGGAGTCCCGGACCACTGCTTTTCTACCGCATGGAGTGTCTGCCCTTTTGTGGAAATGTTCTGCTCGGGGATGGCCGGTCCTTGCGGACAATCATCCCCTTCCCTTTCCGGAGTTGTCTGATTGGTCGCAACGGATTGTTCTGGTCGTTGTGCTATCCTTCTTTTCGCATTCCTTCCGGCGTCGGCCGGCTGGATATCAAAATCCGGGCACGTGCATAAAGGCACGTACCCGGTATGTTCTCTCCTGCGGGCAGCCGGTCACCGCAGCTCGAAGTCGTCGGCGTCAATCCAGGCGGGGAACTTCTCGCGGAAGGCTGCCATCTGCTCCGTGTCGATTGTGGCCGTGAGGGTTCCCTCGCTGCAGCCGGCATCGACCAGCGTGCGGCCCTTGAAGTCGATGATGGCCGAGTCGCCCGCATATTCGGCGTCGGGGTCGCGACCCACGCGGTTGACGCCGATGACGTAACACTGGTTCTCGATGGCCCGGGCCCGCAGCAGCGTGCGCCATACCTCGCGGCGGTCGTCGGCCCACGAGGCGCTGTAGATGATGGCGTCGTAGTCACCCCGGTTGCGGCTCCAGACGGGGAAGCGCAGGTCGTAGCAGACCAGCAGCAGGAAGCGGATACCCATGTATTCGACAATCACGCGCTGCTTGCCGGGTTCGTAGTCGCGCGCCTCGCCGCCCGGACGGAAAAGGTGGTGCTTGTCGTACCAGGTCATCCGGCCCGAAGGTTCGACGAAGAACTGCCGGTTGCGGAAGAGTCCCCCTTCCGAGATGACGGCGCTGCCGACCACCGCCTTGCGGTATTCGCGCGCCCAGCGGAGCATGGTGGTCACCACTTCACCGTCCATCGGTTCGGCCACCACCGAGGGTCTCAGCTTGAATCCGGTGGCGAACATCTCGGGCAGGACGACGATGTCGGCCTTGGCTTCGGCAACGGCCGGCTCGAATCGTGCGAGATTCCGGGTGGTGTTTTCCCACTCCATGTCGACTTGAGAAATCGCTACATCTACTTTCATAAGTATTGTTTGTGTGCTAACACAAATATAGCAAAAAATCCTGCCGCTGTATCGTTCCGCTTAAAAAATAGGCGGGTTTGCACCCGTTTGTTCTGAAAAACGGGCGGTTGTTTCGAAAAAATTTGTCTTCACGGGGAGTTCCGAGGCTGCTTTTTGCCTTATTCGCCTACGACGCGGAGGGTTATGGCCGAGGCGTGTCCCCGCTCATGCAGGAGCGTCACGTCGCAAGGCAGGAACTCCTCGGGGCGGCATGTCCACGGGTTGACGAACTGTTGAGGGCTGCGCTCGGCGAGCGGGAACCACGAACTCTGCACCTGCACCACGATGCGGTGGCCGGCACGGAAGGTGTGCACGGCGTCGGGCATCGTGAAGCGCACCCGTTCGACCCGTCCCGGGCGGAACGGCTCGGGACGGCTGAAACTGCGGCGGTAGCGTCCCCGCATCACGTCGCCGCGCACCAGCATCCGGTAGCCCGGTAGCGAATCCCGCTCGGGGAACTGGTCCGAAAGACGGACGACGAAGTCGGCGTCGGTGGTCGAGATTGCAACCTCGAGCTCCACCTCGACGGGGCCCGCGAGCGTCAGGTCGCGCTCGAGCGGTTCCGATGCGAAGGTGACCACATCGCTCCGGCCGTCGGTGAAGCGCTGGTCGGCCACCATGTAGCGCTTGTCGCGTTTGCGGCCGAGCGGCTCCATGTAGGGCACCGGGTCGTTCGGGTCGGAGCGGTAATGGCTTCGGGAGCGGCGTGCCGCGGGGCGCAGCGTGTCGAGCCGTCCGTCCTCCCGAAGATAGAGGGTCACCTCGCGCGATGCGGCGGGCGGCCAGCTGTCGAAGGTGCGCCAGCCGTTGCGTCCCGGGATGTAGACCGATACCTCTGCGCCGGCATCCTTCTCCGCCGGCTCCGTATCGGTCGGGTGCGGCTCCCCTTCCGCCTCCCCTTCGGTTGCTCCGTCACGCAGCCAGCGCTCGAAGAAGGGAAGCTCGAAGCGCTCCACGTAGTAGCGCCACGACGCCTCGGCACCGAAGTCGAAGGGGCCGAGCCGGCCGCTGCCGTTGCGCCATGCTCCGTGCGACCAGGGGCCGATGACCAGCCGGCACGGGGTGGAGGGGCTCTGGCTGCGGATGGCCCGGTAGAGGTTCCAGGTGCCGTAGCAGTCCTCGGCGTCGTAGGTGCCGCCGACAATCAGTACGGCGGGGCGGATGTCGTGGCAGCGGCGCCGCACGTCGCGCGCCTGCCACCAGGCGTCGTAGTCGGGATGGGCGGCCATCTCCTCCCAGAAGGGGGTGGGCGGCAGCATCCGACCGAGACTGTCGAGTGTGGCGATGCCCAGGAAGAATTCGTATTCGGTCATCCCCTCGGGGCACGAGGGATATTTGCGTGCGGGCATGCGTTCGGCCGGGGTGTGCTCCCCGGGGCGGCTCATGCCCGGGATGAAGCGGTAGGAGTCGGTGAGCATCAGCACGCCGTTGTGGTGCGTGTCGTCGCCCATGAACCAGTCGACCACGGGGGCCTGGGGCGATACGGCCCGCACGGCAGGATGGCCGCACAGGGCACCCGTCAGGGCGTAGAAACCCGGATAGGAGCTTCCTGCGAAGCCCACGCGGCCGTTGTTGCGCGGCACGTTGCGCACGAGCCACTCCACCGTGTCGTAGCTGTCGGTCGTCTCGTCGGTGGCGCCCTCTGCGGCTGCGGGGCGGATGTTGACGAATTCGCCCTCGCTCATGTAGCGGCCCCGCACGTCCTGCATGACGAGGATGTAGCCCCGTTCGAGGTATTCGCGCAGGTAGCCCTCGTCGAGCGACGCGGGGAAGCGGCCGGGACCATAGGGGGCGCATCCGTAGGGGGTGCGGAAGATGAGTATCGGTGCCGCCTCGGCGCACCTCGGCGCATAGACGGTCGTGTGGAGCCGCACGCCGTCGCGCATGGCGATGCGGTGCTCGGTTTTGGTGCAGAGGCTGTCGAGCGGCATGCCGGCAGCGGCGGTGTGGAACGCGGTCAGGGTCAGGACCAGCAGCAGCGTGAGTCGTATCATCGGGGTCGGTTGTTCAAACGGAGCGGAAAGGTAGCAAAAATAATCCGGCAAAAGCCGGAAAACAGGCGAAAAAGACCGATAAAGTGAAAGAAAAAACATAAATTTGTTTGTCCTTTTGTCCAACAACCGTTTGCTCCGAATCATGAAGAAAAGCCTCTTGCTCCTTGTTGCATTGTTACTGTCCGGTGTTGTCGCGGCTGCCGACGCCCGGCTGCGTGAAATCGCCGAGGCGGAACAGGTCATCGTCCGCACCTTCGGCCAACTGCCCGAACAGCTCCGTTTCGTCCTGGCAAGACCCGACGCCTCGGGGTGCGACAGCTATGCCGTGAGCGTCGAAGAGGGACAGTTGTGCATCGAGGGAACGAGCTGCGTGGCGCTCTGCCGCGGATTCTACGACTACATCCTTTCGCAGGGATACGGTGTGGCCAACTGGTCGGGCAACCGCCTCGAACTGCCCGACCGGCTGCCCGACCTGAAACGGCGCGTGACCCGCTCGCCCTTCCGCCACCACCTCTATATGAACGTCTGCACGTTCGGCTACACGACCCCCTTCTGGGACTGGGAGCGCTGGGAACGGGAGCTCGACTGGATGGCGCTCCACGGTTTCGACATGCCGCTGGCACCGGTGGCCACCGAGGCCATCCTGGCACGCGTGTGGCGGAAAATGGGGCTCACGCAGAAGGAAATCGACGCCTACTTCACCGGCCCTGCCCACATGCCCTGGATGCGCATGGGCAACATGACGGGGCTCGACGGCGCCCCGTCGCAGGAGTGGCACGAGGGGCAAATAGCGCTGCAGCACCGGATTCTGGAGCGCATGCGGGCGCTGGGCATGAAGCCCCTCTTCCAGGGCTTCGCGGGCTTTGTGCCCGAGGGCATGCGGCGTCTCTACCCCGACCTGGCGCTGACCCGTACCCGCTGGTCGGGATTCGAGAGCAACCTCCTCTCGCCGCTCGACCCGCGATTCGTCGAAATCGGCTCGGCCTTTGTCCGCGAATGGGAGCGGGAATTCGGCCGGGGCGAATACTATCTGGTGGACTGTTTCAACGAGCTGGACGTCCCCTTCGGCGAGAAGGGCTCCGACGAGCGGGCCGCGACGCTGCGCCGCTATGCGCAGACGGTCTACCGTTCGCTTTCGGAGGCGAATCCCGGCGCCGTGTGGATGATGCAGGGGTGGATGTTCGGCTATCAGCGCACCATCTGGGACCCCCACAGCGTCGAGGCGCTGCTGAGCGGCGTCCCCGACGGGAAGTTGTGCGTCATCGACCTCGCGGTCGACTTCAACGACTATGTCTGGCGTTCGGAGAACAGCTGGAACTACTATTCGGGCCTCTACGGCAAGGAGTGGATATACAGCACGGTGCCCAATTTCGGCGGCCGCTCGGCGCTGACGGGCGTGCTCGATTTCTATGCCAACGGCCACCTCGGGGCGCTTGCCTCGCGCAACCGGGGCGAACTGGTCGGCTACGGCACCTCGCCCGAAGGGGTCGAGAACAACGAGGCGGTCTACGAGGTGATTTCCGCCGCCGGATGGAGCTCCCGCCGCATCGATGTGCTGCGCCTGCTGCACGACTATTCGCGGGCCCGCTACGGCAAGTCGGTGCGGGGCGTCGACCGCTTCTGGCGCGGCATGCTCGGCTCGGCCTACGGCGAATTCACCAACAACGCCCGTTTCCGCTGGCAGCTGCGTCCGCTCTCGCGCCGCATGCCGACGATGGGTATCAACGAAGATTATTTCGAGGCCATCGAGGAGTTTCTCGGTGCGGCGTCCGAGCTGGAGGCGCAGCCCAACTACCGCAGCGACGCCATTCAGTATGCCGCCTTCTATCTGGCCGGCAAGGCCGACATCCTGCTCGATGCCGCCGTGTGGGCGACCATGTGCGGAGACGAGGAGCAGGCGGCGCTCCACGAGCGTCGGTTCCTCGCCCTGCTGCGCGAGGCCGACCGGCTGCTGGCCTCGCACCCGCTGCTGCGGCTCGACCGCTGGGAGGCGCAGGCGCGTGCGGCGGGCCGTACGGAGGAGGAGCGCGACCGCTTCGTGCGCGAAGGGCGGCGGCTCATATCGGTCTGGGGCGGACCTTCGCTGAGCGACTATTCGGCCCGCATCTGGTCGGGCGTCATCCGCGACTTCTACATCCCCCGCTGGCGCAACTTCTTCGCGGCGCTGCACGAGGGCGGGACCTTTGACTTCCGCACGTGGGACGAGGGATGGTGCAAAACCGACACGCTTTCGCGCGTGAAGCCCTTTGCCGAGCCGCTCACGGCCGCCTGCAAGCTGGTCGAGGCCACCCGCGACATTACACCCGGCATGGTGCGGCGTTCCGAACGGGCGGTCTGCTGCTGGCTTCCCTTCGACTTTGCGCAGGAGCGCACGCGGCTCTCCTTCACCATCGGCCACGAGCAGTTCCGCCGCATGCGGGGGCTGCGGTTCGTCTCTCTGCGCGGCTCGGAGCCGGTGACGCTCGAAAAGCTCCGCATCACGGCCAGCCGCCACTGCTGGGCCGAACAGGAGCCTGCGCTGCGGCTTGAGCCCGGCGGCGATGCCGTCACGCTGCGGGTGGAGAAGCTCGAGGTGGAGGCCCCCATGGCCAAGGAGTTTACCGTCACGCTCACGCTGTGCGGACGGCCCGAGGCCGACAACTATACGGCCGTCGAACTGCTCTATTGATTCGATGGCCGAGCGGGGTGTCGGGGTGTTGAGGCCCCGGTGGGGCCGGAAAGTTGCACGGGGCGAAAATAAAACGTATTTTTGCGCCCGGAAAAATTCCATGGAACAGAATACAGAAACCAGTATGCTCAGAGCCGGACATGTACAGCAACTCACCGTGAGCCGCATCTCGGACCACGGTCTATTTCTGGCGGACGAGGAACAGCAGGAGGTGCTGTTGCCCAACCGCTATGTTTCGCTCGCCGACAAGGTCGGTGACACGAAGGAGGTTTTCGTCTACCACGACTCCGAGGACCGGCTCGTCGCAACGACCGAAACGCCTCTGCTCAAGGCCGGTGAGGCGGGTTATCTCAAGGTGGTCGACAAGACCGACCACGGGGCTTTCCTCGACTGGGGGCTTTACGGGAAGGACCTCTTCCTCCCGAACCGCAACCAGCAGGGCGGCGTGCTCCCGGGACGGAGCTACATCGTCTACCTCTATGAGGACAACATCACGGGCCGCTGCGTGGCGACCATGAAACTCAAGGGCTTCATCAGCAACGAGGTCATCACCGTGGCCCCCCGCCAGTCGGTCGACCTGCTCGTTGCCTCCGAAAGCCCCATCGGCTACCGCGTCATCGTGGCCAACCGCCACTGGGGAATGCTCTACCGCAACCAGTTGTTCCGTCCGGTGGCCATCGGCGAGCGGCTGCAGGGCTACGTCAGCCGCATCACCGACGACAACCGCATCGATGTGAGCCTTCAGCAGACGGGACTGGCCCAGGTGAAGAATTCGGCCGAGACGCTGCTGGCACTGCTGCACGACAACGGCGGCTTCCTGCCGCTCAACGATGCGAGCGCCCCCGAGGAGGTGGCGGCCCGCACGCAGATGAGCAAGAAGGTCTTCAAACGCTCGCTGGGCATGCTGCTCAAGCGCGGCGAGGTGGAGATGACGGAACAGGGAATCAAACTGCGCAAGGAGAAATGAGTCGAATCAATACTGCTGAACGGGTCTCGCGCGAGGCCTCGGACAACTTCGTATTCCAGCGCTCGCTGCTGGCCTACCATGCCGCCGCGGAGCGTGTCGGCGGCGACACGCTCGAAATCGGGACGGGGTCGGGCTACGGCATCGAGGTCATCGCGCCCCGCGTCGGCCGCTTCGTGACGCTCGACAAGCATGTTCCGGCGCCGGAGCTGCTCCGGGTGCCCAACGTGGAGTTCCGTCGGGCGACGGTTCCTCCCCTGCCCTTCGGGGGCGAGAGTTTCGACTGCGTCATCTCGTTCCAGGTTATCGAACATATCGAGGACGATGCCTCGTTTGTGCGCGAGGTGGCCCGGGTGCTGCGCCCGGGCGGCTGCTTCGTGGTGACGACGCCCAATGCCCCGATGTCGCTCACGCGCAACCCGTGGCATGTGCGCGAATACCGTCCCGAGGAGTTGCAGCGGCTGCTTGCGGCCTCGTTCCGTGAGGTCGAGCAGCTGGGTGTCTTCGGCAACGGGAAGGTGATGGGTTACTATGCCGAGAACCGCCGAAGCGTCGAGCGCATCCTCCGCTTCGACCCGCTGGACCTCCAGCACCGCCTCCCCCGCCGGCTGCTGCAACTTCCCTACGACCTGCTGAACCGGCTCAACCGCCGCCGGCTGCTGCATGCCAATACCGACCTGACTACCTCCATCCGCATGGAGGATTACCGCATTGCGCCGGTGGGCGACGACTGCTTCGACCTCTTCTACGTCGCCCGCAAGTAGCGTCCTCCCGAGTCCGGCCTCAGGCGCGGCCTCCGATTCCCGCCTCAGGCTCGTTTCGGAATCCGGCCTCAGGCGGCAGTCCCCGGGTTTGGCCTCATCCTGCATGTCCCCTCGCGGGAGGGGGCATTTCCTTTGTGGCGGCACGGTGAAGACCGGCGTCCGGGTGCCGTTCCGGTTTCGGGACGCGCCCCATGCGGCCGTCCTGCCCCAAAATGTCGACCGAAATTTTTCCCGTCTCGTCCGCTTTTCGTAAATTCGCAGCGGAAACATATCCATTCCCCATGCAACAACGCAGAGTCAACTTTCATACGCTCGGCTGCAAGCTCAACTTTTCGGAGAGTTCCACCTTTGCCCGCCAGTTCGAACAGGGCGGATACGTACGCGTGGCTCCCGACGCCGAAGCCGACATTTGTGTCATCAACAGCTGCTCGGTCACGGAGCATGCCGACAAGAAGTGCCGCAACCTGATTCGCAAGCTCCATCGCCGCAATCCGCAGGCCATCATTGCGGTAACGGGTTGCTACGCCCAGCTCAAGCCGCAGGAAATCGCCGCTATCGAGGGGGTCGACCTCGTGCTGAGCAACAACGACAAGGGTGAATTGTACCGCCGCGTGACGGAGCTGGCCGGCAAGGGCCGTGCGCAGGTCTACAGCTGCGAGACCGACGAGCTGACCAATTTCTTCGCCGCCTTCTCGAGCGGCGACCGGACGCGGGCCTTCCTCAAGGTGCAGGACGGATGCGACTACTGCTGCTCCTACTGCACCATCCACTATGCCCGCGGTTCGAGCCGCAACATGCCCATTGCCGACCTGGTGGCCGAGGCGCGGCAGATTGCCGCCGCCGGGCAGAAGGAGATTGTCATCACGGGGGTCAATACGGGCGACTTCGGCCGGACGACGGGCGAGAAGTTCATCGATCTGCTCCGCGCGCTCAACGAGGTCGAGGGCATCGAGCGTTACCGCATCTCCTCCATCGAGCCCAATCTGCTGACCGACGAAATCATTGCCTTCTGCGCTGCATCGCCCAAGTTCCAGCATCACTTCCATATCCCGCTGCAGAGCGGTTCGGACCGTATTCTGGGGCTCATGCGCCGTCGCTATACGACGGCCCGCTTCGCCGACAGGGTCGAGGCCGTACGCCGGCTGATGCCCGACGCTTTCATCGGCATCGACGTGATTGTGGGCTTCCCGGGCGAAACGGAGGCCGATTTCCGGACGACGTACGACTTCCTGGAACGGCTTGCCCCCGCCTTCCTCCACATCTTCCCCTTTTCGGAACGTCCCGGCACGCCGGCCGTCGAACTGCCCGGCAAGGTGCAGTCGTCGGTGGCTACCCGCCGCGTGGAGGAGCTGGAGGCCCTCTGTGCGCGCCTGCACGGCGATTTCTGCGCCCGCGGCACCGGTACGGAGGCCGACGTGCTGTTCGAAAGTACGCGCCGCGGCGGCATGATGTTCGGCTTCACGGGCAACTACCGCCGTGTGAAGGCTCCCTACGATGCGGCGCGTGTCAATACCGTCTGCCGCGTCCGTTTGGGTGAAATGGACGATTCGCACGACCTGTGCGGGGATATTTTGGGTTAAAATTCGTATATTTGCCGTAAAAAGTGAATTGGAATCTATGATGACAGGTTTGCGCAAACGGGTGACCACGGGTTTTGTGAGCATCGTCTGCCTGCTCTTCTTCTCGGGTATGGTCTCCTTTCTCGAACTCAGCCACCTGAGCCGCGATACGGAGGATATCCTCAAGGCCAACGCCCGCAACATCGAGCTGGCGCGCGAAATGCTGGATGCAGCCCATGAGCAGAACATAGCGCTGGTGCACCTCTCGGTCTTCGGCGACCGGACCTACGACAGCCTTTGCCGTGCGAGCATGGAGCGTCTCGAAAATACGCTGCTCGTGGCGCAGAACGAGGCGCTCGAGAAATCGTTTCTCGACTCGCTGGCTTTTGCCACCACCGAGCTGCGTCTGCTGACGGACAGCTATCTGGCCTGGGCGAGCGAAGCTCCGGAAAGTAAGGCTGATGCGGCCAGAGGGGCGGTTGGCCCCGATTCGCTGCGCCGCGGATGGTATGACGGCGAGTACGAAGCGCTCTACGGACGGCTGACTTCGGCCATCAAGAACTACATGACCTCGACCCAGAGCTCGCTTGCCCCCCGCGCCGAGCAGATGAAGAAGAATGCCTACCGGGCCGTTACGCCGGTGCTCATCTCGCTGGTGGTGATGATTGCCATCGTGTTGATGCTCTTCTATTTCATGAACCTCTACTGCGTCGACCCCGTATTGAAGATGAACAAGGGGCTCGGCGACTACCTCGCCTATCGGGTCCCTTTTGTGGCGAAGGGCGACTTCAAGGACGAGATGCTGCAGCTCAAGGAGAAAATCGATGCGCTCATTGCGCTCTCGAAACAATCGAAAATTTAGTGCCATGCGGATAGATGTCGTATTGCGGTATGTCGGCAGCGTGATGCTTTTCGTCGCGCTGTTCATGTTGCTTTCGGCCGTAATCTCCTATGTCAGCGGCGTCGATTCGTCGTTCTATCCGTTGCTGCTTTCCTCGCTTCTGACGGCGCTGCTGGGGCTCTTCCCGCTGATTTTCGTCGAAAAGACCGAACAGATTACCACCAAGGAGGGTTTCTGTATCGTTGTCGGTTCGTGGCTGGTAGCCTGCGTGGTCGGCATGTTCCCCTACCTGATATGGGGAGGCGAGTTCAATCTGGTCAATGCCTGGTTCGAGAGCGTTTCGGGCCTGACAACCACCGGCTCGTCGATTCTGACCGATGTCGAGGCGCTGCCGCGCGGCCTGCAGTTCTGGCGTTTTTCGTCGACGTGGATTGGCGGTATGGGCGTGGTGATGTTCGCACTGCTGATTCTTCCGTCGCTTGGCCGCAGCAAGATGACGCTTTCGAACGTCGAACTCTCGTCGATGGCCAAGGACAACTACCGATACCGGACGCAGATGATTGTCCAGATTCTGCTGGTGGTCTATGTCGGATTGACGGCGGTCTCGACCCTGCTGCTCAAGATGGCGGGCATGAACTGGTTCGATGCGCTCTGTCATGCCATGTCGGCCTGTGCGACCAGCGGATTCTCGACCAAGAATTCCAGCATCCTGTTCTACAACAGTCCGGCAATCGATACGATTCTCATTCTGGTGATGGCTATCGCCGGTCTGCATTTCGGCCTGATTTATGCGACGGTTACGGGCAAGCGAAGCAACCTGTTCCGTTCGGAGGTGACGCGTTTCTATGCCGGCATGCTCTTTTTCTGCAGCCTGGCCATTGCCGTGAGCCTCTATGCGGCGGAGCTCTACCCCACGTTCGGAGCTTCGTTCCGCCATGCCTGTTTCCAGTTCGTATCGGTCGTTTCGACGACGGGCTTCGCTACGGCCGATTCGAACACGTGGACCTCGTTCGCCATCATCATGCTCATGTTCGGGTCGCTGGTGTGTGCCTGTGCGGGCTCCACGGCAGGAGGTATCAAGGTGAACCGTCTGGTGCTGGCGCTGAAGATGATGCGGGCGCAACTCCGTCAGCAGCAGCATCCCAATGCGGTGATTCGCTTCAAGCTCGACGGTGTGATGCAGGAGCGCGAGACGCTCCACGCCGTGATGACGTTCATCTTTGCCTATCTCATGCTGCTGCTCATCGGCACGGTCTTCAGTACGGCCTGCGGCGTCGACCTGTTGACGAGTTTTTCCTCGTCGGTGGCTTCGCTGGGCAACGTCGGACCCGGTTTCGGCGAGGTGGGGTCGCTTGACAACTATTCGGGACTGCCTGCGGCGGTCAAGGTGGTCAATACGCTGTTGATGTTGCTGGGCCGTCTCGAAATATTCGGATTAATCCAGTGGTTCTTTATCAGATGGTGGAGATAATGATGCGTAAAATGTTCAGATACATATTCTTTGTGGCGCTGCTGTGCGCGGCGGGAACGCTTCGTGCACAGGATATCGCGCCGCGTATTGCCGGCCTTGAGGGCAACGGGGAGTACATGTCCCTGCTGCGCGAAGACGCCCGGCTGCAGTTTCGCGAGGATTCGGTGAACCGGGTCATCGAGCAGGAGCGGCAGCTGTTGCGCGAGGAGCCCGAGGGACGGGCCGAGCGCTCGCAGCATATTCTGCAGCTCGAGGGGCAGATTTTCGAAATCCGCAACGCGAAGGGCCGTCTCATCGACCGCATCAACACAATCGAACAGGAGTGGGTGCTTTCCAATCTCGGTTCGGCGCCTGTGACCGAAGTCCCGGCCGACGAACCCTCGGTCAAGAGCCCCCAGGTGCGCTATCTGGTCGACTGCCCCTACTTCAGGGAACAGCTTCCCGAAACCGATTATGCCGCGCTGCGGAATGCGCAGAGGGATGAGTACCGCGTAGCCGAGGATGTCCGCCGCTATTTCGAGAACTACCGGGCGCTGGCCGACTCGGCCCGAGCCTACGGGCAGGTCCAGACCCAGGAGGAGGCGACGGCAATCTACGAGCGCTGCACGGCGCTGCAGCAGCTCAACCGGACGCTGGCCGATTCGATTGCCCGCTGCTGGAACTACATCTTCGACAACAAGTCCTACGCCTACTCCTACGTGCTCGAGATGTTGGGCCGCGAGGAGGAGCTGGCGCGCGAAGAGGAGCTTCTGGCCAAGGCAACGCGCCGTCTGGCAGCGCTCAGGGGAATGACCGAATCGGACGAGGTGGTCGACTACTTCCTGCGCAAGGAGGTGCTGCTCGATTACGAGATTTCGGTGACCGATGCCCTCGGGCTGACGGCTGCACGCGATTCGCTCCGTCAGGCCGGCCTGCGGCTCAACGGGGCCGAATTCGAACTGCCCAAGGTCGAGTTGCGCGAACGCTATTTCCTCGACTACGACAGCATCGCCTTCTCTTCGACGCCGAGGTATACCTACAAGAATCCCATCCCCGAGTGCCCGGTCTATGCCAAGGGGACCATCTACCGCATCCTGCTCGGGACGTTCAACACCAAGCGGGCTGTCTCGACCTTCCGGGGTGCCGAGCCGCTCTTCTATCTGGTCAACGATGAGGGCAAATGGTGCTACTATGCGGGAGGTTTCGCCACGCGGCCCGAAGCCGAGGCTGCGCAGAAACAGCTCAAGGAGCATGGATTCCTGCGCCCCGAAATCGTCGTCTGGAACGACGGCGTTTACCGCAATCTTGCCCGCGACCCCGAGCCGGCCGTGACCTACCGGGTCGAAATAGCGGGTCTTCCCGTACTGCCCGACCCGGTCAAGGAGGCGATTGCCTCGACGGCGGGCGAACGCGAGCTGTCGCGCGTCGGACAGCAGCTCTTCGTCGTAGGAACGTTCGAAGACCGGGCCGAAGCCGACCGTGTGGCCGAAGCGGTCGCCGCCGCGGACCATGCGCTCGAAATAAAAGTGGTCGAAATTGCCGCACAACCGGAATAATACATTAACTTTATAGCGGAAACAACCCCACGTACGCCATGTTTTACATCATTCTGCTCATTCTGCTGGGACTGCTGTTCCTCGTTGCGGAAATCGTGCTGCTGCCGGGCGTATCGGTCGGTGCCTTGCTGGCGCTTGTCTGCGACGGCAGCGCCATCTACCTCGCCTTCCGCTACCACGATACGCCGACGGGCATCGCGGTGGTTACGCTGGTCGTCGTGCTGTCGCTCGTGGTGACGGTGCTGTCGCTGCGCGCCAAGACCTGGCAGCGCTTTTCGCTGCGTCAGAAAATCGATTCGTCGAGCATGCCGTCGCCCCAGACCCGCGTGCGTATGGGCGAGCGCGGCGTGACCGTGTCGCGTCTCTCGCCCATGGGCCGCGTCGAAATCGGCGGCGAACTCTACGAGGCCAAGTCGCTCGATGCCTATGTCGACCCCAGGACGGAGGTCGAAGTGGTCGGTTTCGAGAACTTCAGCGTCATCGTCAAACCTGTCGAAAACAAATAACCAATAAACCCTACTGACCATGGATTTGCAATCGGGCATCATCGTCCTTATCGTATTTGTCTCGCTGCTGGCCGTCTGGCTGGTCTTCTACTTCATTCCCGTGGGGCTGTGGTTCTCGGCGCTGGTGTCGGGGGTCCGTATCAGCCTGCTCCAGCTGATTCTGATGCGCTGGCGCAAGGTGCCCCCCTCGACCATCGTCTCCTCGATGATTGAGGGTACGAAGGCGGGGCTACACCTCGACCCCAACGAACTCGAAGCGCACTATCTGGCCGGCGGCAACGTGACGAACGTCGTGCATGCGCTCGTCTCGGCCCAGAAGGCCAACATCCTGCTCGACTTCAAGATGGCGACGGCCATCGACCTGGCGGGTCGCGACGTTTTCGAGGCGGTGCAGATGTCGGTCAACCCGAAGGTCATCAACACGCCGCCCGTCGCTGCGGTGGCCAAGGACGGTATCCAGCTTATCGCCAAGGCGCGCGTGACCGTGCGTGCCAACATCAAGCAGCTGGTCGGCGGCGCCGGCGAAGAGACGGTGCTGGCCCGTGTGGGCGAGGGAATCGTCTCCTCCATCGGTTCGGCCGAGACCCACAAGATTGTGCTCGAGAATCCCGACTCCATCTCGCGCGTGGTGCTGGGCAAGGGACTCGATGCCGGTACGGCATTCGAGATTCTCTCGATTGATATCGCCGATATCGATGTGGGCAAGAATATCGGCGCACAGCTTCAGATGGACCAGGCCGAGGCCGACAAGAACATCGCCCAGGCCAAGGCCGAGGAGCGCCGTGCGATGGCCGTGGCGCTCGAGCAGGAGAACAAGGCCAAGGCGCAGGAGGCGCGCGCCAAGGTGATTCTGGCCGAGGCGGAGGTGCCGCTGGCCATGGCCGAGGCGTTCCGCAACGGCAATCTGGGCATCATGGATTACTACAAGATGAAGAACGTGATGGCCGACACCGCCATGCGGGAGACGATTGCACGGCCCGAAGCGAAGAAATAGCACTTCGTGAGCGGTCATTCGGGCGGTTTTCCGCCGTTGCGATGGCCGGAAGAAAAGCGCCGGGCGGATGAATCCAATCATCCGCCCGGCGCTTTTTCGTGGCGTATGTGCCGGATTTCCGGGCACGTTGCGCCGGCGGCCGGTTCCGGAGCCTGCCGGCAGCCGAGGGCGGCGTTACCGGTTTGCTCCGGCGGCCGGTGCGGCCGTCCGTTCCGGTGCGGCCGTTGCGTCGTCCAGTCCGTCGTGCCATTTGACGGTGGCGTGTGTGCCGTCGCAGAAGGGTTTGTCGGCAGAACGTCCGCAGCGGCAGAGAACGACCCGGTTGCGGGTGGCATAGGCGCGGCCGTCCTCGCGGCGGAAGGGGATGCCGCCGCGAAGCCACAATCCGCCGCTCACACCGGCCGCGGGGGCCTCGATGAGTCCGAGGCTCGGTTCGTAGCGGATTTCAAACGCCTCACCGCTCTGCCGGTCGCGGGCCGTGAGGCGCCCTCCGGGGCACATTTCCGCTTCGTGGATGGCCCGCTGGCGCGCATCGGGGTCGGACGAACGTCCGACAAGCGAGCGTACGTCGCCCTCGGCCTGGCAGAAACGGGCCTGCGTGCACCTGCGCGGATGGTCCTCGAGCGTCAGCGTGGCGCCTTCGACCACCTCGCGCCCCGCCGTTGTGGGTTGCAGCGGTGCGGTGAGGGTCGGGTCCCAGGCTGTCGAGGCATGCGTTCCGTCGCAATAGGGCTTGCGGTGCGAAGCGCCGCAGCGGCAGAGCGCCGTGGGGTCGGTCCGCATCTCGAAGTGTGCTCCGGTCTCGAACCCGGGGCCGGCGTCCCGCGGGCCGAGCCGGATGCGTTCGATGGTCAGGGGCGGCCGTCCGTAGACCAGATAGGGCCCCTTTTCGGTGATGGTGATTCGGTAACGGCCCGGTTCGGCCGCTTCGGATGGTTCAAATTTGTTGTCCGACATACTATGAAGTTTTGGAATTCGTTAGAAGAGAGGCGGCAATAATTGTTCCCGAATGCAAAATCTCGGGACCGGGAGTAGGAAATACGCCGCTTTTTGGTATCTTTGCACGAATTCTCGAATTGTAAAAATGATATTTACAACGCATATGAAGGATTTTTTCGGCCGGAGCATCCGGCTGGTTCTGATGTTCGCCGTTGCGGCGACGCTGTCCGTATCTTGCAGCAAGGATGAAAGCTCGGGCCGTCTGAAACTCAGTCAGTCGGCACTTTTTGTCGAACAGCTCGGCGCTACTGAAACAGTGGGCTTTTCCGCTTCGGGAGTGAGTTCCGTCTCGATTGCCAGCCTTCCCGATGGCTGGGAGGCCGAAGCCGACCTGGCTACGGGAACGCTGCGCGTAACCGCTCCCTCGGTTATCGACGAGGAGCATGTCGAGTCGGGCAACCTCATCCTGACGGGCCATTCGGTCGAGGGAGCCAATGTCTCGGCGACGCTCTATGTGGCGATAGCCTCTACGAAGGACCTTTCGGCCGAGCAGTCCAACTGTTTCGTGCTGACGCAGCCGAACACCAACTATTCGTTCGACGCTACGCGGCGCGGCGAGAGTTCCGAGACGATGCCTACGGCGGAGGTTAAGATTGTCTGGCAGACGACCACCGGCCTGCTGCAGTACCTCAATCTGCACGACGGCAAGGTCAGCTTCTATGTCGGAGCCGATGAAGACGACGATTCGAAAATCGAGACGGGCAACGTCCTGCTCGGCGCCTACGATGCCGCCGGCTCGCTGCTCTGGACGTGGCACCTCTGGATTACCGATTTCGACCCCGTGGGCAAGGCAGTCGTCCTTGCCAACGGCACGACAGTCATGGGCTGTAACCTCGGAGCCATGAACAACGCCAACTCGACGACGGACGAAATCCTCGAGTCGTACGGCCTCTACTACCAGTGGGGCCGCAAGGAACCCTTCATCGGCCCGAGCGAATACAATTTTACGATGGGCAGCAGCGGGGCGATGTACGACGGCGATTCCAAGCGCGTTTACAATTCGTTCGACGAGTCGGATGCGTCGAAGGGTACGGCCGAATATGCGGCGGCCCATCCGCTCAGCTTCCTGCTCGGTGTCGAGGAGTCGCGTTACGACTGGCTCTATGCGTCGCACTCCGATGCACTGTGGAGTTCCTCGGCGAAGAGCGAGAACGACCCCTGCCCGAAGGGCTGGCGGGTGCCTTCGTCCGACGCCTTTGCCGGACTGACGATTGCCGACAAGTCGGGTACGGCTTCCGATTACGAGGAGAAGTACGGCTGGGAGCTGACCGACGGCAGTGCAACGACGCTTTTCATGGGTGCGGGACGCCGCGTCTATACCGACGGCAAGTTCCAGAATGTCTACAACCCCCTGCCCGAGTCGCGTAACGTGGCGCTCGAGGCGCAGCCCTGGGAGGGCCTTTACTGGACCTCGGATGCGCTGACGGATACGAAATCGGCGGCCTTCTACTTCTATTTCAACAAGCAGGATGTGGCGTCGAGCGTCGTGGTCCCCTCGGTGGCCCACTATCGTGCCAACGGTATGACGGTGCGCTGCGTGAAGGAGTAGCGCGGTCTGTCCGCCCCGCAGGAGCGGCATGCGATATGACGGGAGCGGCCCTGTGCGGGGCCGCTTCCGTTTTTTGGTATGACAGTTGCAGGTATGGGTCGAAAATCCCTGAATGATGAAAATCCCGACTGGAAAAGGGCTGCTGCCGCTCTCGGCGCTGCTCGCCATCTGGTCCGTCTCGGCGGTCTCCTCGCTGCCGGGGCTGGCCGTCTCCCCCATCCTGGGCGATCTGAACCGCATCTTTCCCCATGCGACCGATTTGGAAATACAGATGCTCACGTCGCTTCCGTCGCTGCTCGTCATCCCCTTTGTGCTGCTGGCCGGCAAAATCTCGGTCAACCGCAGCAAGTTCACGCTGCTGGTCGCGGGACTTGCCCTCTTCTTCGTGAGCGGCGTGGCCTGCATCTTTGCGCGGAGCATGACGGGACTCATCGTCATCAGTTCGGTGCTGGGTATCGGCGCCGGCATGGTGATTCCCTTCTCGACGGGACTCGTGGCCGACTACTTCACGGGCGACTACCGGGTCCGGCAGCTCGGCTACAGCTCGGCCATCAACAACCTGACGCTGGTGCTTGCCACGGCGCTGGCGGGCTATCTGGCCAACATCGACTGGCATCTGCCCTTCTGGTCTATACCCTGCCCGGCGTCTCGCTCATGGCCGTTTTTCTGCTTCGCCGCACGCCGTCGGCTGCCGAACCGCCGCAGAGCGACCAGCTCAGGCACAAGACCATCGACCGCGGCAAACTGGCCGGCGTGATGGCGCTCTACTTCGCCATCACCTTTCTGGTGCTGACGGTGACCTACTATGCATCGTTCCTGGTCGATGCGCGCGGGCTCGATGCCTCGTTCTCGGGGCTGCTCATCTCGCTCTTCTTCCTGGCCATCATGCTGCCCGGATTCCTGCTCGCCCGCATCATCCGGATGCTCCGGCAGCGGGTCAACGTCGTCTCGCTGCTGCTCATCGCCGTCGGGCTGGCCTGCGTGGGGTGTTTCGGCAGCCGGACGATGATGGCGCTGGGATGTCTGCTGGCCGGGTTCGGTTACGGTGTCATGCAGCCGTTGATTTACGACAAGGCGGCCATCGTCGGCCCTCCGCGGCTGTCGACGCTGGCCCTTTCGCTGGTCATGTCGATGAACTATCTGGCCGTAGTCGTCTGTCCCTTCGTGATGGACCCGCTCGGGCGGCTTTTCCACCTCTCGCGTCTTGCCGGCGACCGTTTTCCGTTCCTCTTCGCCGCCGCCGTTGCAGCCTTGCTTGCCGTTGCGGCATGGCGATGGCGCTCCAGTTTTGCGCTGGGGCTCGACAGCTCCTACTATGCGGAGCGGAAGGCCTGATGCAGGCCTCGGCGCAATACTGTGCGGGAGAGGGGCGTCCCTTCTCCCGCATCCTGTTTTGAGGGGCGTGCGGCGGGCGGATTCCCGGCCGAAAATCGTGCTGCGGTACCCGATGAGGCCCTTCGGTTTACGAAAAATTCGTATATTTGCATGAATTTTTCCGCCACGACATGAAAAACATCCGCAATTTCTGCATCATAGCCCACATCGACCATGGCAAGAGTACGCTTGCCGACCGCCTGCTCGAAAAGACCAACACGCTCAACCAGCGCGAGATGCAGGCTCAGGTGCTCGACGACATGGAGCTCGAGCGCGAGAAGGGCATCACCATCAAGAGCCACGCCATCCAGATGGAGTACCGTGCCTCCGACGGAGAACTCTATACGCTCAACCTCATCGATACGCCGGGACACGTCGACTTCTCCTACGAGGTATCGCGCGCGATTGCCTCGTGCGAAGGTGCGCTGCTGGTTGTCGATGCCACGCAGGGCATTCAGGCGCAGACCATTTCGAACCTCTACCTGGCCGTGGGCCACGACCTCGAAATCATCCCCGTGCTGAACAAAATCGACATGGATTCGGCCATGATTGACGAGGTGAAGGACCAGGTCATCGACCTGCTGGGATGCAAGGATGAGGATATTCTCCTGGCGTCGGGCAAGACGGGCGTGGGAATCGAGGAGGTGCTCGAGGCCATCGTCCACCGCATACCTGCGCCGAAGGGCGACGAGAACGCCCCGCTGCAGGCGCTGATTTTCGACTCGGTATTCAACCCCTTCCGCGGCATCATCGCCTACTACCGCATCTTCAACGGTACGCTGCGCAAGGGCGACCACGTCAAGTTCTTCAATACGGGCAGCGAATACGATGCCGACGAGGTGGGCGTGCTGAAACTCAAGATGCAGCCCCGCAACGAGGTCCGCGCCGGCGATGTGGGTTACATCTGTTCGGGCATCAAGACTTCGGCCGATGTGAAGGTCGGCGATACGATTACCTCGGTGAACAATCCCGCCCGCGAGGCCATCGCCGGATTCGAGGATGTTAAGCCGATGGTCTTCGCCGGTGTCTATCCCGTCGAGGCCGACCAGTACGAGGACCTGCGCGCCTCGCTCGAGAAGCTGCAGCTCAACGACGCTTCGCTCACGTTCGAGCCCGAGAGCTCGCTGGCGCTCGGCTTCGGTTTCCGCTGCGGATTCCTCGGGCTGCTCCACATGGAGATTATCCAGGAGCGGCTCTACCGCGAATTCGACATGGATGTCATCACCACCGTGCCGAACGTCTCCTACCGCATCACCACCACGCAGGGCGATACGCTCGAGGTGCACAACCCCTCGGGACTGCCCGAAATCACGAAAATCGCCAAAATCGAGGAGCCCTATATCCTGGCCCAGATTATCACCAAGGCGGACTTCCTGGGCAACGTCATCAAGCTCTGCATCGACAAGCGCGGCGTGATGAAGAACCAGACCTTCATTACGCAGGACCGCGTGGAAATCAATTTCGACATGCCGCTTTCGGAGATTGTCTTCGATTTCTACGACAAGCTCAAGAGCATCTCGAAGGGCTACGCCTCGTTCGACTACCACCGTACGGGCTACCAGCTGTCGAAACTCGCCAAGCTGGACATTCTGCTCAACGGCGAGCCGGTCGATGCCCTCTCGTCGCTCATCTATGCCGACCATGCCTATGACTTCGGCCGCAAGATGTGCGAGAAGCTCAAGGAGCTCATCCCGCGTCAGCAGTTCGACATCGCCATCCAGGCGGCCATCGGCGCCAAAATCATCGCCCGCGAGACGGTGAAGGCCGTGCGCAAGGATGTGACGGCCAAGTGCTACGGCGGCGATATCACGCGTAAGCGCAAGCTGCTGGAGAAGCAGAAGCGAGGCAAGAAACGCATGCGTCAAATCGGTAACGTCGAGGTGCCCCAGTCGGCTTTCCTCGCCGTCCTCAAAATGGATTAACCCATGAAGAAAACCATCATCGACCTCTTCGAGTCGTCGGTCGCCCGGTACGGACAGAAGACCTTCCTGCTCGAGAAGCGTCACCACAAGTTCGAACCGACGACCTATGCCGAAACCCGCGAGCAGGCGCTCGAAGTGGGCGCCGGCCTGGCCGCCATCGGTATCCGGCCCAAGGAGAAGGTCGCCATCCTTTCGGAAGGGTGCAACGCCTGGATTATCTCGGAACTGGGCCTCTTCTATGCCGGCTGCGTGAGCGTGCCGCTGTCGGTCAAGCTCGAAGAGTCGAACGACCTGTTGTTCCGCCTCCGCCATGCCGAGGTCAAGGCCATCTTCGTCTCGAAGTACCAGTTGCCGAAAATCCGCCGCATCGTCGGCCAGTTGCCCGAACTGCAGCATATCATCGTCTTCGGCCATATTCCGCTCGAGGCGGGCGAGATGGCGTTGGGAACGCTCAAGCGCCTCGGCCGCGCCTATCTGAACGACCATCGCGACGAGTTCCTCGCCATCGGCCGCGCCATCCGCAACGACGACTACGCGACCATCACCTATACGTCGGGCACCACGGCCGACCCCAAGGGTGTCGTGCTGACGCACCGCAACTATACGGCCAACGTCGAGCAGTCGCTCTCGCGCATCGACATCCCGTCGTCGTACCGTACGCTCATCATCCTACCGCTGGACCACTGTTTCGCCCATGTCGTGGGATTCTACATCATGATTGCCTGCGGAGCGACGGTCGCTACGGTGCAGGTGGGTGCCACGCCGATGGAGACGCTCAAGAACATCCCGCTCAACATCCGCGAGGTACGCCCCCACTTCCTGCTTTCGGTGCCGGCGCTGGCCAAGAATTTCCGCAAGAACATCGAGAGTTCCATCCGCGCCAAGGGTCCCGCCACGGAGCGGCTCTTCGAGCTGGCGCTTCGGACGGCCTACTGCTACAATCAGGACGGCTACAGCCGCGGCAAAGGGTGGCGTTTCGTGCTCTGGCCAGCGGTCAAGCTCTTCGACCTGGTGCTCTTCCGCAAGGTCCGCGAAGCCTTCGGCGGCAGCCTGAAGTTCTTCGTCGGCGGCGGTGCACTGCTCGATGCCGAGTTGCAGCGTTTCTTCTACGCCATCGGCATCCCGATGTTCCAGGGGTACGGCCTTTCGGAGGCGACGCCCGTCATCTCGACCAACTCGCCCAAGTACCACTGGCACCGCTTCGGGTCGTCGGGCAAGATTCTCATTCCGCTCGACCTGAAAATCGTCGACGAGCAGGGGCATGAGCTTCCGCGCGGCAAGAAGGGTGAAATCGTCATCCGCGGCGAGAACGTCATGGCCGGCTACTGGAAGAATCCCGAGGCGACAGCCGAGACCGTGCGCGACGGATGGCTCCACACGGGCGACATGGGATATGTCTCGGAGGATGAATTCCTCTACGTGCTGGGCCGCTTCAAGAGCCTGCTCATCGCCTCCGACGGCGAGAAGTACAGCCCCGAAGGGATGGAGGAGTCCATCGTCGACAAGTCGCCCTTCATCGACCAGATTCTGATTTACAACAACCAGAGCCCCTTCACGGGTGCCATCGTCGTGCCCAACCGCGAGGCGCTGCTCCGCGAACTCGATGCGCGCGGTACGGCTCCGGCAGAACGCGCTTCCGTTGCGGCTGCGATTCTGGGCGGCGAAATCGACCGCTACCGTGCGGGCGGGATTTTTGCCGGCGAATTCCCCGAGCGGTGGCTTCCGGCCGGCCTGGCCATTGTCGACGAACCCTTCACGGAGCGCAACGGTTTGGTCAACAGTACGATGAAGATTGTGCGCGGCAAGGTCGAAGAACACTTCCGCGACCGAATCGACTACCTCTATACGGCCGAAGGCCGCAAATTGCAGAACGAACGCAACCTCGCGTCGCTGCAAAAAGTTCTGGGATGACAAAAATCCATCGCGGAACGTTTGAAATTTCGGAAAATCGGAGTATCTTTGTACTCCGAATGCGGAAATAGCTCAGTCGGTAGAGCATCAGCTTCCCAAGCTGAGGGTCACGGGTTCGAATCCCGCTTTCCGCTCGAGATTATAGTTTTTTCTTACTGAAAATCTGCACCTGTTCAGGTGCAGATTTTTTATGTCTGTGATAGACGCCCTTTGTCGGGCGAATCGGACCGTCTCCTGTCCGTTTCATCGGCGCGGTAGTTGCCGGTCGCGGCCATGGAACGTAGAAACTGCACTGTCTCGAGAAACGGGAACGCCGCACGGATTCAATACTCCGTGCGGCGTTTCGATGCCGGTGCGTCCGTTGGGCGCGGAAGCGATGCTGCACTCAGCAGCCCCGCCCCATCTCCCAGGCCTCCGTCATCGCCGGCTTGCCTTCGATTTCGCCCCGCTTCCAGGCCCCGACGCCATAGACGACACCCTTGAGTGTTGCGCCTTCGAGGCAGTCGAAAAATCCCTGGAACGTGTCGACGGTCCGTTCCATCAGCTTCACGTCGTCCTCGGCTGCCGCAAGGATGATGTAGAACTCCTTGTTGCGGATTTCGAGGTAGCGGACGCAGCATCGGTCGATGAAGGTCTTCATCTGGCCGCACATCGTGTAGAAGTAGACCGGCGTTCCCAGTACGATGACATCCGCCTCAATCATCTTCGCAACGAGCTCGGCCGCATCATCCTGCTGCGGGCAGGGTTTTCCGTACATGCTGCAGACGCTGCACCCCGTACAGGGGTTGATTTTGCGGTCGGCGAGGAAAATCTTTTCCACCGAGTGGCCGGCCTCGACGGCGCCCGCCATGAAGCGGTCGCACAGCGTGTCGGAGTTGCCGCCCCGGCGGGGGCTTGACGAGAGAATCAGAACCTTTTTCATGGTGACAATCTGTTGTTTTCGTGTTTCTGTGTCACAAAGGTAGCGCTTTTCCCCGGGCGTGCGGCTACCCTTTTCCGTGTTCCGCATACCCGGATTACGGTTCGATACGGAAACGGCCGGACGGCTTGGTGTCGCCCGGCCGTTCGTTTTCGGCCGCGGAAGGGCCGGATGGTCGTCAAGGCCTCCCCTCGCCCGTAGGTCCGGATGTGCCGGATAGCCGGCCGGAGCATCCCTGCGCCCGGATGTGGCGGCGGATGTTATGCTCCGAAGCGCACCTCGTTGACCAGCGGCCCTCCGGCGGCAAAGGCGCGGATGTTGTCAAGCGTCGTGCGGGCGATGTTTTCAAGCGCTTCGCGTGTGAAGAAGCCCTGGTGCGAGGTCACCAGCACGTTGTTGAACGAGAGCAGGCGGGCCAGCACGTCGTCGCCCATGATGCGGTCCGAGGTGTCTTCGTAGAAGTAGCCGGCCTCCTCCTCGTATACGTCGAGGCCGGCCGCCCCGATGCGCCGCTGCTTCAAACCTTCGATGAGCGCCTCGGTGTGAATCAGCTGCCCGCGGCCCGTGTTGAGCAGCACGACGCCCGGTTTCATGAGGGCTATCGTGTCGCTGTTTATCATGTAGCGCGTCTGTTCGGTAAGCGGGCAGTGGAGCGAAATGACATCGGCACGGCGGTAGAGTTCGTCGAGCCCGACGTAGGCGATGCCCGCCTCGCGGGCGTAGTTTTCGTCGGGGTGGATGTCGTAGGCGAGCACCTCCATGCCGAATCCCTTCAGAATGCCAATCAGCGCCCGTGCGATTCGGCCCGTGCCGACGATGCCGGCCGTCTTGCCGTAGAGGTCGAAGCCCAACAGCCCGTGCAGCGAAAAGTTGCCGTCGCGCGTGCGCCAGTAGGCGCGGTGCACCTTGCGGTCGAGTGCCAGCAGCAGCGCTACGGCGTGCTCGGCCACGGCGTGGGGCGAATAGGCCGGTACGCGGACCACGCCGATGCCGCACTCGGCTGCCGCCTTGAGGTCGACGTTGTTGAAGCCCGCGCAGCGCAGCGCGATGAGCTTCACCCCCATCGCGGCAAGACGGCCGATGGTCTCGCGGTCGGCCGTGTCGTTCACGAAGATGCATACGCCTTCGGCACCGCGTGCCAGAATTGCGTTGTCGGGTGTCAGATGGCTGTGGTGATAGACAATATCGAAGCCGTATGTACCGTTACTATTGAGCGTGTCAAACGATTCGCGGTCATAGGGCTGAGTTCCGAAAAATACGATTTTCATACCTCTGCTTTATTTGAGTGATACCTCCACCAACGCAATCTGCGGGCAACGTAGTATGCCTCGGGTTACGATTTGCGGCGATATCCGGTTGGCGAGACGCCCGTGTGCTTCTTGAAATAACGCCCCAGATAGGATTGGTCGGGGAAATGGAGCCGGTAGGCAATCTCCTGCACCGAAAGGTCGGTCGACTGGAGCATCATCTTGATTTCGAGAATCACCGATTTGTCAATCAGCTCCTTGGCCGATGAGTGAGAGACGTTCTGTACGATGGTTGAAAGGTAGCGTGTCGAGATGCAGAGTTTGTCGGCATAGAAGGCTACGTCGCGCTGTTCGGAGCAGTGGTCGTGTACGAGGGCCAGGAAGCGGTGGAAAAGCTCCGTCTGGCGGTTCGTCGTACCGGGAGCAGGACGGTCTCGTTCGGCAAAGCGCTGCAGTTTGTCGTAGATTTCGAGCAGGATGTTCTGCACGCGGTTCTTGATGATGGTGTTGCGGAAGATATTCTCGCGGTCGCGGTAGGTGTATGCGGCGATGTCGAACCATATTTTGGCGCCGCCTTCGTCGCCCCGCGGATAGCAGATGGGGTTCTCGCTCAGAAACCGGAAGAAGGCCGGCTCCATGCGGAAACTTGCCTCGGCAAAGATGTCGCGCGAATAGACGCAGTAGGTGACGCGGAAATCGGGCGATATGTCCGTGAGCATCAGGATGCTGCCGGGCAGCATCAGCAGGATGACGTTGGGCTCGAGCCGCCCTCTTCGCAGATTGACCGTCGCCTCGGCGCTGCCGCTGCGGCAAAGGATGATGGCGCCGCACTCGCAACGGGTCGGGTAATCGCTGAAATAGCGCAAATCGGAATCACCGACCACGAATTGTTCGGACTCGGTGGTGACGATGGGATTTGTTAACGGCATGGTTCTTTGCTTTTTTCGAACAAAAATAGGGATAAAATAAAAAAATCGAATCCGGTTGTTCCGAAAAGTGCCAACACTGTTCGCAATATAGAGGGATAAACCGGAAGAAAATACGGTACTTTTGCACCTGAAAAAGTTTTTTAGTATAAAATAAGAAGAAACTATGAAGCAAACATTTGTACAGGCAGCGCTCGTCGCTTGCTGTATGGCAGTCGTTTCGTGCGGACAGGCACCGACTCAACAACGAGCCGCGGAGTATTCCGTGCAGACCATCTCCACTACCGACCGTACGATTCCGACCAACTACTCGGCCGCGATTCGTGGTCGTCAGGACATTGCCATCTATCCCCAGGTTTCGGGTACGATTTCGCAGGTCTGCATCAACGAAGGTCAGACCGTCTCGAAGGGACAGACCCTGTTCATCATCGACCAGGTGCCCTACAAGGCTGCCCTGCGTACGGCCGAGGCCAACGTCGAGGCTGCCAAGGCTGCCGTTGCCACCGCACAGCTGACCTATGACAGCAAGAAGGAGCTCTTCGCCCGCAAGGTCGTGTCGCAGTACGACCTTTCGACCGCCGAGAACAACCTGCTGACGGCAAAGGCTCAGCTCGCCCAGGCCGACGCTGCTCTTGTCAATGCTGCCAACAACCTCTCCTATACGGTTGTCAAGGCTCCGTCGAACGGTGTGGCCGGTACCATCCCCTACCGTGTCGGCGCCCTGGTGAGCGCTTCGATTCCGCAGCCGCTGACCACCGTGTCGGACAACTCGACGATGTACGTCTACTTCTCGATGACCTCGAAGCAGCTGCTTAACCTGACCCGTCGCTACGGTTCCATCGCCGAGACGCTCAAGAACATGCCCGACGTGCAGCTCAAGCTCGATGACGGTTCGGTTTACGGCATCCACGGCCGCGTGGAGGCCATCAGCGGCGTGGTCGACACGTCGACGGGTAGCGTTCAGCTGCGTGCGGCATTCCCCAACGAGGGAGGTCTGCTGCTGAGCGGAAGCACCGGCAACATCATCATGCCCAATATCTACAAGGATTGCATCGTCGTTCCGCAGACGGCTACCTTCGAGCTGCAGGACAAGATTTATGTCTACAAACTCGTGGACGGCAAGGCTTCGTCGTCGATGATTGAGGTAGAGAAGATTTCGGACGGTCGGGAGTACATCGTTACCGCCGGTCTTACTCCGGGTGATGTCATCGTCACCGAGGGTGTAGGTCTGATGCGTGAGGGTACGCCCATCATCCCCAAGGGCCAGGCTGCAGCCGCACAGACCGGCAGCGAGACGGCCGCCCAGAACAACGAGACGGCTGCCCAGCCCGAGCAGAGCGCCGCTCAAACCCAAAATGAATAAGGAGGAATAACCCATGACACTCAAACAGTTCATAGAACGACCCGTACTGGCGTCGGTCATCTCCATCGTCATTGTCATCGCCGGTATCATCGGTCTTGCATCGCTTCCGGTTGAGCAGTATCCCGATATCGCGCCTCCGACGGTGATGGTGCGTGCATCCTACCCGGGCGCCAGCGCCGAAACGATTCAGAAATCGGTGGTCGTACCTCTGGAGGAGGCCATCAACGGTGTGGAGGACATGACCTACATCACCTCGGCCGCTGCCGCAGGTTCCGCCTCCATCAACATCTATTTCAAGCAGGGAACCGACCCCGACATGGCGGCCGTGAACGTGCAGAACAAGGTTTCGACCGCTACCGGACAGCTGCCCTCCGAGGTAACGCAGATTGGTGTGACGACCATGAAGCGTCAGACCTCGATGGTGAAAATCTTCTCGCTCTACAGCCCCGACGACTCGTATGACGAGGGCTTCCTGGCCAACTACTCGAAAATCAACATCGAGCCGCGTATCGTCCGTATCCCGGGTGTCGGCGAGGCCTTCACGCTGGGTTCCGATTACTCGATGCGTATCTGGCTCAAGCCCGACGTGATGGCCCAGTACCGGCTCATGCCTTCGGACATCACCGCCGTGCTGGCCGAGCAGAACCTCGAGGCTTCGACCGGTTCGCTGGGCGAGAACTCGAAGAACGCCTTCCAGTATACGATGAAGTATTCGGGCCGTCTGACGCTTCCCGAGGAGTTCGAGAACATCGTCATCCTGGCTCAGGACGACGGTACGATTCTCCGCCTGAAGGATGTCGCCGACATCGAGCTCGGACGTGAGTCCTATGCATACGTCGGCAAGACAAACGGTCATGCCGGAGTCAGCACCATGGTCTTCCAGACGGCCGGTTCGAACGCAACGGAGGTCGTCAACCAAATCAACGCGCTGCTCGACGAGGTCGAGGCCGACCTGCCGAAGGGTGTTGCCATCGCTCACCTGCACAGTGTGAACGACTTCCTCTTCGCCTCCATCAACGAGGTTATCAAGACCCTCATCGAGGCCATCATCCTCGTGGTGCTGGTGGTTTACGTCTTCCTGCAGGATATCCGCTCGACGCTGATTCCTACGGTTTCGATTCTCGTATCGCTCATCGGTACCTTCGCCTTTCTGGCCATCGCCGGTTTCTCCATCAACCTGCTGACCCTCTTCGCGCTGGTGCTCGCCATCGGTACGGTCGTCGACGATGCCATCATTGTGGTCGAAGCGGTGCAGGCGCGCTTCGATGCCGGTTACAAGTCCTCGTACATGGCCACCATCGACGCCATGTCGGGTATTACGTCTGCCATCATCACTTCGACGCTGGTCTTCATGGCGGTGTTCATCCCCGTGGCCATGATGGGCGGTACGTCGGGTGTCTTCTACACGCAGTTCGGTATCACGATGGCCGTGGCCGTCGGTATCTCGGCCATCAACGCACTGACGCTGTCGCCGGCCCTCTGCGCCCTGCTGCTGAAGCCCTACCTGGATGAGAACGGCGAGATGCGCGACAACTTCGCCGCACGCTTCCGCAAGGCCTTCAACGCTATCTTCAACGCGATGATTAACAAGTACAAGCGCGGCGTGATGGTCTTCATCAAGCACAAGTGGCTGATGTGGTCGACCTTTGCCATCGCCATTGCGGCGCTCGTGCTGCTGATGAACTCGACCAAGACGGGTCTTGTGCCCGACGAGGACCAGGGTACCATCATGGTTAACGTGACCACCTCGCCCGGTACGTCGCTCGAGGAGACCTACAAGGTGCTCGAGCAGGTTGCCAACCGCATTGCCGACATCCCGCAGGTGGAGAACGCCATGGAGACCGCCGGTTTCAACATGATTGCTTCGGCCGCAGGTTCCTCCTACGCCATGGGTATCGTCAAGCTGAAGAACTGGGACGAGCGTCCGAATCCCGAGGATGAGGTGCATGCTGTCATTGGTCAAATCTATGCCCGTACGGCCGACATCAAGAATGCCCAGATTTTCGCCGTGGCTCCTCCTATGATTTCGGGTTACGGTTCGACCTCCGGTTTCTCGATGTATCTGCAGGACCGTGCAGGCGGTGAGCTGACCGACTTCTTCGCCATCTTCCAGCAGTTCATCGGTGCGCTCAACCAGCGTCCGGAAATCGAACGCGCCTACTCGTCGTTCAACATCAATTTCCCGCAGTACATGGTAAGCATCGATGCGGCCAAGGCCAAGCGTGCAGGCGTTTCGCCCTCGACCATCCTGTCGACCATCTCGGGTTACTACGGCGGTCAGTACGTATCGTACATCAACCGCTTCTCGAAGATGTACTACGTGACGCTGCAGGCTCCTGCCGAGGACCGTCTCGACGTCGAGTCGCTCAACAACATCTATGTCCGCACCGACAGCGGCGAGATGGCTCCCGTCGGCGAGTTCGTCGAGCTGAACAAGGTATACAGCTCCGACGTGCTGAACCGATTCAACCTCTACAATGCCATCTCGGTACAGGGTACCGCCGCTGCGGGCTATTCGTCGGGTGACGCCATCAACGCCATCCGTGAGGTTGCCGACCAGGTGCTTCCGAAGGGTTACGGCTACGAGTTCGACGGTATCACCCGCGAGGAGGCCCAGACGACGAGCAACACGCTCATCATCTTCGGTATCTGTCTGCTGTTCATCTACCTTATCCTGAGTGCCCTCTACGAGAGCTACCTGATTCCCTTCGCCGTCATCCTGGCCGTACCGTGCGGTCTGATGGGTTCGTTCCTTCTCGCCAAAATCATGGGACTCGAGAATAACATCTACCTGCAGACGGGTATCATCATGCTGATTGGTCTGCTGTCGAAGACGGCCATTCTGATTACGGAGTACGCCGCTGACCGCCGCCGTGCGGGCATGAGCCTCACGCAGGCTGCCGTATCGGCCGCCAAGGCCCGTCTGCGTCCGGTTCTGATGACTGTGCTCACCTGTGTGCTGGGTATGCTCCCGCTGGTATTCTCGACCGGTGCCGGTGCCAACGGTAACGCAACCCTCGGTACGGGTGTCGTGGGCGGTATGATTGTAGGTACGCTGGCGCTGCTGTTCCTCGTGCCGACGCTGTTCATCGTCTTCGAAACCATCCAGGAGAAGTTCAAGCCCCTCGAGTTCGATCCCGACCCCCAGTGGTCCGTACGAGCCGAAGTGGAAGAGGTCAAAAACGAGAAAGAGGAGTAACGTCATGAAAAAAATACTGATTATCAGCCTTGCAGTCGCAATGACCGGCTGCGGCATTTACAAGCCTTACACCCGTCCCGAAATCAATACCGACGGACTGTACGGCGATGCGGAGAGCGCCGACACCATGACGCTGGGCAATCTCCGCTGGCAGGAGGTCTTCACCGACCCCCAGCTGCAGGGGCTCATCGAAGAGGGTCTCGCCAATAACACCGACCTGCTGTCGGCACAGTGGCGTGTGAAGGAGGCCGAAGCCACGCTCAAGTCGGCTCGCCTGGCCTACCTGCCTTCGTTCAACTTCGCTCCGCAGGGGTCCATCAGCAGCTTCGACAACCAGGCTGCATCGAAGACCTACAGCATTCCCGTTACGGCAAGCTGGCAGATTGACATCTTCAACGGTCTGACCAATGCCAAGCGCAAGGCCAAGGCGCTCTATGCCCAGAGCCAGGAGTACGAGCAGGCGGTCAAGACCCAGCTCATCGCCAATATCGCCAACCTCTACTATACGCTGCTCATGCTCGACAGCCAGCAGGAGGTGACGCGTGAGACGGCCGTGAAGTGGGAACAGAGCGTCGAGACGATGCGGGCATTGAAGGATGCCGGCATGACCAACGAGGCGGGCGTCGCCCAGTACGAGGGCAACTACTACGCCGTGGTAGCATCGCTGCGCGACATCGAGACCTCGATTCGCGAGGCGGAGAACAGCCTCTGCTCGATACTGGGCATTGCACCCCAGCAAATCGAGCGCGGCAAGCTCGATGCGCAGAACATGCCCGAGCAGATTGTCGTGGGCGTTCCGGTTCAGATGCTCTCGAACCGTCCCGACGTGCGCAGTGCCGAGTATGCCCTCATGCAGGCCTACTACGCCACGAGCCAGGCCCGTTCGGCCCTCTATCCGTCGATTACGCTCAGCGGTTCGGCCGGATGGACCAACAGCGCCGGTGCGATGATTGTCAACCCGGGCAAGCTGCTGCTCTCGGCGGCCGGCTCGCTGCTCCAGCCGATTTTCAACGCCGGAGCCAACCGCGCCCAGGTGAAAATCATGAAGGCTCAGCAGGAAGAGGCCAAGCTCTCGTTCCAGCAGACGCTGCTCAATGCCGGAGCCGAGGTCAACAATGCGCTGACGCAATATCAGAATGCCCGGGCCAAGGCCGACCTGCGTGCCAACCAGATTGACGCAATGGCCCGTGCGGTCGAGAGCACCGAACTGCTCATGATGCATGGCTCGACGACCTATCTCGAGGTGTTGACCGCCCAGCAGTCGCTGCTGTCGGCCCAGCTCTCGCAGATTGCCGACCGCTTCGATGAAATCCAGGGTGTTGTCAACCTCTATCAGGCACTCGGTGGAGGTCGCGACCTCGCCGAAGAGGAATAGCCATGAAGCGAGGTGCAACCAGAGAAGAAATCATCCGCACGACGCAGGAACTCATCTCCCGCAACGGCATTCGTGCCGTGCGGGTAGATGAGATTGCGCAGCGGCTCGGCATCTCGAAACGGACGCTCTATACCATGTTCGCCGACAAGACCGAACTGGTCAATGCCTGCCTGGACGAAATGGGCCGCTCGATTCGGCGCCGCATCTCGGGCTACCGCCGGCTTCGCGCCACGTCGCTCCAGAAGATGTTCCGCCTGACGAACGAGTATATCGACAGCCTCTATCTGGTGGACAGCTGTTTTCTGAACGATGTGAAGCAGAAACTGGCCTATGCCGAACAGTATGCCGAGCATCGGGTGGTTTGGGACAAGGAGTTGACCGCAATGATGGAGTGTTGCCAGCGGGACGGGTTCATCCTGCCCGAACTCAACGCCGAAGTCTTTGCCGGGCGCCTTATCGGTTCGCTCTACGAAATGCGCATCAATCAGGCGGCGCGCGAGGAGCTGCAGCTCTTCTGCCGTGCTTTGCTCCGGGGCATCGCCACCCGTGAGGGCATCTGCCTGATAGACCAGTCCTGAGCGCCGGAGATACCGGATACAGCGTTCCCGGACGGACAGAGTTCCGTCCGGGAACGTCGTTTTTTGGAACGAGGATGTAAAAAAACGCCGCAAATGGACGATTTTACCGAAAAAAGAGTATCTTTGTCCACCAGTAACGATTAACATTAAGACCATGCGTCCGAATATGACCGCCGACAGCGCATGCCGCATGCGCGCCATGATGATGCACTCGATGTGCATGCACAACCGACAATGCCGGGGGTAGGTCGTTCGCATGTCTGTATGAATGAAAAATCCGGCCCCGAAAGGCCGGATATTTTTTTTGACCTCCAAAAACAAAAAAAGATGTCCGAGAACCACTATCGATTCGAAACGCTGCAGGTGCATGCAGGCCAACACCCCGACCCGACGACGGGCGCCTGCGCTCTGCCCATCTATCAGACCTCGTCCTATGTCTTCGAGAATGCCGCCCAGGGTGCGGCCCGTTTCGCACTGCAGGAGGAGGGCCACATCTATACCCGGCTGAGCAACCCGACCACCGAAGTCTTCGAGCGCCGCATGGCTGCGCTCGAGGGCGGAACCGACGCCGTGGCCGCCGCCTCGGGCATGGCGGCGCAATACCTCGCGCTGGCTAACCTGGCGGGCATGGGCGACAACATCGTCAGTACGTCGTACCTCTACGGCGGGACCTTCAGCCAGTTCAAGCACACCCTGGCCCGCTCGGGTGTCGAGGTGCGCTTCGCTTCGGGCGATTCGCTGCAGAGCATTGCATCGCTCATCGACGGGCGGACGAAGGCCATCTATCTGGAGACCATCGGCAACCCCGAGTTCAACGTCCCCGATTTCGAACCGATAGCCGACCTGGCGCGCAGCCGCGGCATCGCGCTGGTGGTCGACAACACCTTCGGTGCGGGCGGTTACCTCTGCCGCCCCATCGAGTGGGGGGCCAACGTGGTGACGCACTCGGCCACCAAGTGGATTGGAGGCCACGGCACGAGCCTGGGCGGCGTGGTTGTCGACGGCGGCAACTTCGACTGGGGCAACGGCCGCTATCCGGCGCTGAGCGAGCCCTCGGAGGGGTATCACGGCTATAACTTCTGGCGCGAATGCGGCCCGAAGGCCTTTGCCGCCAGGACACGCTGCGAGGGCCTGCGCGACATCGGCTCCTGCATCAGCCCGTTCAATGCCTTTCTGCTGACCCAGGGGCTCGAGACCCTTTCGCTGCGCGTGCAGCGCTGTGTGGACAACGCTCTGGAAATCGCCTCGTGGCTCGAGCACCATCCCAAGGTCGAGCAGGTGAGCTACCCGGGCCTCAAGAGCAGCAAATACCACGCGCTTGCATGCAAGTACCTGCGCAACGGCTTCGGCGGCGTGCTGACCTTCCGCGTGCGGGGCAATGCGGCGCAGGCGGCGAAGATTGTCGACAACCTCCACCTCATCAGCCATCTGGCCAACGTCGGCGACACGAAGACGCTGCTCATCCATCCCGCCTCGACCACCCATGCGCAGCTCAACGAGCAGGAGCTCGTCGCCTCGGGCGTCTACCCCAACCTGCTGCGCCTCTCGCTCGGCATCGAGCATGTGGAGGATATCCGCGAAGATTTGAACGAAGCCCTCAAGCATCTCTGATGGAACCGAGCATTTTCCGATACGACGCCCCCTTTGTGCTGGAGTCGGGCGAGGCGCTGCCCCGGCTGACGATTGCCTATCATACCTACGGACGGCTCAATGCGTCGCGTGACAACGTCGTGTGGGTCTGCCATGCGCTGACGGCCAATTCCGAGGTGGCCGACTGGTGGCCCCATACGGTCGAGGCGGGACGTTTCCTCGACCCCTCGCGCCATTTCGTCGTCTGCGCCAACATCCTCGGCTCGCACTACGGCACCACCGGGCCGCTCCATGTCAATCCCCGGACCGGGCTACCCTATTACCGCGATTTCCCGCCCTTCACCATCCGCGACATGGTCCGCGCCCACGGCCTGTTGGCCGATGCGCTGGGCATCGGGCGCATCGCCACGCTTGTCGGCAGTTCGGTGGGCGGGTTCCAGGCCGTGGAGTGGGCCGTCGGAGAGCCGTCGCGTATCGACCGGCTGGCGCTCATCGCCACCGCGGCCAAGGCTTCGCCGTGGTGCATCGCCATCGACGAGACGCAGCGCATGGCCATCGAGTCCGACCCGACCTTCGGGGAGCCGAGCGCCGATGCCGGGCGGGCGGGCATGGCGGCCGCCCGGGCCATCGGGTTGCTCACCTACCGCGGCGGCAGCGGTTACAACCGCACGCAGCAGGACCCCGACGGGGGCTCGCTGCCGCATCGTGCCGCCACCTACCAGCGCTACCAGGGCGAGAAGCTCTGCCGCCGCTACAACGCCTACTCCTACCACGCCATTCTCGATGCATTCGATACGCACGACGTGGGGCGCGGGCGCGGCGGCGTGGAGGCTGCCCTGGCCCGTGTTGCGGCCCGAACGCTGGTGGTCGGCATCACGACCGACCTCGTCTTCCCGCCCGCCGAGATGCGCCGGCTCGCCGCGATGATTCCCGGCAGCACCTACCATGAAATTGTCTCCGATTTCGGCCACGACGGGTTCCTGGTCGAGCACGAGCAGCTCAACACAATCCTCTACCCCTTTGTAAACGATTAAAACAACCTCGATATGAACAAAATCAACATCGGACTCTTCGGTTTCGGCGTGGTCGGACAGGGCATCTACGAAGTGGTCCGCAAGGCGAAGAACGCCAATGCCGAAATTGTCAAAATCTGCGTCCGCTCGCTCGACAAGCCGCGCTCCATCGACCGCTCCTTCTTTACCGACTCGCCCGACGAGATTCTCTCCAACCCGGACATCAACCTCGTGGTCGAGGTCATCGACGATGCGGCGGCGGCCTACGACATCGTCAAGACGGCGCTGCTGAAGGGCATTCCCGTCGTCTCGGGCAACAAGACGATGCTGGCGCACCACCTGCCCGAACTGATTGAAATCCAGAAGACGCACAACGTCGCGCTGCTCTACGACGCTTCGTCGTGCGGTTCGATTCCCGTCATCCGCAATCTGGAGGAGTACTACGACAACGACCTGCTGCTCGAGGTGAAGGGCATCCTCAACGGTTCGTCGAACTACATCCTCTCGCGCGTCTTCGACCACAGCGACACCTATGCCCATGCGCTCGCCCAGGCTCAGGAGCTGGGCTTTGCCGAGAGCGACCCTTCGTTCGACATCGAGGGGTACGATTCGCTCTTCAAGCTGGTCATCATCACGGTCCATGCGCTGGGCGCCTATGTCGCTCCGGAGCGGATTTTCACCTACGGCATCTCGACCATCCACGAGTCGGATATCCGCTACGCCCGCGAAAAGGGGGTCAAAATCAAGTTGGTGGCCCAGGTGGTCAAGGTGAGCGACGAGCACTTCACGATGTTCGTCATGCCGGAGTTCGTCACCCCCGACAAATACATCTACAGCGTCGACGACGAGTACAACGGCGTGGTCATCCGCGGCGAGTGCTACGACCGTCAGTTCATGTTCGGCAAGGGGGCCGGTAGCCTTCCGACGGCCTCGTCCATCCTGAGTGACATCATGGCCCGCCAGCACAACTACCGCTACGAGTACAAGAAGCAGAACTACCTGCAGCGTCCCGAATACACGACCGACATCCAGCTGCGCATCTATGTCCGTTACTCGGAGACCAATGTCCCCCACATCCTCGACTTCACGCGCATCCACGAGGAGTACTACTGTGCCGAGAGCAGCTACGTCATCGGCGACGTCTCGCTCGCGGAGCTGCTCCGCAAGCGCGGGCAGCTTGGCGGCAGCGATGTCTTCATGGCTAACATCCCGCTCTTCTTCCAGAACAACTGAGCTGCGGCGGACCGGCCCTGCACGGCGCCGGCGGACGGTCCGTGCGGCGGCCGTGAGCCGAAAATCCGCCCGCGGTTTGGCTTTGAAGACGACTTTTCCTATCTTTGCCCTTCGGTTAAGGTTAAAAGTTAGAAAAACATATGTTAAGCAGACAGATTGCCCCCCGACTCCGGGAGTTCGAGACCCCGTTCTATCTTTACGACATTGCGCTTCTGCGCCAGACTCTTGAAAGCGTTGTTTCCGAGTCGAAAAAATACGATTACAAGGTGCACTATGCCATCAAGGCCAATTACGACGACCGCCTGCTTGCGGTCATCCGCGAGTATGGCCTGGGCATCGACTGCGCTTCGGGCAACGAGCTGCGCAAGGCTGTCGAGGCGGGCTTCGACCCGCGCGGCATCGTCTATGCCGGCGTAGGCAAGCGCGACAAGGAGCTGCGCTATGCCATCGAGCAGGGAATCATGGCCATCAACTGCGAATCGATTCAGGAGCTGGAGCTGGTCGACACCCTTTCGGCCGAGGCCGGGCGTGTGACCGACGTGGCGCTGCGCATCAACCCCGACATCGACCCCAAGACCAACCACTGCATCGATACGGGCCAGGCCGACAGCAAGTTCGGCATCTCGTACGAGGAGGTGCTGGCCCATGCCGAGTGGATTAAGTCGCTCGAGCACATCCGCATCGTGGGCATTCACCTGCATATCGGTTCGCAGATTCGCGAGCTGCATGTCTTCGAGAACATGTGCAACAAGGTCAACGTCATCGTTGCCAACCTCGAGCAGCTGGGCTTCTCGTTCCGCTTCGTCGACGTGGGCGGCGGCCTGGGCATCAATTATGATGTGCCCGAAAACGAACCGATTCCCAACTTCGCCTCGCTCTTCTCGATTGTTCACACCCATCTGCAGGTGGGCGACCGCGAGGTGCACTTCGAGTTCGGTCGTTCGATTGTCGGCGAGTGCGGCGAGCTGATTACCTCGGTGCTCTTCAACAAGACCACGGCAACGGGCCGCAAGCTGGTGATTGTCGATGCGAGCATGACCGAGCTGATTCGTCCGGCGCTCTATGGCTCCTACCACAACATCGAGAACGTCACCTCGGAGGCCGAGACGCGCGAGAAGTATACCATCGTGGGTACGGCCTGCGAGTCGACCGATGTCTTCGACGAGAACGTGACGCTGCGCACGACCCGCCGCGGCGACCTGCTCTCCATCAAGTCGGCCGGCGCCTACGGCATGTCGATGGCTTCGCGCTACAACCTGCACGACCTGCCCGGAGCGGTCTACAGCGACGAGTTGTGACGCTCCGCAGGGAGTTTTTCATCAGTGTGCCGCACTGCCGCTCCGGAAGAGCCTCCGGGCGGACGGTGCGGCGCGCAGCGTACGGCGCAGAGCTCTTCCGTGCGTTGCCGACAGGGACGAATAAACCGACGATACGATAGCCGACCATGTGGCTGACCCTTGCTTTTACCTCTGCGGCCCTGCTGGGCCTCTACGATGTCGCCAAGAAGAAGGCGCTGACGGGCAATGCCGTGTTGCCCGTGCTGCTGCTCAACACGCTCTTCTCGAGCCTGCTCTTCGCTCCGGTCATCGTGGCCGCCGAATGCGGCCTGGACTGGTTCGACGGGACGTTGCTCGAAAGTTTACGGGGCGATGCTCATGCTCACGCGCTGGTTGCGCTCAAGTCGGCCATTGTGCTGACATCGTGGGTGTTCGGCTACTTTGCCATGAAACACCTGCCGCTCACCATCGTGGGGCCCATCAATGCGACGCGTCCCGTCATGGTGCTCGTCGGCGCGATGCTCCTTTTCGGCGAGCGGCTCAACGGCTACCAGTGGGTCGGCGTGGCGCTGGCGCTCCTGTCGCTCTTTCTGCTGAGCCGCTCGGGACGTCGCGAAGGGGTTGATTTCGCCCATAACATCTGGATACTCTGCATTGCAGCGGCAGCGGTCATGGGTGCGGTCAGCGGACTCTACGACAAGTACATCATGACGCGCCTCGACCCGGTATTCGTCCAGAGCTGGTACAATTTCTACCAGCTGCTGATGATGGGTACGGTGGTCGGTGCGCTGTGGTGGCCCCGGCGGCACTCGACGACCCCCTTTCACTGGAGCTGGGCCATTCCGCTCATCTCAATTTTCCTGTCGCTGGCCGACTTCGCCTACCTCTCGGCTCTGGGCGAGGAGGGGGCGATGATATCGGTGGTTTCGATGGTGCGGCGCAGTTCGGTGGTGGTCTCGTTCTGCTGCGGGGCGCTGCTCTTCCACGAGCGCAATCTGAAGGCCAAGGCGCTCGACCTGCTCTTCATTCTGGTCGGCATGTTCTTCCTGTGGCTGGGGTCGAAGTGATTTTCGACCCGAAAATGACGAATTGAGAATTAAAATCGTTACCTTTGTCTGATTTTAGGCAAACAATCAAACACAAGGATATGAATATCTCATACAACTGGCTTAGACGTTACCTCGATACTTCGCTGACGGCGGAGCAGATTGCCGTGATTCTGACGGACATCGGCCTCGAGGTCGAAGGGTTCGAGAAAATCGAGACCGTGCGCGGCGGCCTGAAGGGCGTCGTGGTCGGCGAGGTGCTGACCTGCGTGGACCATCCCGATTCGGACCACCTGCATGTGACGACGGTCGACGTGGGAAGCGGCGAGCCGCTCCAGATTGTCTGCGGTGCCGCCAACTGCCGCGCCGGACTGAAGGTGCTCTGCGCGACGGTCGGCTCGGTGCTCTACCCCAACGGCGGCGAGGAGGAGTTCAAAATCAAGCGCTCGAAGATTCGCGGCGTGGAGTCGCTCGGCATGCTCTGTGCCGAGGACGAACTGGGCATCGGCACCTCGCACGAGGGCATCATGGAGCTTCCGGCGGATGCCGTTGCGGGAACGCCGGCCAAGGAGTATCTCCACATCGAGGACGACTACCTGATTGAAATCGGTCTGACCCCCAACCGTGTGGATGCCGCATCGCACATCGGTGTGGCGCGCGACCTGGCGGCCTATCTGCGCAGCCGCGGCGAGCAGGCTGCCGTGAAGTGGCCCGATGTTTCGGCCTTTGCTCCCGACAACCACGACCTGGAGATGAAAATCCGCGTCGAGAACAGCGAGGCGGCGCCCCGCTATGCCGGTGTGACGGTGTCGGGCTGCAAAATCGGCCCTTCGCCCGAGTGGATGCAGAACTGCCTCCGTGCGGCGGGCATCAACCCCAAGAACAATCTGGTCGACATCACCAACTTCGTGCTTTTCGAGCTCGGCCAGCCGCTGCATGCCTTCGACGCCTCGAAAATCGAGGGGCATGAAATCGTCGTGCGCACGTGCGCCGAGGGAACACCTTTCGTAACGCTCGACGGCGTGGAGCGCAAGCTCACGGCCAACGACCTGATGATTTGCTCGGCCGAGCGCCCGATGTGCATCGCCGGTGTCTTCGGCGGTCTGGATTCGGGCATCAGCGAGACGACGACCGATGTCTTCATCGAGAGCGCCTACTTCAACCCCGTCTGGGTCCGCAAGACGGCCAAGCGCTTCGGTCTGAATACCGACTCGTCGTTCCGTTTCGAGCGCGGCGTGGACCCCAATCTGCAAATCTATGCCGCCAAGCGTGCCGCCCTGCTGATGAAGGAGCTGGCCGGCGGTACCATTTCGAGCGATATTACCGACATCTGCCCCGTTCCGGCCAAGGATTTCACCTTCGAGGTCTCCTTCGCCCGCATCAATGCGCTCATCGGCAAGGAGCTGCCCGAGGAGACGGTGCGTACGATTCTCGATGCACTCGAGGTGAAGGTTCTCTCCGAGCACGACGGCGTGCTGTCGGTGGCCGTGCCGCCCTATCGGGTCGACGTGCAGCGTGAGGCCGACCTGGTGGAGGATGTCCTCCGCATCTACGGATACAACAACGTCGAGATTCCCGCGCGCGTGCGTTCGACGCTCTCCTATGCGCCGAAGCCCGACCGCAACCGCCTGGTCAACCTGGCGGCCGACTTCCTGACGGACCGCGGCTTTACGGAAATCATGTCCAACTCGCTCACGAAGGGGGCCTACTACGAGGGGCTCGAGAGCTATCCCGCACAGCATTGCGTGCGGATTCTCAATCCGCTGAGCGCCGACCTGAATGTGATGCGCCAGACGCTGCTCTTCAACATGATGGAGGCCGTGCAGCTCAATGTCAACCGTAAGAACGGCGACCTGAAACTCTACGAGTTCGGCAACTGCTACTTCTACGATGAGGAGAAGCGCTCGGAGGAGGACGCTTTGGCTCCCTATTCGGAGAGCTACCGTCTGGCCGTGGCCGTCACGGGACTTGCGGAGCATCCTTCGTGGAATGTCAAGCCCGGGCAGGCTTCGTTCTTCACGCTGCGGGCCGTGGCCGAGCTGCTGCTGCGCCGTTTCGGCATCGACATCTATGCACTGAAGGCCGAGACGCTCCGCAGCGACCTCTTCAGCGAGGCGCTGAGCCTGTCGCTCAACGGCAAGGAGCTGCTGCAAATCGGTTCGGTGAGCGCCAAGGTACGCCGCATGACCGACGTCAAGCAGTCGGTTTACTACATGGAGCTCAACTTCGACCAGCTGGTCAAGGCAACCAAGAAACACCGCATTACGGCCGAAGAGCTGTCGAAATATCCCGAGGTGAAGCGCGACCTGGCGCTGCTGGTCGACAAGTCGGTCACCTTCTCGGCGCTGCGTGACGTCGCCTTTGCCACCGAGCGCAAGCTGCTCAAGCGGGTTTCGCTCTTCGATGTCTACGAGGGCGACAAGCTGCCCGAAGGCAAGAAGTCCTATGCGTTGAGCTTTATCCTGGAGGACAAGAGCCGTACGCTCGACGAAAAGAGCATCGAGCGTGTAATGACCGCCCTTGCAAAGCAGTTTGAGCTGAAGTGCGGCGCTCAGATTCGCGCCTGACGCTCCGGCGGTGTTCGGCCTTGTGGCCGGCCCGTTTCGGAAAAACGATGAAAAAATCCTGCCGCAACACCTGCGGCAGGATTTTTTTATTGCGTATGGAGTCGATGACGGAGCCTCAGGCTGGGAACGACGTCGGGCCTCTCCGCCGGGTCCGCCCGGTCGTGCGGCGCCGTTCCCGGCGATGGGGTCACAGCTCGGGCTTCACGACTGGCGGCTGGATGACGACGAACGGCGTGCTGTTACCGCGGCAGGTTGCAACGAGCCGGACGGCCTTCACGGGGCGTGTCGGGCGGAGCGTGAAACACCCCTTGTCGAGCGTTCCGGCCCGCTCGAAACGGATACCGTCGTAGGAGACTTCGGCATAGCCCGAGACAAAGTGGGCGTTGGGCAACTGCTTGTAGCCCGTCTGGAGGAAGAGCTCGCGGCAGCGCAGCGGCGTGTCGAAGGTGTAGAGCAGCCAGTCCTGCGGTCGGCAGGTGCGGGTGGTGCGCGTCATGCCGCGGTAACGTTCGGCGTTCGAGGCCGGGAAACGCTCGCTGATGCCGATGGACGACGAGAGCTTCCATGCGGGCGATATGGTGCGGTAGGCGGAGCGGTCGGCCACCTCGGGGCTGCGGCCCGTGCCGCGGCGCGTGAAGAAGCGGTAGCGGTGCGGCTGTGCGGTCTCGATGGGCCCGGTATAGCGCTGCTCCTCGGTGGAGCCCTCCTCGAGGTAGTAGAGCATGGAGCCGTCGTCGGTGGTTGCCGCGAGCGTTCCGTTGCCGTAGGTGACCGTCGGAGGGAAGAGGCGGAAGCGGATGCCCATGGCCGTCATGCGGTCGTAGTGCTCCCCTGTGAGCTGGCCGTAGTAGCGCTCCCACCCCTCTTCGTTGCCGCTCCAGGCCAGCCGCGAGAGGGCGCAGAGGCGCGGGAAGCACATGTAGTCGAGATAGTCCGGCTTTTCGGGCTCGTGCGAGACGTAGGCCTCGCTCCAGAAGGCGGCTTCGAGCCCCACGACATGGCGCATCCGTTCGGGTGTGAAGCCCTCGCGGTCGAAGTCGAAGCCGTAGGTGGTGCGGGCGTCGAAGACGGCGGCCCAGCTGTGCCCATCCTCGTGGGGCGACTGGCGCATGTCGAGGTAGAAACTCGAGGCGGGCATCACCACCGTCGGATAGCCCTTGTCCGTGGCGTCGAGGCAGGCGCGGACGTTCTCCCAGCCGTGGACGCGGCTCGTGCGTGCCGGACTTCCGCGCTTGACGGCCTCGTTCCAGAGGGCGGGTCTCTTGCCGTGGGCGGAGAGAATGTCGCTCATGCGCTGCATGAAGAGGTCTTCGAGTCGGTGCGGGTCGGTAATGCCGCGACGCTCCATCAGCGCCCGGCAGTCGGGGCAGCGCTCCCATTGCGAGGCGTCGACCTCGTCCCCGCCGATGTGGATGTAGGGCGAAGGGAAGAGCGCGCAGATTTCGCTCATGATATCCTCGAGCAGGCGGTAGTTCTCCTCGCGTGCCACGCACCACACCGAGCGGTAGTCGTAGCCGCACGTCGAGACCGTGTCGGGACGGTAGTTGCAGCGGATTTCGGAATGGACCGAGGCGATGTTGCGGCTGTGGCCCGGAAGGTCGATTTCGGGGATGATTTCGATGTTGCGCGCTGCGGCGTAGGCAATCAGGTCGCGCATCTGCTGCTGGGTGTAGTAGCTGCCGTACTTCTCGTCCCACTTGCCGTAGATGGGCCGCACGGGCGAATCACCGCCGCGGAAACCGCCGATTTCGGTCAGCTCGGGGTGCGACAGGATTTCGATGCGCCACCCTTCGTCGTCGCTCAGGTGCAGGTGCAACTTGTTGATGTTGTGGTATGAGAGCAGGTCTATGTATCGCTTCACATGAGGCGCGTCGACCCACGTGCGGGCAACGTCGAGCATCATGCCCCGATAGGCGAAGCGCGGAGCATCCTCGATATGCAGCGCCGGCAGCCGGAGCGGCAGCTGACAGCGCCGTGCGTAGACCTCGGGCGGCAGGAGGCGGAAGAGCTGCTGGATGCCGTTGAAGACTCCGCCGTAGGCACCTCCTTCGATGAGGATGTGGTCGTTTGCAATGTCGAGCCGATAGGCCTCCTCGCCCAGCGAAGGGTCGAGTGCCAGCACAAGTGCGTTGTCCGAAGCGAACCGGATGCTCGAACCCGCCAGCGGAAGGTACTCGCGCAGGTAGTCTGCCAAAGGTTCGAGTCCTTGTGTGCAGGTTATCAGCGTCGTCGGCGTGAGGCGGAATTCGCCGGCGAGGTCGGTGCGACGGGCCGGCGCAGGCTGTGCCGCAGCCTGCAGGGAGAGCGTCGCCAGCACGGCGGCGGCGAGCAGATGGCGGATTTTCATGGTGCAGCGGATTTTTTGTTCCGTACAAAGTTATATTTTTTCCGCCGATTTCGTACCTTTGTCTGAATAAAGGGGCCGGGTGGCGCTTTGCCTGAGGGTGGGGCGGCCGCTGATGCCCGCTCCCCTGCCGTGCGCATGCCGGAGGCCGCGGTTGGGGTGAATTACCCCTCGCTGCCGTCTTTCGGAAGACCGTGGCGGAGTGGGTCGGTCGAAAAAAGTTCAAAAGATACAATATCATGGAAGACAAACGTTTGGAGGCTACGGCGCGATTGCTGGAGGTGATGAATACCCTGCGCCGCGAATGTCCGTGGGACCGCGAGCAGACCTTCGATTCGCTGCGAAGCAACACCATCGAGGAGACCTACGAATTGGCCGATGCGATTCTTGACCACAACATGGAGGGTATCAAGGAGGAGCTGGGCGACCTGCTGCTCCATGTGGTTTTCTACTCCAAGTTGGGCGAGGAACAAGGCGCGTTCGACTATGCCGACGTGACCAATTCATTGTGTGATAAGCTGATATATCGTCATCCGCACGTCTACGGCGACATCCATGCCAACACGCCCGACGAGGTGAAGGAGAACTGGGAGGCGCTCAAGCTGCGCAAGAAGAAGCGCAAGAGCGGCACGCTGGGCGGCGTACCCCGCTCGCTGCCGGCGATGGTCAAGGCCTACCGCGTGGGTGAAAAGGCCGCTGCGACAGGCTTCGACTGGGAGCAGCGCGAGGATGTATGGGCCAAGGTCAAGGAGGAGACCGCCGAGGTCGAGGCCGAAATCCGCTCGGGCGACCAGGCACGGCTCGAGGAGGAGTTCGGAGACCTCTTCTTTGCCCTCATCAATGCCTGCCGCCTCTATGGCGTCGACCCCGAGTCGGCGCTCGAACGGACGAACAAGAAGTTCATCCGTCGCTTCAATTACATGGAGGAACACGCTGCGGCCGAGGGACGTATGCTGCACGACATGACCCTCGACGAGATGGAGGCGCTCTGGCAGCAGGCCAAGAAGGAGGAGTAGTCCGCTACCCTGCCCGAAGCGGCCGGCCGGGCCGCTCCCCGAAAAACATGAAACAAATATAAAAAACAGATATTCAATATGGCTCTGATTCGAAAAGTACGCGGGCACGAGCCCGTTATCGGTGAAAACACCTTCGTGGCCGAAACGGCCGTCATTCTGGGCGACGTGACCATCGGCCGCGACTGCTCCATCTGGTACAATGCCGTGCTGCGCGGCGACGTGAACAAAATCGTCATCGGCGACCGTACGAACATCCAGGACGGTGTCGTGCTCCACACGATTTACGACAAGGCGAAGCACCCCTCGCAGACCATCATCGGCAATGACGTCTCGGTGGGCCACAACGCCGTCATCCACGGGGCCGTCATCGAGGACAACTGTCTGATTGGCATGGGCGCAACGCTGCTCGACAATGCCCACATCCCCTCGGGCTGCATCATTGCGGCCAACGCGCTGGTTCTCTCCAATGCCAAACTCGAACCCAACTCGGTCTATGCCGGCGTTCCGGCCCGCAAGGTCAAGGAGGTGACTCCCGAGCAGCGCGACGAAATCATCCGCCGTACGGCCCACGACTACATGCTCTATGCGTCGTGGTACACGCAGGAGGAGGAGTAACCCGCACCGAAGGAACGACGCATGGGGCTCCATCCGAAATATTCGGCCGTGATTCTCAACCTGCTGGTTGCCGTGGCAATCAGCCTGGTGGTCAATTTTTCCTACCTGCTCCTTTATCTGGTCGACCAGCGCGAACTCGGCAAGCCGCAGCCCGGCAAGGCACGGATTGTCGAGCGGCGCGAGACCGGGCGGCTCTCGGTGAGTCCCGACGGCCACGGTTACCTTGTTTATGAGAATGGCGACAGTGTCTATGTGCCGCAGATGCGTCTGCATCGGCTCGGGCTCGAAGATGGCGACCGCATAGTGGCCGACCTCTCCGTCAGGGGACGTTCGGGTGGCCATCCGCTTTTGTCGGATGTTCGATATCGCAATGGGGCGGAATTCGACTTCAGTTCCGTATTCAATCGGCCTTCACGGTCGGTCGAGATGCTGCTCCAGTTGCTCTACTATCTACTGGTATCGTTCATTCTGCTCTCGATTCTCACTTCAGTGCGTCACCGCTATACGTCAAAAGGCTTCGTCAAACGGTGCCTGTGGTGTATTGCGGTCGCAGTTTTACTCTATTTGCTTGCACCGGTTACGCAATGGCATACGGGCCGCATTGTGCTGAACTGCATGAGTGGACGTATGCTTGACTACCTGCTGCTGCTCAAATGCTCGTTCGCCGTGGTGGTTTCGATGCTCTACGGACGCATCTACGTCCTCATTTCGCAGCGGCAGGCTGTTGTGCTGGAGAATGAGCGGCTGAAGAACGAGAATCTGACGACGCGCTACAACATGCTGGTCGGTCAAATCAACCCCCATTTCTTCTTCAATTCGCTCAACTCGCTGGCCATGCTCGTGCGAGAGCGTGACGGCGAGAAGGCGCTGACCTACATCGACCAGCTCTCCTATACGTTCCGCTACATCATCCAGAACGGGCAGAGCACGCTCGTGCCGCTGAGCGAGGAGCTGCGCTTTGCCGAGGCGTATGGCTATCTGTTCAAAATCCGCTATGCCGACAAGCTCTTCTTCGATGTCGACGTGGATGACGAATACCGGTCGTGGCTGCTTCCGGCCCTCTCGCTGCAGCCGCTCATCGGCAATGCCGTCAAGCACAACGCCATCACGCGCAGCCGCCCCTTCCACATCTCCATCCGCACCGAGGGCAGCGTGCTGGTAGTGTCGAATCCCCGCATCCCGAAGCTCGAGCGGGAACCCTCGACCGGCATCGGGCTGCGCAACCTGCGCAGCCGCTGGATGCTCATAACGGGCAGTGATGTGGAAATCATCGAAACCGAAGCGGAGTTTACCGTGCGGCTGCCGCTCCGCAAAAACGAGAAGCAAGCATGAAAACACTCATCATCGAAGACGAAACCGCTGCGGCGCGCAACCTCGAAGCGATTCTCAAGGGCATCGAGCCCGACGTCGAGGTGCTGGACGTGCTGGAGAGCGTGAGCGAGAGCATCGAATGGCTGCGTACGCATCCGGCACCCGACCTGCTCTTCATGGACATCCATCTGGCCGACGGCGACTCGTTCCGCATCTTCGAGGCGGTGGAGGTGACTGCTCCGGTGGTCTTCACCACGGCCTATGACCGCTATGCGCTCGAGGCGTTCAAGGTCAACAGCATCGACTACCTGCTCAAGCCGCTCAATGAAGGCGACGTACGCCGCGCGCTCGACAAACTGCACCGGCTGACGGGCGACGAACGCCGTGCCTACGGCTCGCGTGTGCGGAAAATGGCCGACGAGCGGCGCGAGGAGGTCTTTCTGGTCCATGTCCGCGACCGCATCATCCCGCTGCGCCGCGAGGACATAGCCTTCTGCTACACCTCCAACGAGCGGGTCTCGGCCCATACCTTCGGCGGCGAGAGCTACCAGCTGGACAAGACGCTCGAGGCGCTGCAGGCGCTGCTGCCCGAGCGGGATTTCTTTCGGGCCAACCGCCAGTTCATCGTTTCGCGCCGTGCCGTGAAGGATATCGTCGTCTGGTTCGGCAGCCGCCTGGCGCTCAACCTGCAGGTGGAAACTCCCGAGCGAATCATCATTTCGAAGGCGCGTGTGCCCGAATTCAAGGCGTGGCTTACGTCGGTTCAACCTGCCGGGTAGCCGCTTTACCGGCCGATGGTGACGTTTGACCCCGGCTCTCCAATCTTTTTTTCATTCTGGCCCTACCTTTGCACTGTAACGGAACTGAAACCGGCCGCCCGGCGGCCATAAAAACACAAGGTATTATGAAAAAGAGATTGTTTGCAGCCCTGGCTGCGGTTTGCATGATGGCAGGAACGAGCGTATTTGCGCAGCAGGCTGAAGCTCCCCGCACCAAGGCCAAGGAGCGCCCCACGCCCGAACAGATGGCGCAGCACATGACCGACCGCATGGCCGAGAAGTACGAACTGACCGACGCGCAGAAGCAGCAGGTCTATGACCTCAGCCTGCAGCAGGTGCAGAGCATGCAGGAGCATCGCCGTCAGATGGTGGCCGAGCGCAAGGCCTCCGACGAGAAGATGAAGGGTATCCTCACCGACGAGCAGTACAAGCAGTGGAAGGATGACCAGGCCAAGATGATGCGTTCGGCCAAGCATGACCGTGATGCGAAGCATCATGGCAAGCCCCGTGGCGGAGACATGGCTCCGGCTGCGGAAAACGAACAGTAGCGGACGTCATGTCCCGCATAGAAGAGGTGTCGGCGGTCATCTGACACCTCTTTTTTGTCGTTTCACCCCTTTGTCATGGGAAATCCCGAATAAAAAGGTTAATTTCGCACGCGAAATACCGAACAGGCAACATACTCGTATACTTGAACCTCTATACAACAATATGAAGAAATTTGTACTGACCTTGCTGTCGAGTTTTCTTGCGTTTGCGGCTTTCGCCCAGAAGGGAAGCGTCACGGCGACCATTGTCGATGCCGAGACAGGCGAGAGCATTCCGGGCGCCGTGCTGCAGGTGTCGCCGACCAAGTCTCCCGATACGAAAAGCTACTTCACGTCGGGCTACAAGGGGGCCGTGACTATTTCGGGCCTCTCCTACGGGGAGTACAGCGTCGAAGTTTCCTTTTTGGGTTACAACAACGAAACACGGACATTCACCGTCTCGTCTGCGCGCCAGAGTCTGGGTGAAATCGCGTTGAAGGCCGGTGTGCAGATTGCCACGGTCGTCAAGGAGGCGAAGGCGCTCCGGACCTCGCAGCGGGGCGATACGCTGAGCTACAACGCCAGCGCCTTCAAGGTTGCAACCGATTCCGATGTCGAAGGCCTGCTCAAGAAAATGCCCGGCATTACCATCACAGACGGTGCAGTCGAGGTTCAGGGCGAGGAGGTGCAGAAAATCTTCGTCGACGGCAAAGAGTTTTTCGGCGAGGATGTTACGACGGCCATCAAGTCGCTGCCGGCCGAGGCTGTGAAGAGCATCGAGGTTTTCGACAAGTTGAGTGATGCGGCCGAATTCTCGGGCATGGATGACGGTGAGGGCTACAAGGCCATCAACATCGTGACGCACGAGAACATGCGCCAGGGGCAGTTCGGCAAATTCTACGGCGGCTACGGCTATGAACCCGATGCCCAGACCGGCACCTCGCACAAATATATTGTCGGCGGCAACGCCAACATCTTCAGCGGAGACAGCCGCGTGTCGATTATCGGCCTGTTCAACAACGTCAACCAGCAGAACTTCTCGTTTGAGGATATCCTGGGCGTTTCGGGTTCGACGGGAGGCGGTGGCGGACCGCGCGGGAGCGTCGGGCAATACATGGTGCGTCCGCAGGCCGGCGTGGCGCGTGTCAATGCCATCGGCGTGAACTACTCCGATACGTGGGGCAAGCGCGACCAGGTGTCGTTCCAGGGCAGCTACTTCTTCAACAATACCCGGACCATCAACTACTCCACCACCGACAAGTGGTACGAGGCCCCCATGCCGCTCGATACCCTCTCGACGCGCGGATACTCCAATACGCTGGGCAACAACCACCGTTTCAACGCCCGTATCGAGTGGAAAATATCGGAGAACCAGAACCTGATGATTCGCCCGGGCTTCAGCTACCAGGCCAACGACCCCTACAGCTGGACGCGCGGCTGGCAGTACGGCGCCCCGTCGATGGGCGGCAGCGGCTACAGCTATACGGACAATCTCGAGGATGCGACCCGTCAGGGCTACAATGCCCGTCTGTCGGCCGTCTACCGGGCCAAGCTGGGCAAGGCGGGCCGAACCATCACGCTCGACGGCAGCGCCAACTATTCGGACCGTACGGACGATGCATATTCCTATTCGAACATCCTGTCCAGCGTCGAGGAGCGCCCCGAGGTGGACCCCGAAACCGGGGAGTGGAATACGGACAACTATCTGCAGCTCCGCTATCTGCGCGACGACGCTCCTTCGAGCAGCTACCGTCTGCGTGCGAACTTCACCTACACGGAGCCCATCTCCAAGATTTCGCAGCTGAGCCTCCAGTACCGCTTCAAGTATGACTTCCAGGAGCGCGACAAACGCTCTTATTCGGGATATACGCTGGATGACCTCGTGTATGACGACAATTTATCGAACTCCTATGAGAGCGGCTACCAGACCCATGCCGTCGGTCCGGGCTTCCGCCTGGCTAAAGAGCGCAATACGCTGGTTGCCAATGTCTACTACCAGCGTTCGATACTCGACGGCAAGGTCGTGCACGGGCAGAGCGACAAAATCCGCCACGGATATGACAACGTGACCTACTTCCTGATGGGGCAGTTCAACTTCAACCGCGAGAACTCGCTGCGCATGTTCATCTCCTCCTACACGGACAATCCCGAGATTACGTCGCTGCAGAACGTTCCCGACGTTTCGGACGCCCAGAACATCACCAACGGCAATCCCGACCTCAATCCGTCGTACAACCACCGCGTGCGGCTCCACTACGTCAATTCGAACGTGACGAAGGGACGCACCTTCATGTGGATGTTCATGATGAACGCCACGCAGGACTACAATGCCACCCACATGGTCGCCTCGCCGGGAACCATCACCCTCAACGGACAGCAGTACACGCCCAACTACTACTCGCGTCCGGTCAATCTGGACGGTTACTGGAACCTGCGCACGCACCTGAGCTACGGTTTCCCCATCGGTTTCCTCAAGAGCAACTTCAACGTGATGGCGGGTGTGACCTATACGCTCACGCCGAGCATGCTGGGCGGCACGGTGCAGAACGACGGCTCAATCGTGGGCGGTTCGCGCAACGATACGAGCACCATCGGCTATGACTTCAATGCCGTCCTGGGCAGCAACATTTCGGAGAATGTCGACTTCACCATCGGCTGGAACGGAACCTATTCCGAGGCGACCAATTCGCTGGTCGAGGGAAACTCGAAGAACCGCTACTTCAACCACGCGGTGAACGGCAACATGAAGTTCGTGCTGCCGCTCGGATTCACCTTCACGGCGGCGGTCTCCTATACGCAGTACCTCGGCTTCACGAACGACTACAACGATTCGTTCCTGCTCTGCAACGCCTACATCGGCAAGAAGGTCTTCCGCAACCAGCGCGGTGAAATCAGCGTCGGCGTAAACGACATCTTCAACCAGAACAAGGCCTTCGTGCGTACGGTGGGTTCGGGTTGGACGCAGAATGCGACCAACAGCGTCATCGGGCGCTATTTCATGGTGCAGTTCACCTACAACCTGCGCCGCTTCGGCAAGAAGGGGTCCCGCAATATTCAGGATTACGAGGGCGTCGAGCAGCCGCGTCGACGCAGCCCGGGCATGATGCCTCCTCCGCCGGGATTCCATTGATGCAGATGCCTACGGAAACGAGAGGCGGGAAAAGGTTCGACCTTTTCCCGCCTCTCCGTTTTGTATGTCGGGTCACTCGCCGAGCGTACGCCGCGTGTCCTCCAGAAAGCGTTCGTATTGCGCCCGTACGGCCGGCAGCATCGCGAGCGTATCGCCCACCTCGGGCGGGACAATCCGGTAGCCGGGATGAAGCACCCAGACGGGTATGGGCCGTGCGGCATAGCTCATGCGGCCCGAGGGGTGGCGCGTGACACTGACTTCGGCCATCAGCCCGCCGTCGGAGTAGCGCCAGCGCTGGTTGGAGACGAAGTTGCCCAGCGAGTAGAAGACGGCATGGAGCGAATCGGCGCGGAAGGGCTGCACTACATGGGGGTGGCTCCCGATGATGATGTCGGCGCCATGGCGGCGCAGCAGTGCGGCCAGCCGGCGCTGAGAGTCGTTTTCGCGCCGTTCGTACTCCAGACCCCAGTGGATGCAGACAATCGTGCAGTCGACCGAATCGCGGCGTGCGCGTTCGAGGTCGCGGACCATGAGGGCCGAGTCGATGCGGTTGACGATGGTGCCCCCGGGGACGGGGAGCCCGTTGGTCGAGTAGGTATAGTTGAGCAGGGCGAAACGGATGCCGTGCCGTTCGAAGAGCAGCGGGTTGCGCGCCACGAAGTCGATGCTGTCGGCAAAGACGCCCGTGTGGCGGATGCCGACGCGCTCCAGCTCGCGGGCCGTCCGGCGGATACCGCGCTCGCCGGCATCGCAGCAGTGGTTGTTGGCCAGCACGGCCATGTCGACACCCGCGTCGCGCAGTGCGTCGGCCATCGATGCCGGCGTGCGGAAACTGGGATAGCCCGAGTAGGGAGGCTCGGGCGTGAGCGTCGTCTCGAGGTTGACGATGACGGCGTCGGCCGCCGCAAAGCGGGGCCTGAGGTAGGCGAAGACGGGGCTGAAGTCGTAGCGTCCGTCGTCCGTGCGGGCGGCGGCGAGCTGCGGCGTGTGGGCCATCACGTCGCCGGCGAAGAGCAGCCGGACGCGTGCGGGCCGCATGGCGGTATCGGCAGTTGCCGTCGTGGCGGCCTCCTGTGGGCGGGGAGCCGAGGCTCCGCATCCGGCAAAGAGGACCGCCCCGCAGAGCGCGGCGGTCAACGTACGTACGATTGGGTGTGCATTCATTCCTGTTCCGATTGTCGGGGTCAGAAGTTATAGTGTACCTGGAGGCTGATGCGGTTGGCCGAACCTTCGGAGCGGTCCATGTTCTCGCGCGTGCCGTGGAGATATTCTGCGGCGACCGTACAGAGCGGTGTCAGGGCGAAGAACATGTTGCCGAAGATGTATTGACCTCGGCGGTATTCGTCGGGCGAAAGGCAGCCGACCCTCGTTCCGACGCCTGCGGCCGAGTATCCGCCCGTCATGAAGAGCCGCTTCGAGAGTCCGATTTGCAGTGCCGCCTGTCCGCCCCACATCGGGATGGTCTGCAGCCGGGCGGGGTTCGCGGGGTCGGGTGCGAAATCGAGCCCCGAGCCAATCAGGTCGAGGATGTAGGGGGTGATGCCGTATCCGCAGGTGCCGTTGAAGAAGAGTCGGAACGGACGCCCCAAGCGGATGGAACCGCTCAGCTGGGCACCCCACCCGATGCGCGAGGTGTTGCGGCCTGTCAGGAGGTTGCGCATGTATAGGTTGCGGATGACGCCCGTTGCGCGGATATGGCTGTCGAGGTCGGCGCCCCAGGCATAGCGCAGGTAGAACGGGAAGTCGGGCATGCGCTGCGGAATCGGTGCGAAGTTGTCGTTGTAGGTGCCGCTCACGGGTGGAAATTCGCATGCCACGCCGAAGCGCATGTGCTCGCGGGCGAAGTCAACCTCGTAGCGGATGACCGTCGCGAAGTCGAAATTGTAGGCATTGGGACACTGGAAGTCGATGGTGGTCGGGGCCGCCTGCAGGTCGCAGAAGGTCGTCACGTCGCGGCCCAGCGTGAAGCCCCTGGCTGCAACGTAGGCCGTGCGGATGCGGGGCGTGTAACTGCCGCGGGCTCCGCCGCGGAAGTCGGCGTCGATGGAAATCAGGACGGGGCCCAGTAGCTGCGACCGGGCGACGGCCTTCATGACGATGTGTGAGGTCGAGACGTCCATCGAGATTTTCTGCCGTGAGGCGAAGTCGCCCGGAACGGGGATGTCGTAGGGCACGAAGTCGATGTTGTCGACCGCGCCTGCGAAGTCGTAGCTGCCGCGTACGATGAGCGACCCGCCGAGCGTGAAGGTGAAGCGGTTGTTGCGCGAGGTGAAGGCGAGCAGAGCCTTGTCGGCCTGCTGGAACCCGGCATGGAGGGTCTCCGGACGCTCGGGAACGTCGCTGTCGGGCGTCGTTTGCTCCGGGACAAGGATTTGCGCGCCGGAGGAGCCCCCCTGGCACGGGTCGGCCATCGGGGTCTCCTCCCGGACTGCGAGGCTGTCGGGGCCGTCGGCCGTCCCTGCCGGTTCGTGAATGCCCGGCGGCGTTGCGTCCGCCGGAGGCGTGCCGTATCCGGTCAGTGCCGCGGCGCAGCAGAGCGCCGTTGTCCACGCGCGCAGTCTCATGGGCGTCGGCGTTTGGGGTTTTCGGGGAACCAGCCGCGGGCGACCCGCTTGCGCTGCTCGAACAGTTCGCCGATGCTCCAGAGCGACGATGCGCCCCAGACGGCCAGCAGCGTCGACCAGAGGATGTGCCGGATGGCGATGGAGGCGGCGATGGCGGCGAGTCCCATCACGAGGAAGACCCACCAGCAGCCCGTGCCGAAGTGGTATTCGCCCTTGATGACCAGCGGGTGGAAGAGCCCGATGATGACGAAGGTCGCAATCCCGATGACGAGTCCCGTGAGGTTGTAGTGTGCGAGAAATTCCATGTTTTTTTACGTTTGCGGCACCCCTTGTGCCGGTGCCTAATGTCAAATATACGACAAAACCCCGAATCGGGCAAACAAAACGGCGGAAACTCCCGCCGGGAGCTCCGCCGTTCTGCATTGCGGTCGCACGGACTCAGAAACAGTACTGCACGAGCAGACTCATCCGGTTGGCCGAACCCTCGACGCGGTCCATGTTCTCGCGCGTGCCGTAGAGATACTCCGCAGCGATTTTGCAGTGCGGCGTGAGGGCGTAGAAGATGTTGCCGAAGATGTACTGGCCCTGGCGATACTCGTTGGGCGAGATGTAGCCGTTCTGCTCCTCGACGCGTACGGTCGAGTATCCGCCCGTCATGAAGAGCCGCTTCGAAAGGTTGATTTGCAGCGCGGCCTGCCAGCCCCACATCGGCATGGTCTGCATCTGGGCGGGGTTCTCGGGGTTGGGTGCGAAGTCGAGTCCCGAGCCGGTCAGGTCCTGGATGTAGGGGGTGATGCCCTCGCCGTAGACGCCGTTGAAGAAGAGGCGGAACGGACGGCCCATGCGGATGGTTCCGCTCAGCTGGGCACCCCACCCGATGCGCGAGGTGTTGCTGTCCGTCACGAGGTTGTGCATGTAGAGGTTGCGGATGACGCCCGTTGCACGGATGTGGCTGCTGCGGTCGGCGCCCCAGGCGTACTGCAGGTACATCGGGAAGTCGGGCATGCGCTGCGGAAGCGGTGCGAAGTTGTCGTTGTAGGTGCCGCTCACGGGTGGAAATTCGCATGCCACGCCGAAGCGCATGTGCTCGCGGGCGAAGTCAACCTCGTAGCGGATGACCGTCGCGAAGTCGAAATTGTAGGCATTGGGACACTGGAAGTCGATGGTGGTCGGGGCCGCCTGCAGGTCGCAGAAGGTCGTCACGTCGCGGCCCAGCGTGAAGCCCAGCGCCGAAACGTAGGCCGAGCGAAGTCGGGGCGTGTAGCTGCCCGGCGCTCCGCCGCGGAAGTCGGCGTCGATGTAGATGACCACGCGCCCGAGGGCTCCCGAATGGGCGATGGCCTTCATGAAGAGGCGCGACGTGGAGGCGTCCATCGAGATTTTCTGGCGGGTGGCGTAGTTGCCCGGAACGGGGATGTCGTAGGGCACGAAGTCGATGTTGTCGACCGCACCCTTGAAGTCATAGCTGCCGCGCAGGGCGATGAATCCGCCCAGCGAGAAGGAGAATCGGTTGTCGCGCGTCGAGAAGACGAACTGCGGCCTGCCGGCCTGCTGGAATCCCGTGCGGTGTGTCTCCATGTAGTCGGCGATGGCGTTGTCGACCGCCGCCTGGTTCATGGCCGCAAGCCGTTGGGCCGAGGCGCAGCAGTTGTAGACGGTGTCCACCTCGCGGGCCGAGACCAAATAGACCGTCGGAGCATACTTCTCGCTCCGGGCATTGCCCGGGTGGCGTTGCGCCGTCGCAGAGGTTGCGAGCAGCAAGGTTGCAATCAAAAGTCGGAACGTTTTTTTCATAAGCTGAAAGAATTAAAAAAGTGTTAACTGGTTCAACATGCCGAAATTCGGATTGCTGTCCGTGAATTTACCGCGGAACAAAGCAAGGAATATGCCAAAGGAGGCCGGCCCGCCCGGCGAACGGTTCTCGCGTCGGGCTACTCCGGCGGACGGTGCCGGGCTGCTCGGCTGATGCGGAACGGGAGAGGCACGTTGTGCGGCGTGAAACACGCCGGGGCGTTTGCCGGTCCGTGCCTTTCACGCTCTTTGGAAGAGGAGAGGATGCGGCTCGGCGAAAAAATCGAACAAGTTTGTTTTTCCGCCCTCGCCTTTCACTATCTTTGCAGAGTTATTCCTGATTCCGGCCCTTCGCGAATCCGGCGGGGCGGAAAAGCGTTTTAATTTAAGGTATGTTGATAACCGCTACCCTTCTGCTGACACTCGGCGCCATTGCCGCCGACCTCTTTGTCTGGCTTCGGCGTCTGCGCCGTGAGCCGTCGGCCCCGTTGCGCCGCCTCTTTGCCGTGTGGTGCCTTGTCTCGGACCTGCTCCCCTTCTCCATCGCTATCGTCAACTGGCTGAGCCACGACAATACGACCTCCGTGATGGCCTTTTCGATGTGGGCGTTCTGGCTCTACCTGGTGCTGGTGCTGCCGCGTCTGCTCTACTATGTATTCCGCCTCTGCCGACTCCCCCGCGCGGGCGCGGCTGCAGGTGTGGCCCTTGCGGCGGTTTTTGTCTGGGGCGCGACCTGCGGGCGCACGACATTGGTCGTCAACCGTGTGACGGTGCAGTCGGAGCGCCTTCCGGAGTCGTTCGAAGGCTTCCGCGTGGCACAGTTCTCCGACGTGCACGTGGGGTCGATGGTCAACCCCGAACGGGAGCTGCGCCGGCTGGTCGATACGCTCAATGCCCTGCGGCCCGACCTGGTGGTCTTCTGCGGCGATTTGGTCAATATCCGCGCTTCGGAACTCGACGGCCGTGTGCGGGAGATTCTTGCCGGGCTGGAGGCTCCCTGCGGGGTCTACTCCGTTACGGGCAACCACGACGTGGGGGTCTACATCCGCGATACGCTCTCGATGCCGCCGGCCGAGAATCTGAGCCGTCTGGTGGCGGCCCAGCGCTCGATGGGCTGGCACGTGCTGGAGGATACGACCGCCTACATCGTCCGCGGACGCGACAGCATCGCCCTGACGGGCATCTCGTTCGATGCGGAGCTGCAGGAGTTCCGCCATTCGTTCCACCTTCCGGAGCTCGACCTCTCGGACGCCTACCGCGGAGTTCCCGACTCGCTTTTCGACATCACGCTCAGCCACCTGCCGCAACTCTGGCCCAACATCACGGCGCTCGGCCGCGGTGATTTGACCCTTTCGGGACACGTGCACAGCATGCAGCTCCAGCTGCATCTGTTCGGCCGCCGCCTTTCGCCCGCCCAGTGGCTCTACGACCGCTGGAGCGGCCGCTACGACTCTCCGGGCAGCACGCTCTACATCAACGACGGCATCGGCTATGTCGGGTATCCGATGCGTCTGGGCGCCTATCCCGAAATAACCCTCTTCACCCTCACACGATGAACATCTACGCATCTGCCGCCGTCACGGCCGACGGCTATATGGACGACGCCTCGACGGAGCGTCTCATCATCTCCACGCCCGAAGACCTCGCGGAGGTACAGCGCCTCCGTGCCGCAAACGACGCCATTCTGGTCGGCGCCGAGACGCTGCGCCGCGACAACCCCTCGCTGCTCGTGCGCGACGGGGAGCTGCGCGCCCGGCGCCGCGCCGAAGGACGCCCGGAGGATATCGACAAGGTGACCTTCACCGCATCGGGCCGGCTCGACCCCGCGATGAACTTCTTCACGCAGGGCGCCGGCCGCAAGTTCGTCTTTTCCACACGGCCGCTGCCCCGGCTTGAGGGGGTGGCCGAGGTCATCGTCGTCGAGGAGCCGCTCACGGCTCCGCTGCTGGTCACCGAACTCGAAAAGCGCGGCATCGAGCGCCTCTTCGTCGAGGGCGGCCCCCGTACGCTGCAGCTCTTTGCCCGTGCCGGGCTTATCGATACGCTGCGGTTGGCCGTCAACCGCGACATGCGGCTCGGCGAACAGCCCGGGGCACCCCGTCTGACCTTCGATGAGGGTTACCTCGATGCGCCGCATACCCGCATGCGGCTGGGTGCCATGGAGATTGAAACCTGGTGCTTCCATCCCGACCGGAGCGAGGAGGACCTCCGCCTCTTGCGCCGGGCCATCGAACTGAGCCGGCTGTCGCCTCCCAGCCCCACCTCCTACCGGGTCGGGGCCGTGGTCCGTACCTCGCGGGGCGAACTCTTCACGGGCTATACCCACGAGACCTCGCCGACGCACCACGCCGAGCAGGAGGCCGTCGCCAAGGCGCTGGCCGCCGGTGCCGAGTTGCGCGGGGCCTCGATGTACTCCTCGATGGAGCCCTGCTCGCGCCGCAGCAGCGAACCCGAAAGCTGCTCGGCGATGATGCTTCGACTGGGGTTTGCCCGGGCGGTCTTTGCCCGCTACGAGCCCGACTGTTTCGTCTGTTGCCGCGGGGCGCTCGACCTGCGGCTGGGAGGGGTCGACGTGCGCGTCTATCCGTCGCTCGGCGCCGAGGTGCTCGAGGTCAACGCCCATCTTTTTCGCTGAAATACGGCAAACGGACACACGGTTTCGCAAAAACGGGTTTCATTGTAGCGTTTTATACCAGATATTGGTCAAAATGCCGGGCGCGGCAGACAACTTTGCGGGAATAAAACTATATTTGTTCCAAAAGTTGTTTTTCCATGAAAATCACACACCGGATATTAGTTGCCGTCGTGCTCGCGGCGGGGCTTCCCGCCCTGGCGCAGGAGGGCAAGGAGACCCTTTCGTTCGACGAGGCGCTCGCGACGGCGCTTCAGAACAATCCTGCGCTCGAGGCTGCGGCCTATGAGGAGAAGGCTGCGGTGCAGGAGCGTCGGGCCGCCATCGGTCTGCGCATGCCCCAAATCAATGTCACGGGCGCCTATGCCTATCTGGACAAGGATATCGGCATCGACCTGAACGACAAGAAGAACGCCGTGAAGGGGGCCGCTGAGACCATTCTGGGCAGCGGCGTGGTGCCCCCCGAAATGATACCGACCATCAGCGGGCTCATCAATCCCCTCTTCAGCGCCGACTGGCAGCTGACGCTGCAGGACCGCAGCCTGGGATTCGTCGGCGGCGAGGTGACGCTCCCGCTCTATCTGGGCGGTAAAATCAATACGGCCAACCGTGCGGCCCGAATCAACGAACAGACAGCCGTCGAGCAGGGCAACCAGACGCGCAACGCGCTGGTGTCGGAACTCGTCGAGCGTTACTTCGGCCTGACGCTGGCCCGCCAGGTGGTCGAGGTGCGGCAGCAGGTGGTCGACGGCGTAAGGCGCCATCTGGAGGACGCCGTGGCGCTTGAAAAGAGTGGAATGATAGCCCACAGCGAACTGCTTTACGTGCAGTTCAAGATGACCGAAGCGGAACGTGAATTGCAGAATGCACGGCTGCAGGTCGAGACAATCGCCTCGGCGCTCAACAACACGCTGGGCGAGGAGACCGAGTGCCGCCCCGTCACGGCCATGTTCATCCTCGACGAGCTGGAGGGTGTCGCCTATTATCAGGATTTGGCGCGCAAGCACAGTCCGCTGCTCAACCAGGTGTCGCTCAAGCGCAAGCTGGCCGAAGAGGGGGTGAAGCTCCAGCGCTCGGCCTTCATGCCGCAGGTGGCGGCCATGGGCGGCGCAATGTTCTACAACTACCAGGTCACGGGGCTCGTGCCGCGCTGGGCCGTGGGCATCGGGGTCAACATCAAGCTCTTCGACGGACTCAACCGTGAGTACAAGTACTCGGCCGCACGCCATACGGCAAAACGGGTGGGGGCACTCGAGCAGAAGGCCGGTCAGGATATCGCCGTGCTGGTCGAGAAGCTCTACAACCAGATGGAGAACTACCGTAACCAGATGGCCTCCATCGACGCGTCGCTCGACTTCGCCACCGAATACCTCAAGGTGCAGAATGCCGCCTTTCTCGAAGGCATGAGTTCGTCGTCGGAGCTCATCGATGCCGAGCTCAACCTGGCAAAGGTGCGCACCGAGCGGCTGCAGGCCGCCTACAACTACGACCTGATGCTGGCCCGCCTGCTCGAGGCTTCGGGCATCAGCGACGAGTTTGCAAGCTACATCCGCCGTCCGGATGCCCGTCAGGTATTGTTTGTCCGTGAAAAGTAAATGCAGAACGATATTATGAAGAAAAATTACGTTGTCGGAATCATCTGTACCGCCGTGTTTATCGTCGTGGCGGTGCTTCTTGTCAGCCGGTACATCACGCGCCGGACGCCTATCCTGCTTCAGGGAACGGTCGAGTGTACGACCTACAAGGCTTCGTCGAAAATTCCCGGCCGCATCGCCGAGATGAAGGTCGAGGAGGGCGACTCCGTCGAAAAGGGGCAGTTGCTCTACGTGTTGTCGACGCCCGAACTCGACGCGAAGCTCCGTCAGGCCGAAGCCGTGAAGAGTGCCGCATCGGCCCTGGACCAGGCGGCCATTGCCGGAGCGCGCAAGCAGCAAATCGAGGCGGCGCTGAACATGTGGCAGAAGGCCCAGGCCGGGCTGGAGCTGGCCCGCAAGACCTATGAGCGGGTGAAAAGCCTCTACGAACAGGGCGTGCTTCCGGCTCAGAAGCTCGACGAGGCGACGGCCAATTTCCACGCCATGGAGGCTACGGCCCAGGCTGCCAAGGCTCAGTACGACATGGCGGCCGACGGTGCACGCAAGGAGGACAAGGAGGCGGCTGCCGCCCGTGTCCGTCAGGCCGAGGGTGCCGTGAGCGAGGTGGAGTCCTACATCAGCGACGCGATGGTCTATTCGCCCGTGACGGGCGAGGTCTCGACCATCGTCGCCGAGCAGGGCGAGCTGGTCGGCAGCGGCTATCCCGTGGTGGCGATTCTCGACATGAGCGACGTGTGGGCCACCTTCAACATCAAGGAGACGCTGATGCCGCGCATCCGGATGGGAACCCGCATGAAGGGTTATGTTCCGGCGTTGGACCGCACGCTCGATTTCCGCGTGAGCTACATTGCGCCGCAGGCCGACTTCGCGACCTGGGCCGCAACCCGCACGCAGGGCGGTTTCGACATCCGCACGTTTGCCGTCAAGGTTAAACCCGAGGGCGACGCCACGGGGCTGCGTCCCGGCATGAGCGTCCTGGTCGACTGGGATAAAATCGAGTAGCCATGCCGTCGTTTCTGCGTGATACGGCCGCCGTGCTCCGGCGTGAGTTGGGACGACTTGTGCGTCAACCCATGTACATGGTGTTGATGCTCCTGCTGCCGCTCCTCTCCTTCACCTTCTTTGCGGTGCTTTTCGAGAAGGGTGTCGCGCACGACATCCCCATCGCCGTGCTGGACGAGGACCGGACGACGCTGTCGCGCAAAATCACCGATATGGTCGACGCTACGCCGACGGCCATGGTTTCGTTCGAAGTGCAGACGATGGAGCAGGCCGAACGGCTCATGCGCGAAGGGCGCATCATGGCCATCGTGCAGATTCCCGACTTTTTCGAGAAGAACATCCTGAGCAACCGGCAGACCCACGTCGAGGCCTATATCACGGGTACGAACATTACGGTCAACGGACTGCTTGCGCGCGACATCCAGACGGCCGTGACGACCTTCTCGGCCGGAATCCAGCTCCAGCTGCTCACCAAGCAGGGGCTGACCGACCGCCAGGCCATGGCCCAGTTGATGCCCGTGCGGTTCAACAAGCACGTATTGTTCAATCCCTATACGAATTACGGCTATTACCTCTCGCCGAGCTTCATGCCGATGATGCTGCTCATATTCGTCATCATGACGACCATCTTCGTCGTCGGGACCGAACTCAAGCGGGGGACGGCCGGCGAATGGTTCGCGACGGGCGGCGGTTCGGTCGGCGCCTCGGTTGCGGGCAAGCTGCTGCCCGTGACGGTGGTCATGTTCCTGGTTGCGCTGGCCATGCTGCTCATCATCTTCAAGGTCGTCGGGGTGCCGCTCAACGGTTCGCTGTGGGTCATCCTGCTTGCCACGCTGCTCTTCATCCTCAGCTACCAGGCCATCGGGCTCTTCATCGTTGCGCTGCTGAGCAACCTGCGCCTGTCGCTCTCCATCGGCGGCGGCTATTCGGTGCTGGCCTTCACCTTCTCGGGACTCACCTTCCCGGTGATGGCCATGTGGCCCGTCATGCAGTATGTGAGCCGCCTGTTCCCGTTCACCTATTATACCGACATCTTCGTCGACCAGATGCTGCGGGGAGCGCCCGCCGTCTGCTCGCTGCCCGATTTGGGCTACATGTCGCTGTTCATCTTGTTACCGTTCCTCTGCCGGACGCGGCTGCGCCGGATTTGCACGGAGGAGAAATTCTGGGGGAAGCTTTGACATGACACGTTTTTCGCGACAAATACGCTCCTACTGGCATCAGCTGCTCACCGTCATGCGCAACGAGTACCGCACCATCTTCACCGATGCGGGCGTGCTGCTCATCCTGGTGCTGGCGCTGCTCATCTATTCGACGCTCTATTCGAGTGCCTACGGTTCGCAGGTGCTGCGCAACGTCCCCATCGGAGTGGTCGACGAGTGCCGTACGCCCGCAAGCCGAAGCCTTGTCGAGCTGTTCAACGCCGGTCCCAACACCTACGTCGCCTACGATGCGACCGATATGGAGGAGGCCCGGGGGCTCTTCTTCAACCGCGATATCTACGGCATTGTCTACATCCCGGCCGATTACGAGCGGCAACTGCTGGGCGGCGGTCAGGCCAATGTGGCCATCTATGTCGATGCCAGCTACTTCCTCATGTACCGCCAGGTGTTCCAGGAGCTGGTCACCTCCATCGGTACCACGGGAGCGATGGTCGAATTCCAGCGTCTGGTGGCCAAAGGGGCCGATATTCCGCAGGCGCAGGCCACTACGCAGCCCGTCATCTACCAGTCGCATAACCTGTTCAATCCCTATCTGGGTTACGGGACTTTCGCCATGCCGGCCATCATCATGGTCATCATCCAGCAGACGCTGCTCATCGGCATCGGCATGATTGGCGGCACGTGGCGCGAGTTCGGACTCTATACGAAACTCTGTCCCGCGGGACGGTGCCGGCTCTCGACCCTGCCGGTCGTCGTGGGCAAGGGGCTGGTCTATGCCAGTGTCTATGCCGTGACGACGCTCTACGTCCTGGGGCTTCACTACCGGCTGTTCCACTATCCGATGAATGGCTCGACGGGGACGCTCGTGCTCTTCATGGCGGCCTATCTGGCGGCCTGCATCGCTCTGGGAATCGCCGTCTCGACCCTCTTCCGCTATCGCGAGAACTCGCTGCTGCTGTTGCTCTGGACCTCGATTCCGTTCCTCATGCTGAGCGGTGTCTCCTATCCGGGTGAGGCGATTCCCGAGGGGCTCGCCATGTTCGGGAAACTGCTGCCTTCGACGCACGGCGTCAACGGATTCATCCGAATCCAGAGCATGGGCGCCTCGCTTGCGGAGGTGCTTCCCGAAATCCGCCGGCTCTGCGTGCTGACGCTGCTCTACGGAGGGCTGGCCTGCATCGGGACCCATCTGGTCATCAGCCGCGAGCTGTGCGGCCGGCAGCGTTCGGACGAAACGCGGCCGGACTTTTCGTCGCCCTCGGCGGCGGAAGTGCATGATGCTGAGAATCCGGGCGTTTCGCTATAAGCGCAGCAAATGACGCTATCGGAATTACCGATGGCTTTTGCTGCAGACGAATGCGGATTTTTACCTATCTTTGCCATACGAAAAAACTCATTAAACAATACAACTATGAAAAGTATCAAGGGAACCAAAACCGAGCAGAACCTGCTCAAGGCATTTGCCGGCGAGAGCCAGGCGCGCAGCCGCTACGTCTTCTTTGCGAGCGTAGCCAAGAAGGAGGGTTACGAGCAGATAGCAGGCGTTTTCGCCGAGACGGCCGAACAGGAGAAGGAGCACGCAAAGCGTTTCTTCAAGTTCCTCGAGGGCGGCGAGGTGACCATCACGGCCTCCTTCCCTGCCGGTAAAATCGGCACGACGCAGGAGAACTTGCTGGCTGCCGCCAAGGGCGAGAACGAGGAGTGGGATGTGCTCTATCCCGAATTTGCCCGCGTGGCCGACGAGGAGGGCTTCCCCGAAATCGCCGTGGCTTTCCGCATGATTTCGACCGTCGAGGCCGAGCATGAGAAGCGTTACCTGAAGCTGCTGAGCCGCCTGACCGACGGCGACTTCTTCAAGCGCGACGGCGAAATCTGGTGGCAGTGCCGCAACTGCGGCTATGTATGCAAGGCGTCGGAGGCTCCGCAGCTCTGCCCCGCATGCAAGCACCCGCAGGCCTACTTCGAGCCCAAGAAGGAGAACTATTAGTCGGTGGCGGCCGCCCTGCGGCCTCTGCGTGACGGACGACAAGGCTCCGATGCTCCGGCATCGGGGCCTTGTGCTTTGCTGGCTCCGCCTCCGGCGGCACTCTCGGGGCGGGTAAATGGCATTATTTTTCCCTGTTCGGATGCAAGGAGCGCGTTTTCTGCGCGAAAATTCCTATCTTTGTCCAATCCATGCGAAAGCAAGTAAATCCCAAGATATGGCAGACGAAAAAATCATCTTCTCGATGGTCGGTGTGAGCAAGACCTTCACCAACCAGAAAAAAGTGCTGAACAACATCTACCTCTCGTTCTTCTACGGAGCCAAAATCGGCATCATCGGCTTGAACGGCTCGGGTAAGTCGACGCTGATGAAGATTATCGCCGGTATCGACAAGAACTTCCAGGGCGAGGTGGTCTTTTCGCCCGGATATACGGTCGGTTACCTGGAGCAGGAGCCCAAGCTCGACGACACGAAGACCGTCCGCGAGGTGGTCGAGGAGGGCTGCGCCGCAACGGTGGCCCTGCTGAAGGAGTATGAGGATATCAACATGAAGCTCTGCGAACCGATGGACGACGACGCAATGGCGCGCCTCATCGAGCGTCAGGGCGAGTTGTACGAACAGATTGACCACGTCAACGGCTGGGAGCTGGACAGCGTGCTCGAGCGGGCGATGGATGCCCTGCGCTGCCCCGACCCCGACCAGCCGGTCAAGGTGCTCTCGGGCGGCGAGCGGCGCCGTGTGGCATTGTGCCGCCTGCTGCTCCAGCAGCCCGACGTGCTGCTGCTCGACGAACCGACGAACCACCTCGATGCCGAGTCGATTGACTGGCTCGAGCAGCACCTCCAGCAATACAAGGGTACGGTCATCGCCGTGACGCACGACCGTTACTTCCTCGACAACGTGGCGGGCTGGATTCTCGAACTGGACCGTGGCGAGGGTATCCCCTGGAAGGGCAACTACTCGGGCTGGCTCGAGCAGAAGACCAAGCGCCTGGAGATGGAGGAGAAGCAGGAGTCGAAGCGCCGCAAGACGCTCGAACGCGAGCTGGAGTGGGTGCGCATGTCGCCGTCGGGTCGCCATGCCAAGTCGAAGGCCCGTCTGTCGGCCTACGACAAGATGCTCAACGAGGATGCCAAGCAGAAGGAGGAGAAGCTCGAAATCTTCATCCCGAACGGTCCTCGGCTGGGCGACGTGGTCATCGAGGCGCACGATGTGTCGAAGGCCTATGGCGACCGCGTGCTCTACGAGCATCTGAACTTCTCGCTGCCGCCCGCCGGCATCGTCGGCGTCATCGGCCCCAACGGTACGGGCAAGACGACGCTCTTCCGGATGATTATGGGTCTCGAAGAGCCCACCTCGGGTACGTTCCGCGTCGGTCCGACGGTCAAGCTGGCCTATGTCGACCAGCAGCACAAGTCGATTGACCCCGAGAAGACGGTCTACGAAGTCATTTCGCAGAACAGCGACCTCATCACGCTGGGCAACCGTCAGGTCAACGCCCGCGCCTATGTGGCCCGCTTCAACTTCACGGGTGCCGACCAGGAGAAGAAGTGCGGCATGCTGTCGGGTGGCGAGCGCAACCGGCTCCATCTGGCCATCGCCCTCAAGGAGCAGGGCAACGTGCTGCTGCTCGACGAGCCGACGAACGACATCGACGTCAACACGCTCCGCGCGCTGGAGGAGGGTCTCGAGAACTTCGCCGGCTGTGCCGTCGTCATCTCGCACGACCGCTGGTTCCTCGACCGTATCGCCACGCATATCCTCTCGTTCGAGGGTGATTCGCAGGTAGTCTTCTACGAGGGCTCCTACAGCGAATACGAGGCGTGGAAGCGTGCGCAGGGCGGCGATACGACGCCCCACCGCGTGAAGTACAAGAAACTGATGGAGAACTGATGCGCGGCCGCATCGGGAACATCGCTTTACGTTAGACCAAGAATTCAAGCAAGATACGCTTTATGCAGAAACCTTCGATTCCCAAGGGTACGCGTGACTTCTCCCCTGCGGAGATGATGCGCCGCCAGTATATTTTCGACACCATCCGGGGTGTCTTCCGGCTCTTCGGCTTCGCGCCGCTCGAGACGCCCTCCATGGAGAACCTCTCCACGCTGCTGGGCAAGTATGGCGACGAGGGAGACAAGCTCCTCTTCAAGATTCTCAACTCGGGCGACTACGCTGCCGGACTCTCGGACAGCGAGGTGCGCCAGGCGTCGCGAATCTGCGAGAAGGGGTTGCGTTACGACCTGACGGTCCCCTTCGCCCGCTACGTCGTGCAGCACCGCGACGAGTTGTCGTTCCCCTTCCGCCGTTACCAGATGCAGCCCGTATGGCGGGCCGACCGGCCGCAGAAGGGACGCTACCGCGAGTTCTATCAGTGCGACGTCGACGTCATCGGCACCCGCTCGCTGCTGTGCGAGGTGGAGCTGGTCGAGATTGTCGAGCGGGTCTTCCGCGCACTAGGCATCCGTGTGGCGCTCAAGATGAACAACCGCAAGATTCTCTACGGCATCGCCGAGGCTATTGGCCATGCCGACAAGATGATGGACATCACGGTGGCCATCGACAAACTGGAGAAAATCGGACTGGAGAACGTCAAGGCGGAGCTGCTCGAGCGCGGTCTGACGGCGGAGGCCGTCGAGCGTCTGCAGCCGATTCTCGAGCTGAGCGGCGACAATGCGCAGAAGCTGGCTTCGTTGCGCGAGGTGCTCTCCTCGTCGGAAACCGGCCTGAAGGGTATTGCCGAGATGGAGACCATTTTCGGCCATGTGGCCCGTCTGGGGCTGGAGCTGCCCGTCGAGCTGGACCTCTCGCTGGCGCGCGGCCTGAACTACTATACGGGTGCCATCTTCGAGGTCAAGGCGCTCGATTTTGCCATCGGTTCCATCTGCGGCGGCGGCCGTTACGACGACCTGACGGGTATCTTCGGCATGCCCAACACGTCGGGTGTCGGCATCTCGTTCGGTGCCGACCGCATCTACGACGTGATGACGGGTCTTGAGCTCTTCCCCGAAGGGGTCGGCTGCTCGACGCGCGTGCTCTTCGTCAATCTGGGTGAAGCCGAGGAGGCTGCATCGCTCGGACTGCTGCGTGCGCTGCGCGACGCGGGTGTGGCCGCCGAGATTTATCCCGAGGCTGCCAAGATGAAGAAGCAGATGGAGCACGCCAACCGTCGTGCGATTCCCTTCGTGGCGATTGTCGGCAGCGACGAGCTTGCCCGCCGCGGGGTGACACTCAAGGATATGCGTTCGGGCGAACAACGCTCGGTGCCCTTCGATGAACTGGTCGGGGCTTTGGCCTGACGATTCGATTCGGGGCTCCCGTCGGCGGAGCCCCTTTTTTTGCAAAGGATGAAGATGATGCGTAGATACCTCATGCTCCTTGCGGGGCTTCTCGGCGCTTCGGTGCTTGTTGCCCAGGAGGCTGGCGGCAACCAGCAGACGCAGCTGATGCTGCAGCAGTACCAGAAGCTCTTCAAGGTCTACCGCGACGTGGCGGCCCTCTATGTCGATGAAGTGGATATGGCGCCGTTGGTCGAGAGCGCCATTACGGCCATGCTCGAAGAACTGGACCCCCACTCGGCCTATATCGGTGCCGAGGAGATGGAGGACGTGCAGGCGAGCTTCGACGGTGAGTTCAGCGGCATCGGCGTGGAGTTCTCGCTGCTGCGCGATACCATCGTGGTGGCCAATACCATTGCGGGCGGTCCGTCCGAACAGGTCGGCGTGCTGCCCAACGACCGCATCGTCCGCATCGATACGCTCGATGCCGTGGGGATGCGCATGGCCGACGTGCCCCGCTACCTGCGCGGGCCGCGTGGTACGAAGGTTGCGGTCGAGGTGGTGCGCCACGGTGTGCCCGGGCGGTTGCATTTCGTCATCACGCGGGATCGGATACCGCTCAACACGGTCGATGCCTCCTATATGGCGGCCGAGGGTATCGGTTACATCAAAATCAATCGCTTCGGCCGTACGACCATGTCGGAGTTCATGGAGGCATACCGGGACCTGGGCCGGTGCAAGGGGCTGATTCTCGACCTGCGCGGCAATGGCGGAGGGCTGCTCCAGCAGGCCATCCTGCTTGCGGAGTTCTTCCTGCCCGGAGGCTCGGCGATTGTCTCGACCGAAGGCCGTGCCGTCTCGCCTACCCGTTTCGAGGCGCGCGGCGGCGAGAAGTACCGGGGCAATCTGGTGGTGCTCATCGACGAGTCGTCGGCTTCGGCCAGCGAGATTGTCTCGGGTGCGGTGCAGGATTGGGACCGCGGTGTGATTGTCGGCCGGCAGAGCTTCGGCAAGGGGCTCGTGCAGCGTCAGATACCGCTGGGCGACGGTTCGACGGTGCGTATCACGGTGGCACGCTACCATACGCCCTCGGGCCGCGTGATTCAGTGTCCCTACGAGAACGGCAATCGCCGCGAGTATTACCTCGACCATCTGAGGCGCTACGACGACCGGGTCCGCGATTCGCTCGATGCCGGAGCGCCGCTCTACGAAACGCTCCGTACGCACCGTACGGTGCGCGGCGGCGGAGGCATTGCGCCCGACGTGGTGGTGCGGGAGGATACGACCGGCTACACGAACTACTATGCCGAGCTGGTGCGCCGCGGTGTGGTGAACGAATACGCCCTCTCCTGCCTCGATGCCCGTCGCGAGGAGCTCAAACGGCTCTACCCCGACTTTGCGGCATTTGCGGCCGGATTCGAGCCTTCGCAGCAGATGCTCGATGAACTTGTGACGCTCGGGTGCGAGCGGGGTGTCGCCTACAACGATTCGGAATACCTTGAATCGGAGTCATTTATGCGGCTTCAACTCAAGGCGCTCCTCGGGCAGCGGCTCTACGGAAACGGGGCCTTCTACCGGGTGATGAACGAAGGCCGGACGGGAAGTTATTCGGAGGCGGTCGAAATCCTGCGGAATTGGGAGTCTCGCGGACGCTTGTTGCTCGATATCAGAAATTAAGCATCTATTTTTTTTGCATAGTTGTCGTTTTTGTATACCTTTGTGGGCGAAATCAATCCTTCTTAAGGTTATGACATCTCGGATTCCGGTTCGCAAAGAAAACGAGGACTTTGGCGAACAAATCATGACGAAGGCCGTGAAGGCAGGTCGTCGTACCTATTTCTTCGATGTGCGGGCCACGCGCGGTGACGATTATTTCCTGACCATCACCGAAAGCCGCAAAAAGAGCAATCCCGACGGGACGGTAGTGTTCGACCGGCACAAGATATTCCTCTACAAGGTGGATTTCGCCAAGTTCAGCGAAGGGTTGGCTGAAGTGGTCGCCTTTATCCGCAAGTCCAAGCCCGAATTTTTCGAACAGCAAGAGGCGCAGGAGGCTGATGAGTGTGCGATGGCCGAGGTTTAACCGCCAACGTACTTTCGCTTTCGAAAAGTGTGGGTCGTAGCGGGTGACCCCAAACGCGGAAAGGCCGTGAAACGCACGGCAGAGCAGATTGGCGGTAGGAGTGGCGTGGTAAAGTGGTAAATGAGACGGAGGGAACGAGAGGCCGGACCGGAGATTGAGTGAGCAGCGAACGGAAAGACGAACTAGAGAGTGCGTGCGAGAAGTGTGAAAGCGAAGGTTTGCGTGTATGGAGCGGACCGAGGCCGGATTGAGGACGGACAGACGCGCATGCTGCTGCCGGATGGCGGGAAATATGAGAATTGCAGGAGATACGGTTGCCCGAAGGCAGCCGTTTGTCATACATGGATGCGGGCCGGCTTTTTGCGGAGGACGGAAGGGCGGACGTGTCGGTTGAAACGGATTGGATGGAAGAGACGAAGGTGGTGCTGGGTTTTAGCGGAGGAATCGATTCCGCTGCGGCAGCTGTGCGTTTGCGCAGCGAGGGCTACGATGTGACGGCGCTGACGCTCGACATGACGGGCGACGGGGCGCTGCTCGATGCGGCGTGTGATGCTGCCCGGCGGCTTGGGCTGCGGCATGAGGTGCTCGACGTGCGGGAACTTTTCCGCCGTGAGGTGGAGGAGTATTTCGGACGGAGCTATCTCGAAGGTCGCACCCCGGCGCCCTGTACGCGCTGCAATACGCGGGTCAAGTGGCCTTCGCTGGCGGCCTATGCCGATTCGGTCGGTGCGCGGTGGTTTGCCACGGGGCACTATTTCCGCATCCGCACCGTCGGCGGACGACGCTACGTCGCCCGGGCGCTCGATGCGCGCAAGGACCAGTCCTACTACCTGTGGGGACTTGCGCCCGAGCTGCTCGAACGGGTGATGACACCGATGGGCGACGTGCTGAAGGAGTCGCTGCCGCAGCGTCCCGGTGTGCGTGAGAGCATGGGGGTCTGTTTCCTGCGGGGCCGAGGTTGCCGGGCATGGCTCGAGGAGCATTATGGCCGGCAGCCGTCGGGAGAGGTCGTGGGCCTCGACGGATGCCTGCTCGGCCGCCACGACGGCGTGGCTTTCTATACGGCCGGGCAGCGTCGCGGGTTGTCGCTGCCGGCGGGCATGGCCGTTGTGTCGGTCGATGCCGCGGCGAACCGGCTCGTCGCGGGACCCGATGAGGCGCTCTGGCGGCGGACGCTGTGGCTCGAGGCGTGCCGCGTCACCGATGAGCGCGAACTGCTGACGGCCGGCGGGGATTTGAGGCTCGTGATTCGCGGTGTGGGCCGTAATCCCGAAGGTCCGCTGCGGGTCGAAAAGACGGCTGAAGGCTATCGTGTCGGGCTCGACGACGGCGCCTGGGCGCCCGCTCCGGGCCAGCCGGCGGTGTTTTATCTGGGTGACCGGGTGCTTGGCGGGGGGATAATTGCGAAATTTGATTAACTTTGCGCAAATTCTACCGACGATGAAATTTCATCAATACCTCCTTCTTACCCTCAAGGGTTGCGCCATGGGAATGGCCGATGTCGTTCCCGGCGTCTCGGGCGGAACCATCGCCTTCATTTCGGGCATCTACGAAGAGCTCATCGACTCCATCAAGAGCGTCAATCTGCAGGCGCTCAAACTGCTCTTCTCGTTCCGCCTGGCCGAATTCTGGCGCCACATCAACGGCCGCTTTCTCTGTGCCGTGCTGCTGGGCATCGCCATCTCCATCTTTTCGCTCGCGCGGCTGATGACCTATCTGCTGACGCACCACCCCATTGCCATCTGGTCCTTCTTCTTCGGACTGATTGTGGCTTCGGCCCTGCTCGTTGCCCGTCAGGTGGGCAAGTGGGACGTGCGCAGCCTGCTGTCGTTCGTGGTCGGGGTGGCCGTGGCGTGGTGGATTACGGTCGCCTCGCCGGCCGAGACGCCCGATACGTGGTGGTTTGTCATGCTGTCGGGGGCCATCGCCATCTGCGCGATGATTCTTCCCGGCATCTCGGGTGCATTCATTCTGCTGCTGCTCGGCAAGTATCAGTATATCATGCAGGCGGTCGGCGACTTCAATATCCCGGTGATGGCCATCTTCGTCATCGGTGCCGCCATCGGCATCATCAGTTTCTCGCACCTGCTTTCGTGGCTGCTCAAGCACTGGCACGATGCGACCGTGGCGATGCTCATGGGCTTCATGCTCGGTTCGCTCAACAAGGTGTGGCCCTGGAAGGAGGTGACCGATACCTATCTGGACAGCCACGGCGAGTTGCAGCCGCTGGTCGAGCACAACGTCATGCCCGGCCGCTTCGAGGCGCTCACGCATCAGGATGCGCAGCTGGCCGAGGCCGTGGTGCTCTGCATCGTGGGCTTCCTGCTCATCTACGCCATCGAACTGGCGGGCAGCTGGGTCATGAAACGTCAGGCAAAGGAGGAGTAACGCTCCATGCGACGCTTCGGACTTGTCGGCCGTACGCTGGCACACTCCTTTTCGGCGGACTATTTCGCCGATAAATTCCGTCGCGAAGGCATCGGCGACTGCAGCTATGCGCTCTACGAACTTCCGTCGGTCGACGGGGTGCGCGAGTTGCTGGCACGTGAACCGGAACTCTGCGGCTTCAACGTCACCATCCCCTACAAGCGCGAAATCATCCCGCTGCTCGACCGGCTCAGCTTCGAGGCGGAGTGCATCGGTGCGGTCAACTGCGTGAAGCGCACGGCCGACGGATGTCTGTGCGGTTACAATACCGACATCGAGGGAATCCATGCCTCTTTGGCGCAGCTGCTCGGCGGCGAGGTGCCCGACGAGGCGCTTGTGCTGGGTACGGGCGGTGCGTCGCAGGCCGTGCAGTATGCGCTTGCGCAGTTGGGAATCCCCTACGGTCTGGTATCGCGCGACGCGGCGCGGGGCGACTATACGTATGATAATCTTCCGTGTGAGGTAGTCGAGCGTTCTCTGCTGATAATCAATGCAACGCCCGTCGGAACATACCCTGCTTCGGATGAGGCGCCGCGCATCCCCTACGGCTACGTGACGCCGGCCCACCGCCTCTTCGACCTGGTCTACAATCCCCCGCTGACGCAGTTCCTCGACTATGGTCGGCAGCGCGGGGCGCGGACACTCAACGGCGAGCTGATGCTCCGCGTGCAGGCCGAAGCCTCGTGGCGCATCTGGAACGAATAGGCCGGAGTCGGACGGGCGGCTGCGTGGCCGCATGGTTGCGGCAGCCCGACGGATGGTTGATAACGAATCAAATCATGATACGAATGAAAGCGAAGACTCTGATTCTGGCGGCATTGCTCCTCTCGGGCGGTGGCGCTGCGGCGCAGCAGACGGCGCCTGTGGAGACTACCCCGCCGCTCTATCAGGGGGCGCCGCCCCAGCGCTTTATCGTGCGGCTGGTGAGCGAGGCCGAGGGAATTGTTTTGGCCGAAGAGGTCAAGGCTGCCGAACTGACGCCTGTGGTCTACGTGCGGACGGTTATCGATACGACGGGTCGTCCGAGCGTGTGGCGTTATATGGACCGCACGTGCGAGGGGCGCAATTTCCGCGATGCCGAACCTGCGTCGGAGGCTACGCGCCGCGTGCTGGAGCAGGCGCTCGACAGCCTCGAGGCGTGGACCCCCGCAACGCGCGGCGGCCGCCCGTGCGAGGCGGAACTGACGCTGCAGCTGCGCCTTCCGGTCGAAAAGATTGCCCGCAGGCAGGAGGGCGACCCGCTGCTTTTCATGGGTGAGACTCCCGACCGGAGTTTCCACAAGTGGGCGCGTACGCACATGCGTTACTTTGCCAACAGCAGTTCGGCGGTGAACGAAGGTGCGCTGAAGGTCCGCTTCCGGGTCGAGTCCGACGGGCGCATCACCATCCTCGAGGCGTCGGATTACCCCGACCGGAAGATGGTGCGCGACGTGGTGCGCGTCATTCGCAAGAGCGAGGGCCGATGGACGCCGCGGCGCATCGGCGGCAAGGCGGTGGCCAGCGAGTATACCTATCGGGTCTATTATACGGGCAGCTGACGGCCCGGCATGAAAAGGGGCCCGTCGGCGGAGACGGACCCAATAGTGTCACTCCGCGCTGCAGAGGCAGGCGCGGAAAGGAAGCGGCGCGGCATGCGTCGTGGCAGCGGGAGCCGCCCTTCGGGGTGGCTCCCCTGCGTTGGGCGGCCGGCTATCGATGGCGCAACAGGTCGCGGGCGCGTTCGTAGTCCTCCTTGCGGACGACGAGCTGGGCGGGCATGGTGCCGACCGGATAGATGGTCGACATGTATTCGTTGCGGATGGTCGACGGAATGCCGGCGCTGTCGAGCATCGACTTGGCTATTTCGGCCTCCATGAGCGTGTTGTACTCCGCCAGTACAATCTGCGATTCTTCGTTCATGACTTTTTCGGTTTTAGGTTGCTGCCTCATTGGCTATCTAAAGTTAAGCATTTTGTTGATAAAATGCAACAGGCGCGCCGGTTTTTGTCGGGAAAATGAGTTATCTTTGTTCCGAAAAATCTGTCAGGAAATGCCCGAATTCGTCCATCTGCACGTTCACTCCCAGTACTCGATTCTCGACGGCCAGGCGAGCATCCAGTGCCTCGTCGACAAGGCCATGGCCGACGGCCAGCCCGGCATCGCCATCACGGACCATGGCGACATGTTCGGTATCAAGGAGTTCTACAACTACGTCAAGAAGGTCAAGGGCAAGCTCAAGGACAAGGCCTCCGAGTGCGAAAAACGGCTTGCGGAGCTGCGCGAGGGGGCGGCGGAGGATGCCGCGTCCGAAATCGCCGCATGCGAGCGGCAGCTCGGGGAGCTGCGCCGCAAGCTGGCCTTCAAGCCCATCATCGGCTGCGAGGTCTATGTGGCGCGCCGCCGGCTGACCGACAAGGAGGGCAAACCCGACCAGAGCGGCTACCACCTCATCCTGCTGGCCAAGAATCTGAAGGGATACCACAATCTGATAAAAATCGTTTCGAAGGCGTGGACCGACGGCTTCTACATGCGCCCGCGAACCGACCGCACCGAAATCGAGAAGTACCACGAGGGACTCATCTGCTGCTCGGCCTGCCTTGCGGGCGAGGTGCCGCGAGCCATCACGGCCGATGATTTCGAGAAGGCCGAGGAGTCGATTCGCTGGCACAAGAGCGTCTTCGGCGAGGATTACTATCTGGAGCTCCAGCTGCACAAGGCCACCGTCGAGCGTGCCAATCACGAGGCCTACCCCATGCAGCTGAAGGTCAACGAGCACCTGCGCCGCCTGGCGGCGAAATACGGCGTGAGGATGGTATGCACCAACGACGTGCACTTTGTCGACGAGGACAACGCCGAGGCGCATGACCGCCTTATCTGCCTCTCGACGGGCAAGGACCTCGACGACCCCAAGCGCATGCTCTACTCGAAGCAGGAGTGGCTCAAGACGACGGCCGAGATGGCCGCCATATTCGGCGAGACGGACCCCGAGGCGATGGCCACGACGGTCGATATCTGCAATCAGGTGGAGTGCTACTCGATAGACCATGCCCCCATCATGCCGACGTTCGAGATTCCGGCCGAGTTCGGCACCGAGGAGGAGTACCGCGCCCGTCTGACGGAGCAGGACCTCTTCGACGAGTTTACGCGCGACGAGCACGGCAACGTGGTGATGTCGGAGGAGGAGGGCCGCAAGAAAATCGAGAAGCTGGGCGGCTACGACAAGCTCTACCGCATCAAGCTCGAGGCCGACTATCTGGGACATCTGACGATGCTCGGCGCCCACAAGCGCTATGGCGAGCATCTGACCGACGAGCAGTCCGAGCGGCTGAAGTTCGAGCTGCACATCATGAAGACGATGGGTTTCCCGGGATACTTCCTCATCGTGCAGGACTTCATCCGCGCGGCACGCGAGGAGCTCGATGTCTCGGTGGGTCCGGGCCGTGGCTCGGCTGCCGGTTCGGCCGTGGCCTACTGCCTCGGCATCACGCAGATTGACCCGATTGCCTACGACCTGCTGTTCGAGCGATTCCTCAATCCCGACCGTATCTCGCTGCCCGATATCGACGTCGACTTCGACGACGACGGCCGCGGACGCGTGCTCAACTGGGTGACCCAGAAATACGGCAAGGAGAAGGTGGCCCACATCATCACCTACGGCACGATGGCCACCAAGCTGGCCATCAAGGATGTGGCGCGCGTCGAAAAACTGCTGCTCGCCGAATCGGACCGCCTCTGCAAGCTGGTGCCCGACAAGACGCCCGACGGAAAGGCGGTCAAGAACCTCTCGCAGGCCATCGAGCTGGTCCCCGAGCTCAAGGCGGCCGAGCAGTCGGACAACCCCGTGCTGCGCGATACGATTCGCTATGCGAAGATGCTCGAGGGCAACGTCCGCAATACGGGCGTGCACGCGTGCGGCACCATCATCTGCCGCGACGACATTACGGACTGGGTGCCCGTCTCGACGGCCGACGACAAGGTGTCGGGCGAGAAGATGCTCGTCACGCAGTACGAAGGTTCGGTCATCGAAGATACGGGTCTCATCAAGATGGACTTCCTCGGGCTGAAGACCCTCTCCATCATCAAGGATGCGCTGGAGAACATCCGCCAGACGAAGGGCATCCGGGTCGACATCGACGACTTCTCGATTATCACCGACCCGGCAACCTACAAGCTCTACAGCGAGGGCCGCACGGTCGGTACGTTCCAGTTCGAGTCGGCCGGCATGCAGAAATACCTGCGCGAGCTGCAGCCCTCGACCTTCGAGGACCTCATCGCCATGAACGCCCTCTATCGGCCGGGCCCGATGGACTACATTCCCGACTTCATCGCCCGCAAACACGGACGCAGCCCGATTGTCTACGACATCCCGGTGATGGAGAAGTATCTGAAGGATACCTACGGCGTGACGGTCTACCAGGAGCAGGTCATGCTGCTGTCGCGACTGTTGGCCAATTTCACCCGAGGCGAATCGGACACCCTGCGCAAGGCGATGGGCAAGAAGCTCAAGGACAAGCTGGATGCGCTGAAGCCCAAGTTCATCTCGGGCGGCCAGAAAAACGGTCACGACCCCAAGGTGCTCGAGAAAATCTGGGGCGACTGGGAGAAGTTCGCCTCCTATGCCTTCAACAAGTCGCATGCGACCTGCTATTCGTGGGTGGCCTTCCAGACGGCCTACCTCAAGGCCAACTATCCGTCGGAATACATGGCGGCGGTGCTGAGCCGAAACCTGACGAATGTCGAGCAGCTGACCATCTACATGAACGAATGCAAGCGCATGGACATCCGTGTGCTCGGCCCCGACATCAACGAGTCGATGCGTACCTTCTCGGCCAACAAGGAGGGCGACGTGCGCTTCGGTATGGCGGCCGTGAAAGGTGTCGGCGAGGCGGCCGTGGACAGCATCATCGCAGAACGGGAGGCCAACGGGCGCTTCAAGGATATCTACGACTTCATGGAAAGGGTCAACTTCAACCTGGTCAACCGCAAATGCCTCGAGAATCTGGCCTATGCCGGAGCCTTCGACTCGATTTCGGGCTTCGCCCGCTGCAAGTTCTTCGGAGCCGATGCGCGCGAAAGCAGCGGCATGACCTTCCTCGAGCAGCTGATGCGCTACGGCCAGCGTTTCCAGGTCGAGAAGAACAACGCCCAGCAGAGCCTCTTCGGCGGAGGCGACCATGTCGACATCCAGCACCCGGTGCTGCCGGCGTGTGCCGACTGGAGTCAGCTCGAGACGCTCAACAAGGAGCGCGAGGTCATCGGCCTCTATCTGTCGGCCCACCCGCTCGATGACTATGCCATCATCATGCGCAACATGTGCAAGACACAGCTTTCGGAGCTGCAGAACCTCGAGGCGCTCAAGGGGCAGGAGATTGCCGTGGCAGGCATGGTTGTCGGGGTGCAGAACCTGCTGACGAAGAACGGCAAGCCGTGGGGCAAGTTCACGCTCGAGGACTACAACGGCACGCACGAATTCGCCCTCTTCGGCAAGGATTATGAGAATTTCCGCAAGTACCTCTTCTCGGACTATTTCCTCTTCATCCGGGGCAAGGTGCAACCGCGGCCCTACAACGACAAGGAGCTGGAGTTCAAGATTGTCTCGATGATGCAGCTTTCGGAGCTGAGCGAATCCATCAAGGAGATGCACATCCAGCTGCCCGTCGAGGAGGTGACCCGCACGCTCATCGACGAGCTCACGGCGCGGGTCAGGGAGTCGAAGGGGCAGACCGTCCTGCGGCTCAACCTCTACGACCGCGAGTCGCAGGTGTCGCTGAGCCTCTTCTCGAAGAGCTACCGCGTGGGCATCACGCCGGAACTGGTCTCCTATCTGGATGACCAGAGCATCAGGTATTCCATTATGTAAAAGAACCGATAATTCTAAAATTCATACGATTATGGCATTAGCAATCAACAAGGAGAATGTTCAGGAAGTACTCTCGTCGGAGCTTCCGGTGGTTATTGATTTCTGGGCTGAGTGGTGCGGTCCCTGCCGCATGATGTCGCCCATCGTCGACGAACTTGCAGCAGCATACGAAGGCCGTGTGCTCATCGCCAAGTGCGACGTCGAGGAGAACGACGAGCTGACGATGAAGTACGGCGTGCGCAACATCCCGACCATCATCTTCCTCAAGAAGGGCGAGCTGGTCGACAAGCAGGTGGGCGCATGCTCGAAGGAGGCGCTGGCAGCCAAGGTTGAAAAACTGCTGTAGGACGATGCTGCGCTGTATCGACTGGCACGGGCTGCAGGCCGTGGAGTTCGGCAAGGGCGACTACGAGGCGCTGCTCATCCCGGGCTTCGGGGCCAACCTCGTGCGGCTGGCCAACGTGCGGCTCGGCGTAGAGATTCTGAGGACGCCCGAGGCCGATGAAATCGAGACCTTCAAGGGACGGCCCCATGTCTTCGGGCTGCCGGTGCTCTTTCCGCCCAACCGGATTGCGGACGGCACCTTCACCTTCGACGGGTACACCTACCGCCTGCCCATTACGCAGCTCAAGGAGCACCACTACCATCACGGAATCCTCAAGAGCCAGCCGTTTGCCGTTTCGAAGGCATGGGAGACCGACGACGAGGTATTCGTGGAGTGCCGCTACTACTCCAATGCGGGCAACGACGCGATTTTCCGCGACTTCCCGCATGAGTTCAAGTGCAAGATATCCTTCCGCCTGACGGCCGAAGGGCTGGAGCAGGAGGTCTTCTTTGCCAACCGCAGCAGCCGGCCTATGCCCGTAGGCGTGGGATTCCATACGCCGATGCGCATCCCCTTTGCCGGGGGTGAGGCCGGGGATTACGTGCTCCGCATGGCCGTCGGCGAACAGGTTGAGCTGAGCGAGCGCAACATCCCGACGGGGCGCACCTTCACGCTGCCCGAAAACTTCGCCCGGCTGCGAGCTGAAGGGTTGCGCGTGACGGAGTGCGAGCCCATCGAGGCGGCATTCACCGTGCGCGAAATCGATGTCGACGGCCATCCCTTCCGGGGTGCGCTGGTCGAAAACCTTCGTACGGGGGTCCGCACCTTCTATGAGGCCGACGAGCAGACCGTCTATTGGACGCTCTGGAACAACGGCGGCCATGTACCCTACTGCTGCCCCGAGCCGCAGTCGTGGTGGACCGATGCGCCCAATGCGGCCAATCCGGCCGAGCACGGTTTCCGGGCCATCGAGCCCGGCGGCAAGTGGCGGATGCGTTTCCGCCTCTGGGCCCGGTAGGACGGCCTCCGGAGAACTCCGGGCCGGTACGGCGCAGTGCTGCCGGCATTTGGAACCGAAACAGAACCCTCCTCTCCGCATCCCGGGGAGGAGGTTTTGTTTGGCACCGGAGCGACGGGGACCGCCCGGTAGCCGCCGGTGCCGGGGCGGACTGCGGCCTTCGCCGGGTGCTTTTTCGTGCGGTGCCGGTACAACGAACGGCGCTGATGGCTATTTTTGTGCCGTTTTTTGACAGGAATGCTTATGAACGGAAGTACTTGGAAAGGGCACGGAGCCATGTTGGGGGCCAACGTGATGTGGGGCCTCATGTCACCGCTGGCCAAACTGGTCATGGCCGGAGGGGTTGTCGTGCCGCTGTTGGTGACCGATTTGCGTATCTTCGGGGCGATGCTCCTCTTCTGGCTCTTTTCGTTTTTCCAGCGGCGCGAACGGGTGCCGTTGCGGGACCATGCCAAACTCTTCGCCGCCTCGCTGCTGGCCATCGTGCTCAACCAGGGGAGCTTCATCTTCGGAGTCGGGCTGACGTCGCCGGTCGACGCCTCCATCATCACCACCAGCATGCCGCTGCTGGCAATGGTGCTGGCGGCGCTGTTCCTCGGTGAACCCATCACGGGCAAGAAGGTCCTCGGTATCGTTGCCGGAGCCTCGGGCGCCCTGCTGCTGATACTCGGAGGAACCCACCAGGCCGGAGCCGTTCCCCGCGGCGACAACTTCATTGCCGGCGACCTGCTGGTGCTTTTCGCCCAGCTGTGCTACGCGCTCTACATCGTCCTCTTCAAGCACTTCGTCGAGCGTTACTCGCCCGTCACCATCATGAAGTGGATGTTCACCTATTCGTTTATCTGCGTGCTGCCCTTCTCCCTGCGGACCGTTGCCGATACGCAGTGGGCCGCCCTTTCGCTCCGCGACATCGGAACGCTGGGCTTCATCGTTGTCGGCAGCACGTTCCTCAGCTACATTCTGGTCATCGTCGGACAGCGCTCGCTCCGGCCCACCGTCGCCGGCATGTACAACTACGTACAGCCGCTGGTGGCCAGCATCGTGGCCGTATGCTGGGGCATGGACCGCTTCAATCTGACGAAGGTCCTTTCGGTCGTGCTGATTTTCGGCGGAGTCTATCTGGTGACCCGCAGCCGCAGTCGTGCCGATGTCGAAGCGGCAGCCGCAGCCTCGGCGCAGAAGCAGGCGGCGGCAGAACGCGGCCGCGACGAGGCTTAGGCCCGCGCACCCGGCTCGGCCGGGAGCCTGCCGACGAATCGGGAAGGACATCGGGGCGGAAACGCTCCGTGTGCCGGCAAAAAAGCCCCCTGTCTCATCATCCGGAGACAGGGGGCCTCTTTTGTACCTTGCGGCAATGCTATTCCTTGCCGTAACTCTCGTGGAAAACCGTTGCGGAGAGCGGCTTGCGCGTCTCGGCATGGCGTTCGGGCGATGCCGGCTCTCCGGTACCGTAGCCGATGAGCAGAATGTTGACCGGTTCGACGTGGGGCGGCAGCGCGAACTCCTCGCGGACGGCCTCGGGCTTGAACATGCAAATCCAGAGCGAGTCGAGTCCGAGGCTGGCGGCGGCCAGCATCATGTGGTCGGTGACAATCGAGGCGTCGATGTCGCCGATTTTCTTCCCGTCGTATTTGCGCGTCCAGACCTCGTCCGTATCGGCGCAGACGATGATGGCACAGGGCGCCTTGAAGTCGCGCGTGCAGCGGGCAAGGCGTTCCATCCCCTCGGCCGACTGGACGACGATGAGCCGCTGCGGCTGACGGTTGGCTCCCGTGGGGGCGATACGGCCCGCTTCGAGAATCGCTTCGAGTTTTTCGGGTTCGACCTTGCGGTCGAGGTATTGACGGCAGGCGTAGCGCCGTTTGGCAATTTGCAGAAAATCCATGGTACTTTGGTGTTGGAATGTGCCACAAAGATAGCACGCCGCCGGCTTCCGAGCAAACCGCGGCGGAGTTTTGGCAGTCGCGCCTGTCATTCTGTCATGGAAAAACGGCTGGCATACAGTTTGAAGCATCCCCGAACGACGAAAATAAAATACAATTCAACGATAAAGCTATGAAAAACGGAAAAATCGGAGTTACGACGGAAAACATCTTCCCCGTAATCAAGAAGTTTCTCTACTCGGACCATGAAATCTTCCTGCGCGAGCTGATTTCCAACGCCGTGGATGCCACGCAGAAGCTCAAGACCCTCTCGTCGATTGGCGAGATGAAGGGTGAACTGGGCGACCTGACGATTCACGTGGCAGCCGACAAGGCGGCCAAGACCCTGACGGTGACCGACCGCGGTGTGGGCATGACGGCCGACGAGGTGGAACGCTACATCAACCAGATAGCCTTCTCGGGTGCCGAGGAGTTTATGGAAAAGTACAAGAATCAGGCGATTATCGGCCACTTCGGACTGGGTTTCTACTCGTCGTTCATGGTGGCCGACAAGGTCGAGATTTTCACCCGCTCCTTCCGCGAGGGCGCCAAGACCGTGCACTGGAGCTGCGAGGGTTCGCCCGAGTTCGAGATGGAGGAGACCGACGAGCAGCGTGACCGCGGTACGACCATCGTGCTGCATCTGGCCGAGGATACGCTCGAATATGCCGAGGATTCGAAGGTCGAGGAGCTGCTGCGCAAGTACTGCCGCTTCCTGCCCGTGCCCATCGCCTTCGGCAAGGTCAAGGAGTGGAAGGACGGCAAGTATGTCGACACGGAGAAGGACAATGTCATCAACGACACCGACCCGCTGTGGACGCGCAAGCCCTCCGACATCACCCCCGAGCAGTACAAGGAGTTCTACCGCGAGCTCTACCCCACCAGCGACGACCCGCTCTTCTACATCCATCTGAACATCGACTACCCGTTCCACCTGACCGGTATCCTCTATTTCCCGAAAATCCACAACAATTTCGAGATTCAGCGGAACAAGATTCAGCTCTATTCGAATCAGGTCTATGTGACGGACCAGGTCGAGGGCATCGTCCCCGAGTATCTGACGTTGCTGCACGGTGTCATCGACTCGCCCGACATCCCGCTCAACGTATCGCGCAGCTACCTGCAGAGCGATGCCAACGTGAAGAAGATTTCGAACTACATCACCCGCAAGGTGGCCGACCGTCTGAAGGAGCTCTTCACCACGATGCGCGCCGACTACGAGGCCAAGTGGGACGACCTGAAGATTTTCATCGAGTACGGAATCCTCACCGACGAGAAGTTTGCCGAGAAGGCGCAGGAGTTCATGCTCTGGAAGAATGTCGACGGCAAGTACTTCACCGCAACGGAGTATACCGACCTGGTGAAGGAGAACCAGACCGACAAGAACAAGACGCTCATCTTCCTCTATGTCGATGACCCCGAGGAGAAGCACGCCTTCCTCGAGTCGGCCAAGAGCAAGGGGTACGACGTGCTGGTGCTCGACGGCCAGCTGGACAGCCACTACATCAACTGGTACGAGTCGAAGCATACCGACTGCCGTTTCGAGCGCGTCGACAGCGATGTGGTCGAGAAGCTGATTCAGAAGGAGGACACCCTCAAGATGTCGCTCACCGAGGCCCAGCAGGAGTTGATGCGTCCGGTCTTTGAGAGCCAGATGCCCAAGGACGAGAAGATTCACTACAACATCTCCTTCGAGGCGATGTCGCCCACGGAGGCGCCGGTAGTCATCACGCAGAACGAATTCATGCGCCGTATGAAGGAGATGGCCCGCGTCGGAGGCGGCGGCATGAGCCAGTTCTACGGCCAGATGCCCGACTCGTTCACCATCGCGGTGAATGCCAACCACCCGATTGTCATCGACATCCTGGCCGATGTCGAGAAGGCCTACGGCGACAAGCTCAAGACGACGACCAAGAAAATCGACGCGGCCGTTGCCGAGGAGAAGCGTTTCGAGGAGGTCATCAAGGACAAGAAGGAGGAGGAGCTCTCGGCCGAGGAGAAGTCGATGCGCGAGGAGCTTTCGAAGAAGGTCGTCACGCTGCGAGACGAGCGCGACCAGCGGCTGCGCGAAATCGGAACCGACAACAAGCTCGTCAAGCAGATTATCGACCTGGCGCTGCTGACCAACGGCATGCTGAAGGGCAAGAACCTGACGGATTTCATCCAGCGCTCGATTTCGCTCATCGAGAAATAACCCTATCGGGTGCGGCGGTGGACATCCCGTCACCGAAGACTCAAAAAGGAGCGGACCTCTTCTTCATAAAGAGGTCCGCCCTTTTTTTTGTCTCCGTGCACAATGCGGTTGATTGCGGGGTGCCGGACGCGCGAGGTACGATTATCCTCGATGCCGAATCTATTTGCCGAGGGCGTCTCAGATGCCGGTACCGTTCAGATAGTCGATTGCCGTCTGCATCTGTTCGTCTCGGCCCTGCATCAACCCTTCGGCTGTCGGCTCAACCACCATGTCAATTTTCACGCCATGGCGCTGGGCGTTCTGCCCGTCGGGATAGTATACGCCAAGACCGGTGAGGTTGAATGCCGCATACGGCAGCTGGACGCACGTTACGTTTCCGTCGGCGCCGGCCGTTTGGCTGCCAATGGTCACGACATCCGGAATGGTCTGCAGGAACATTACGAAATATTCGGACATCGACTGCGAGCAGGCATTGACCAACAGTACGACCTGCCCCCGGAAAAGCCGGCTGATATCGGAAGCTCGCTCCGTCGACTCTACCCGGCGTAGTATGGTTCCCGGTGTATCCGCCTGAGGCAACAGCACGGCAACTGCCTCCCGGGCCTCGGAAAAGAGATATTCCGGAAGCAGTTTGTGGATTACATCATACTGGGCAGGATATGCACGCAGGTCGATAATCAGTTTGTCATACCTTTGCAGGAAGCGTTCAAACTCGGGTTCATCGGCGCACGTGAGCGTGCCGATGCGGATGCATGCGATGCCGTCGGCCACCTCTTCGAACGTCGGCTTTTGGGGTGAATACAGATTCGTGTATATCCGTCCGACAAAGTGCTCGCCGTCAACCGTGGACAGGGTCGACGTCCGGACCTCTCCGCGGCAGCGGAACTCAATCTGCACCTCGCTTTTCGCCGTGAGCAACGATGCATAGGAGCCATCGCGCATGAGTGAAGCACTGTTGGAGTGAGGTATATAGGGCGTGAGTGCCGCCAGACGGTCAACGGGTCTCTCGCCGTCGATGAGGAGAATCTCGTCGCCGACTCGGAAATCATTGGGTACAATCGTACAGGTATCCGTAACGAACAGTCGCTCTTCGGCAAAGCGGCATACGACGGGTGCGAACCGTCCGCCGAAGAGCGGGATAAACCACGAACTGACATGCGTATCGCACAATTCGGATACCATCCGGGAGTAGAGCGCCATGAAGTTGACCGAACGGTCGAATGCCATAGCCGTATAATCGGGAAGCACCTCGTCCCACGAGCGGTCCGTCAGATTACGGTTCGGGGAATAGCTGTCGACAGCATTCCAAAATTTAGCCACACCCAGCAGTTTGTATGCGACGTCATTCTCCGGAATATCCACATATTCCGGCTCGATGTATGAGACATTGACAGAGGTCTGCTCGACATAACGGTTTTTGCCCGGCTCCGCCTGACGTATTTCAGCCAACATGCGGCTCAGGGGCGCTCCAAGCCGCAGCGTATCGTAAATCCATGCGAAATCGTTGAAGACTTCGAGCTTTCCGTTGCTGCCGGAACGCATGGAAAAGGGCCCCAATGCGGCAATCCAGTCCGCAAATATCGCGTTGCGTACCGAGTCCGGCGCATGGATGACACGGTCCAGCAGTGTGAAATATTCGGCATCGGCATTCAGCGATTTTCTGGAAAATGCCGGGTGGTGATACTTGACAAAGCCCCAGATTCGGGCAACCTGTATCGCAGCGGAGAGTTGTGAGCTGTCGGGCGTCTCGGGGAGCGTGAGCTCTGCCCGGGCCTCCTCTGCCGAAAGTGATTTTACGGAGTCCTTTCCGCAACAGACGAGTGCAAGTGCAAGGGCCAAGATAGCGGTCGGAAAGGTGAACAAGACTCTTTTCATCAGTCAGAATATTTGCTGTTGAAACATTGTGCTGCCTACTCCTCGGTCCAGTGGGCGCGCAGCAGGTCGAGGTACCACTCCGGGCAGCGGCACGGACGACGCGTGTCGCTGTGGATGAAGCCCAACTGCGTCATGCCCGTATTGATGAGCTCGCCCCGCTCGTTGTAGATTTCGTAGAAGAAGTTGATGCGCGTCGAGGGCAGCTCGCGAAGGATGATGCGCACGGTGAGCAGTTCGTCGTAGTAGGCCGGTTTGCGGTACTTCGACTGCACCTCGAGAATCGGCATCATGATGCCACGGCGCTCCACCTCGGCAAAGGACATGCCCAGCGCCCGCAGGAATTCGCTGCGCGCCGCTTCGTAGTAGCAGATGTAGTTCGAATGGTGGCAGATAGCCATCTGGTCGGTGTGCTTGTACCACACCCGGATTTGACAATCGTGTGAGAGCATGATTTATGGTGTGTTGTTTATCTGCTGTTTGTGAAATATTCCGGTCGGCCGTTCGGTCTCGTCCCGGCCTGCCGGCTCCCCTCCTTTCGGCCGTAGCACTCATCAGGTGGTCCCGGCGGTCGGCTCCGGGTCCGATACGGGGCGCGGTGCGACCCTGATGGGGTGTCCGAGCAGCCGCTCCGCTTCGGCCGTATCGCCCGCTTCGAGCAGCCGGCGGATGACGGTCGAACTGACGTGGCTCCCCTCCACCTCGCGTTCGTCCACCTCGACAATCCGCAGCCCGCAGTCCGATGCCGCATGGCAGTCGTAGCGGTCGTGGCCGAAGCGATGGTTGTAGCCGACGACAAGTGTCTGCGCGCCGATGCGCCCCTTGAGATAGCGCTCGATGAATTCGCGCCCCGTCAGGGCGCTGAAGGAGCGGTCGAACGGGATGACAATCACGTTGTCGATGCCCAGCTGTTCGAGCAGCGTCAGTTTTTCGTTGAGCGTTGTGAGTTGGTGGAATCCGTCGGTACGTCCCAGCGTGATGCGCGGATGGGGGTCGAACGTGAGCACGATGCTCTCCCCTCCTGCCGTGCGGGCCTCGGCAACCAGCCGGGCGAGCAGAGCCTGATGGCCGAGGTGTACGCCGTCGAACGACCCGACCGTCACGGCCGGCTCACGGAAACGGGGCAACTCTTCAAAACCGTGGAATACCCTCATTGTCGCATTCAGCCGTTGTTGCTGCTCTCCTCGGCCTCCTTGACGAAGTAGGCCACCTTCTCGAGCAGTGTGGTGATGTCGTAGTTCTCGACTACGATGCCCTGGGGGAAGTTGAGCGGCGTGGAGGTGAAGTTCAGCACGCCGCGGATGCCCGCGTTGATGATGGGAAGCACCAGTTGCGGTGCGACCTTCGTCGGCGAGGAGACAATTACGATGCTGATGTCGCGCTCCTCGGCAATCTCCTCGAACGAATCCATGTGGTAGCACGGAATGCCGTCGATGGTCTTGCCCACCTTCTCGGGGTCGACATCGAAGGCGGCCGTGATTTTCAGGTTCAGCCCCTTGCCGTTGAAGTACTTGGTGATGGCCTGGCCCAGGTGGCCCATGCCCAGCACGGCGATGTTCATCGGCGAGGGGCTGTCGAGAATGTTGCTGATGTAGTCGATGAGCACCTGCACGTCGTAGCCCTTCTTCGTGTCGCTCGAGAAGCCGATGAGCATCAGGTCGCGGCGCACCTGCACGGCCGTGATGCCGTGGATGCCGGCCAGCACGTGGGAAAAGATGTGCGTGATGCCCTGCTTGTGGCACGAAAGGAGCGTACGGCGGTATTCGCTCAGCCGCTCGATGGTCTTTTCGGGGATGCCGTTCGTCAGAGTGCCCATGGCGTTATTCGATGGTGATGGTGTAGTCGCTGTTGTAGTTGACCCGCGTCCAGTTGCGGTTCACGTGGTTGCCTTCGTCGTCGCGTTCGAACCGGTAGGTGGTCTGGAGCGGCGTGTAGGAGGTATTTTCCAGGTCCTTTTCGATGTCGCCGTACATGGCGGGGCAGAAAATCATCGCCGCATCGTATCCGCGGTAGGAGTAGAGTGTCGGCAGAGCCCCGAACGAGCGGATGTAGCTGCTGTCGAAATCGGTGATGACCGCCGCGTCGCGTTTGGCGTGGTAGGTCGAAACGAAGACCACGCGGTCCTTGAAGAACATCGTGCGGTCGATGTTGTTGAACCGGTGCCAGCGGGCGTTTCCGAGCACGACGAACGAGGGAGCCGTAAAGCCGCGGCTCGTGATGCTCGTATCGGCCGAGGCGATGGCTGCCAGGATGCGGTCCACGTCGACCTCGTTTTCGGCGAGGATGACGAAGACATTCTCCTCCTTGTTCTGCAGCAGCGGCGTCAGGTCGCTCGGGCTGCCTTCGGCCTTGCGGACCGACGGATGTTCATAGCGGTAGTTGTGACGCGTGTAGGGACGGTCGCCCAGCAACGCAAGCACCTCCTGTTCGAACTCCTCGTCGGTCTTGCCTGCATAGATGAGCGTCACGCGGCGGTTGCCGTTGAACAGTTCGGCGACCTTGTCGTACTTCAGCGCCGGGTCAGCCGCCATCTGGAACAGCGCGTCGCTGCGCAGGCCCCCGATGTTGGCCAGCGGCGATACGACCGGAATGCTCCGCTGCTCGGCTACCTGGATGACGGGATGTAGCTCATCCTCGTAGACCGGCCCCACGATGAGCTGCGTACGGGCGAATTCGGGGCTTTCGACGATGCGCCGGATGGCGGTCGTATCGCGTCCCGAGTTATAGAAGGTAAGATTGGCCGAGTAGCCGTAACGCTGCTTCACCTGCTCGAGTCCCAGCAGAAAGCCCTGGTAGAATTCGAGGTAGTTGCCATTGGCGCGGCCGTCGACCGATATGGGCAGCATCAGGGCCACCTCGAGCGGCTCGGTGCGACGCAGGGCGCGGAAGGTGATTTCGGGAAGTTCCCGTGACGGATTCTGGTCATGAGGCGCGACCTGGAGCGAATCGGACGCCGACACGGCAGCCGGCTCCGTGCTCGGAATCTTGAGCATCGTCCCGGCCTTCAGCTCCGAAGCCTTCAGCCCGTTGTTGAGCTGCGAAAGTTCCTCCTCGGTGATGCCGAAGCGGCGCGAGAGCGAATAGAAGGTTTCGCCCGGGCGGACGATATGATAGGCATATCCCTTGTCGGCCACGCTGTTCAGCGCCGTGCGGTAGGCCTCCCATTCGGCCTGCGACTGTGCTTCGCTGCCCTTGCCGGTCTCCTTGCGGCGAATCAGTATCTGCTCGCCGAGGCGCAGATGGGTCGGGTCGAGGTTCGGATTGTCCTCGAGGATGGTCTGTATCGAGATTTCGTAGCGGCGTGCAATGGCGTAGAGTGTCTCGCCTTTGCTGACGCGATGTGTCTCGAAGGTCTTCTTCAACTTGCGTTCCGAACTTTTCGGACGGGGAGCCTCGGCCTGGAAGGGAATCTTGAGCCGGGCATCGGCCTTCAGCCCGGCGGCGACCTCGGGGTTGTGTTCGACAATCACCTGCTCGCCCACGCCATATTCGCGCGAGAGCGAATAGAGCGTTTCGCCCGGTTGCACGGTGTGCACGTAGTATTTCGCACCGTTGATATAGACGATTGTCGGCGATTTCTGCGCAGCCTGGGCGCAACAGAGCGAGCCGAACAACAGCAGTGTCGCACAAAGTCGCTTCATCTTCTCATCATTTCGTTTTTTCGCGGCATCTGATTTCGGTGATGACCCGCTTGGTGTAGAGCGGGAAGTCGCCGTTCATCATCCACGAGTAGTAACTCGGTTCATGGGCGAATACCTCGGCCACCGAACGGCCCTTGTATTTGCCGAAGCCGAAAACCTCCTCGCCCTTCTCGTTGTAGAGAATACGGCCGGCGTAGTCGGCCGATTCGCCCCGCGACGAGAATTCGGCCAAAGCATCGACGTCGTTTTCCAGGTCGGGATAGCGGTCCAGCTGCGCCTGCAGCACCTCGTAGGTCGCCCGCGTGTCGGCCTCGGCCGAATGGGCTTCGGTGAGGTCCTTGTCGCAGTAGAACTTGTAGGCGGCCACGAGCGTACGCTGCTCCTTCTTGTGGAAGATGTTCTGCACGTCGATGAAACGGCGGCGCTTGAAGTCCACCTCCACCCCCGCACGCATGAACTCCTCGACCAGCAGCGGCAGGTCGAACCGGTTGGAGTTGAATCCGCCGAAGTCGCACCCCTGGAGGAACTGCGCGAGCGACTTGGCGACCTGGGCGAACGTGGGGCAATCCTTCACGTCGTCGTCCGTGATGCCGTGGATGGCCGTAGCCTCCTCGGGGATGTGCATCCCCGGGTTGAGCTTGCGCGTCTTGCAGATTTCCTCGCCGTCGGGCATGATTTTAATCATCGATACCTCGACAATCCGGTCCTTCGCCGAGTCGACGCCCGTAGTCTCGAGGTCGAAGAAGACGATGGGCCGCTTGAGTTTGAGTTTCATCGGCCGGTGCTATGCGTTAATCATCATCGGCATGAGCAGCATGAGCGACGTGTTGCTCTGCTTCTCGTCGTAGACGGGTTTGAATACGCCGGCACGCGTCGAGTCGGCCAGTTCGATGACAACCGTCGGCGTCTCGATGTTGGAGAGAATCTCGACCAGGAAGGTCGACTTGAAGCCGATGGTGATGGGCTGCCCGTCGTAGCTGCACGAGATGGTCTCGTTGGCCGATACCGAGAAGTCGATGTCCTGCGCCGTGAGGTTGATGCGGTTCTCCTCGATGTCCATGCGGATGAGGTTGGTCGTCGGGTTCGAGCAGACGGCCACGCGCTTGATGCCGTTGACCAGCTCGATGCGGTCGACCAGCACCTTGTTGGGGTTGTTGGCCGGGATGACGGCGTTGTAGTTCGGGTAGTTGCCCTCGATGAGGCGGCATACGAGCGTGTGGCTCTTGAGCGTGAAGACGGCATTCTTCGAGTCGAAGGCCACCTTGATGGCATCCTCCTCCTTGAGCAGCACCGATTTGAGCAGGTTGGCCGGCTTCTTGGGCAGGATGAACGAGGCGTTGACGTCGGACTCGCGCTCCGATTCGTACTTCACCAGCTTGTGCGCGTCGGTGCCGACGAAGGTGAGCGCCGTCGGTGCGAGGTTGATGAAGATACCGTTCATGACCGGACGCAGCTCGTCGTCGGCCGTGGCGAAAATCGTCTTGTTGATGCCGTTCACCAATACGTCGACATCGAGCTCGAGCTCCTTCTTTTCGGCGCTGAGCACCGGTACGGCCGGATAGCTCACGGCGCTGGCGCCCGGAATCGAGAGCGAACCGCTCTTCCAGTTGATTTTGATTTCCCAGCTCTTGTCGTTCACGTCGATGGTCAGCGGCAGCTCGGGGAACTCCTTCAGCGAATCGAGCATCAGCTTGCCCGGGGCGGCGATGGTGCCCTCGCTTTCGACGTTGTCGACCGTGATGGAGCCGATGAGCGTCGTTTCGAGGTCCGAAGTGGTGACTTTCAGTTCGTTGCCGTTGAGCTCCATGAGGAAGTAATCGAGAATCGGCAGCGTGTTCTTATTGCTGATGACCTTGCCCGTTGTGGCGAGCAGGGAGAGTAAGGCCGAGCTTGATACGGTGAATTTCATGTCTTTGTGTTTTATATATTCTACGTTTTTCCTGTTTGTGTCCGTCAGTCTTTCCTCGGGCAGCCGCCCGGACAGCGGTCGTCCGCTCAATCCAGTTCGGCGAGCTTGTCGAGTGCCGTTGCAATCATCCGCCGCACGAAGGGCTTGTAGTCGGTGCAGGCATCGAGTGCCACGCGCTGGGCGATGATGGTGCAGATGGTGGCGGCGCGGTGCCCCATCAGAGCGGCGAGTCCCGCCAGCGCCGAGCCTTCCATCTCGAAGTTGGTAATGCGGCGGCCCTCATACTCGAACGATTCGATTTTCTCGTTCAGGTGGACATCCTGCGGTTCGAGCCGCACCCAGCGGCCCTGCGGAGCATAGAAGCCCGGGGCGGCGATGGTGATGCCCTCGCGCGTCACGTCACGGAAATGCTCGAAGAGCGTCCGGTCGGCGTCGATGAAGTAGGGTTTGGGCAGCAGTTCGTTCCACCCGGTGTGCTTCATGAATGCCTGTTCGATTGCCAGGTCGCAGACGTCGTTGCGCCCCTTGTAGTAGTTGAGCAGGCCGTCGAAGCCCACCGACGTGCGCGAGAAGACCAACTCCCCTACCCGGATGTCGGGCTGCAGCGCGCCCGAGGTGCCCAGACGCACGAGCGTCAGCTGCTGCTTTTCGCTCTTCTCCTGGCGGGTGGCGAAATCGACGTTGACCAGCGCATCGAGCTCCGTGACCGAGATGTCGATGTTGCCGATGCCGATGCCGGTCGAGAGCACCGTCATGCGTTTGCCGCGGTAGGTACCCGTCACGGCGTGGAATTCACGATTGACGGCTTCGCACTCGCGCGTGTCGAAAAAATCGGCCACCATGGCTACTCGGCCGGGGTCTCCGACGAGAATTACGGTGGGGGCAATCTGTCCCGGACGCAGATGAAGGTGGAAAATCGAGCCGTCGTCGTTGATAATCAATTCGGAAGGTGGGATTGTTCTCATGGTAGCCTCTTTTTTTATTTTTATAATTGGCATAAAAGTAATAAATTTACCTCGAATAACAAAACAATCGAACCGCAAATTCTTGGAGTTACGTATAACCGTTTTTTGTAAACACACAGAAAGTCATGACTTTGATTAAATCCATCTCCGGTATCCGGGGAACCATCGGCGGACACGCCGGCGACAACCTCACTCCGCTCGACGTCGTGAAGTTTACGACGGCCTACGCGCGCCTCATTGCCGAGCGCAATCCCGGTCGCAAGCTGACCATCGTCGTCGGCCGCGACGCCCGCATTTCGGGTGAAATGGTTGCCAATCTGGTCGAGGGCACACTGCTCGGATGCGGCGTCGACGTGGTGAACGTCGGGCTCTGCACCACGCCGGGCACGGAACTGGCCGTGACGGCCCACAAGGCCGACGGCGGCATCATCATCACCGCCTCGCACAATCCGCGCCAGTGGAACGCCCTGAAGCTGCTCAACGGCGACGGCGAGTTCCTGAGTGACGCCGAGGGCAAGCGCGTGCTGGCGATGGCCGAAGAGGAGGATTACGCCTATCCCGAAATCGACGGCATCGGACACGTCGTGTCGCGCGAGTCGTACAACGAACGCCACATCGAGCAGGTGCTGGCGCTGCCGCTGGTCGACGTGGAGGCCGTTCGCGCCCGGAAATTCAAGGTGGTTGTCGACGCGGTCAATTCGGTGGGTGGCGTAGTGATGCCCGAGCTGCTGCGCCGGCTGGGCTGCGAAGTGGTCGAGCTCAACTGCGAGCCGACGGGTGAATTTGCCCACAACCCCGAACCGCTGCCGCAGAACCTGACCGAGATTGCCGAGGTCATCGTGCGCGAGAAGGCCGACCTGGGCATCGTGGTCGACCCCGACGTCGACCGTCTGGCATTCGTCAACGAGGACGGCACGATGTTCGTCGAGGAGTATACGCTGGTGGCCGTGGCCGACTACGTGCTGTCGCACAAGGTGGGCAATACGGTCTCGAACCTCAGCTCGTCGCGTGCGCTGCGCGATGTGACGGAGCGTCGCGGCGGCCGCTATTACGCTTCGGCCGTCGGCGAGGTGAACGTAGTGGCAAAGATGAAGGAGGTTGGCGCCGTCATCGGCGGCGAGGGCAACGGAGGAGTCATCTATCCCGAGTTGCACTACGGCCGTGACGCGCTGGTGGGTACGGCACTCTTCCTGACCTATCTGGCGCAGCGCGGGATGACCATGACGCAGCTGCGCGCCACCTATCCGGCCTACTTCGCCTCGAAGAACAAAATCGAACTGACGCCGGCCATCGACGTAGATAAAGTGCTGCGTGAGATTAAGGCACGCTATGCCGGTGAACAGGTGAACGATATCGACGGTGTGAAGATTGATTTTGCAGAGAACTGGGTACACCTGCGCAAGTCGAATACCGAGCCCATCATCCGCGTCTATACCGAGGCCAAGTCGATGGAGGAGGCCGATGCGCTGGCACAGCGTTTCATCGGCGAAATCAAGCAAATCTGTAATTTATAACATAGTAAACGGAGGACACCATGAAGCGTAGAAGAATCTGGATGTGGGGCGCTGCGGCGCTTCTGCTGGTTGCCTGCGGCGGCAATGCATCCCGAAAAGACTCTGCAGCGGCCGAAACCGTCCAGGCCGGGGCCGTCGTGGACACGCATAATGCCGAGAACGCTCTCGATTATTGCGGAACCTACCGGGGAACCATTCCGGCGGCGGACTGCCCGGGGATTGAACTGACGTTGACGCTGCAAGCCGACGGGAGGTTCGAGCAGACGTGGAACTACCTCGAGCGTGAGGGGATTTTCACCGAACGCGGCCCCTATAAGGTCGAAGGCAATCTGCTGACGCTCCGTCCCGACGGCGACGGCGTGCCTCTTTATTATAAGGTGGAGGAGAACCGTCTGCGCAAACTCGATGCCGACCGCAAGCCCATTGAAGGCGAGTTGGCGCCTTATTACGTATTGCAAAAAATCGCGAAGTAAACGGATATGGATAAAGCAAAAAAATATGTAGAGGAGCATAAAGAACAGTTTCTCATCGAGTTGTTCGAGTTGCTGAGAATTCCTTCAATCAGTGCCCAGTCGGAGCACAAGCCCGACATGCGCCGTTGCGCCGAATGGCTGGCCGCGTCGCTGAAGCGTGCCGGCGCGGAGCGTGCCGAGGTGATGGAGACGGCCGGGAATCCGGTGGTATATGCCGAAAAGCGGGTGTCGGAGACGGCTCCCACCGTGCTGGTCTACGGCCACTACGACGTGATGCCGGTCGACCCGCGCGAGGAGTGGAACACCGAGCCCTTCGAGCCGGTAATCCGCGACGGCCGCATCTGGGGCCGCGGTGCCGACGACGACAAGGGACAGCTCTTCATGCATGCCAAGGCCTTCGAGGCGATGTGTGCCACCGGAACACTCCCCTGCAATGTGAAGTTCATGCTGGAGGGCGAGGAGGAAATCGGCTCGGCAAGCCTCTACGCCTTCTGCGAAGAGCACCGCGAACTGCTCAAGTCGGACATTATCCTGGTTTCCGATACCTCGATGCTCTCGATGGACACCCCGTCGATTACGTGCGGCTTGCGCGGTCTGGCCTATATGGAGGTCGAGGTGACGGGTCCCGACCGCGACCTGCATTCGGGTCTGTACGGCGGCGCGGTGGCCAATCCGGCCAACGTGCTGACGCGGCTGGTCGCCGACCTCATCGACGAGCGGGGACGGGTGACCATCCCGGGCTTCTACGATGACGTGCGCGAGCTGACGCCCGCCGAGCGTGAGGCGTTCAACCGCGCGCCATTCGATGCCGAGGCCTACAAGCGTTCGCTCGATGTCGAGGAGCTGGCCGGCGAGGAAGGTTATACGACCCTCGAACGTACGGGTGTGCGTCCGTCGCTCGATGTCAACGGCATCTGGGGCGGCTACATCGAGGAGGGAACCAAGACGATTATCCCCTCGAAGGCATCAGCCAAAATCTCGATGCGCCTTGTGCCCAATCAGGACTACCGCAAAATCAGCGAGCTCTTCCAGCGTCATTTCGAGGCCGTTGCACCCAAGTGCGTGAAGGTCCGCGTGAAGTCGCTGCACGGTGGCATGCCCTATGTGGCTCCGACCGACATGCCGGCCTACAAGGCGGCCGAGCGCGCCGTCGAGGAGGTCTTCGGCAAGAAGCCGCTGCCGTTCTATTCGGGTGGTTCGATACCGGTCATCAGCGGGTTCGAGTCGATTCTGGGCGTCAAGTCGCTGCTCATGGGCTTCGGTCTGGGCGAAGATGCCATCCATTCGCCCAACGAAAGCTACGGGCTCGACCAGTTCTTCCGCGGCGTGGAGACCATTCCGCTCTTCTACAAGTACTTTGCCGAGTTGAAATAGGGCCATGCTTGAGGAATATCTGGATTTCGCGGTGCGGATGGCCGAGGAGGCCGGACGCATCCAGCTCGCCTACTTCCGGGGCGACGACCTGGCCATGAAGACCAAGTCGAACGTCTCGGACGTGGTGACGCGCGCCGACCGCGAGAGCGAGGAGCTCATCGTCCGGCGCATCGCCGAACGCTACCCTACCCACGCCGTGCTGGGCGAGGAGGGCGGTGCACGCGGTGATGCCGCGAGTGAGTGGCGCTGGGTTGTAGACCCGCTCGACGGGACGACGAACTACAGCCAGGGCCTGCCCGTTTTCTGCGTCTCGATTGCCCTCCAGCATCGGGGCGAGACGGTCGTCGGGGTGGTCTACGCCCCCTACCTGCGCGAACTCTTCACGGCCGTACGGGGCGGTGGTGCCTGGTGCCGGCGCGGAGCGGGTGAGCCCGTTCGGCTGCAGGTATCGGCCAAGCAGGAGCTCGCGCGTTCGGTTGTCGCGACGGGATTCCCCTACGACAAGAGCGAGAATCCCGACAACAACAGCGACAACGTGGCCCGCATCCTCCCCACGTGCGCGATGTGCGCCGGATGGGCTCCGCAGCCTACGACCTGGCCTGTGTGGCGTCGTCGATGCTTGACGGGTTCTGGGAGTTGAACCTCCACGAATGGGATGTCTGCGCGGGAAACCTGCTCGTGACCGAAGCCGGAGGCGTTGTGGAATCGCTGCGTCCCGACCGGGGTGTTTCGCTCGTGGCCGGAAACGCAACGCTCGTCGGATGCATGAAGCAATACGTACGCTGACAGGCGCGACAGTCCGGCATGTGGCCGGTAGCAAGCAACAAGGGCGGGGTTTCACACCCCGCCCTTGTCTGTCGTATACGGCGACAGTACGCATGGCGCGCCTGCGCTACCGCATCTCCTCGTAGGCGAATTGCACCGCCCGGTTGAGCAGCGCCACGAAGGGCTGCGCCTGGCGGAATGCCTCGAGCGTCCGCTCCAGCAGTCCGTCGTCGAGCAGTTCGCGCTCCGTCAGGCGCCGTTCGAGCAGCACCTCCCTGAGCCGCAGCAGTTCGTCGTAGGCGCTGCCCGACGGATAGCCCTTCGGCGTGCGGCGCAGCGTGTTGTCGCGACAGAGCGTAAATGCGTCGGCCTCGCGGATGGTACGCTCGACCTCGGCTCCGTTGTCGAAAATCTCGTCGCGCACCGAACGCAGCACCACCGGTTCGGGGCAATAGAGCCCCACGGCCAGCATGTGGCCGTAGGTCGAGCCTTCGCCGGCGACGGGCTCCACATGAAAGTAGTAGCCGGCATATCCCGACTTCTTGCCTCCCGGGGCGATGTAGGCTCCGATGTACTCCTTGTAGGGCGTCTTGTCGGGGCTGAAACGGGTGTCGCGCGCGATACGGTAGGTGCAGTCCTGCACGCGCAGCCCGCGCACCGAGGGGTCGAACGCCGAGATGCCGTCGATGAGCTGCTCCGTAAAACCGGCGAAGCGCGTTTTCACGCGCTTCCACTCGGCCCGGTGAGCGTCGAACCACTCCCGGTTGTTGTTGTCGTGCAGCTCCCTGAGGAACGCAATGACCTGCTTCATGCTACCACGCGAAGAGCGGATAGTTGGCCATCAGGGCATTGACGTCGCGGCGTACGGAGGCGATGTTCTCCTCGTTCTCGGGGTCGTTGAGCACGCGGTCAATCAGTCCGACGATGTAGTCCATCTGGTCCTCCTTCAGACCGCGGGTGGTGATGGCCGGCGTGCCGAAACGCAGACCCGAGGTCTGGAACGGCGAGCGGCTGTCGAACGGCACCATGTTCTTGTTGGTGGTGATGTCGGCCGCCACGAGGCACTTCTCGGCCAGTTTGCCGGTCAGTTCGGGGAATTTCGTGCGCAGGTCGACCAGCATCAGGTGGTTGTCCGTACCGCCCGACACAATCTTGTAGCCGCGCTTGACGAAGGCCTCGGCCATTGCCTTGGCGTTCTTCTGCACCTGCATCTGATACTCCTTGTAGCTGGGCTCGAGCGCTTCGCCGAAGGCGACGGCCTTGGCGGCAATGACATGCTCGAGCGGACCGCCCTGGATGCCGGGGAATACGGCCGCATTGATAATCTGCGACATCTTCTTCACGACACCCTTCGGCGTGGTGAGTCCCCACGGATTGTCGAAGTCCTTGCCCATGAGGATGATGCCGCCGCGCGGACCGCGCAGCGTCTTGTGCGTGGTCGAAGTGACGATATGGGCATACTTCACCGGATTGTCGAGCAGACCGGCCGCAATGAGACCCGCCGTGTGGGCCATGTCGACCATCAGCAGCGCCCCGACCTTGTCTGCGATTTCACGCATGCGCTTGTAGTCCCATTCGCGCGAATAGGCCGAAGCTCCGCCGACAATGAGCTTGGGCTTGCATTCCAATGCCTTGCGCTCCATGGCGTCGTAGTCAATCATTCCCGTGGCCTCGTCGAGCTGGTAGCCCACGGCCTTGAAGTATTTGCCCGACATGTTGACCGGCGAACCGTGCGAGAGGTGACCTCCGTGTGCGAGGTCGAGGCCCATGAAGGTGTCGCCCGGCTGCATCACGGCGAAGAAGACCGCCATGTTGGCCTGTGCTCCCGAGTGGGGCTGAACGTTGGCGTACTCGGCGCCGTAGAGGCGGCAGATGCGCTCGATGGCCAGCGACTCGACCTTGTCGACGACCTCGCAGCCTCCGTAGTAACGGGCGGCGGGATAGCCTTCGGCATACTTGTTCGTGAGGACCGAGCCCATGGCCTCCATGACCTGGTCGCTGACGAAATTCTCCGATGCGATGAGTTCGATACCGTGCATCTGACGGCTGCGCTCGGCGGCAATCAGGTCGAAAATCTGGGTGTCTCTTTTCATTGTGTTTTTTTATTTGAAAGGATTTCAATGAATTCCGTTCCGCAGCCGGCTCCGGACCTGTTCAGTTCCTGCATAGGCGGACCCGGCGCCGGGTCTCGGAACGCAGGCTTCGGCACCCTGTCGCCCCTCCTCTTCGGGAAGGAGCCGCGCAGGCGCCGGTTCGGAGCCGATGTACAAAGATAGTAATATTCGCCAATTTCCTGCTCGGGGAAGTCGCTTTAAAATATTTTTCTTATCTTTGTCGTGCAAAATCCGAATCTTACCAAAAACAGCATAACTATGAAATTACTCGAAGGCAAGGTCGCCGTTGTGACGGGTGCAGCCCGCGGTATCGGCAAGGCCATTGCACTGCAGTTCGCCAAGGAGGGTGCGAACATCGCGTTCACGGACCTGGTAATCGACGAGAACGGCAAGGCTACCGAAGCCGAAATCGCCGCTCTGGGTGTCAAGGCCAAGGGGTATGCTTCGAACGCCGCCAATTTCGAAGAGACGCACAAGGTCATCGACGAAATCGTCAAGGAGTTCGGCCGCATCGACATCCTGGTCAACAACGCCGGTATTACGAAGGACGGTCTGATGATGCGCATGTCGGAGGCTCAGTGGGACGCCGTGCTGACGGTGAACCTCAAGTCGGCATTCAACTTCATCCACGCGGTCGTGCCTGTCATGGCCCGTCAGAAGAGCGGCTCGATTATCAACATGTCGTCGGTTGTCGGCGTGAGCGGCAATGCCGGCCAGTGCAACTACTCGGCTTCGAAGGCCGGCATGATTGGCCTGGCCAAGTCGATTGCCAAGGAGATGGGTCCCCGCGGCATCCGCGCCAACTGCATCGCCCCGGGCTTCATCATCACCGATATGACCAACCAGCTGTCGGACGAGGTGAAGGAGAACTGGTGCAAGCAGATTCCGCTGCGTCGCGGCGGTACGCCGGAGGATGTGGCCAAGGTGGCGCTCTTCCTTGCATCGGACCTGTCGTCCTATGTAAGCGGCCAGGTTATCCACTGCTGCGGTGCAATGAACTGCTAAAAGAGCGGTCGGTCATCGCCCCGGCGTGTGCCGGATGCGATGATGTCATGCATGACTTCGCCGGACTTTCGGGTCCGGCGATTTTTTTGTCGACGCGCGCAACCCTTTCCCGCCGGGCGGATTGGTTAAGAACGGAGGTGCCCATTGCGGGTCGCACGCTGCGTTTTCTGCCGCGGCGCATCGCCCGAACCGGCTCGTTTTCCGCACATTCGGCCACATTGGCCTCATTCCGGCGGTTTTAGGTTCTTAAATGGCCGTTTTGAGTTGTTTTTGAGGGATAAAATGGTGTTCTTTGGAATATTTTTATATCTTTGCAAAGATTAATTATCCTAAATCTCTAATTTAAAAGTTATGGAAGCGTTAGTAGCAAAAATCAATGAGGAGTTCAAGGCGTTCCAGGAGAATGCCACCGCTCAGCTGGAGAAAGGCAACAAGGCTGCCGGTACGCGTGCCCGCAAGGCTGCGCTCGAGCTGTCGAAACTGATGAAGGAGTTCCGCAAGGCATCTCTGGAGGCTGCTGCCAAATAATTGTCGGCACCTCAAGAAAAAGAGGCCTCCCCGATGGGGTGGCCTCTTTTTTTGTCCGAATGTGCCGCACTCACCTCCTGAAAAATAGGGACAAGCGGACGGTGCGTGTCATTACGCGGCTTGCGGCGGGCAGCCGCCCGGAGTGCCGTAGAGCCGTCGGGAGGGGGCTCAGAACCGAACGCCGTAGCTTTCGAGCACCTGCAGGTCCTGCTCCGTCAGCCCCGTCTTGGGATACGGACGCGCTTCGTTATGGTCGTTCAGGTAGAACCGCTGCGCTTCCCAGTCGAACTCAGGGCTGACGAGCGATACCGTATGGTCGAGATATTCCGAGTGGATGGAGGCCATGTCGGCCATCGTATGGAAAAGGGCGTGGGTAGTAGCCGGCGCATTCTCGTTGTGCTCGGCAGCCGCTACCTTGTCGGGGAAATTCCGTCGGTATTCATCGGAGAACCAGCCCAACGATGCCACGTAAATCTGATAGGCGGTCGTTGTCGGCGAGGCATGGAGGAAGCGGTCCCGCTCGTCATCGAGGATATCCTCGCCGTGGTCGGCGCAATAGAGCAGCGCGACGTTGGCGTCGAGAGACTCAAGATAGCCGATTGTACGGGAGAGGAAGTAGTCCGTATAACGAATCGAGTTGTCGTAGGCATTGAGCAACATCTCCTTGTGCTCGGGATTGATGGCCACGTCGTCGTCGGGACGGAAATGGGCGAACTCGCGGGGATAGCGCTGGTGGTAGCTGAAATGCGACCCGTAGCAATGGAGCACGATGAAGAGCCGTTCGGCCTTGCTGGTGGAGATGATGCGCTCCATCTCCTCGAGCAGCTGCATGTCCTGCCGCGGCGAACGGATGTAGAGCAGGTGCTCGGACTGCCGGGCCAGTTTGTCAATCATGGCGCCCTGAGGCGACTGGTTGGAGATGAACCAGGTCTCGAACCCGGCCTCGCGGAACAGAGCCGAGATTCCCTTGCGGCGATAAAGCTCTTCGTGCTGGTCGGTGGCAATGGATGAGAGAATCATCGGGACGCTCTTGTGGGTCGTGTTGCTTTGGGTAAGCATGTTGCGGAACGGGATGATGCCCGGCGTGCGCATCAGCATCGGGTTGGTTTCGCGGTCATACCCCCAGAGTTGCCAGTTCATGGCACGGGCGGCCTCGCCAACAATGTAGACATAGATTTCGCGTCCCGGGGCTTCGTCCGTACGTGTGGCATTGAACGTAAAGCCGGCCGAACTCTTTTCGTAATCGTGCATCTTGCGGAATTCGACGGCACTCAGACGCATGTTGTAAAGCACGTTGAGCGGGAAGATTTCATCGCGCAGCACGTGGCGCTCCTCGCTCACGCGGTAGGCGGGCCACAGCGCCAGCAGACCCAGGCAGAACAACACGAGGCCGGTCAGTCCGATGTTCATGCGCGAGGTACGCGATATGATGCGCCGATGGGCGATTTCTCGGGCACCGAGCCACAGCAGCGGTACATAGATGGCACAAACCGTGATGACGGCGGGATAGATGTTGCTGAGCAGTTCGGATGCCTCGCCCGGATTGGTCGTCAGCAGGTTGGTGAACATGTCCGTGGCGATAATCGAGTTGCCGAACAGATAGAGCAGGACCAGCTGGAAGGCACAGAAGAAGATGAACGGGAACCCCAGCCAAATCATGATACCCGAACGCTTGAGCGCCACGCTCCACATCATGTAGAATCCCAGAGGGAGCAGTATCAGCGCCTCGACCGTCCAGCCCGAGTAGGGCTCCGTGTTGGCCAGCACGCAGTTGGGAATAATCAGCGCCGCGAAGAAGTAGACCGTGAGCACGATGGTGAATCGGCTTCGGGTCAGGGGCTTTTTTTTCCGTATGTTCCGTTCTTTACCTATTTCAGTGGCCATGGCTCATCGTTGTTTAGAACGCTTCGTTGATGTTGAGCATGAAGCCGCTCGTCTTGCGGCCGAAGCCGTAGTCGAGCCGCACGTTCGTGCGCTTCTTCAGTTCCCAGCGCAGTCCGATGCCGTAGTTGGGCAGGGTCTCCGACCAGTCGAAATCGGCCAGCGTCGGGAAGACGTTGCCCGCACCGCCCCACACCGTGACGCCGATGCGGCGCCAGACACGCTGGCGCAGTTCGACCTGGAACGTAATCATGTCGTTGTCCGTATACTGTCCTTCGTAATAGCCGCGCATGCGCTGGCTGCCGCCCATGCGTGCCAGCATGGGCCACGGCGTACCGGCGGAGTTGAATTCGCCGTAGAGGTCGGCTGCCAGGATGCAGTCGCGCCATACCCTCTGGTAGAAATCGGCCGTGAAGTTGGTACGCCACAGCGACTCGCCGCAATTGCCCAGCGGCTTGGGATAGAAGGTCTCCACGAGGCTGATGTAGATGCCCCGGAAGGGGTTCGGGATGAAGTCGCGCGAGTCATACTCGACGATGGCGCCGATGCCCGTTGCCGTATAGCTCGTATTCTGTCCGTTGATATAGGCCAGGTCCGAGAACTTTTTGCCCTTCGTGTAATCGAAACCGAGCATGGCGCCGACGTAGGTGTTGGGAAGCACGCGGTAGAGGTAGCGCAAATCGACGTTGTAGCGCTTCTCGACGAAGTCGCCCTTCTCGCCGTGTGCTCCGGCCTCATACCCTACTCCCCAGATGTCGCGCGGCTGCGACTTGAAGTCGACCGAGTAGTCGATGCGGCTTCGGTTGTGCGAGAAGATGTTGTTGCCCGAAACGCCCACCGCATAGAATCCCGAGATGGAGACGCTGGCGAAGATGGAGACATTCGAGGGCGAGGTGACCGAATCGGTGCGGTCGAGCCGGTAGAGGCCTGCGGCAAGCACGCCGATGCCCAGGCTGGTATTTTTCGAATAGCTGGGACCTCCCGCAAAGGTGAAATCGATTTTCTTTTCGAAGGTCCGGTCGGTTGTCGATTCGCTGAAGTAGTTCACGATGCGGCGCAGGAACGACGGCCGGCGGGCAGGCAGTGAATCCGCCGGTTGCGTCTCATCGGGCGTTGCGACGGCCGACACGGGCGTATAGGTGTAGTGCAGCGTGTCGGTACCGCGCACGTAGATGCTGTCCTGCTGTGCCACGGCCGTCCGGGCGAGGCACACGAAGAGGCAGGCGAATAGGGCCGTACGCAGCATGCGGCTATTTGTATTTTTCGACGACCCGGTAGAATTCGGCGATGTCCTCTTCCGAGAGCTCGCCCTTGCGCATGAATACCAGCTCGCCCTCCTTCGACACGAGCAGCAGCACGAACTTGTTGTTGCAGTCACCCAGCCCCCAGGCCGTGCTCAGCGCACGCTCCTCGTCTGCCAGAACGACTGCCCCGTTGCTTTCGGTACGCTTGCGGGCCATGGCGCGGGCCATTCCGTTGGGAATCATGGGGGCATCCTTGAGGTTCATCACGCCGAATCCGACGAGGTTGTCACCCTCGGCGCGGTGGTTCTTCTCCATATCGATGGTGAACTCCTCGTTCTGCTTGTGGCGGTCGGGGTCCACGTAGAAAATCATCAGGTTCTTCTCGCCCCAATAGGGAAGCATGGAGGGTTTGCCGTTCAGGTCGAGCAGACGGACATTTTCCACCTTGCGGGGTTGCTCCTGCGCATGGGCTACCGTGAGAGTCAGGGCGCAGGCCGTAAGAGTCATCAATGCTTTCAGCTTCATTATCACACGTTTTAAAGAACTGCGCAAAGGTATAATTTTTTTGCCGTATATGCATCACCGAATGGCCGCATTTATGTCCTGAAAGTTCGACAGGTGGCCCAGAAGCACCTCCGGAGGGTCTGTCGGCCCTGTCGAAAATTGCCGTCGGAGGCCATTCCGGGCGAATCGGATGGAAAACCGGCTGGCGGTTGCCGGTATCCGCGGGGAATTTTCGTATCTTTGCCTCCATCATGAAACAGAGGATACTTTTCGTATGCCTGGGCAACATCTGCCGCTCGCCGGCTGCCGAAGGCATCATGCGCCGGTTGGTCGACGAAATCGGCCTGTCCGGGGAGATAACGGTCGATTCGGCCGGCACCTATGGTGGCCATGCGGGCGCTTTGCCCGACAGCCGCATGCGTCGCGCCGCCTCGCGGCGGGGTTATGAACTCACCCACCGCGCCCGCCGCATCCGCGAGTCGGACTTCGAGGAGTTCGACATGATTGTGGTGATGGACGACATGAACTACGAGTCGGTCCACCGTCTGGCGCCGTCGCGGCAGCTTGCCGAAAAGATTTTCCGCATGGTGGAGTTCTGCCCGTCGTTTCCCGAGCGGAGCTACGTCCCCGACCCCTATTACGAAGGGCACGAAGGGTTCGAGCTGGTGCTCGACATGCTCGAGGAGGGGTGCCGCAACATCCTGGAGCGCTGCCGTGCGTGAGGCTCAGAAGTCGAGTCCGAAGCTGATGCAGTAGGTGTCGCTCACGGGCGAATCGGAGGCGGCGAAAAGGTAGGCGAAATCCAGGCGCAGGTGCATGAACCGTACGCCGGCGCCGACCGAGGCATAGCTCGGCGAGAAGTAACGGTTCTCGCCGTAGTGGTAACCGGTCCGCAGCTGGAAGAGCTGCATGAGGTTGTATTCGGCGCCTGCGGCCAGTTCGAACCCGCGGAACCTCCCCGGCGTGAAGCAATACCCCAGGTCGGTGCCGACGGTGATTTCGTGGGCGTCGGAGATATAGGTGTCGAGCGCCACGCCGGCCGAGGCGTTCATCGGCAGCAGCTCGCCCGAACGGTTGAAGTAGCCTCCGAGGTTGCCCAGCTTGCCGCCCACGCGCAGCGTCGAGTAGCTGCCGAGGTTCTTCAGCGGCAGCGCATAGAGCATGCTCAGGTCGACCGAAAGGGCGTCGAAGTCAGTTTCGGGACGCTGCAGGTGGAGGTATCGTCCCACGAGGCCGATGGCCCACCGTTCGTTGATGCGCAGCGAATAACCCAGGTCGAGGGCCATGTCGCTGTTATCCCTGCCCCGCAGATACTGTCTCCAGCCGAGCTGGGCCGCATGGAGCTGGCCGAAACGCCAGTAGCCCGAAACGGCATAGAAGTCGTCGCCTTCGCGGGTAAGATAGGTCGAGGAGAGTTGTGCGGGGGCTGCGGAGAATGCTGCCGAGGCAGCGTTCGTATAGACGGTGTGCGAGCCGGCGAGCAGCGTTGTCGAGAGCCCGCCCATGGCCATGGCCTTGGCATCGGAGAGCGGAAGTTCCGCCTCCTGGGCGTACAACGTCCCTCCGAGCAGAATGGAGAGGACGAGTGCCGATATCCGTTTCATCATCATAAGGGTGCGGTTGCATTGGCGGGCGTGGGCCCTGCCTGGTTTCGGACAAATATACGACATATCCGCCACACTCCCAAACGCCGTAGGATGAAAAAGACCGTCTCCGGCCTGCACGAGGACCGGAGACGCGATGCGGGTGTTTCCCGCAGATTTACTCTTCGACGATGCGGATGGAGAGAATCCGGTCGCCGCGGCGGATGTCGTCGATGACGTCGAGCCCCTCGACCACGCGGCCGAAGCAGGTGTGGACACCGTCGAGATGCTTCGTGTTTTCGCGGTTCATGCAGATGAAGAACTGCGAGCCTCCCGTGTCGCGGCCGGCATGGGCCATCGAAAGAACGCCCCGGTCATGGTACTGGAGCGGAGCCGAGGTCTCGCATTTGATGCAGTAGCCCGGGCCACCCGTTCCGTCGCCGCGCGGACATCCGCCCTGGATGACAAAGTCGGGAATGACGCGGTGGAAGGTCAGTCCGTCGTAGAAGTTGTGGTTGGCCAGGTCGATGAAGTTGGCCACCGTACCGGGCGTTGCCTCGGAGTAGAGTTCGGCCTTCATCTCCCCCTTCTCGGTCGAAATTACAGCGTATTGTTTCATATGTGCGGGGTGTTTTGTTCCGGCGGGATGCCGCCGGAGCGGGTTATGGTTGAACGTATCAATATAGGTAATGCTCCATCAGCGGGGTGAGCAGCGCCGTGGCCAGCCCCATGAGTGCCATGGCCAGGCCGCTGAGGGCTCCCTCGACGGCCCCGATTTCGATGGCACGGGCCGTGCCGATGCCGTGGGCGGCCGAGCCCAGCGCAAAGCCGCGGGCCTGAGGGTCGGTGACCCCGCACCGGCGGAGAATCCACTCGCCGAAGATGCTGCCGAAGATACCCACGCAGAAGACCACCACCGAGGTGACCGTCGCGATGCCGCCCAGAGGGCCGGCGACCGATACGGCGATGGGGACCGTCACCGACTTGGGCGCCAGCGAGTTGACAATCGCCCGCTCGGCACCGAAGGCCATGGCGATGTAGACTACGCTCAGCACGCCTACGATGCAGCCGGCGAGCGTCGAGACGATGACCGGAACGAGCCGGCCGCGAAGCTGCTCGATTTGTTCGTACATCAGGTAGCCGAGCGCAACGACCGACATGCCGAGTGCGAAATTCAGCACGCCGGTTGCCTCCTGATAGCGCGGGTAGTCGATGTCGGCGCAGCGCAGGAAGACAATGACGGCGATGAAGGTGAGCAGCACGGGATGGAGCAGCGGCGTATGCACCCGCCGGTAGAGGCGCATGCCGACGCAGTAGAGACCGACGGTGAGCGTCAGCAGAAAAAGGTCCGAAGCGATGAATTCATGCCACATGGTTTCCGTATATCGAAAGGTTTTGTTTGACTGTTTGTGTCGTGACTGTTTACTATTCGTGCGACGCGGGTGTGCGGTTCGGACCGGCGTCGGGGGCGTGATTTTCGGAGCCGGGTTCCGGCGATTCGGATGTCGCCCCGCAAGCTGCATCCTCCGCGTCGGGCTCTTCACCCGGCAGCGGCGGAATCTCGGCATCGGGCTCGGCGACGGGCGGCAGCGGTGCCCCGTAGCGGCGATTGAGGCTTTGGAACGTCTTGCCCGCCACCAGCAGCACGGCGACCGTCGAGACCACGCCCGAGACCACCACGGCCCACAGATTGTCGAGAATCACCCGATAGGAGTCCATCAGCCCCACGCCGTAGGGGACGAAGAAAAGCGCCATGCCCGCCAGCAGAAAACGGGCTGCCGGGCGGACTGTTTCGGCCTTGACCCAGCGCAGGCAGAGCGAGGCGAAGAGCAGTACCATGCCGATGATGTTGCCTGAGACGATGCTTCCGGTGAGACGGCTCAAAATATTGCCGATGAGCCAGAAAAACAGAATGTAGAAAAGACCTGCCATATCATGCGTCAAATTTGTTCCATGCCCGTTGCCTCGGTCGGAAGCATCTGCTTTCAACGGGGCGGAGGGCTGAGGTTTGCCTCCGGCTGCATGCCGGCTCGCATTTTTCGCGGCAAATATAGAGCATTCCTGGCGACTTTGCGCTTCGCCAGGATAAAATTCGAATGCTCCTTTTTTGATTTGCCGGCAACAATACCTATGGTTGGGGATTGATAGGCGCATGGAAAATTCGTATCTTTGTGCCGCTAAATTCGAATACACCAATGCGTCTATCGGAATTGAAGAGCGGCGAATCGGCCACCATCCTCAAGGTAAACGGCCACGGCGGATTCCGCCGCCGAATCATGGAGATGGGCTTTGTGCGCGGACAGCGTGTCGAGGTCCTGCTCAACGCTCCGTTGAAGGACCCCATCGAATACCGAATCATGGGATACGACATTTCGCTGCGGCGGAGCGAAGCCGACATGGTAGAGGTGCTCTCCGACAGCGAAGCCCGGCAGCTGGCCGACGAACAGGCTCACCGCCCCGCCGCCGATGAGGATAAAGGCGGGGACGTCGGAAGTAATCTGCCCGAAACGGGGAGCGTCGAACGGGTGATTCACGAGCGGAGCCGCCATATCGAGGTGGCGCTTGTGGGTAACCCCAACAGCGGCAAGACGTCGTTATTCAACGCCATATCGGGCGGCCACGAGCATGTGGGCAACTATAGCGGCGTGACCGTCGGGGCCAAGCGCGGCCACTGCACCTATCGCGGCTATACGTTCGAGGTCACCGACCTGCCGGGAACCTATGCCCTCTCGGCCTATACGCCCGAGGAGCGTTTCGTGCGCAGCCACATCGAGAAGAACAATCCCGACGTGATTGTCAATGCGGTAGTGGCGTCGAACCTCGAGCGCAACCTTTACCTGACTACCGAGCTGATTGATATAAACCCGCGTATCGTCGTGGCGCTCAACATGTACGACGAGCTCGACGCAAGCGGTGCCACACTCGACTACGACAGCCTGGGCCGCATGCTCGGTGTGCCGATGGTTCCGGTCGAGGCGCGCAACAACAAGGGCATCGAGGCTTTGCTCGACACGGTCATTGCCGTCTACGAGAACCGCGACGAACGCGTCCGCCATATCCATATCGGAATGGGCCCGGTGGTCGAGGAGAGCGTCCGGCGGCTGCACGGCGACATGAATGAGTACCGCAACCAGTTGCCCAAGGCCTTTCCGCCGCGTTACTACGCGATGAAGATGCTCGAGGGGGACCACCAGGTCGAGGAGTGGCTGCGCGGATGCGAGCGTTTCCCGCATTGGGTCGAAATCCGCGACCGCGAGGCGCAGCGTATCTCCGAGGCGCTGGGCGAGGATGTCGAAACGGCATTTGCCAATCAGAAATACGGATTCATCTCGGGTGCGCTGCGCGAAACGCTGACTCCCGGCAAGGGGACCGAGCGGAACGCAACGGCGCTCATCGATACGCTGGTGACCCACAAGCTGTGGGGATTCCCCATCTTCTTTTTCCTCATGTGGCTGATGTTCTGGTGTACGTTCAGCCTGGGCGCCTACCCGCAGGAGTGGATTGAGGTGCTGGTGGGCTGGATTGGCGAAGGGGTCAACGCCCTGTTGCCCGCGGGGCCCGTGCGCGACCTGCTGGTCGACGGCGTCATCGGCGGCGTGGGAAGCGTGATTGTCTTCCTGCCCAACATCGTCATCCTCTATCTGTTCATCGCCTTCATGGAGGACTCGGGCTATCTGGCCCGCGCCGCATTCATCATGGACCGCATCATGCACCGCATCGGCCTGCACGGGAAATCGTTCATCCCGCTGGTGATGGGCTTCGGCTGCAACGTGCCGGCAATCATGGCAACACGGACCATTGAGAGCCGAAGCAGCCGCCTGATTACCATCATGATTACACCGTTCATGTCGTGCAGCGCGCGAATACCCATCTACCTGCTGCTCGCCGGAACGTTCTTCCCGGGCAATTCGGGGCTGGTGATGCTCTGCCTCTATCTGCTGGGCATTCTGCTTGCGGTCGTCACTTCGCGACTTATCAGGCGCTTCTTCTTCCCGGTGGACGAGACGCCTTTCGTCATGGAGCTGCCACCCTACCGGCTCCCGACCTGGAAGACAACGCTCCGCCACATGTGGGACAAATGCGCGCAGTACCTGCGCAAGATGGGCGGCATGATACTGATTGCCTCGGTGCTCATCTGGCTGCTGAGCTATTATCCCCGCGCCGAGGCGCAGCAGTCCGAATCGGCACACTATGAGAACTCCTACCTCGGCCGCATCGGCAAGGCCTGCGAGCCGGTCTTCACGCCGCTGGGGCTCAACTGGAAGGCGGGCGTGTCGCTGCTTTCGGGCGTGGCGGCCAAGGAGATTGTGGTCAGCACGCTCGGCGTACTCTATGCCGAAGGACCCGCCGAAGCGCAGTTTGCGACCGCCGCTGCGGAATCGCAGAATGCTCAATCGCCGCGGTCTGCCGTCGTTCCGGCCGATGACGCGGCGGCAATGGAACCGGTTGCAGCCGGAGGGGTCGCCTCCCAGGCCGTTGCAGCCGGAACTTCGGCCGCGACGGTCGGCGAAGTCTCCGCGTCGGCGCAGACCTTGGCTCCGGGCGATGATGCCGAAGCGGAGGAGTTTGCCACCCTGTCGGCTCGGCTCCGCGCAAGCGGCGATTTCGATACGGCTTCCGCCCTGGCATTCCTCGTCTTCATCCTGGTCTATTTCCCCTGCATCGCCACCGTTGCGGCCATCGGCTCGGAGGCCGGATGGAAATGGGCCCTGCTCTCGGTGTTCTACAATACGGCGCTTGCCTGGGTGGTTTCATGGATAACCTATCATCTGGCAACATGGTTATGACGATGACGTGGCAGGATGTTGTCGTCTGGGCATTCGGGCTCGTGTTGGCGGCCGTTGTCGTATGGAGGCTCGTCCGCGCATTGTGCGGCAAGCGCCCCCTGGCGTGCGGGAGCTGCAGCCGCGATTGCCCGATGCGGCGGCATGGCGGGACGAAATGCCCCGACGCGAAGGAGTGAAACCTCCGCATCGGGGCAGTGTCTGGCCGGAACCGACGGGCGAACCATCCGCAGCACGCAGCGGCCTTCCGAGGTCTTGACAGCAGCTGTTCGGCCGCACAGGCATGCGTCGGGCCGGTGTTCCGTAGATAATCGGAGGGGGGGGGCAGCAGCCCCAAAAAAAAATGGCGGACCGATTCGTTGAGAATCGGTCCGCTTTCAGTTTGTCGCCGTCGGTTGCGGCGTCGGATTACTTGTGCAGGCGCGCCTTGACGTTGTCCGTCGCACGCTTGAGCAGCTCCTCGGGGCAGCAGAGCGTGATGCGGATGTAGCGCTTGCCCTCCGAGCCGAAGATGCCGCCGGGGGTCAGGAAGACATCGCACTTCTCCATCACCTCGTCCGAGAAGGCGAAGCTGTCGCCCTCGTAATCCTCCGGAAGCTCGGCCCACACGAAGAGACCGGCCTGATGGGGGCGGTATTTGCATCCCAGCGCATCGAGCAGGGCGTAGGCCTGACGCTCGCGGCCGTAGTAGATGTCGTTGAGCTCCTTGTACCAATCCTCGCCCAGCGCCAGCGCCGTGTCGGCTGCGGCCTGAATCGGATAGAACATGCCCGAGTCCATGTTGCTCTTGAAGGTCAGAATCGAATCAATCCACTCCTTGCGACCCAGGACGACACCCACGCGCCAGCCGGCCATCGAGTGGCCCTTGGAGAGCGAGTTCATCTCGAGCGCCACTTCACGTGCGCCGTCTACCGACATGATGCTCATCGGTTTGTCGCTGTTGCGGATGAAGCTGTAGGGGTTGTCGTGCACGATGAGGATGTTGTGCTTGGCGCCGAACTCGATGATTTTCTCGAACAGTTCGCGCGTCGGCGTCTGACCCGTCGGCATGTTGGGATAGTTGACCAGCATCATCTTGACACCGTCGAGACCGGCCTGCTCGATGGCTTCGAAGTCGGGATAGAAATTGGTCTGCTTGTTGAGCGCATAGGGAAGCATCTCGCCTCCCGCGAGACGAACGGCCGCCGAATAGGTGGGATAGCCCGGGTTGGGGACCAGCACCTTGTCGCCCGGATTGAGGAACGTCATGCAGATGTGCATGATACCCTCCTTCGAACCGATGAGGGGCAGCACCTCGGAGTTGTAGTCGAACTCCACGCCGTACCATTTCTTGTACCAGTCGGCAAAAGCCTTGCGCAGGATGGGTTCACCCTTGTAGGACATGTATTTGTGGACGTCGGGACGCTGAGCCTCCTTGGCCAGGCGGTCGATGACCGATTGGTGCGGCGGCAGGTCGGGGCTGCCCATTGCGAGTTTGACAATCTGGCGGCCCGTGGCGGCCTCGATGTCGGCGATTTCACGCAGACGACGCGAAAAATAGTACTCTCCAATCCCGTCCAGGCGGTGCGAACGGTCGATGTTTACTGCTTTTGCCATTGTTGAAAGAGATGATGTTTGATTTGTCGGCCCAAAATTACGAAAAATTTTGAAAAATGCGAAATCCTTGGCACCGCCTGTGCCACTTCGATTCGGAGGTTGAGAGGAGGAGGTTCTCCGACCCTCCGGCGGCGTATGTCGGGCTGTTGCGGCGTCAGCAGCAGGCCGCCCACCGTTTTCCGTTGGCTGCCGCTGCAGCATGTGTTGCCCGTGGCATCGGCTGCCGAAAGCTCCGTGCAGGACCCGGCGGATGCAAAACGCCCGGAACGGGGGCGTGAAGAGTCCGTTCCGGGCGAATCCAATCGGAAGGCTATCCTGCATTGGGACAGACGCCCATATCAGTATACCTTGACCTTTGCTGCAGCTGCCTTGGCGCGGTTGCGCAGCGCTTCCAGGTCGCAGCCCAGCGGCGCATGGCTTACCACGACGCCCATGCGGCGGCCGGGGCGCATCGTAGGCTTGCCGAAAATCCGCAGGTCGGTGGCGGGGTCATCCGCCAGGGCCTCTTCGAGCCCGTCGTACCGGGGTGCTCCGCTGCCGACCTCCTCGGGTGCGAGAATTACGGCGCTGGCGCCCATGCGCTCGAAGGTGACGGCCGGAATGGGCAGTCCGAGCACGGCCCGCGCATGCAGTTCGAACTCGTTGAGATTCTGCGTGCCGGCGAGCGTCACCATACCCGTGTCGTGAGGTCGGGGCGAGAGCTCCGAGAAGTAGACGCCGTTTTCGTGGCTGAGGAAGAACTCGACACCCCACAGTCCCGCTCCGCCGAGCGCCTCGGTGACTTTGGCGGCCATACGCTGCGCCTCGGCCAGATGCTCGGGTGCGATTTCGGGCGACTGGAAACTCTCGCGGTAGTCGCCGCTCTTCTGGATATGGCCCACGGGCGGGCAGAAGAGGGTCGGTCCGGCCTTCTGCGTTACGGTCAGCAGCGTGATTTCACTGTCGAAGCGGATGAACTCCTCGACAATCAACTCGCGGATGTCGCCGCGGCTGCCGGCACAGCCGTACTCCCAGGCGTGCGGCAGCTCTTCGGCCGTGCGGACCAGCGACTGTCCCTTGCCCGACGAGGACATGAGCGGTTTGACGACGCAGGGGAAGCCGATTTTATGCGCAGCTTCATACAGTTCGTCGAGTGATTTGGCGTAGAAGTATTTGGCCGTACGCAGACCGAGCTCCTTGGCTGCCAGGTCGCGGATGGCCTTGCGGTTCATCGTGAAGTTGACGGCGCGGGCGCTCGGAACCACCTGGATGCCCTCGCGCTCGAAATCATAGAGCCGTTCGGTGCGGATGGCCTCGATTTCGGGAACGATGATATCGGGACGGTGTTTGGCCACGGCCGCAGCCAGCGCATCGCCGTCGAGCATGCTGAAGACCTCGCACTCGTCGGCCACCTGCATGGCGGGTGCGCCCGCATAGGAGTCGCAGGCGACGATGTGCTGACCCAGACGCTGGGCGGCAATCACGAACTCTTTGCCCAGCTCTCCGGAGCCGAGCAACAGGATTTTTTTAGTCATAGTCGGTAGTTTTTGATTTGCAAAGATATAAAAAATAGGCAGTATCGGCCCGTTCGGCGGCGGAATTTATTCACCCCGTCCCGTTTCGCCGGAGCGACTGCCGCCAGCGGGGTTTGTCCTCTTCCTGAACTTTTTTGTGCCGTTGGGCTTTTTTAGTATATTTGAAGCGACAAACTAACCCTCTACCACTATGCGTTATTTGAAACCTTTCCTGCTCCTGATTGCCGCCATGCTGTCGGGAGCGATTCCCGCAGCGGCCCAGATGACACTGGTCCGCAACGGGAAACCTGCGGCGCGGATTGTCGTGGCGGAAGACACGCCGGTCAACCGCCATGCCGCCGAACTGCTGCAGCGTTTTGTCCGCGAATCGAGCGGTGCGGAGCTGCCGCTCGTCACGAAAGCCGACCCCAGACGGGGCGACGTGGTCATCGGTGCGGGCGACACCTCGTCGCTTACCGAGGACGGATTCCGGCTCCGGACCAGCGACGGGGTGCTCTACATCTCGTCGGGCGGCGACAAGGGAGCCCTCTACGGTGTGGTGACGCTGCTCGAGCGCAATCTCGGGGTGGACTACCTCGCAGCGAACACCTACACGCTCGACTGCAGCCGCACCATCCAGCTGCCCGAGATGGACTGCTACGAGAATCCGGCGTTCCGCTACCGCCAGAGCCAGGCCTACGGCATGGCGCTGGACCCCACCTATCGGACCTTCCTGCGGCTGGAGGAGCCCCGCGACATCTTCGCCGGAGGTCTCTGGGTCCACACGTTCAACCAGCTGCTCCCGGCCTCGGTCTACGGCGGGGAGCACCCCGAGTACTACTCGTTCATCAACGGCGAGCGCCGTCCGGGACGTGCCAGCCAGTGGTGCCTGACCAACCCCGAGGTGTTCGAACTGGTAGCGGCCAAGGTGGACTCCATCTTCAAGGCTAATCCCGGGATGAACATCATCTCCATCAGCCAGAACGACAGCAACTTCACCTACTGCCGCTGCGAAGAGTGCGAGAAGGTGAACGAATACGAGGGCGCCCCCTCGGGCAATTACATCCGCTTCCTGAACAAACTTGCCGAGCGTTTCCCCGACAAGGAGTTCTCGACGCTGGCCTATCTCTTCACGATGCAGCCGCCGCGCCATGTCAAGCCGCTGCCCAACGTCAACATCATGCTCTGCGACATCGACTGCAACCGCGAGGTGCCGCTCACGGACAATGCCTCGGGGCAGGAGTTCGTCCGCGCGCTCGAGGGCTGGTCGGCCGTTTCGGACAACATCTTCGTCTGGGACTACGGCATCAACTTCGACAACATGGTCGCCCCGTTCCCCAACTTCCCGATTCTCAAGCCCAACATCGAGCTCTTCCACCGCAACCACGTGACGATGCACTTCTCGCAGATTGGCGGCTCGTACGGCGGCGATTTTTCGGAGATGCGCACCTATGTGGTCAGCAAGCTGATGTGGAATCCCGACCAGGATACCGACGAACTGATGCTCCGCTTCATGAAGGGCTACTACGGCGAGGCGACGCCCTACCTCTATCAATATGAGAAGCTGCTCGAGGGCGGACTGCTTGCGTCGGGCAACCGGCTCTGGATTTACGATTCGCCCGTCTCGCACAAGGACGGCATGCTCAACGCCGCCTGCCGCAAGCGCTACAACCAGCTGTTCGACCTGGCGGAAAAGGCCGTGGCCGACGACTCGACGCGGCTCGCCCGGGTACACATGGCCCGTCTGCCGCTGATGTACTCCGACCTCGAAATCGCCCGCACGACGACCGACAAGGATATCGATGCCGTCGTACGCGAGCTGGACGCCTTCGAACGGTACATCGACCTGTTCGGCATCAAGACGCTCAACGAGCGCAGCAACAGCCCGAAGGAGTACTGCAAGCTCTACCGGGAGCGCTACCTCCCCTCCGAACGCAAAAGCAAGGCCCTCGGCGCCCGTATCATCTGGCTCGACGAGCCGGCCGCACGCTACAAGGAGACCGGCGAGCGGACGCTCACCGACGGATTGTTCGGCGGCGCATCGTTCGTCGAAAGCTGGACCGGATGGGAAGGCTGCGATGCGGCGTTCATCGTCGACATGGGTGAAGAGCAGGAGTTCACGACCGTCGAGGCGGACTTCCTCCATCAGCTGGGCCAGTGGATTCTGCTGCCCCGGTCGGTCACGTTCGCCGTTTCGTCGGACAACGAGACCTGGGCGGAATTCGGCCGCGTGGAGTTCCCCGAGGATGATTCCGTTCCGGTGAAGTTCGTGCCGGCAACGGTCGTAAAGGACGAGGCCGTCAAGGCGCGCTACGTACGCGTTTCGGTCGAAGGAACCAAAATCTGCCCGTCGTGGCATTACGGCGTGGGCTGCCCCTGCTGGTTCTTCCTCGACGAAGTATCGGTATTCTGAGCCGCAAGGGGCCGCGCCGCGGCGGCCCAACCGCACCGGACGGTGATACACCGGTGAAACAAACGAATCGCACTTGTCTGATTGGCAGACAAGTGCGATTCATTTTGTGGAGGTGGCGGGAGTCGAACCCGCGTCCAAACAAGGAGCCCGAGAGCTTTCTACACGCTTATCCGCCATTTGGTCCTCCGCTCCGGGTCTGGCAGGCGGCAACCTAACCCGGAGCCCAGTTCCTGTGATTTTGCACGCCGGCCGGAACCCTCCGACGCACTATCTCCAAAGGAATGATACCCCATGTGGACAACCGTTAAGGAGCGGAACAGTCGCCCGGGATACTCGTCGCCAAGCCTCCTTGGACCCGGCGATTAAGCTAATTTTCCTTGAAAATTAGGCAGCGAGTGCATAGCTGTTATTGCCATTTGATTGTCGAGTGTCGGGATTTACGAGCCGCCACACAGCGCTCGACGTGCTTACAATCCGACTCTACCTGCTGTCAAAACCGGGCACCCCCGTGTTTGTTCCGTGCGGGACGAGTCCTCTTGGAAACCTGGGCAAAGATAGCTTTTTTTGCCGAAATAAAAAAACACGGCGCACAAAATGGCCTGCGCGGGGCGGTATAATCGGGATTTTTGCGTACCTTTGGCAGAAAATCCGGCTTCAGCCTTATGAGCGAATATGTAGTAAAACTCGAGAACGCGGCGATTTATCACGCCGACGACCCCTTTGGCCGCAGGTCGGAGGAAAAGATGCTCCGACAGGGCGAAATGGTGCTTTCGGAGGTGAACCTCACCGTCTCCGAGGGCGAGTTCGTCTACCTGCTCGGGCGTGTGGGCAGCGGCAAGAGCACGCTGCTCAAGACGCTCTATGCCGAGGTGCCGCTGCTCACGGGCGAGGGGCACGTGGCCGGATTCGACCTGCGCCGGCTTCGGCGGCGCGACATCCCCTACCTGCGGCGCAAAATCGGAATCGTCTTCCAGGACTACCAGCTGCTGACCGACCGCAACGTCTTCATGAACCTCTACTACGTGATGAAGGCGACGGGGTGGAAGGAAGAGGGCCGGATTCGCGAACGGATTGACAAGATTCTGAAGATTGTCCACCTCGAGTCGAAGGCCTACAAGATGCCGTTCGAACTGTCGGGCGGCGAGCAGCAGCGTCTGGTCATCGGCCGCGCCCTGCTCAACGACCCCAAGGTGCTGCTGGCCGACGAGCCGACGGGCAACCTCGACCCGGTGACGGCCGAGGGCATCATGCAGCTCTTCCGCGAGATTGCCGGCCGCGGGTGCGCCGTGGTGATGTCGACCCACAACACGGCGCTTATCGAGAACTACCCCGCCCGCGCACTGCTCTTTGCCAAGGGGCATATCCGCGAGGTGGATTTGCTCTCGGAACTCGGCTGACGCGGCTGAGACCGCACGTCCGCCGCAACGGACGGCTGCCCTATTCCGCCCGTTTTGCCTCCGTGCATCGGGCGCCGCAGCCGGTCACGACGGTTGCAGCCGGCAGCTCCTGGCCGATTCGCTCCATGTCGTTTCCTGCGGTCGCCGGTGCAGTCCGAACCCGCGGAAAGCGATGCCTGCAGTAGCGGCGCATGCCGATGGAGCGCAATCTCCCCTTTGCATCCATTTTCTCCGAAAAACGGAATAATGCTCGCTCCGGAGTATTTGATACTCCGGAAATTTTTTGTACATTTGTACGATATTTCAAACGCGACAAATGAGTACTGAACAAGAAAACGTAAAGAAGCAGGCCGAAGAGTATTCCGCATCGAATATTCAGGTTCTGGAGGGATTGGAAGCCGTGCGCAAGCGTCCGGCCATGTACATCGGCGATATCGGCGAGAAGGGCCTTCATCATCTGGTGTACGAGGTCGTGGACAACTCGATTGACGAGGCGCTGGCTGGGTACTGCACCGATATCGACGTAACCATCAACGAGGACAACTCCATCACGGTTCGGGACAACGGTCGTGGTATTCCGACCGACTTCCACGAAAAGGAGGGCAAGTCGGCGCTCGAGGTCGTGCTGACCGTGCTCCATGCCGGCGGCAAGTTCGACAAGGGCAGCTACAAGGTCTCGGGCGGTCTGCACGGTGTGGGTGTTTCGTGCGTCAACGCGCTTTCGACGCTGCTCATCGCCGAGATTCACCGCGACGGAAAAATCTTCCGCCAGACATACAGCAAGGGTACCCCCACTTCGCAGGTCGACGTGGTCGGTGCCTGCTCCGACCGGGGTACCATCATCACCTTCAAACCCGACGGCAGCATCTTCACCCATACGACCGAATACAAGTATGACATTCTGGCCAACCGTCTGCGCGAGCTGGCGTTCCTGAACAAGGGTATCCACCTGAGCCTGACGGACAAGCGCCAGAAGGACAGCGAGGGCAATGCGCTCTGCGAGCGCTTCTATTCGGAGGAGGGTCTCAAGGAGTTCGTCCGCTACCTCGATGCCACGCGCGGCGAGCCCATCACCGAGTCGATTATCTATCTCGATACGGAGAAGAACGGTGTTCCGGTCGAGGTGGCCATGCAGTACAACGACTCCTTCTCGGAGAACGTACACTCCTACGTCAACAACATCAACACCATCGAAGGCGGTACCCACCTGACGGGCTTCCGCCGTGCACTGACCCGTACGCTGAAGAAGTATGCCGACGATTCGGGCATGCTCTCGAAGCTGAAGTTCGACATCAACGGCGATGACTTCCGTGAAGGTCTGACGGCCGTGGTGTCGGTGAAGGTTGCCGAGCCGCAGTTCGAAGGCCAGACCAAGACCAAGCTGGGCAACGACGAGGTTTCGGCGGCTGTCGACCAGGCGATGTCGACCGCCCTGGCCCACTATCTGGAGGAGAATCCGCGCGATGCCAAGGCCATCGTGCAGAAGGTGATTCTGGCGGCCCAGGCCCGCCATGCGGCCCGCAAGGCCCGCGAGGCGGTGCAGCGCAAGACGCCGCTGTCGGGCGTAGGACTGCCGGGCAAACTGGCCGACTGCACGAGCCGTGACCGCTCGATTGCCGAAATCTTCTTTGTCGAGGGAGACTCGGCAGGTGGTACGGCCAAGCAGGGACGTGATCGTCGTTTTCAGGCTATTTTACCTTTGAGAGGTAAGATTTTGAATGTGGAGAAAGCTATGTTGCATCGCGTTTTCGAAAGCGAGGAGATTAAAATGATTTTCCAGGCGTTGGGAATCACTATCGGTACTCAAGAAGATACAAAGGCTGTAAATCTGGAGAAATTGCGTTATCACAAGATTGTGATTATGGCCGATGCCGACGTCGATGGTGCGCATATTGCAACGTTGATTATGACATTGTTCTTCCGTTTTATGCGTCCGGTGATTGAAACCGGATATTTATATATTGCAACTCCGCCTTTGTATTCTGTTAAGAAGGGAAATAAGGAGCAGAGATATTGCTGGACTGAGAAAGAACTTGAGCAGTTGGTCAATGAGATGAGCAACGGCAAGGGAGATGCAGGTTTGCATATCCAGCGTTACAAAGGTTTGGGTGAGATGAGTAAAGAGCAGTTGTGGGAAACGACTATGTCTCCGGAAAATCGTATTCTGCGTCAGGTGTCTATAGAAAATGCTGCGGAAGCTGACCGTATCTTCTCTATGTTGATGGGGGACGATGTTCCGCCACGCCGCCAGTTTATTGAGCAGAATGCGACATATGCAACCATTGACGCTTAATGGTTATGAATGTAGCCGTGTTCTGTGCTTCGGCTAATGGAGTCGGAAGCATTTATTTTGATGATGCACGAAAATTGGGAGAGGAGATTGGAAACAGAGGTTGGAAGTTAGTATACGGTGGCACTTGTGTGGGTTTAATGCACCAAGTTGCCACCGCAACTATGAATAGCGGTGGCAAAGCTGTCGGGGTGATTCCTGAATGTATCAAGTCGCGCGGTGTTGCTGCCGAGGGGTTGGACGAGTTGGTGGTGGCTCCGGATATGAAGGAACGAAAATTTCTATTGAGGACTTATGCGGATGCTTTTGTTGCACTGCCGGGTGGATGGGGGACTTTGGAGGAGATTAAGATCGGAAGAGCACACGTCTGAACTCCAGTCACACTTGAATCTCGTATG
>ENA-OVGC01000010-OVGC01000010.1-human-gut-metagenome-genome-assembly--contig:-NODE-10-length-141757-cov-13.839297_pt1 | contig 141757 bp, 111 predicted proteins | sample MGYA00237768_ERZ505415 | MGnify/ENA primary metagenome ERZ505415 (study PRJEB26158, sample SAMN06016382) | human gut metagenome | biome: human gut; feature: ankylosing spondylitis patient; material...
TGCGAATTAAAAACGGACAAAAGACGCCTTATAAAAAGCAAAAGACTGCAAGCAGCTATAAAATACTCCATTTAATGGCCTAATGACCGTTTTGGGTTAAATGAAAATGCGCCAGCTATCGTAATGACAGCCGGCGCATTTTCATTTATTATAAATCAGTATGTAGTCCTGGGGGATTACAGTTTCTGCTTAACCTCAATCTCTGTGAATGTCTCGATGACGTCTCCCACCTGGATATCGTTGAAGTTGACGAGCGAGATACCACACTCGAAGGTAACTCCCACCTCCTTGACATCGTCTTTGAAACGCTTGAGGGCGTTGATGGCTCCAGTATGGATAACGATACCGTCGCGGATAAGACGAGCCTTGTCTGTGCGGTGAACCTTGCCCTCGGTGACCAAAGCACCGGCAACCGTTCCGACCTTCGAGATCTTGTATACCTCGCGAACTTCCACCTGACCGGAGACAACCTCCTTGACAACCTTGTCGAGCATACCCTCCATGGCGGAAGTGACATCCTCGATGGCGTCGTAGATGACAGAATAGGTGTTGATCTCTACACCCTCCTGGTCGGCGAGCTTGCGGGCCGCTGCCGAAGGACGTACCTGGAAGCCCACGATGAGAGCATCCGAAGCGTCGGCGAGAGTAACATCGCTCTCTGAAATCTGACCCACGGCCTTGTATATGACGTTGACCTTGATCTTCTCTGTAGAGAGCTTGATGAACGAGTCGCTGAGAGCCTCGATACTACCGTCGGTATCACCCTTGACGATGATGTTGAGCTCCTTGAATGATCCGAGTGCGATACGATGGCTGATGTCGCTGAGGGTAAGACGCTTCTGAGTGCGCAATCCCTGCTCACGCTGCAACTGCAGACGCTTGTTGGCAATCTCGCGAGCCTCCACCTCAGTGTCGAGAACGTGGAAGGCATCACCTGCCGTAGGAGCGCCGTTGAGACCCAGGATGATTGCAGGCTCTGCCGGCTTTGCCTCCTCGATACGCTGGTTACGCTCGTTGAACATTGCCTTGATACGTCCGTAGCTTGTTCCGGCAATCAGGTTGTCGCCCACACGGAGCGTTCCGTTGCTCACGAGAACAGTAGAGACATAACCGCGACCCTTGTCGAGCGACGACTCTATGACGCTACCCGTAGCCTTGCGGTTTGGATTAGCCTTCAGTTCGAGCATATCGGCCTCAAGGAGCACCTTCTCAAGAAGTTCGTCAACGCCAATGCCCTTCTTGGCACTGATCTCCTGACACTGGTACTTTCCGCCCCACTCCTCTACAAGGAGGTTCATATTGGCGAGGTCTTCCCTGATCTTGTCAGCATTGGCACCCGGCTTGTCAATCTTGTTGATGGCAAATACCATCGGCACGTTGGCAGCCTGTGCGTGGGCGATTGCCTCACGTGTAGTAGGCATCACGCTGTCGTCGGCAGCGATGATGATGATGGCGATATCGGTGACCTGGGCACCACGGGCACGCATGGCGGTGAACGCCTCATGACCTGGAGTGTCGAGGAATGTGATATGTCTGCCGTTCTGCAACGTCACGTTGTATGCACCGATATGCTGGGTGATACCACCTGCCTCACCGGCGATGACGTTGGTATTGCGGATATGGTCGAGGAGAGAAGTCTTACCATGGTCTACGTGTCCCATCACGGTAACGATAGGAGCACGTGGCAGCAGATCGTTCTCATCGTCAGGCTCCTCATTGATAGCCTCCGAAACCTCGGCACTAACGTATTCTGTCTTGAAGCCGAACTCCTCAGCAACGAGGTTGATGGTCTCTGCATCGAGACGCTGGTTGATAGACACCATGATGCCGACGCTCATACAGGTACCGATGACCTGGTTTACAGAGACGTTCATCATGTTGGCAAGTTCGCTGACGGTAACGAACTCCGTAAGCTTCAGTATCTTGCTCTCTGCCTTCTCCTCGGCGCGCTGCTCCTTGAGATGTTCCTGGGCGGCGTCGCGCTTCTCCTTGCGGTATTTGGCTCCCTTCTTGTTCTGTCCCTTGCTGGTGAGGCGTGCGAGCGTCTCCTTTACCTGACGTGCTACATCCTCCTCGCTTACTTCAGCCGGCTTCTGTCCGCCGCGCTTGCGGTTCTTCTTCTTGTTTGAACCTCCGGCATTTTTCTGACCGCCCTGGGCGTTGTTCTGCTTGGCAGCTGCAGCGATGTCTACACGCTCCTTGCCGATGCGCTGACGCTTCTTGCGCTCGCCATTGGCGTTTGCTCCGCCATGCTGTGCCTTCTCCTCACGCTCCTTGCGGCGCTCCTCCTTGCTCTTCTTCTTAGGACGAGTGCTCTGGTTCAGAGAGTCGAGGTCGATCTTGCCCAACACGTTAACCTTGGGAGCGAGTTTCTTCTCGCTCTTCAGCGTGAACACCTTTGAGTCGTTGTCGGCAGCGGCAGGCTGTGCCGCATTTGCAGGTGATGCCTCTTTAGGCTCATTCTTTGCAGCTGGCTGTGCTGCCTTCACTTCCGACTTTGATGCCACCGGCTCCGGTTTAGGCTGGGCTGGCTTAGGCTGTTCTTGACTTGGCTGCTCTTTGGCAACCGTTTCCACTGGTTCCTGTGCCACGGGCTTCTCCTCGGCTGGCTTGCTGACGGCAGCAGCATTTGCCTTTTTCTCTTCGGGCTTTGCAGTAGAAGCAGCAGATTTCGCTGATGGCTTCTTGCCCAGACTGTCGAGGTCTATCTTTCCTAATGGTGTGTACTTCTGCTGAGGTCTTGGCTCTGTGCTTCGTCCCTCTTTCTTGTCAGAGCGTTTCTTCTCCTTAGGACGCTTCTGCAAGAGCTTCTCTGCCTGTGTGCGCTCCTCCTTGTCCGACTTGTATGCCTCTACGAGAGCATTATACTGTCCGTCGGTGAGCTTGGAGTTAGGACCCTCAGGAGCCTCTCCCAGTTCGCTTCTTTTTTTCAGGAAATCAACTGCCGTTTGAAGTCCTATATTCAATTCACTAATCGCTTTGTTTAATCTGATGCTCATACTATATGTTTTACCCTTCTTCTTTCTTTTCTGTTATTATTCGGCTTGTCCGGAGCGTTCTGACTGCGGAATATTCGTTCTCCGCCCTTGCTTGCGGTCCGCCAGTTTCCGGAACATGCCATTCCCGAATGCTTACACATGCGGCACACCGTTCTGGGGAGCGGCGTGCCGTATGGACTGTATGTATTATTCGAATTCCGCTCTCAGCACCTGGAGCACGTGGTCTACCGTCTCCTCTTCGAGGTCAGCTTTCTCTACGAGCATTTCGCGTGGTGCCTCAAGCACCTTCTTTGCAGTGTTGAAGCCGATAGACTTGATGGCATCGATTACCCACTGGTCTATCTCGTCGGCAAACTCGTCGAGGTAGATGTCTTCCACCTCCTGGCCATCCTCCATGTCACGGAACACGTCGATGGTGTATTCTGTCAGCATACTTGCCAACTTGATGTTCATACCGCCACGGCCGATTGCCAATGATACCTCTTCCGGCTTGAGGAACACCTCTGCCTTGTGGTTCTCCTCGTCTACATTGATGTTGAGGACCTTTGCCGGACTGAGTGCGCGCTGGATGAAGAGCTTGGTGTTTGCGGTGTAGTTGATCACATCGATATTCTCGTTGCACAGTTCTCTCACGATACCGTGCACGCGGCTACCCTTCACTCCCACGCATGCTCCTACCGGGTCGATGCGCTCGTCGTAGCTCTCAACGGCGATCTTGGCTCTCTCTCCCGGCATACGTGCTATGCGCTGCACGGTGATGAGTCCGTCGGCAATCTCTGGCACCTCCTGTTCGAGCAGGCGCTGCAGGAACACCGGACTTGTGCGGCTGAGGATGATTTTCGGGTTGTTGTTCTCGTTGTCCACACGCAGGATGACAGCCTTTACGGTCTCTCCCTTGCGATACTGGTCGCGAGGAATCTGCTCTCCCTTAGGAAGGATAAGCTCGTTGTTCTCGTCGTCAACGAGGAGCACCTCTCTCTTCCACACCTGATAGACCTCAGCTGTGATTACCTGTCCCACACGGTCTTTGTATTTGTTGTAGAGGCTGTCGTGCTCGAGCTCGAGCACCTTTGAAGCCAAAGTCTGACGCAGGTTGAGGATGGCACGGCGTCCGAACTTGCTGAAGTCCACCTTCTCGCTCACGTCCTCACCCACCTCGTAGTCTGCCTGTATCTTGCGAGCCTCTGTGAGTGTTATCTCTTTGTTGTCGTCATGCTCCACGCCGTCGGCAACGACGGTACGGTTGCGGTATATCTCGAAGTCGCCCTTGTCGGGGTTCACGATGACGTCGAAGTTCTCGTCGCTGCCGAAGATCTTCGCGATGACGTTGCGAAAGCTTTCCTCGAGCACGCTCATGAGAGTCGTTCTGTCGATATTCTTCGTTTCCTTGAATTCTTTGAAGGAATCGAACATGCTTACTGTTTCTTCTTCTTTCTTCAATGCTGCCATAGCTTATTTGAAACTTATTAAGTATTTTGTATATTTCACTGTGTTCATGCCGAAGGTCTTGTCAACGTCTTCTATTACCGGGCGCTTGGCTCCTTCCTTCTTCACTTTCTCTTTCACGGTGATGGTGAAATCGTCTCCATCCACACTCTTGAGCAGTCCTTTCCATTTCTTTCCGTCGGCGTCGAGCACTTCCACTTCTTTTCCGATGAAGTTGAGATACTGCTGTCTCACCTTGAAAGGCTGTCCGAGGCCGGCGCTGCCAACCTCCAATTCGTAGTCCTCGTCATCACGGTTGAGGTTGTCTTCTATGAAGCGGCTGAGCTGCACGCAATCCTCAATCCACACGCCATCTGCATGGTCGATCTCCACGACGATTCTGTCGTCTGGACTAATCTCAATGTCAACGAGGAAATAGTCTTTGTCCTCGAGCCACTGGTTAACTAATTTTTCAACTACGTTTTTGTCTATCATAAATAAAATAACTTGTGGTAATTCCCTTGAGGCGGCAAGAGAATGTCATCCATCAGAAAGTGTCGCCTGTCGGGGATTTAAAATAAAATGAGGAGCTCCTTCGGGGCTCCCCATTCCACTGAACGCTGCAAAGTTAACAATTATTATTAACGTGCGCAACGTTTTATGCATAAAATATGTGGTTTGTATCTGCTTTTTCTTCGTTTTTTAGCATTCTGCCATGAAGTATAGGCATTACCAACCATCAGATTCCGTCTTATTGCCGTTTTCCGGTCCGTTTCCTTTCCGGGGAACCGGATGTTTCCACGTACCGTCCCGACGCCTTCCGGCTGTTTATGCGTCGATGTTGGCGTATGTGGCGTTCTGCTCTATGAACTGGCGGCGTGGCTCCACGTCGTCGCCCATAAGCATAGAGAATATCTCGTCCGCCTCGGCGGCATTCTCTATGTTCACCTGCTTGAGCAGACGGGTCTTAGGATTCATTGTGGTGTCCCAGAGCTGCTCCGGGTTCATCTCTCCCAAACCTTTATATCGCTGTGTGTGGATATTCTTGTCGTCGTCCACGCCGTTGCCGTATTTGTCGAGGAACGCCTGACGCTGCTGCTCGGTGTAGCAGTATTCCTTCACCTTGTTCTTGAAGGTGCAGAGATACAGTGGCGGAGTGGCGATATAGAGATGTCCCTCCTGTATCACCTTCGGCATGAAACGATAGAAGAGCGTCATGATGAGCGTGTCGATGTGTGAACCATCGACGTCGGCATCGGTCATGATGATGATCTTGTCGTAGCGCAGCTTTTCGGTGTTCGCCTCCTTGTCTTCTTCGCCGTCCACTCCGAAGCGCACGCCGATACTCTGGATGATGTTCATCACCGACTCGCTCTCGAACACCTTGTGCCACATCACCTTCTCCACGTTCAGGATCTTACCTCTGAGCGGCAGGATTGCCTGGGTGTAGCGGTCGCGGCCCTGCTTTGCCGAACCTCCGGCGGAGTCTCCCTCGACGAGGAATATCTCGCACTCCTTCGGGTCACGGTTGGAACAGTCGGCGAGTTTTCCCGGCAGTCCGCCTCCGGTCATCGGGTTCTTGCGCTGCACGCTCTCACGTGCCTTGCGTGCCGCGATACGCGCCGTAGCTGCAAGGATGACCTTCTCGCAAACCTGCTTCGCCTCTTTCGGATGCTCCTCCAGATAGTTTGTCAGCGCCTCCGACACGGCCTGCTGCACGGCTCCGGTAACCTCGTTGTTTCCGAGCTTCGTCTTTGTCTGTCCCTCAAACTGCGGCTCTGCCACCTTTATCGAGATTACGGCGGTGAGTCCCTCGCGGAAGTCCTCTCCAGCGATTTCTATCTTCGCCTTCTCTATCTGCTTTGAGATCACCGGGTCGCTGTCGGCGTATTTCTTCAGCGTGCGGGTGAGTGCCATACGGAAGCCCACAAGGTGTGTTCCTCCCTCTATGGTGTTGATATTGTTTACGTATGAATGGATATTCTCGCTATAGTCGGTGTTATACATGATAGCAACCTCGATTGGAATACCCTGCTTCTCGGTCTTCAGATAGATGACATCATCGAAGAGGTGGGTGCGATGGCGGTCGACGTAGCGCACGAACTCCTTCAGTCCCTCCTTGGCATGGAACACCTCCTGACGGGTCTTTCCCTCCTCGTCGGGACGCATATCGGTAAGCGTTATGGTGATGCCGGCATTCAGATATGCCAGTTCTCTCATTCGCTTGGCTATGATGTCGTACTTATACGTGGTGGTGGTGAATATGGTTGGGTCCGGCCAGAACTGCTGACGTGTTCCCTGCTGGTCGGTCTCTCCCACTACCTTCACGGAATAGAGAGGCTTTCCCTTTTCGTATTCCTGCTGATAGATCTTGCCGTTGCGGAACACCTGCGAGAGCATCTTTGTGGAGAGCGCGTTCACACAACTCACACCCACTCCGTGGAGTCCTCCGCTGACTTTGTATGATCCCTTGTCAAACTTTCCTCCTGCGTGGAGCACCGTCATTACCACTTCGAGTGCCGACTTGTGGAGTTTCTCGTGCATGTCCACCGGAATACCACGTCCGTTGTCCTGTACCGTGATAGACTCGTCCTCGTTGATGGTAACCTCGATGTGCGTGCAATAGCCTGCCATCGCCTCGTCGATGGAGTTGTCCACGGTCTCGTTCACGAGGTGATGGAGACCTTTCTCACTGATATCGCCGATATACATGGCCGGACGCTTGCGCACAGCCTCAAGACCCTCCAGCACCTGAATGTTACTGGCGGAATAGTTGTTCTCGTTTATCTGATTGTCTGACATTGTTGATTTCTTGATTTTTTCAAGGGGCAAAGATAGTCAATTTTATTGACATAGGGAAATTTTCGGTTTAAAAAGTGTCGCCGTTCCTCTTCACCCTCGACATATTGGGGTTATTTCCAAACTGGCCATCAGATTCCGCATCTGCCAGGCCTTTGTTTTCATACACATAACGCTGCATCATCCTCACGCCACCATCGGCATGCAAAACGGCGATATGCCATAACATAACGATATGCCATAACGCAGAAATGCCACAATCTTCCGATTGCAGCATTCCGTATGATTCAATAACATTTTACATCGCCCCATAGTGCGACTCTTGACTTAGGCAAGGCTATTGATGTGCTGTGCCAAGCTTGACTTGATGTTAGCAGCCTTATTCTTGTGGATAAGGTTAGTCTTAGCCAGCTTGTCAAGAATCTTCTGTACGCTTGGGTACATCTTAACAGCCTCTTCCTTGTCTGTCATAGCGCGCAGTTTACGAACTGCATTACGCATAGTCTTTGCATAATATCTGTTGTGCAAATTCTTTTTCTTATCCTGGCGGATTCTTTTTAGTGATGATTTGTGATTTGCCATCTTGTTATTATCTTTTTATTTTTTATTGTAGTCCCTAGGAGAGTCGAACTCCTCTTTAGAGAATGAAAATCTCTCGTCCTAACCGATAGACGAAGGGACCATAATCGGATTTTGCGGTGCAAAGTTACGTCAACTTTATCATATACACAAATATTTTCAAGAAAAAATATTGAAATTCGTGCTTTTCTTGTTGTTTTTAAGGATTTTACGCCCTTCGAATGAGGTTTTTTGATAATTTTGCCGACAAATATGACTTTCAACATCAATTGCATAGTGCTCCACGCCTTCATGTTCAACGATTCGAAAATGATGGTAGACGTGCTCTCCAGAGAGGAGGGCAGGCTGTCGTGCGTGCTAAACATAGGGCGGTCGAAGGCGGGCCGCGGGCGCCGCCAACTGTTCCAACCCCTGTCGATTCTCGAACTGACTCTCGACCGCAAGGCACCGGGACTACTCGCCACAGTGAAAGACGCTCATGTGGCAGTGGCATTCGCCAATATCCCCTTCGACCCCTACAAACTCGCCATATCGATGTTTCTCGCCGAATTCATTGCCAACGTCACGCGGTCAGAAAAGGAATCGGAGGTTCTCTTCGACTACATATCTGAGAGTCTGCAGTGGCTCGACGGAGCGAGAAAGGATTTTTCGAACTTCCATCTTGTGTTCATGATGCGCCTGACGAGGTTTGTGGGATTCTTTCCCAACCTTGAGGACTACAGCGAGGGATGCGCCTTCGACATGCAGAACGGATGTTTCGTGGACTGGGCACCGCAGCAGAGGGGATTCCTCACGGGCGACGACGCCACCAAGATGCAGACTCTGATGCGAATGAACTACGACAACATGCGACTCTTCAAGATGTCGCACGCCGACCGCAACCGATGTCTCGACGTTATAACAGACTACTACAGACTGCACGTGGCTGACTTCCGCGAAATGAAGTCGCTCTCCATTCTGAGGGAATTGTTTGCCTGACCTTCATTCCAAACACCGGTTTTGCGCCTAATATATACCTAATTATATATAGACGCACGCACATGTAAGACAATCGGGAAAGAGAAGAACAGGACATGACATTACATTACAGCAGTCCCACCCTGACACACCAAGCGAATACATCCGAAGCACTATCGTCAGCATGAAAACCAAACACAACACCAGACTTACCGTCAACCCAAGCAGTTATAGCAAGGGAGGGCAAACGACACCTTACGATTAAAACATTTTAACTGTTTACAATACCATAATTGTTAAACCAAATTTTAGCAATTCAGTAGTAACCAAACATTAAATCCGAGCCACCAACAGCCAGAGGAAACCTCATGCCATTCACCCCAAATGTCATTTTACCAAAAATCGCCAAGACCACCAGATCACCACATCATCTGATTTTCAATTCATGATGCTTGCAATAACTTACCAGACAACAACACCCAAGCGCCACCTCGCACGACCGCAGACAACCGGCAGTAGATACCCGGCAAGGAAAACTGTTGCCATTTCCGCAAAATCCACAAAACCAAGACGACCAGGCACCCCGAACAAAGGCATGTAATATGTTAAATTATGTCTCTCTGTTTGTGAACTTTTATTAATTTCCCAACCTTCAAAACCTTATCTTCCCCACCCCATTACCGCCCTCTATCGGATACCAAGTAATGAAGAGAAATCAAAAAAAAATACTGAAAAGAGGATAATTGTGGGGAAAAGTGGCGGAGTGTGGGGGAAAATGTGTAACTTTGAAGCCCAATAACCCATTAAGATGTACGTATGCGATTTTTAGGTAACATAGAGGCAAAGATCGACGCGAAGGGACGTGTGTTCCTCCCCGCAACTTTCCGCAAGGTATTGCAAGCCGGCGGAGAGGAAAACCTCGTGTTGCGCAAAGACGTGTTCCAGCCATGCCTCGTGCTCTACCCGGAAAGCGTATGGAACGAGCAGATGGACGAGCTTCGGTCAAGGCTCAACCGCTGGAACAGGGAGCATCAGCGCATCTTCAGACAGTTCGTGAGCGACGTGGAAGCGATATCGCTCGACGGCAACGGCAGATTCCTGATTCCAAAGAGATACGTCGACATGGCTGCGATAAGCGGACAGGTGAAATTCATCGGCATGGGCGACTCGATAGAGATCTGGAGCGAAGGAAACACCGCGGACCCGTTTATGGAGCCCGACGAATTCGGCGCCGCTCTGGAGAGCATTATGGGTGACCCCTCGCCGGCGGATGCCGACAACGGGAAAGTGAATGACAATATTGCTGGAAACTAAAGAAAAAACTAAATAAAACAATGGCTACCATCATCGATACATATCACGTGCCGGTATTGCTCGAAGAGAGCGTCGGCGGACTTGACATCAAACATGACGGGACATACGTCGACGTGACGTTCGGCGGTGGCGGTCACAGCCGCAGGATACTGCAGGAGCTGGACGGTGGCGGACACCTGTACAGCTTCGACCAGGATGCGGATGCGGAAAAGAACGTGAGTCCGCAAGACAACTTCACATTCGTGAGGAGCAACTTCAGATATCTCAAGAACTGGATGCGCTACTACGGAGTGGAAGGACTCGACGGACTGCTTGCCGACCTGGGGGTGTCGAGCCACCATTTCGACGACGAGACGAGAGGGTTCTCATTCAGATTCGACGCACCGCTCGACATGAGGATGAACAAAAGGGGCGGAGAGAATGCCGCCGACCTTGTGAACGAGAGGTCGGAAGAGGAACTCGCCGACATGTTCTACCTCTACGGTGAACTGAAGAACTCAAGGCGCATAGCGAAAGCCATCGCCCAAGCGAGGGAGCAGAAGCCAATACTGACGACACAGGACCTGATGGATGCCACGCTGCCACTGTTTCCAAAGGAAAGGGGAAAGAAGGACATGGCGAGGATGTTCCAAGCGCTGCGCATCGTGGTGAACCACGAGATGACGGCACTGAAGGAGATGCTCGCCTCTGCCACGGAACTGCTGAAACCGGGCGGCAGGCTGTCGGTGATAACATACCATAGCCTGGAGGACAGGATAGTAAAGAACTTCATGAAGACGGGAAATGCTGAAGGCAAGACGACACAGGACTTCTTCGGAAGGGTGGAGACACCGTTCAGACTTGTCAACAACAAAGTGATAGTGCCATCCGACGAAGAACAGCAGGTCAACCCGCGAAGCAGAAGCGCAAAACTGAGAATTGCAGAGAAAAGAGAACCGGCCGACAAATAGTGGAGACGAACAAAAGAAATGAAAGAAGACTATACTGACATAAACGCCGAAGAGGGAACGACACCGACACTGACAGATACGGACGGGCACCGGACGGAACCTCTCGCCAGCCAACACGACGCCAACACCGACGCCGCAACGACTGACACTGCCGACACGACAGCATCCGCCGACACGACGGAAAAGAGGAAGACGGACGTGGAGACTACCGGCGAAAACCTGGAAAGCCAAGAGGCGAGAAAGGAACTGAAACGCATTGTGGAGGAGATTGCCAGAGAGGACGAACGGCCGATGTCGTCGAACTTCTCGCTCAAGAAAATCCTCGGCGGCGAATTCCTGCAGGCAAAGATAATAAAGCAGTACAAATGGCTCATCGTGATAATCGTGGGCTTCATGATAGTATATGTGTCAAACAGATACAGCTGCGACCAGAAGAGAATACAGATTTCAAAGCTCAACAAGGAGCTGGAAGAAGCGAAGTTCAGGGCGATGACGACAACAAGCGAACTGACGAAGATAAGCCGCGAGAGCAACGTGCTGCAGATGCTGCAGAACTGCAAAGACAGCGTGCTGCATATTCCTAACCAGCCACCTTATATTATAAACGTACCGGAACAATGAATACAAACAGACAGCAAAACTTGGCCAAATCGGTGAAGAGATACAGGATAATAGCCTGGATTGCCGTGCTTATCTGCCTGTTGATCATCGGAAAGGTGGTTTATGTGGGCACTCTGAAGCGTGAATACTGGATGAAAGTGGCGGAACAGAAAAAGGTAAAGGAAAAGCCGGAACCTGCCGAACGCGGAAACATACTGAGCTGCGACGGAAGGCTGCTGTCCGGAACACTGCCGGAATATGACCTTATAATAGACTTCAGCGTGTGTCAGGAGTGGCGCGACTCCATGTGGAGAGCCGATTTCCCGAAAATCTGCGCCGGGCTGCACCGTATATTCCCTGACAAAAGCGAGGAGTATTTCCGCGACAGGCTGCAGGAGGGATACGACAAGAAGAACAAGAGCTGGAGAATAATAAAGAGGAAAGCCACCTTCGAGGAGATGACGGAGGTGAAACGGCTGCCGGTGTTCAGAGAGCCAAGACTGAGAGGAGGATTCCACGAAGTGGAGCATACGACGAGGAAGAAGCCCTTCGGATCGCTCGCAAGCCGAACAATCGGTGACCTGATATGGAACGGGCAGCCGAAATGCGGACTGGAACAGTCGTTCAACAAATACCTGAGCGGCACACCGGGAAAGAAGCGCATACGCAAGGTGTTCGACAAGACGATACCTGAGATAATCGTGCCGCCGGTGGCCGGATGCGACATCATAACGACAATCGACGTGGGAATGCAGGACCTCTGCGAGAGGGCGCTCCTGGAGAAGCTGAAGGAAATCAACGGCAACGTGGGAGTGGCTATCGTGATGGAGGTGAGCACCGGCGACATCAAGGCAATGGTGAACATGTCGAAACTCGCAAGCGGCGACTATGCCGAGATAAAGAACAACGCCGTGTCTGACCTGCTCGAACCGGGTTCGGTGTTCAAGACGGCATCGATAATGGTGGCACTCGACGACGGAGTGGTGGACACCACTTATATGGTGGACACCGGAGGCGGAGTATGGGACATGTACGGAGCGAAGATGAGAGACCACAACTGGTCATCAGGCGGTTATCAGACGATATCACTGCCTCGCACGCTGGAGGTGAGTTCCAACATCGGAGTGAGCCGGATTATCGACATATACTACGGCAAGAACCCGGAGAAATTCGTTGAGGGACTACGACGCATCGGAATGGGAGCACCACTGAACCTGCCGTTCAAGGGAGCGGGAAAGGCGCAGATACGCATGCCGAAGAAAAACAAACGTGGGCAATACACCAACTGGTATGGTACCACGCTGCCGTGGATGAGTATCGGATATGAGACTCAGGTGCCGCCGATATACACGCTGACCTTCTACAACGCCATCGCAAACAACGGAAAGATGGTGGCGCCGAGATTCGTGAAGAGCGTGGTGAAAGACGGACAGGTGGTGAAGGATTTCCCCACCGTGGTGGTGAAGGAGAAGATCTGCAAGGAGAAGACTCTCAAGGAAATGCAGACAATCCTATACCACGTGGTGAGTCAAGGACTGGGCAAAGCTGCCGGTTCGGAATCGTTCAAGGTGGCCGGCAAGACAGGTACTGCACAGATTTCAAAAGGACGGTCGGGATACAAGAGCGGACCGATGAACTATCTCGTCAGCTTCGCCGGATATTTCCCTGCCGACGCTCCACGATACAGCTGCATCGTATGCATACAGAAACCGGGACTGCCGGCATCGGGAGGAAGACAGAGCGGTGCCGTGTTCCACAAGATATCGGAGGGCATAATGGCTCAAAGCCTGAAGCTGCTCGCATCCGATGCACGCACACCGGACGCTCTGCTGACGCCGGAAGTGAAAAACGGCAACATGCTTGCCGCCGACTATGTGCTGGCACATCTCGGTGTGAAGACCAACGAGGGATGGAACGGCAGCTATGCAAACGGGAACCCGATATGGGGAAAGGCCGAGAGCAACAACAGGATGGTGACGCTGACCAAGGGAAAGGCGTATGCCAAAAACCTGATGCCAGACGTGATAGGAATGGGAGCCCGCGACGCCGTGTACATCACGGAGACAAGAGGTCTGAAGGTGACTATCTATGGCAGAGGAAAGGTGTATGAGCAGAGTATAGCGGCTGGCTCGAAGATAAGGAAGGGACAGCGCTGCGTGATAAAGCTCAGAAACTGACGTTGACACCCTAATGAATGAAGTTTGACACCCTAATGTACAGAAGGGCAGACTACGGAGGGGGAAATCAAGGACAATAAAGAAAACAACATAACATATATAAAGAAAGACTATGGTACTGGAAGAACTTATCAAAGGACTGAAGACGGTCAGCGTCTGCGGTCAGACAGACATAGAGATAACGGGCGTGAACATCGACTCACGCCGAATCAAGGAGGGACACCTGTTCATCGCACAGCGCGGAACCCAGGTGGACGGACACAAGTTCATACCTAAGGCTATCGAACTTGGCGCAAAGGCTGTACTCTGCGAGGTTTTGCCAGAGGAGAAAGCCGAGGGAGTGACTTATGTGCAGGTGGAATCCACTGAGGACGTGGCAGGAAAGGTTGCCACGATATTCTATGGTGACCCATCGAGGAAACTGAAACTCGTGGGAGTGACGGGAACGAACGGCAAGACGACAATCGCCACATTATTATATAATATGTTCCGCAAGTTGGGATACAAATGCGGACTGCTGTCTACCGTGTGCAACTACATCGAGGACGAGGCGGTTCCTGCTGACCACACCACACCGGACCCTATCGAGCTGAACTATCTGCTCAGCAGGATGGTGGACGCCGGATGCCAGTATGCCTTCATGGAGTGCAGCTCCCACGCCATAGCACAGAAGCGCATCGGAGGACTGGACTTTGCTGGAGGACTGTTTACAAACCTGACACGCGACCATCTGGACTACCACAAGACGTTTGAGAACTACCGCAATGCAAAGAAGGCATTCTTCGACCAGCTGCCGAAGACAGCGTTCGCCATAACGAATGCCGACGACAAGAACGGCATGGTGATGGTGCAGAACACGAAGGCTACGGTGAAGACATACTCCACACGCACAATGGCTGACTTCAAGGCAAAGATCCTTGAATGTCACTTCGGCGGCATGTATCTCGAAATCGACGGCAGAGAAGTGGGAGTGCAGTTCATCGGTAAGTTCAACGTCAGCAACCTGCTCGCCGTATATGGTGCTGCCGTGATGCTGGGCGAGAAACCGGAGAACGTACTCCTCGTGATGAGCACGCTGAAGAGCGTGAGCGGAAGACTCGACCCTATACAGTCGCCAGAGGGCTACACGGCTATCGTGGACTATGCACACACTCCTGACGCACTGGAGAACGTGCTCAATGCCATACATGAAGTGCTCGAAGGAAAGGGCCATGTGATAACGGTTTGTGGCGCCGGCGGAAACCGTGACAAGGGCAAGCGTCCTTTGATGGCGCAAGAGGCGGTGAAGCAGAGCGACAAGGTGATAATAACGAGCGACAACCCAAGATTTGAGGAGCCGCAGGATATAATCAACGACATGCTTGCCGGACTGGACGACCAGCAGATGAAGAAAGTGGTAAGCATCGTTGACCGTCGTGAGGCCATCCGCACCGCCTGCATGCTGGCACAGAAGGGCGACGTGATACTCGTTGCCGGAAAGGGCCATGAGGACTATCAGGAAATAAAGGGAGTGAAACATCACTTCGACGACAAGGAGGTGCTGAGAGAGGCTATGGGCATCAAATAAGGATGCGGAAAGCAAAATACTCACATCACCGAAGCAATCCCTGACGCCTGACGGAAGACAGGCTGAGGGACAAACAAAAAGTGAAACGAATATAATATATCATGTTATACTATCTATTCAGATTCTTAGACCAGTTCGGCATTCCGGGAAGCCACATGTGGGGATACATCTCGTTCCGCGCATTGCTCGCCCTGATTCTCTCGCTCGCCATCTCGGCATGGTTCGGAGAGAAGTTCATAAAATACTTGAAGAGCAAGCAGATAACAGAGGTGCAGCGTGATGCCAAGATAGACCCGTTCGGGGTGAAGAAAATCGGCGTGCCTTCAATGGGAGGCATCATCATCATTGCCGCCATACTGCTGCCGGTGCTGCTGCTCGGACGAATGAGGAACATTTATCTCATACTAATGATCATCACGACGATATGGCTGGGATTCCTCGGCGGACTCGACGACTACATCAAGATTTTCCGCCACAACAAGGAGGGACTGCCGGGCAAGTTCAAGATCGTGGGGCAGATAAGCATCGGACTCATCGTGGGACTGGTGTTGTGGCTGAGTCCTGACGCCAAGATAAACGAGAATCTGAGCATGAAGAAGATGAACGGCACGGAGGTGGTGGTGAAACACCGCCCTGAAGCACAGAAGTCACTGAAGACGACGATACCGTTCGTGAAGGGTCACAACCTGGACTACTCCAACATCATGTCGTTCTGCGGCAAATACAAGACGGCGGCAGGATGGATTCTCTTCGTGATAATGACAATCCTCGTGGTGACGGCTGTTTCCAACGGTGCTAACCTGAACGACGGAATGGACGGCATGTGTGCGGGAAACTCCGCAATAATAGGTGTGGCGCTGGGAATATTCGCCTATGTCAGCAGTCACATTGAATATGCGGCATATCTGAACATCATGTATATACCGGGCTCACAGGAGCTGGTGGTGTTCATGTGTGCCTTCGTGGGAGCGCTGGTGGGATTCCTTTGGTATAACTCGTATCCGGCCCAGGTGTTCATGGGCGACACGGGATCGCTGACCATCGGCGGCATCATCGGTGTATGTGCCGTAATTATACACAAGGAACTGATGCTGCCGATACTGTGTGGCATATTCTTCGTGGAGAGCCTCAGCGTGATACTGCAGGTCTACTACGCCAAGTTAGGAACAAGGAGAGGTGTGAAGCAGCGTCTGATAAAGCGCGCTCCTCTGCACGACACGTTCCGCACTACGGACGACCAACTCGACCCGAACATCAAGTATGTGTTCAAAAAGCCGCACACGGCTATCCATGAGTCGAAGATCACCATCCGCTTCTGGATAATGACAATCATCCTGGCTGCAATGACCATCATCACGCTGAAGATGAGATAAAAGAAAGAAGAAAAGAACAAAAAGAAGGTATTATATAGCAAAAGTAATATGAAAAGAATTGTTATACTTGGAGCTGGCGAGAGTGGAGCCGGAGCTGCCGTATTGGCAAAGAAAGAGGGTTTCGACGTGTTCGTGTCTGACATGTCGGCCATCAAGGACAAATACAAGAAGCTCCTTGACGACCACGGCGTGGAATGGGAGGAAGGCCACCACACCGAGGAGAAGATTCTCAACGCTGACGAGATAATAAAGAGTCCGGGCATACCGAAGGAGGCGCCGATGATAAGAAAGTGTATGGAGAAGAACATACATATCATCAGCGAGATTGAGTTCGCCGGAAGATACACACACTCCAAGATGGTGTGCATAACGGGAAGCAACGGAAAGACGACTACAACGTCGCTTATCTATCATATATTCAAGAACGCAGGTTATGACGCCGGACTGGCCGGCAACATCGGAAAGAGCCTGGCGCTGCAGGTGGCGGAGGAGCCTCATGAATACTATATCATAGAACTCAGCTCCTTCCAGCTTGACGACATGTATGACTTCAGGGCAAACATCGCCATCCTGCTGAACATCACACCGGACCATCTGGACCGCTACGACTTCTGCATGCAGAACTATGTGGACGCAAAGATGAGGATTCTGCAGAACCAGACACAGGAGGACTCTTTCATCTACTGGAACGATGACCCTGTGATAAAGAAGGAACTCGACAAATATGACATCAAGGCTGTGAAGTGTCCGTTCTCTGAACTGAAGGAGAAGGGTTCCATCGGTTATATCGAAGAGGGACAGTACAAGATTGAATACCCCACTCCGTTCAACATGGAGCAGGAGGAACTGAGCCTCACGGGCAAACACAACATTTATAACTCTTTGGCTGCCGGTATCGCATCAAACATCGCCGGCATCAAGAAGGAGGAAATACGCAAGAGCCTGAGCGACTTCCCCGGTGTGGAGCACAGACTGGAGAAGGTTGCCACCGTGGGTGGCGTGCTCTACGTGAACGATTCGAAGGCTACCAACGTGGATGCATGCTGGTATGCCCTCGAAAGCATGAAGACACCTACCATCCTCATCATCGGTGGAAAGGACAAAGGCAACGACTACAACGAGATAAAGGATTTGGTGAAGAAGAAATGTGCGGGCATCGTATATCTCGGTGCTGACAACAAGAAACTGCATGATTTCTTCGATGGAATGGGTATTCCGGTGGCTGACACGCATTGTATGAAAGACTGCGTGGAGGCATGCGAGAAGATGGCAAAGCCGGGATATACGGTACTGCTGAGCCCTTGCTGCGCAAGCTTCGACCTGTTCAAGAACATGGAGGACAGAGGCGAACAGTTCAAGACTCTCGTCAGGAACTTGTAAATTCCATATATTACACAATAAACTGAAAGCATAGGAGACATAGGCAGAAAATGGCAGAAGAGACTACGACAGAGAAAAAAGTTGCCACAAGGAAGATAAAGGGCGACCCTGTGATATGGGGAGTCTTCATCATGCTGTGTATAATAAGCATCATCGAGGTGTTCAGCGCTTCGAGCAACTTGACCTACAAGACTTCCAACTACTGGGGACCGATATGCAAACATGTGTTCCTGCTCGGATGGGGAGTGTTGTTCATGCTGGCAACGATGAACCTGAAATGCAAATATTTCAAGCTCGTCATGCCGCTGGCATTGTTCATATCGTTTGTATTACTCATAATCTGCTTTTTCGTAGGTGCCGTGAACGACGGCCACAGATGGATTCCAATACCGGTAATCGGCATGAAATTCCAACCCTCTGAAATGGCTAAAGGAGCCGTAGTGCTCGCCGTGGCAACGATACTGAGCGCAATGCAGACGGACACGGGTGTCGACAAGAGGGCATTCAAATTCATCATCTTCGTGTGCAGCGGCTTCATAGTTCTCATTGGATTGGAAAACCTCTCTACGGCAGCACTGCTGGGTGCTGTGGTGCTGATGATGATGTGGATAGGAAGAATTCCCAAGAGGCAGTTGGGCAAACTGATGGGATTTCTTGCCATTTTTGCCGTGGGTGGATTGATCATCGTAATGGCCTTCGGACACGACAAGGAGAAAGAGGCTGAAGAGGACCCGAGGATGGCTATGGTGGACAAGAACAAGGTCAAGGCAACAGACAAAGAAGATAGCAAAGAACCGAAATTGTTCCACCGCCTTGACACTTGGAAGAGCCGTATAGACAAGTTCCTCGACGGCAAAGATGTTCCGCCAGAGAAATTCGACCTCAACAATGACGCACAGGAGGGATATTCACAGATTGCCATAGCATCATCAAACATGATGGGCAAAGGACCGGGAAACTCCACGATGAGAGACTACCTGCCACAGGCTTTCAGCGACTTCATCTACTCCATAATCATTGAAGAGATGGGACTGATAGGTGCCGTGGGTGTGTGTCTGCTGTATATAATACTGCTGTTCCGCACCATGACGATAGCGAGCAGATGTGCCAACACCTTCCCGGCACTGCTGATAATAGGAATAGCACTGATGCTTGTCACACAGGCTCTGTTCAATATGGGCGTGGCTGTGGGATGGCTGCCGGTGACCGGTCAGCCGCTGCCGCTGATAAGCAAGGGCGGAACTTCTTCTATAATGAACTGCGTGTATATCGGAATGATACTGAGCGTGAGCCGGTCGGCAAAGAAGAAGAACGAAACAGCTCACATTCCCACAGCAACGCCGATAGCAGCATAAGCATTGAAACGACCGGCAAAGGTCATGAAAAAGATCAAAGGGAAAGATAACCGGTAAAGGTTGATAAAGGAAAAGACATCTGCGAGACAGCATATCTACTGCGGATGAAGTAACAAAGAAACAAAATTTCTGAACAATGGATAATGAACTGAGGATTGTAATCAGCGGTGGCGGCACTGGAGGCCATATATTCCCTGCCGTATCTATCGCAAATGCCATAAAGGCGAAGCGCCCGGAGGCAAAGATTCTGTTTGTCGGAGCACTTGGCAGAATGGAAATGCAGCGTGTGCCGGCAGCAGGATACGAAATCAAAGGTCTGCCCGTCAGAGGACTGATACGTCCGCTGTGGTCGCCGAAAAACATCGGTGTGCTCATAGATTACCTGAAGAGCAAGGGTATGGCGAAGAAGATCATCAAAGACTTCAAGCCGATGGCTGCAGTGGGAGTGGGAGGATATGCAAGTGGAGCGACTCTCGACGCGGTACATGCCCTGGGCATCCCAAGTCTTATCCAGGAGCAGAACTCATACGCAGGAAAAACCAACAAGATGCTTTCGACGAAGGCTGACAAGATATGCGTTGCCTACGACGGCATGGAGCGTTTCTTCCCTGCTGACAAGATAATGATGACGGGAAATCCCGTCAGACAGAATATCGTGAATGCGGAGATAAGCCATGAGGATGCGGTGAAACAGTTCGGACTCGACCCGGAGAAGAAGACGATACTCATAGTGGGTGGCAGCCTCGGAGCACGCACCGTGAACGAGAGCGTATTGGCTCATCTCAAGGAGATAAAGGAGTCGGGAGTGCAGTTCATATGGCAGACCGGCAAATACTACCACGAGAGCATCATGCAGAAAATGGCATCCCACAATGACATGCCGATGCTGAAGGTGATGGACTTCATATCCGATATGGGAGCGGCATACAAGGCTGCCGACCTCGTGATAAGCCGTGCCGGAGCAAGCAGTATCTCGGAATTCTGTCTGATAGGCAAACCTGTGATACTGGTGCCATCGCCAAATGTGGCAGAAGACCACCAGACAAAGAACGCCATGGCACTGGTGGAGAAGGACGCCGCGCTGATGGTGAAAGATGTGGAGGCAAAGGACAATGTTATAAAGCTCGCACTGACAACAGTGGGCGATGCGGCAAAACTGGAGAGCCTTGCAACAAACGTGAAGAAACTCGGTCTGCCCCACTCCGCCGACATCATTGCCGACGAGGTGTTGAAACTGGCGGAAAACAAAAAATGACAAACAAATACAAATCCCTGACAATACAGTAGCTGAATCGGAAGGCTAATTCCTGAAAGCAGCTTGGAAAGGCTGACGCTATTGTGGAGAAAAACAAAGAAGCAATGGAACTGAAAGATATAAAAGCAGTATATTTCGTAGGAGCCGGCGGCATCGGTATGAGCGCCATAGCTCGCTATTTCATACATAAAGGACTCGTGGTGGCCGGTTACGACAAGACACCATCGAAACTGACAGAACAGCTGGAGAAAGAGGGTATGCTCATCCACTATGAGGAAAACGTGGACGAGATTCCCCATGCATGTAAGAAACCGGCATCGACTCTCGTTGTTTACACACCTGCCATTCCGCAGGAACACAAGGAACTGGTATATTTCCGCGAGAACAACTTCGACGTGGAGAAGAGAGCACAGGTACTCGGTATGCTGACACGCACTCACAAGGGGCTTTGCGTGGCAGGCACTCACGGCAAGACAACGACATCAACGATGTGTGCCCATATCATGCATCAGAGTTCTATAGACTGCAACGCTTTCCTTGGCGGCATATCAAAGAACTACGGCACAAACTATATCCTCAGCGAAAAGAGCGACTACGTGGTGATAGAGGCCGACGAGTTCGACCGCAGCTTCCATTGGCTCCGTCCTTGGATGAGCGTGATCACCTCTACCGACCCTGACCACCTCGACATATACGGCACCAAAGAGGCTTATCTCGAAAGCTTCCGCCACTACACCACTCTGATACAGCCAGGAGGCGCACTCATAATCCACAAAAACCTGGAGATGAAGGCTGACGTGCAGGATGGAGTGAAGGTGTATACATACAGCCGCGATGAAGGTGACTTCCATGCGGAGAACGTGAAGATCGGAAACGGAGAAATCACTTTTGACTTCATATCGCCGGTGGAAAGCATCAAGAACGTGAAGCTCGGACAGCCGGTGCCTATCAATATAGAGAATGGTGTGGCTGCTATGGCTATGGCTCAGCTTAACGGCTGCAATGCAGAGGAACTGAAATACGGAATGAAGACTTATCATGGAGTGGACCGCCGGTTCGACTTCAAGATAAAGACCGACAAGCTCGTGTTCATGAGCGACTACGCACATCACCCTAAGGAGATATACCAGAGTGCTAAAAGCATGAGGGAACTATATAAGGACAAGAAGATAACTGTTATCTTCCAGCCTCATCTCTATACAAGGACAAGAGACTTCTACAAGGACTTCGCCGACAGCCTCAGCCTGCTCGACCGCGTGGTGCTCTGCGACATCTATCCTGCCCGTGAGGAACCGATACCTGGTGTGACGTCGGAACTGATATACGACAATCTGAAACCGGGAGTGGAGAAGGAGATGATACACAAGGAGGACGTATTGAAGTTTGTAGAAGACAACGATTTCGAGGTGCTCGTCGTACTTGGTGCTGGCGACCTTGACAACTACGTGCCTCAAATAGAGAAGATACTGGAGAAAAGGAAATAAACACTACCTGCCGGCGAGCGTCCCTGACTGTCAAGGAAGCGGCTCGCTGGCAGGCTGAATGGAAATGCGACCAAAATACAAGAAACTAATACTGCTGATGCTCGATGTCATACTCTTGGTGTATGTCTTCGTAGCGATGATCTCGTTCAACAAACCGGACGAGAGCAAAAACGTGTGCACAGAGGTGAACATCGTTATCGCCGACCAGAATGCCAACGGCTTCCTCACCGCCAACGAGGTGAAGAAGATGATGAAGGACAGCAGGATGTATCCTCTGAACTTCAAGATGACGGACATACAGCCAAGGCTGATAGAAGACCTGCTGTGCAAGAGCCCGTTCGTGAAGACAGCGGAATGCTACAAGACGAAAGACAACAAGGTGTTCGTGAGCATCACGCAGCGACTGCCGGTGATAAGGATAAAGAGCGAGAGGGGCGACGACTACTATCTCGACGACAAAGGAGGAATAATGCCCAACACCAGCTATACCTCTGACCTGATAATAGCCACGGGCAACATCAGACAATCGTTCGCACGCAACTACATCGCGCCAATGGCAAATATCATAATGGCAAACGACCTGTGGAAGAACATGATAGAGCAGATCAACGTGCTGTCGGACGGTGGAATAGAAATAGTGCCGCGAATCGGAGACCACGTGGTATTCCTCGGATACATGCCTCAGACAAGATATGCATCCAAACGGAAGGAGAAGATTGCTGCATTCGTGGATACGAAACTCACACGACTGGAGAAATTCTACAAATATGGTCTGAGCCAAGTGGGATGGAACAAATATCCGTATATAAGCCTGGAATTCGACAACCAGATAATCTGCAAGAAGGACAGGAACGCCAAAGGCAATCAGGAGACCGCCCCGCAATCGCCTCAGCAGGAACAAAAGCCTGATGCCAACACTCCTGCCGCCCAGCAGTCTGGCGACAGCCATCAGGAAAAGCCGCAGAACGACAGACAAAAGACTGAAAAGAACGAGGCTGAGAAGAACAGTCATAATACAAAGGACAAAAAGACTGAAAGGAAGGAGAACAACCAGAAAAAGTCGGATAAAGCTGCTGACAAAAAGAAGACCGACAGCAAGAGGTCGGACAGGAAGAAAGCTACAGACAGGAAGTCTTCCGAGAAGAAAGCAGACAAGAAGAAGTCTGTCGAGAAGAAATCGGGAAGCAAAAAGTCTACCGACAAGAACAGACGGTCATAAACCAAGAAACAAATAAAAGCAACCCCATAAAAAATAAGCAATATGCCAGCAAAGGATTTTATAGTAGCAATAGAACTGGGCTCGTCGAAGCTAAGAGGAATAGCAGGACGAAAGAACAATGACGGAAGCATCAGCGTTTACGCCATGGCCAGCGAAGACTCCTCAACGTATATCAAGAAGGGAACGGCACACAACCTGGAGAAGACAATCCAGGGCATCACCAACATCATCGGAAAGCTGAAAGCCGCCCTCAACAGGGAGATTTCGCAGGTGTATGTAGGAGTCAGCGGACAGTCAATCTTCAGCGTCAAGAACGAAATCGTGCGCGACCTGCCGAAAGACACGCTCATCACACAACAGATGGTGAACGAACTGATGGACACTAACCGCAACAAGACATATTCAGACAAGCAAATCCTTGATGTTGCCATACAAGAATACAAAGTGGGCAATGACTACGAGAACGACCCCGCAGGAATTCAGGCTGACCAGCTGACTGGAAACTTCCTCAACATCCTGTGGCGCAAATCGTTCTACGACAAGCTCACCAACTGTTTCGACAAGGCAGGGATAAAGATTGCCGAACTCGACATCGCTCCGCTGGCACTTGCCGACTGTATTCTCGATGATACACGCAAGAGGGCTGGCTGCATGCTTGTGGATATGGGTGCGGCAACGACCACAATGCTCGTATACCACAAGAACATACTGCGCCACATCGCCGTGATTCCTCTCGGAAGCAGCAACATAACCAAGGACATCGCCTCGGCAAACATCGAAGAGGATGTGGCTGAGAAGATGAAGATAAAATACGGCAGCGCATATACCGAACTGGAAGAGCGAGACAAGACGATGGAATACTCCGTCACACCGGAGCAGACCATCTCAAGCGAAAAGTTCCAGCAGATTGTGGAAGCCCGCATACAGGAGATAATAGAGAACGTGTGGGCACAGGTGCCTACAGAATACAAGAAGAAACTGAACGGCGGCATCGTAATCACCGGCGGTGGTTCCAACATGAAGAACATCACCAAGGCTTTCAGCAAGAAGACGGAGATTGACAAGATAAACATCGTGCAGTTCATCAACGACACCGTGACGACGACCAAGAACATCAACCTCCCCCACGACGGTACGCTGAACACCCTGCTGGGACTGCTCATGAAGGGCGACCAGAGCTGCGACGGAGGCGAGATAAAGACTTCTCTCTTCAATGAAAGCAACCAGCCCGAACAACCTGCTCTGACAAAGACACAGCCTACGGAGCCAAACTATGTGGCTGGTGGAACGGCAGGAGTGAGGACTCCGGCAGAAATTGCCGCTGCTGCGGAACTGCAACGCAAGCAGGACAACGACGAATGGACAAAGGCCGTTGCCGACAACACCATCGGTGCATACCAGAGCTACAAGGAGAAATATCCTAACGGACTGCACACCGAAGAGGCTACAAAGATAATCGAGGAGATTCAGAACAAAGAATCCAAGCCGAAAGACAATATAATCAAGAGGGGCATCTCGGTATTCAAGAGGTGGATTACTGAAGAAAACGAAGAATAATACTACCGACATAAACGAGACATAAGAGAAAGAAAAGACAAAACTGGTAAACAACGAAAGTATATAAGAGATATGGCAGACGATAAGAAAATAGGCATGATGGCATCAGCCTTCGGCGAGCCGGACAAGCCAAGCAGCATAATAAAAGTCATCGGAGTGGGCGGTGGCGGCGGCAATGCCGTAAACCACATGTACCGCGAAGGTATACACGACGTCACATTCGTTCTCTGCAACACCGACAAGAAGGCCCTTAACGACTCTCCTGTCCCCGTGCACCTGCAACTCGGAAAAGAGGGACTGGGAGCCGGAAACAAGCCTGAGAAGGGACGCCAAGAGGCAGAAGACAGTGAGGAGGAGATAAAGCACATGCTCAACGACGGCACCAAGATGGTGTTCATCACTGCCGGAATGGGTGGCGGCACCGGTACGGGTGCCGGTCCTGTAGTGGCACGCATCGCCAAGGAGATGGGTATCCTCACCGTGGGCATCGTGACCATCCCGTTTGAATGGGAAGGCAAGAAGAAGATCCTACAGGCACTCACCGGTGTTGAGAAGATGGCACAGAACGTGGACGCCCTGCTTGTGATAAACAACCAGCGCCTCTTTGACATCTATCCTGAACTATCGCTCATCGACGCCTTCGGCAAGGCCGACGACACACTGAGCGTGGCGGCAAAGAGCATCGCCGAGATAATCACGATGCACGGAATCATAAACCTCGACTTCAACGACGTGAAGACCGTATTGAAGGATGGCGGAGTGGCTCTGATGAGTACCGGCTTCGGCAAGGGAGAGGACCGTCTGAAGAAGGCCATCGAAAATGCCCTCCATTCTCCGCTGCTCAACGACAACGACGTGTTCAACTCGAAGAAAATCCTTCTCAGCGTATCGTTCTCTTCGGAGGGCGAAGACAAGAAGAACGAGCTGATGATGGACGAGATGAAGGCCATCAACGAGTTCATGGACGGCTTCGACGACGACATAGAGACGAAATGGGGAGTTTCCATCGACCCGGAACTGAAGGAGAACGTGAAGGTGACCATCCTCGCCACCGGCTTCGGCATGAAGGTGGAAGACGGCAAGATGAACATCACCGACAAGAACGAGCAGAGTGTGGAGGAGATGCGCAAGTCCCGACAGAAGAAGGACGCCGAGGATGCTCTCATCGACAGCTATTATGGCAAGGGCAGCAACAACAAGGAGAGACCACAGGTGCGCTGCTTCATCTTCGGCAACGACGACCTGGACAACGACAACCTCATCTCTGCCATTGAGTCGATGCCTACCTACAGCCGCAGCAGAACGCAGAACAACGAGTTGATAAAGCTCTCTAAGGGCGATGTGGACAGCGTTTCGCAGACGAAGGTGGGAACGACAACTTCGGGCACTATAAAGTTTGCATAGAATTCAAACACAAAAAAAGTAATAACAATGTTATACGATCAAGTAAGCAACGACATCAAGGAGGCAATGAAAGCCCGCGACAAGGTTCGCCTGGAAACCCTCCGCAACATCAAGAAAGTATTCATAGAGGCTAAGACAGCACCGGGTGCCAACGACACTCTTGAGGACGCTGCCGCCCTGAAGATTCTCGCCAAACTGGCAAAACAGGGCAAGGAGTCTGCCGACACCTTCATCGCCCAGAACCGTCAGGACCTCGCCGACGAGGAACTGGCACAGGTAAAGGTGATCGAGGAGTATCTGCCTAAGCCTCTCAGCGCCGATGAGATTGAAGGCATCGTGAAGGGCATCATCGAGCAGACCGGTGCTTCGAGCATGAAGGACATGGGCAAGGTGATGGGAATGGCAAGCAAGCAGATGGCTGGCAAAGCCGACGGTAAGGTGATTTCAGACATCGTGAAGAAACTGCTGGCTTAATCACAAAGTCACGTACAAACCAGAATATATGAGTTTCCCCTCATATCCCGGACAAGATCACAAAGGAAGCATCACTTCCATGATTCGTCGGGGATATGAGGGGAAATCTGTATCCGGACCATCTAAGGACAATCATTCATCTGATTTACTATAGACCATAATTCATCTGATTATCTTATAGACTATAATCCAATTGATTATCCATAGACGATAATTCATTTGACTATCAATTACAATCATTCATTTGTCCTCAAGCCAGGATAACTCTCGCGGAACTCTGCCGGTGTCATGCCATAACGCTCCTTGAAAAGGCGCTGGAAGGTGCGCACGGTGGAGAATCCCGATGCCTTGGCAATGCTGTCGATGGTCTGCTTGTTGTCCAAGTCGCGCAGCAGACGGTAGGCATATTCCAGTCTGTAGTTGTTGATATAGGCTGAGAGATTGGAGAAACCGCTGAAATCCTTTATCACACGCCCCACCCTGTTCCTGTCTGAATGGAACATGTCAACAAGCGTCTGGCGCTGGAAGTCGGGATTAAGATACAATCTTTCGTCGCGGATGGTGCGGTCTATCTGTTCAAAGAGGCTACTTGCATCTTCAGAGTTGTCAGAAGATGCGTCATTTGCGTTTTCAGCCTCTTTGGCAGCCACTGCTGACAATTCCTCGTCCAGACCGGCATTGTCGTCTCTAAGGGCGATTTCCTTGCCTTTTGCGGTTCTCTGTATGGCAACTCTCATCATCTCACTGTTGCGTTCAGCTTCGCACGCCCTGTTTTCAGCATCTTCAAGTGCCCTTTCTGCCATCTCATACCTGTCTTTATATTCCAATGCCTTCTCTATGGAACTCACAAGAGCCTTGTTCTTGAGCGCCACCACTTGTTTCTGCTTATACAGGCGGAACATATATACCACTACGAATATCACTATTGTCGCAAGCGCCACCAGTGCCACGAGCATGAGCTTGGCGGCAGCCTTGGCATCCTGAGCCTTCATCTGCTCGTCGTGCACCTTGTATACTGACAGCGTGTGTGCCATCAGCGCCATGTTCTGTGCTTCATGCAGCGTGTCTTCAAGATTCAGCGCCCTCCTCAGGTAATGACGCTCCAGCTCGCGGTTCCCCTTGGCAGAAGCGGCACTCGCCTTCAGTTTGAGTTCATCCCTATAGCTTTCGGTTATAGTGTCACCACCGTCTTCCTTGTCAATCTTGGCATATACTGCGAGCATCCTGTCGAAGAGTCTCAGCTCTCCGAGAGCCGACACTATCATACGCTGGCTGTCGAGGGATTTCGACTGTTCCGACTGGTCAAATTCCTGCAGGCTCTGCATAGCCAGGTCTCTGTTTCCCATTTCGGCATGGGCATTAGACAGGAAAGCCAGCATCTGGGTGCGGTAGAGTTTCAGCATCACGGCGAAGGACTCCTTGTCTTTCTCCCATGCCAGCGGCTTGTCCTTTATTCCTTCCGGATGGGCTATACCCTTGTCGAGCAGGGCAATGACCTTTTCACACAAGTCCACCACATCAGCCGGTCTGTTGAGAATATGCAGTGCCACCACCTTGATTTTAGATGCTATCAGATAACTGTTCAAGCAGTTCCACGAATCGTATTTCATCAGATCGGCAAGAGCCTGGTCTATCATTTTCAGTCCTTCTTCAGAGTTGCCGAGAAGCACCATACCATATCCCACGGTGGCCTTCATCTCGAATTCCTTGTCCTTGCGTCCCAGTTCCTGGGCGAGCGTCTCTGTGGCTGAGGCATACTGCAGCATCGCCGCATTGTTTTCCGAAGCCACTGCCGAGTTTGTCATGAGCGCATAGATGCAGTATGTCAACGTCTTGTCGTTCTTGGTGTCTGAAGCGTCAAGAGCCTGTTGGCAAATTTCCATCACGGAGTCGAAGCGTGCCTCAGCCCGATACACCACGATGGCTTCGAGATATTTCTTCTGTCCCTCGCCTATTCTCTCCTCGTCGTATGCCTTCTTTATCATCCCTTTGGCATGCGACAGGTCGGCGCTGGTCACGATAGTTTCATAAATATGGTTGAAATCGGTGTTCACGTCAACATATGGCGACGTTCTTCTGCCGTTGCCTCCGCAAGCGGCAAGAAGCACCATTACCATCGAGAGCACTGCCAGTGGCAACATTCTGAGGTCCATGATCTTCAGTCTGTTGATCATTGCTCAATAATCTCCATAAGTTAATAAAACACTATTGATATCTGATAAAAGGCAAGTCTTGCCTCTGTGGGCATCAACCCAACACTCCGTCGAAGAATGTATGGAGTGCCTGGCGTACGGAGCGTAGTCCGAACTGCTCGGTATGTATCTCCGACAGTGGCAGCCAGAAACATTCGGCGGCATCGTCGGAAGCCTTGAGCTGCGTCTCGTCTGCCACCTTGCAGAGGAAGAACATGTCAAGGGTACGTACGTCGAAACCTGAGAATCTATAGACGTTCGGCTGACTGAACTGGTATTTCATATCCACCACGTCGAGTGCCGTCTCTTCCTTTATCTCTCTTTTCATCGCCTGTTCCACGGTCTCGCCCATGTCGCAGAATCCACCGGGCAGGTCGAGCATCCCCTTGGCTGGCTCCAGCTTGCGACGCTCCACGAGGAGCTCGTTCTTGGAGTTAAGGATGAAGGCGGCAACTGCTGCAGCCGGATTGAGATAGAATTCAAAACCGCAATTTTCACACTTTCTGCTCTTTTCACTTGCTTCCACGAAATGCGAACTGCCGCATTTCGGACAGTATCTGAATTGTTCCAATACGTGCATAATGTATATTTTTTAAGTGATGCTGACAATGGCCGTCGTAGCCTTTGCGACTGCAATATTACAAAAAAAATGTTTAAATCAATGTGAATGGAGGGAGTTTCTTGCGTATGTCAGTTTTTTTTGCGAATATTGCATTAGCAAACTGCTACTCATGTCGTCTTCCGACATGGGGAATAATCAAAATACGACAACTACGGAAATGAAAAGAGCAAGAATGATTCTGACTGCCCTCCTTGTGGCAGGCACGGCTTGTGTGGCCAACGCCCAGAAGGGCATCAGCATGAACTTATGGAACAACAATGCGCCGAACGACAACGGTGACGCCCAGGACACTGCAAAGGTGTGGGTATACAAGCCGGCAAAGGCTGACAACACCGGCAGATGCGTGGTGATATGCCCGGGCGGAGGATATTCGCATCTGGCAATGGAGCACGAGGGACACAACTGGGCTCCGTTTTTCAACAATATGGGCATTACGGCGGTGGTGCTGAAATACCGCATGCCTCACGGCAACTGCGAGGTGCCCATAGCGGATGCTGAAGAAGCGCTGAAACTCGTGCGCCGAAACGCTGCGGCATGGGGCGTGAAGGCTGACCAGGTGGGTATAATGGGATTCTCTGCCGGCGGACACCTTGCCTCCACTATTGCAACTCATTCAAAAGGTGAAGCCAAACCCGACTTCCAGATTCTCTTCTATCCCGTGATAACGATGATGCCTGACATCACTCATCAGGGCAGCCACGACAACTTCCTCGGCAAGGATGCCAAGAAGAAGGATGAGAAACTGTATAGCAACGACGCCCAGGTGTCGCGAACCACACCACGTGCCATCATCCTGCTTGCCGACGACGACAGGGCCGTGCTGCCGGCAAACGGAGTGAACTACTACAACGAACTATACCGCCACGATGTGCCGGCAAGCCTGCATGTCTTCCCGTCGGGTGGCCACGGCTTCGGAATAAGGGAGTCGTTCAAATACCACACCGAAATGGAACTCATGCTGAAGGCGTGGTTGAGAAGTTTCTGACACCAACGGCAGGAAACGTCAACCCAGCAGCTGCTTCAGCTGCTCGAAGGAATCTGCAATCTCGATGTGCCTGTGGTAGTCGCCGCGGATCATTCCGCGCTGCTGCAGGTCGTCGAGCAGTGCGATGAGGGTGTTCCAGAAGCCGTTGATGTTATAGAGTATCACCCTCTTGTTGTGATAACCGATAGTTGAAGAAGCTGCCACGGTGAAGATCTCGTCGAGGGTGCCCAGTCCGCCGGGAAGCGCCACCACTACATCGCTCTTGAGCAGCATCAGGTCCTTGCGGTCGCTGAGATTGTCGCAGGGTATCTCCACACTGAGGTATTGGCTCACGTGTCCGTTCTCTTCTATTTTCGACGGCACCACGCCGATTGTCATGCCTCCGGCATCATAGGCTGCCTTGGCTACACACTCCATCAAGCCCATGTCGCAACCGCCAAACACGATGGAATCGCCGTTTTTTGCAAGCCATTCCCCTAACTCTCTCGTTTTCTCAAAATAAACCGGCTCTATATTCTCATTTGCCGAACAGAATATCGCTACTTTCATATTTCCGTGATTTTTTTCCTTTGTGCCGTCTGCTGATGTGCCCATTATCTCCAAGCGGCAGGGTATCCCACCGGAGAATACTTGCTCCGCACCCCTACAGTAACGGCTGATATTTTGTTGTCGGGTGTAAAGGTAATGCATTTCTCGCTGATATGGGCACGCTTTTCTCCACGTTTTTGTAACTTTGCACAAAATAACCGTTTTCTATATGAATTGGAAAGAACTGATTTCTAACAAGCGCCTCGGACAGGAAGACCGCCACATAGAGCGCCATGACGACCGCAGCGAGTTCAAGCGCGACTACGACCGTCTGATTTTCTCTGCTCCCTTCCGCCGCATGCAGAACAAGACTCAGGTGTTCCCGCTGCCGGGTAGCATCTTCGTTCACAACCGTCTCACACACAGTCTGGAGGTGGCGAGCGTAGGCATGTCGCTGGGCAACGACGTGGCGGCGGCGATAATAGGAAAGCAGCCGGAACTGGACAAGACGCTGTTTCCGCAGATCGGCACGATTGTGAGCACGGCATGTCTCGCCCACGATATGGGAAACCCGCCGTTCGGACATTCCGGTGAGAAGGCGATACAGACGTTCTTCACCGAAGGAAAGGGGGCTTTCCTCAAAAACGAGATCAGCGAGGGTACATGGAACGACATTACCCACTTCGAGGGTAATGCCAATGCCTTCCGTCTGCTTGCCCACAGATTCAAAGGGCGTCGCGACGGTGGATTCGTAATGACATACTCCACGCTCGCCTCGATAGTGAAATATCCGTTCGAATCGGCTCTCGCCGGAGACCACGGCAAATTCGGATTCTTCTGCACAGAAAAGGAGATATATCAGAAAATAGCCGATGAATTGGGCATTATCCGTCATTCTCAGTCTGGCGCTCCGCTTGCCTATGCCCGTCATCCGCTGGTGTATCTGGTGGAAGCGGCTGACGACATCTGTTATGAGATAATGGACATTGAGGATTCTCACAAGCTGAAGATTCTTTCGTTTGAGCAGACAAAGGACCTCCTGCTCGGATTCTTCGATGAAAGCGTGAAAAACAGTATCGAAAAGCGTATCAAGGACGAAGGAATCACCGACGACAACGAGAAGGTGATTTACATGCGTGCCTGCGTGATAGGCAAATTGGAGAACGTGTGTGCGAGGGCGTTCATCGACCACGAGAAGGAGATTCTCGACGGCACTTTCAAGGGATGTCTCATCGACCACATCCCGGAACCTCAGCGAGAAGCATACAAAAGGTGCACAGAGGTGTCGTTCAACAGGATATACAAGAGCAAACCGGTGCTCGACGTGGAACTGAGCGGTTTCAAGATTATGGAAACGCTGATGGAGATAATGACCGAAGCTGCAGTGCATCCCGACAGGTTCTACTCCAAGCAGCTGATAAGCAGGGTGAGCAGCCAGTATGACATCACGTCGCCGAATCTGGAGACGAGAATCATGGCGGTAGTCGACTATATCAGCGGCATGACCGACGTGTATGCTCTGGACATTTACCAGAAGATCAACGGTATAAGCCTGCCTATAGTATAGGCATTCGAAAGACAGGCGAATTGGTAGTCTAATGAATATTTTGCACCTTTATATGTAAAAACCAAACAGTTACAAAGATATTACCCCAGTTCGGGATAAGCAACCTCAACCCCATTCATCAGAAGTCTTCAGAAACCATCAGGCAATCTGGTTTCCGGATGATTTCAGAATTCAAAGTCGAGTGTCAGCTCTTCGGGAGGCAGGAGAGTGAAAGAACGGCGATGGAATGGCGTAATACCGCATTCACGGATAGCCTGACGGTGTTTCTTAGTTGGGTAGCCCTTGTTGCTCTTCCAGTCATACTGCGGATAGTCTTCCGCCAGACGGTCCATATAGTCGTCGCGGTATGTCTTGGCGAGGATGCTCGCCGCAGCGATGGAGAGGTATTTGCCGTCGCCCTTCACGATGGTGGTGTATGGAAGGTCGCGGTAGGGTTTGAAGCGGTTGCCGTCTACTATCATCGCTTCGGGACGCACCTTGAGCTGGTCTAAAGCACGGTGCATGGCGAGGATACTCGCATTGAGGATATTTATCTCGTCAATCTCTCCAGGCTCCACGATGCCCACAGCCCAGTCCACGGCATCGTGTTCTATTATCTCACGAAGCTGCTTGCGCTTGCGGTCGGTGAGTTTCTTCGAGTCATTGAGCAGTTCGTTCTCATAATCGGGTGGCAATATAACGGCGGCAGCGAAAACGCTTCCGGCAAGACAGCCTCTGCCTGCTTCGTCGCAGCCTGCCTCAACGAGACCTTCGTAATAATGATTTTCCAGCATTGTATACTTCTCTTTTTGTTTCGGACAATATCTTTATATCTTTCAAAGTATAAAGGTACGAATTATTTCCGACATATCAAAAAGATACACAGCGAGTTTTATCTTTTAGCCAGAATGACCGATTTTGCGTTAGTCTTGTATAAGAAACCTGTAAGATTAGCCAAATAATAAAGGTGACAAAAATACATGCCAGAAATCCCCCCACACCGTGGGGAACGGAACCCCCTAATGTGGGGTTTGATTCCCCACGACAGGGGGAAATTTCGAAGGTTATGCTTAAGATGACAAATTATGGCTCTACGTCCCACTGAATAGGCACGTTCTTCATCGTGATGTATCCTCTGATTGCCGCATCAACATACAGTCCGAGCTTCAGCACCTGCATCACCTTGGCGGTCTTCTTCACATTCTCGAATCTTGTATAGGTACCATCGAGCTTCAGTTTAACATAAACTCCCTCACTGACGTCAAAAGAGTCGGATGTAGTGCCGCCGTCTGGCGTATAAGATTCACCGTCTTGGTCAACGAACATTGTTACGCTGCGAAGGTCTGAATTAGGAAAATCTCCAACACCGCCGAGACCGATACGCGACTTGTCGGCTATCATCTTCACTTTCAGCACGAGGGTCACGGTGCCGTAGTTCTCTGAGGTGCTCTTGCCATAGGCACCAACCAACTGGATGTCTACATCCTTGCTGAACGGATTGATGACGGTGGCTCCAGACTCTGATGTGGTGGTAGTACCGACGAACTGTGGCGGCATATCCTTGCTGGCTGCAGGATCTGTCCGTTTGATCTTGGCGTCCTTCTTAGATACCGTGTCCAGAGTTTTTGTCACCTTCTTCAGGATATTCCCAAACTGTGCGTCTGCCGGTTGTGCAGCAAAGAAGAAAGCTGCGAATGCCACGAAGATTCTGAATAGATTTCTTTTCATAATAATATAGTTTTTAGTTTAACAATAAAGCAGTGAAGCTTGCTTGATTTATATTTGATTGTTCTTGTATTGACAATGGGGTATTCATTTCTTGCCGGCAAAATTAACGGAAGAATATGTTTTTCAGGGTTTCAAAGAGTAAATAGATGTGTCATTACGTACAAAGTTCTATGCGTATTGTCCTGTTTTTCTTCTATCTCTATTGAAATATAACGACACCAGCCAACTCATTGACCAATAAATTGACCACAAATGGGCACGATGCTTGCCCAAGTGAGGCAAGGTGCTTTCTCAAGTGGGGCACACTGCTTGCCCCTGTTGGGCAGATTTGCTGTCAGACGTCTGCCCAATAAGTGAATGTTGTAATACCTATACTCCTGTTTTCTGGATTCTGCCAACGCATACTATTCCTGTAGTATGAATTACTCACAGCTGACATTCCTTTCATCTGGTATTTCCTCACATCTGACAATTCCTTTCATCAGCAAACCATCCAGACAATTGCCTGACAATCGCCAGACAACCAACTGTCTGTCTATCAGAATATTACAACAGAAAACCAGATAGTCTGACAGTTTTTTTGAAAATTCTTGTTTTTTACTAAAAATCAGCGTTAAGGGCAACTTTTACTCATATCGAGTAACTTAAACCCCAACCGGTCATTAGGGGTTACTTGGATTTTGGTTTTGGTAAAGTGGACTTTGTTTGGTTAAATTAATTCCGCCAACTGGCAATATGTTATATCATATTTAACAGAAATAGTCTGTTGTGTGAACTTATTGTGCAAAAACTCCACATATCTTTGCAACAGGAAGAGGAAAACAGGGCTATCTGTCCCGAACCGGTCATCAGAACGTATGGGAATAAACCCGACGGGCTTCTTAGAGAGAGAAAGGACAAAGTAAAAACAGAAAATAAAAAACTTAAGGATATGGAGAAGAAAATGATTTTGACAACTGGCGTGAATGAGAATGAGAACATTGATTTCACGGAGCTTATCAGCAAGATAGGCGTATGGGCATCAGAACCGGTCCGCCTGTTGGGCGAATACTACTCGAGCGTGCTGGAAAAAAAGCTGTCTATCGGTCAGACATGGCGCCTGATAGAGGTGCAGCTGGCATTCTTCGCCTGCATATTCCCCGCTGACCTGTCGGTGGCTGTCCGTCTGTTAGCCGTTGCATGGCTCGGTTCGGCAGTGACAAGGTACAGGAAGGCAATGAAGAAGTAATACCATGGAAAACACCTTATATACTTTCAATTTCACAAAATGACAGAAACGGCGACAGACCTCAAGCGAGAGGCTGCCGCCGTTTATTTCATTATCATTTCAACCCAAATCGACCGTTTGGGGAGGGTGATTACTTATTTGTCGATTCCCATCTCCTTGAGCAGACGGTCTGCATGACCCCACTTGTCCATGAGATAGATTACATAGCGCATGTCAACGCCGATGCAACGGGCAAGTACCGGATCGAAACGGATGTCGCTTGAGAGTGAATCCCAGTTGCCGTCGAAGGCGAGACCGATGAGGTTTCCGTTGCCGTCGAACATCGGTGAACCGGAGTTACCACCGGTGATGTCGTTGTTGGTGAGGAAGCAGAGCTGCATCTTTCCGCTCTCCTTGTCGGTGTAGCGACCGAAGTCTTTTGCCGACATCAAGTCTCTCAGCTCTGGCTCAGCGTAATAATCCACTACCTTGTCGCCGGTGTTCATCTTCTCAACGATGCTCTCTGAAGTGGTGTAGTAGCCTGCTGGCTTACCGCCGACTACGAGGTCTTTCACCTGTCCGTAGCTCAGGCGCATAGTGAAGTTGGCGTCGCTATAGTGTGGCAGGTCTTCCTCCATACGCACCTTGGCGTCGCAGAGATAGCGCTCCTGCTGCTTGATTTCCGGAGCGAGGGCACGGATCTTCTCGATCACTTCGTCATAGATAGCCTTGATGTCAAGACCATACTGCACACCCGGGTCGTTCTTGTAGTTCTTCTTGTTGAAGAATATCTTCTCACCGCTCTTCATGAGGATAGACTTGGCGTAGAGATAGTCAACGAACTTCTTGTAGTCGCCGCCGAAGTCCTTGTCAATCTTGGCATAGCAAGCCGGCAGATACTTGGCGTCTACATGTTCACGGTAGTTCTTGAGCAGAGCTGCCATAACGTCCTTGTCGAGAGCCTCGTCCCAAGCATTGCTGTTGTCCTCGAACTGCACATACTGCTTTGCCGGCTTGTCCTTAGGACCCTTTACTTCCATTCCTCCGAGCACCTGCAAAGCACGTGTATTGAACTCGCTGGTGCGGTTGAAAGCCTCAATCCAGTTGGTGAACACATACTGCACGTCGAAGCGCTTGGCGTAGAGGTCTTTCATCTTGTCGAAATCAAGTTTGCCCTTCAGATAGCCGGTGCTGTCCTGATAAGCCTTGATGCGCTGCTCGAACTCCTGCTTCTGACGGATAATACCGATGGAATCGATACATTTGTTCATTCCGATGGAGTTCTTCCAGTAGTTGGAGCTTTGTGCATACTTGGAATCATACTTGATTCTCACTGCCTCGTCGGCACGCATGTGGCGGATCATGATCTGCTGCTTCACGCCACGCACCTGTGCACGTGGGGCATTGTCGGCATCGCGACGCTCCTTGATACCGTATGATGAGAGGTAACGGTTGGTAGTGCCCGGATAACCGATTGTCATGGCGAAGTCGCCATCCTTGTATCCGTCGAGCGACACCTTAGTCCAATGCTTCGGACGATAAGGCACATTGTCCTTAGAGTATGCTGCAGGACCGTTTGTCTTAGGATCGGCATAGATACGGAAGACAGAGTAGTCGCAGGTCTGGCGCGGCCACATCCAGTTGTCGGTCTCGCCACCGAACTTACCCATAGACTTAGGCACGGTGAAGACGAGGCGCAAGTCGGTGAAATCGCGGTATGTCGTGGCGTAGAACTTGTTGCCTTCGAAATATGGCTTGATTTCAAGACGGAGTGTAGGGTCTGCTGCCTTCACCTCCTTAGACATCACATTCTCGATGGAATCGAGGAATTCTGACTGTTTGTTGATAGGCAGGTTGTAGAGTCCCTTCTTGGTGAGCTCGTCAGTGATATCCTTCTGCTCCACCATGAAGCTCACGAACATGTTCTCGTTTGGCAACTCCTCCTCATAGCTCTTGGCATAGAAGCCGTTGAGCATATAGTCGTGTTCTACAGTAGAATGACTGCGGATAGCCTCGAAACCACAGTGGTGGTTGGTGAAGACGAGTCCGTCTGGCGACACCACTACACCGGAACAGAATCCAGAGAAGTTGACAACAGACTTCATGATGGCGTCGTCACCACTGTAGAGTGCGTCGTAAGGCAGGTTGAAACCGTAGGTCTTCATCTGCTCATACACTGCCTGGGGAAGGTTGTAGAGAGTCCACATTCCCTCGTCAGCCTTGGCGCTGCCAGCAGACAGAGCCAACAGTCCTGCTAACAGGATTGATGATTTCTTTCTCATTTTTCGTATATTTAATTTAAAGTTTCGGCAAAAATACGATATATTTTCCAACTGTACTTGCTTGTGGATGAAAATATCGCTTTTTAATCCTCATAATTTCTCAATTTCTCCGCTGACAACTGTCATTTGCGGAAATGCCTGCCAATCACGGGCAATCCGCTGAGCGGAAAATCCTTCTTCACGATATATGCTATGAAGAGGACGCCAAGCACTGTATTCACCGTCAGGGCGAGCGGTGTGGAGAGTCTGGCATTTGCCGTGGTCATGCAGAAATACAGCACTACGGTGATCAGAACATAAACGGAGATGTCTTTCATCGGATAGGCAATGGGATACTTGCGCTGTCCCACGAAATACGAGAGCACCATCGCCGTGGCGTATCCCGCGAAACCAGCCCAGGCGCATGCCATATATCCGTAGCGAGGCACGAATATAACGTTGACCGCTATCAGCACGGCGCATCCCGCACCTGAGAAATACGCTCCCCAGATGGTCTTGTCGATAAGCTTATACCAGAAGGAGAGATTGAAATACACTCCCATCATTATCTCTGCCGCCATGACGATAGGCACCACACGCAGTCCGTCCCAATAGTCGCGGCCGATGATATGGCGCAGCACATCCATATAGCCCACCACCACGAGGAAGGCAAGGAGGGTGAAGATGATGAAGTATTTCATCGCCTTGGCATAGGTCTCACGGTTGTCCTTGTCTTTAGACTTGCCGAAGACGAACGGTTCGTAGGCATAGCGGAACGCCTGTGTTATCATAGCCATGATCATGGCTATCTTGCTTGCCGCGCCATAGATGCCGAGCTGCGAATGGGCATCGCTTCCTTTATATATATAAGGGAAGAGAATCTTGTCGGCTGTCTGGTTGAGGATGCCGGCGATGCCAAGCACGAGGATGGGCCAGCTATAGCTGAGCATGCGGCGCAGGAGCGCTTTGCTGAACGAATATTTCTGTGCTACGAGTTCCCGCCAGAAGAAGAACGTGAGGATGGCAGAACAGAAGAGATTGACATAGAACGCATAGCCTGCCCCGACAGTAGGGTCGTAGATGGCGGATATGAACCCGGTGCCGCCGTTTGCCTCGTAGATATTGGGCAGAACGAGGAAGAACACGATGTTGAGGACTATCGCCATGAAGATGTTGAGGAGTTTCAGGGCAGCGAACTTTATCGGGCGCTTCTTATACCTGAGGTATGCGAACGGTATGCACTGGAAGGCATCGATGGCAACGGTAATCGCCATCACCCATATATACGACTGGTGGTCGGCATAGCCCATAAAGGCGGATATGGGATTGATGAAGAGCAGCACGAGGGCTATGAACATCAGTGAGGTGAAGCCCACACTGATGAGCGTAGTGGTATATACTGTCTGCGGATTCTCTTCTTCTTTGTTGGCGAAGCGGAAGAAGGTGGTCTCCATTCCGTATGTCAGTATCACCATCAGCAATGCCGTATAGGCATAGACATTGGTTATGACACCATAGCCGCCGCTCGCTGCCGACAGCTTTGCCGTGTATAGCGGCACGAGAAGATAGTTGAGGAATCTTCCTACGATACTGCTCAATCCATAGATTGCCGTATCCTTAGCGAGTGATTTTAAATTTGCCATTTGCTTATGTTTGTTTGTCAGCGGCATGGTCAGGATGCCTTGCCACTATGCTGTTTTCTGTTTCTTGTTGACGTGTATGCAGGTCTTCTGCCCCTATGCTGCATCAGAAGAACATATAGCATATCGCTATCGCCGCGATTACTCCGGCAAGGTCTGCCAGAAGTCCGCATGCCACGGCATGTCTGGTGTATCTGATGCCCACGCTGCCGAAATATACGGCGAGGATATAGAAAGTGGTGTCGGTGGAGCCCTGGAACACGCAGCTAAGCCTGCCCACGAAGGAATCGGCACCGTATGTCGTCATGGCGTCTACCATCATTCCACGTGCTCCGCTGCCGGAGAGCGGCTTCATGAGTGCTGTAGGCAACGCTCCCACGAAATCGGTGTTTCCACCCAACACTCCTACTGTCCATTTTATTCCGTCGATTATCATGTCCATGGCTCCCGACGCACGGAATACTCCGATGCCCACGAGTATTGCCACGAGGTATGGTATTATCCTGACTGCGGTCTGGAATCCTTCCTTCGCTCCTTCGATGAAAGCGTCGTAAACGTTGATTTTCTTCCTCACTCCTGCCATGATGAACCCCACGATAATAGTCATGAGCAGGATATTCGCCACCGTGGTGCTCACTATGTTCATCTGGTCTTTGTCGAGCTGTCCGAATCCCCATATAATGCCTGCCACGGCGAGCGACATGCCGCCGACGGTGAGCAGCATCACCTTGTTGAGAAGGTTGATGCGCTGATAAAGGCTCGTGATTATTATTCCTGCCATAGTAGAGAAGAATGTGGCAAGGAGGATGGGGATGAATATGTCAGTGGGCTGTGCCGCTCCGAGCTGCGCCCTGTATACCATGATGCTGACGGGAATCAGCGTCAGTCCGCTGGTATTGAGCACAAGGAACATTATCATCGGATTCGTTGCCGTGTCCTTCTTCGTGTTGAGCTGCTGCAGCTGTTCCATTGCCTTCAGTCCGAGCGGCGTCGCCGCATTGTCGAGTCCGAGCATGTTGGCGGCTATGTTCATGAATATGGAGCCAGTAACGGGATGCCCCTTAGGTATGTCGGGAAAGAGCTTGCAGAACACCGGCGAGAGCAGCCTTGCCAGTGCATTCACCATTCCGCCCTTCTCTCCCACCTTCATTATGCCGAGCCACAGCGAAAGGACGCCGGTCAGTCCGAGGGAAATCTTAAAGGCTGCCTTCGACGACTCGAACGTGGACCCCATCATCTCCGGGAACACTTCGAAGTCGCCCATGAAGATCAATTTCACCAACGCTATGACGAAGGCTATGACGAAAAACGCTATCCAAATGTAATTCAGCACCATGCTTGATAATGTTTTGGTTATTTTATGTTGTATTGTCTGTTTTCCCTGTTGTATCTGTTCTTGCCGGTTATTTAGCGGAAAAACATCCGTCAGTAGGTCACATAATGGCTGAGCCTTTCTATGTCTGCCGGCGTGAACGATTTCAGCAGGCGCAGGTCTCTGAGTGACTTTATATCTCCGCGCAGCCGACGGTAGTCAACGATATCGCGTGCCTGGTAGTAATTGATGTATGGATGCTGGCGGAGTTTTGAGAACGACAGCTTGTTGATGTTAAGCTTCGTCACCGCCCTTTCGTCCACGCTGACATACTGGAGAACCTGTTCGGGCAGTCCATCTATCTCGAGCAACTGCCTTGCGGAATAGAAGCCTCCCAGCCGCTCGCGCTTTCTCACTATGGCGATGGCGTATCCGCTACCTATTCCCGGCACCCGTTTCAGCAGTGTAGTATCGCTGGTGTTGAGCGGCACGGTCTCTCCAGGGCGCAGCTTACGGGGAAATTTCAGTGTATCTCTCGGCGGAGCGTCATTGTATTCTGCCGATGGCGAGCCATGGCGGTCGTAGGCGGAACGGTCATCGGCATACAGCTCCGATGCCGGTCTGTAGTCTGCACTGATGCGGATATATGGTTCGAGCGCTCTGTACTGCTTCACGGTAAGTCCGTAGAGGCGCGCAAAATCCTTCGGCTCCCGGTATACTCCTCCGGAAGCACGATAGCGGTATATGTTTCTCACCATCCATTCGCTCAGTCCGAGCCTCAACAATTGTGTGCTGTCTGCCGTATTGGGATCAAAGGGGAAGAGTTCGGCTTTTCTTCCCTCCACATTATAATATTCTTTCTCTCCAGCGCCAAGAGCCTTCCCGCCAGCCACCGCGGTGCTGTCGGCAGGGGTTCCGACGAAGAAATCATCGCCGGAACAGACCACGAAATATGATGTCACCGCCAGAATTATGACGAGACTGACGATGAATATCGTCGCTATGCGGTCTGACTTCGTGAAATAAAAGAAATCTCCTAATGGCATCCCTGGCTTTTTTATTGTATTGTAAGCAAGACTATCCCTCCCGCAGATTCGTCAACGGGAAGGAATCGGCATTTGCTGTCGGTTGGTCAACGAAACTCCTCCGGCAATTGGTTGCGCCACAGCACAAAAGGCATCTGGCGAAGATAGGAGTTATAGAATCTGGCGTCTCCGGTCACTTCTTTTGCGATGAAACCAGGCTTTTCGAATGCCTCGTCTTCACTCTGAAGCTCCACTTCTGCCATCACGAGTCCTTCGTTGTCGCCATAAAACTCGTCTACTTCGAAGGTATGTCTGCCACTCTTCACAAGGAACCGTGTCTTGTCGATGATTCCCGGTTCACAGAGTTGCATCAGGTGTTCCGCCTCATCGAGGGTTATCTCCTTCTCGAACTCATAGCGCGAGAGTCCTCCGTCTACCGACGGTCCCTTGATGGTAAGGTATCCCTTCTCGTCGCGGATGCGCACACGCACCGTGCGGCCATGACCGCTGCATATGTACCCCTGCTTGATGCGCGACGACGAATAAGCCTGTCGCTTGTATTCGTCGTCGCGTTTGTGCACGAGGAACTTTCTTTCTATCTCAAGTCCACTCATCAGCAGTCTTTCCTTGATTAACCTTGTGTCGCGAAATAGATGATGAATGCCAATGCTCCTATGGCGAGGGCACCCAATATCCAGTTGAACACCTTTTCTCCTTCTTTAGCCTGGCGCTCCTGATAGCGCTCGCGGCGGTCTTTTCCTTTCTTGCTCATAGTACAAAATTATTTAGATCCATAATCATATTGCCGTTATGCGAAGAATCCTTGCCGACGACATGCGATTACATTAATGATATTATTTGCGATTACATTAATAGTATTATTGCTGTTCGTCGTTCACGGGGAACTCCATGAGATACGCCTTTATGAATCCGTCGATCTTGCCGTCCATCACTCCGTCCACATCAGAGGTCTGGTAGTTGGTGCGGTGGTCTTTCACACGACGGTCATCAAAGACATAACTTCTTATCTGGCTACCCCACTCTATCTTCTTCTTTCCTGCCTCAATCTTCGCCTGTGCTTCGAGACGCTTCTTCATGGCGCGGTCGTAGAGCTGCGACTTGAGCAGTCGCATGGCGTTGTTGCGGTTTTCGAGCTGCTTGCGGCTCTCGGTGTTCTCGATGAGGATTTCTTCCTCCTCGCCGGTATCCGGGTCGACATACTGGTAGCGCAGACGCACTCCGGTTTCCACCTTGTTCACGTTCTGTCCTCCGGCTCCACCGCTTCTGAAGAGGTCCCAGCTCACTTTCGACGGGTCTACATACACCTCTATGGTATCATCGACGAGCGGCGACACGAACACACTGGCGAAGCTCGTCATTCTCTTGCCCTGCGCATTGAACGGCGACACTCTGACGAGGCGGTGTACTCCGTTCTCGCTCTTCAGATATCCGTAGGCGTATTCGCCGCCTTCTATCTCCATGGTGACGCTCTTTATTCCGGCCTCGTCGCCCTCCTGCAGGTTGCTTATCGTAACTTTGTGGCCATGCGACTCAGCCCATCTCATATACATACGCATGAGCATCGATGCCCAGTCCTGGCTCTCCGTACCGCCGGCTCCAGAGTTTATCTTCAGCACACAATCCATAGGGTCTTCCTTCTGGCGCAGCATGTTCATAAGCTCCAGGTCTTCAATCGCCTTTATCGCCTTGGCATAGTCTTCGTCCACTTCCTCCTCGGTCACCATATCGTCATGGTAGAAGTCGAAGGCAAGCTTCAGCTCGTCGGCATAGGTACGAACCTCCTTGTATCCGGTGATCCATTTCTCAATGCCCTTCACCTTCTTCATCTGTTCCTGCGCCCTCTGCGGGTCGTCCCAGAAGTCAGGAGCCTGCGTGCGGAGCTGTTCTTCTTCAAACTCCACCTTCTTCTTGTCGATTTCCAGATACTTGTGCAGAGCGTCGGCACGCTCCAACACGTCTTTCAATTGATCTTGCGTTATCATTATTCTTCTTGTATATGGTATGGCGAGGAGTTACTCGGCATACATTTTTTCTATTTCGTTCTTATAATGCTCATTGATCACCTTTCGGCGCATCTTCAGGGTGTTTGTCAGCTCTCCGCTCTCCATAGTGAACGGCTTGGGCAGCAGCGTGAATCGCTTTATCTGCTCATAGTGGGCGAGCTGCTGCTGCAGCGTTTCTATGCGTTCGGTTATCATCTGGTGTATCTTGCCGTTGCTGCAGAGGTCTTCTCTTGACGTGAAGCTGATGCCGTTGGCCTGGGCGTATTTCTCGAGGGCACCGTATTCGGGAATGATGAGTGCCGACACGAACTTGCGCTGGTCGGCGATAATCACTATCTGGTCGATGAACTTGTCGACGAGCAGCTTCGCCTCTATCATCTGTGGTGCGATATATTTTCCGTTGGATGTCTTGAAGAGGTCTTTTATCCTGTCTTTCAGGAACAGCTCACCGTCTTTCATATATCCCGAGTCGCCAGTCTTGAAGTATCCCTCGTCGTCGAACGACTGTGCGGTAATATCGGGTCTGTTGTAGTATCCCTTGGTGATGGTAGGGCCTTTGAGGCACACCTCGCCCTCATCGCTGATCTTTATCTTTATGTTGTGGATAGGTCTGCCCACCGACCCTATGGTATAGGGTTTCTCTCCCACTCTGTCGCAGGTCACGGTGGCAAGGCTCTCCGTCAGTCCGTAGCCCACCACCATGGTGAGTCCGATGGAATGCACGAATTCCTCAACATGTGACGACACGGTGGCTCCTGCCGTCGGGAAGATGTTGGTGTGTTCGAGTCCCAGCTCGTGGCGCACGAGACTGAACAATGTCTTGTTATACATCTCATACTCCATGTGCAGTGCCAAAGGCGGACGCTTTCCGCGGCTCAGATATTCGATGTTGTGCTTTCTGCCCACGGCAAGGGCGTGTTTGAAGAGTTTGCGCTGTATGGGGTTCGCACTGTCTATCTTCTCCTTCACTCCTGTATAGACCTTCTCCCAGAAGCGCGGCACAGCGCACATGCTCGTGGGATGTGTCTCCTTCATTGACTTCTGCACTTCGTGCGGATCGGTGTTCACAATCAGCGTAGCACCCTCCGAGATACACAGTATCGTCCATCCCTTCTCAAAGATGTGGGCATATGGCAGGAAGTTGAGCACGCGGTCGTTCTCCGTCACCTTCACCGCCCTGTCGTTGGCTTCAATGGCGGCACTATACTGCAGATGACTGAGCATCACCCCCTTGCTGTCGCCGGTGGTTCCGCTGGTATACAGGATATTGGCGAGGTCGTCGGGCGACGCCTCCTTATATAGTTTTTCCACTTCGGTCTGGCGCGGCAGGTTCTCGCCGAGCTTCAGGAAGTCGTCGAAATATACGGCGTTGGAATCGTTGGGGTCGATCTTCACGTTGTTGTCGAAGATGATGATACGCTCCATCGCAGGACAGTGAGAGAACACGCGGTGTGCCTTGTCATACTGCTCCTGCTCTCCCACGAAGAGGAAACGTACCTGAGCATCGTTTATCATGAACTGTATCTGCTGCTCGCTGCTTGTGGCATAGAAAGGTATTGTCACGGCACGCACGCCCCACGCTCCGAAGTCGCAGAAAATATACTGCACGGAGTTCTGCGAGAATATTCCGATGTTCTCCTGCGGTTTGACACCGAAGTTGAGCAATGCGTTGGACACGACTTTCACTTTGTATGAGAATTCGTTCCATGTGTATGACTTCCATGTCTTGCCTCCGAAATCCTTGTATACAAGCACTTCGCGGTCGCCATACTTCTTTGCCTGGTCGTGAACCAAGACTGACAAATGACTTTTAGTCTGCATAATTGTTCTGTTTTTCGGGTGCAGCGCCTCGTCGTACGGCGAGACTTCTTCCATCTATATTTATGCAAAGATAATAAAGTTTTTTCATACGGCACAAAAAATCGGATATGATTTACCCCAAACCGTCCGATTAGTCGGTTTGGGGTATATATATGACGTGTATTGCACACATGTTGCTGTCGCTGCAACGCAGCGTCTGGCATCGGATTATCTGTTGTCCTTGGTGCTCTGTTTCTTGTCTTTCTTCTCTTGTTTTTTGTCCTTGGCATCCTGCTTCGTGGCTGGAGTCAGGATTTTCGTGTATTCCTGCCGGTCGTTGATGATGCGGCATGCCTCCATCATCTGCTTGTCGTAGTTGAGGTTGTTTTCTATCGCTCCCGCCTGAAAATAGTATGCCGCCACAATGTCGGCGGATATTATCTGGTTTATCAACTGCTTGTTACGGTCGAGGTCGGTGGCGAGGTTGTGGCGGAATTTCTTCTCCAGCGCATCGAACTCCTCCTTGGCATCGTCGTAATAGCCTTCAAACTTCGCTATCTTCTTCAGCTTGTCGAGTTCCTTGCTGCTTTCGGCGTCGTATTTGAATCCGCTCTTTATCACCTGCTGCTTGAAATCCTCATACTCCTGGTCGGTGAGTTTGAACTCTCCTGCCGGTGCTATAGTGGGATGCTTGGCGATGTAGTCAATCTCGTAGTTGAGCATCACTTCGGTGGAGTCGAGTCCCGAAACGCTGAGATAGTATGCTATATTCGGCAGCGAGTCGGGTTTCACTTCCACGTCGGGCTTTATTCCTCCGCCGTCGCGCACCTCTCGACCTGCCTTGGTGTAGAACACGTGGGTGAGGCTGTCGGCAACATGTTCGGTGTATCCGCCGTGGGCATGCTTGTAGTTGATTGCCTGTATGCAACGGTTGCTGGGGATATAGTATTTTCCTGTCGTCAGTTTGAGCTGGCCGTTATAAGGCAGGTCAACGGGTGCCTGAACGAGACCCTTGCCGTATGTCCTCGTGCCGAGCACCACGGCGCGGTCGAGGTCTTGGAGCGCACCTGAGGTTATCTCGCTTGCCGACGCCGTCTCGCCGTTCACCAGCACTACGATAGGCATCACTGTGTCGATAGGCTCCACGGTGGTCTTGTAGTCTGTGTTCATGCGTTTCATCTTGCCGCGGGTCCTCACGATGGTGAGGTCTTTGGGCACGAACATGTTTACTATCTGCACCGCCTCTTTCACCGATCCTCCGCCGTTTCCTCTGAGATCGAGCACGAGACCCTTGGCCCCCTTGTGCTTCAGGTCGATGAAGGCACGGCGCACGTCCTTGGCGCATCCGTCAGTGAAACTGTTCAGATTTATGTATCCTATGCCGTCGGGGCGCACACCGTAGTATGGCAGGTATGGCAGCGTGATGGCACGGCGCTTGATGCGCATCTGCATCTTCTTGCCTGTTGACGGGCGCTTTATCTTGAGCATGAAGGAGGTGCCTGGGTCGCCGCGCAGATGGGAGCTGACGAAGGCAACGGTCTTGTCGGTCATCGTGGTGTCGTCGATGCTCAGGATGATGTCACCCTTCTTGAGTCCGGCTTCTGCGGCTGGACTTCCCTCGTATGGTTCGTCGATGACCACTCTCGACAAGGCTGTGTTATAGCGTATCATGGCTCCTATGCCTACGTATCTTCCGGTGAACATCTTCTTCAGTTTGTTCACTTCGCTCTCGGGATAGTATTCGGTATAGGGGTCGAGCGAATTGAGCATTGCATTGATGCCATTGCCTATCACCTCGTCGGCATTCAGTGTGTCAACATATATCATGTCGAGGTAGCGATAGATGTCGCTGAACACTTCGATGTTCTTCGACACGGTGAAGTTATGGTCTTTGTCGTTCTGCGCCTTAATAGTGACGGAGAAAACCGACAGCAGGATGGCGGATAATAATAATATTCTCTTCATTCTTTTCCGTTGGATTTCATTATAATCTGCAAACTTACACAAAACTTTCGATTTTCACCTTATTTACTTTCATAAATATTGTTTCATGGCGAGTTTTACAGCTCATACACATATATAGCAATTATTTTTATCCTCATTCAGAGCCAATCTGCTTAATCTTATAATATAATCTGCTTAATCTTATAAATAATCTGTCCAATCTTATAATATAAGGTAGAGAGTCCTCGGAAAAGATGACAAATCAGGAAATAGAATGACTTTTTTGAAGAAAAATCAAAAAAAAGACGGAAAATATTTGGAGGTTACATAAAAACGTCTTACCTTTGCACTCGCAATTAAGCAATAACGCTTTTAGCAATGCTTCAATAGCTCAGTTGGTTAGAGCACCTGACTGTTAATCAGGGGGTCGTTGGTTCAAGCCCATCTTGAAGCGCAAAGAGGAATCACTTACGAGTGGTTCCTTTTTTATTTTCATATAGTTTGAATATCGGCACCATTTTTGGGGTGGACACATTTTTCTGACGAATTATCATTAAAAGTACACACTTTTTCTGACGAATACTTGCCAATGATTATACTTTTCCCAATGAATAATCAAGAAAAGACCACGTTTTTAAGCATAAAATACAAGAAAACACTAATGACCAATTGGGGATACAAAAAAACAAAATGAGCGCAAGTCTTGGGGAATAGCCTATTTTTTAATATTTTTGCACGAATATGGATGCCGCACATTACGGCAGAGAAACTAAAGACAAGGATATGGACAACGATTTCGATATAAGACAAGAGACATTGTCGTCGGCGGAAAAAGAATACGAAAACGCTCTGAGACCGCTACGTTTCGGTGACTTCAGCGGACAACAAAAGGTGGTGGAAAACCTGGAGGTATTCGTAGAGGCGGCGAAATACCGCGGCGAACCGCTCGACCACACGCTGCTGCACGGACCGCCAGGACTGGGAAAGACGACGCTCAGCAACATCATTGCCAACGAACTGGGAGTGGGATTCAAGATAACGAGCGGTCCGGTGCTCGACAAACCTGGCGACCTCGCCGGCATACTGACATCGCTGGAGCCCAACGACGTGCTCTTCATCGACGAGATACACCGTCTGTCGCCTGTCGTGGAGGAATACCTGTATTCCGCCATGGAGGACTATCGCATAGACATAATGATAGACAAAGGACCGTCGGCAAGATCGATACAGATAGACCTCAACCCATTCACGCTCGTGGGGGCCACGACACGCAGCGGACTGCTCACGGCACCGCTGAGAGCGCGATTCGGAATAAACCTGCATCTGGAATATTATGACCCCAAGACGCTGATGCGCATCCTGAAACGTTCGGCAAACATCCTGAAGGTGCCCATCGACGACGATGCGGCAATGGAGATAGCACGACGCTCGCGTGGCACGCCACGTATCGCCAACGCACTGCTAAGAAGGGTGAGAGACTTTGCCCAGGTGAGGGGAACGGGAAAGATAGACACCAAGATATCCCACGTGGCACTGACGGCGCTGAACATCGACCAATATGGTCTCGACGAGATAGACAACAAGATATTGCTCACCATCATCGACAAGTTCAGAGGCGGACCGGTGGGCATCACCACCATCGCAACAGCTATCGGCGAGGATGCCGGCACAGTGGAGGAGGTTTATGAACCGTATCTCATCATGGAGGGATTCATAAAGCGCACACCACGAGGCAGAGTGGTGACAGAACTCGCCTTCCAGCATTTCGGCAGAAACCTGACATTCGGAAATCCTGCAGAACCGTCGCTGTTCTGACGGTTCTGCAATCGGGTCAGCCCCGTCTTGCCGTGCGCGTCACCAACTGATAGAGCGCCGGCAGGAGGATGAAAAAGGAGAATATGATGGCCAGTCCCATCCGGCGGTGGTCGCCGCCGAACAGATCCGTCATCCGCACATCTGACATTTGATGTGACATAAGGCGGATCATGAGATATGCCACCGTATTGTTAACCCAATGGCATAGCACTCCCGGCACGATGCTACCCGTACGACTGTATATCCAACCGAGGAAGATGCCGACAACGAAAGCGTATGGCATCTGGGCGGGGTTCATATGGATCAGGGCGAAGAGAAAGGCTGAAATGACTATCGGCAACCATGTCTTGCCCTTCATCACGGAGAGCAGCGTGCGCAATATCGCCCCGCGGAATATCATCTCCTCCACAAGCGGAGCGAAGAGGCATATCGTTACATAGCCGAAATTGCTGCCTACAAGTAGCGTCAACTCATCTTCCACAAGATTCGGCAGCTCTGGCATCGCCTCTTCGAGAAACGACATGGGAATGATGGAGCCCAGAGTGAAAACCACTGTCCAGAACAACACGTCCCAATGTTTGCCTCGCACATAATCGGGCGACAGCGGACACCACTTCAATCTATAGAACATCACGAAGAGCACTATACTGTATACCGCCGAAGTGAGCACCAGTTCGGTGGCCTTGTCGGCTGCCGGGCCGGCGATGAGACGATACAGTGGGGGTATCATGAATCCTGCTACCACCTGGATGATTACACCCCAAAGGAGATAGGTGAACACGTCTTTATTCTTTGCTTCTTTCATATCGGGAAATCATTTGTTTTTCTTTTTTCTAATACAAACCAGTAATCAATAATGACCGTTGGGTGGGTATCCATCATCCCAAGAGGTCGAGCACCTGCTGGCGGTCGGATTGCAACTGGCGCATCAGCTCCTGCTCAGAAGCGAACTTGCGCTCGGAACGGAGCCGCTTCACGAAGCTTACGCTGATTTCGCTGCCGTAGAGATCGCCCTCATAACCGATGATGTGCACTTCCAGAGTGGTGGTCTCACCGTCGAAAGTAGGACGGCAGCCGATGTTCATCATTGCCGGCCTTTCCTTGCCGTCGCCCACATTGGCTGTCATGACATATACTCCCGGTGCGGGAATCATGGTGCGGACGGACGAAGGGTCGATGTTTGCCGTGGGGAAACCCATCCTCCTGCCCTCTTTCACTCCTCCAACGACCTTGCCTCGCAACGCATAGCGATATCCAAGGCATTTGGCGGCAAGATCCACCTCGCCCCCGGAGAGGAAGGTGCGGATGACGGAAGAACTCACGTTGACTTCGTTGAGGACGAGAGCCTTGGCGCGTATCACCTCAATGCCGATCTGCTTGCCGAATGCCACATAGTCGTCGAAACCTTCAGAACGGTTATGACCGAAGCGGTTGTCGTAGCCTATCACAAGATACTCTACACCGAGACGGTCTTTCAACACCATGCGCATGAAGTCGAAAGCCGAGAGCGACGCCGTTTCTTCGTTGAAAGGCAACACCTCGCAGCGGTCAACGCCTGTGGCACGGATTCTCGCCACTTTCTCGTCGAGCGTACTGAGCATCTGCGGCATATAGTTGCTATGCAACACCTCACGAGGATGCTTGTCGAAGGTCACTACAACAGACTGCAGTCCGTGTCGCTCTGCTACTTCCTTCACCTGGTCTATAAGATAGCGGTGACCACGATGTACACCGTCGAAAAAACCGATGGTGGCAACAGAGCCTGCACCGTGACAATGATTGGTGACGGACTCTCTGCCAACAGAGTTTTCATCGTCTGGCGAGAGGATATCGAGCCACTCGTCGCCATGTGTGACATGCAGCGTGCGGATGCCGAAGGCTTCTGCCGCCTTGCAGTTGGCAAGGGAATCGTCAACGAAGAGCGTCTCCTCTGCCACGGCTCCCGTCTCCTGGAGCAACGTCTCGAAAATCCGTGGGTCCGGCTTCACCATTCCCATATTATACGAGATGAATGTCTTGTCGAAATAATACTCCGGACCATGGCCTGAGAGCGGGAAGAAATGTTCCACCGCCTTGTCCCAATGCACGGAGTTACTGTTGCTGAGCATATACACTTTGTGGGTCTTGTGCAGACGTTCCACCGCCCTCATGCGCCTCACCGGGATTTGCTGCAGCAGTTCGCCCCAGGCATAGCGTATCTCCTCATTGCTGGCTTCACAGCCTGGAGCACGGCGGCGAATCTCATCGCAGAACTCCTCCACACTGATCTTTCCCAGTTCCAGATCGAGAAACATGTCTGCCTGCTTGCATTCATCCACATAGCAGGAAATCTTGTGGGCACCGATAGCGTTGAGGGCCTCGATGCACTTATGCCTGTCGAGGTCTACCAAGACGCAACCGAAGTCGAAGACTATATTCTTTATTCCGTTGAGTATATCGTTTTTCATCACTGATTGTTTATTTCTTTATCCAAATCGGTCATTAGGAATACCACATTAAACGGCCTAATGACCGTTTTTGGTTATCAATCTCGCCACAAGGCGCCATATCTCTCCTGCCCACAGCACAAGGGATGTGGCTGCCACCACATACACCCAGTCGAGAAGCGAGAGAGGCACCGTGCGGAACATCTTTCCGCCGAAGGTCACTATCACCCACTGTCCCACGAACACCACGACGAGTATACCTGTGAGCACCTTGTCATGACACAGTCCGCGGAAGGCGGAATGGTCGGTGCCGAGCGCCTTGGCATTGAAGAGGTTCCAGAACTGCAGCATGACGAAGGCGGTGAAGAACATCGACAGTTCGTGTGTCTGCATTCCTCCGCCCGTGTTGAAGCAATGGATGAGATATATGAACATCACGGCAAACATCGCCACGCCTATTCCCATTATGCCTCTCACCATAGAGTGATTTATGATGAAATCGGACTGCTGCCGCGGTTTGTCGTCCATCACATCCTTTGTTGGCGGCAGTGAGGCGAGTGCCATGGCGGCGAAGGTGTCCATGATGAGGTTGACCCATAGAATCTGAGTCACCGTAAGCGGCAGTTCGGTGCCTATCACCGCTCCACCGAGAACAAGCAGCAAGGCTGCCACATTGACCGTGAGCTGGAAGAAGAGGAAACGCTGCAGGTTCTTATACAGCGACCGTCCCCACATCACGGCATTGACGATGCTTCCGAAGGAATCGTCGAGCAGCGTCATGTCGCTGGCACCCTTGGCTACACTGGTTCCGGAACCGAGTGAGAGTCCCACATGGGCATGGTTGAGGGCAGGGGCATCGTTCGTTCCGTCTCCAGTAACGGCGACCACCTGACCGTGTTTCTGAAGCATAGCCACAAGGCGCTGCTTGTCGGCAGGACGGGCACGACACATCACCTTGAGACCGACAACGCATTCATAGGCCTCATCATCAGAGAGGGCGGCGAAGTCGGGACCGGTTATTACGGCGTCGGCGGCCGACTCCTCGTTTATTATTCCTATCTGGCGGCCTATCTCACGGGCAGTAGCGGCTGTGTCGCCAGTCACAATCTTAACTTCTATTCCGGCTCTTTGGCATTCTGCCACAGCACCAGGCACATCGCTGCGAATCGGATCGGAAATGCCCACAATGGCCTGTGCCTGCAACTGCCCTATATGCATGGCGGCACGCTCCGCATCGGCTGGCGTGGCATCAGCCGGCAGCTCTCTGTAGGCAAAGGCAAGGGTGCGCATTGCCTTGGTCTGCCACGAGGTGAGCCTGCCGGATATCTCATCCGCTTCCTCTCCGGCAATCCGGCAAGCGGCGAGAACTATCTCCGGCGCTCCCTTTACGAAGAGGTATTTATGGTTGCCGAGGCGTGCTGCAGTGGCCATATACTTGCGTTCGGTGGAGAATGGCAACTGGTATATGATATCCTCGGCATGGCGAAGCTTACGGTAGTCCTCTCCCTCTCTGTCGAGCCACAAGAGGAGCGCCACTTCTGTGGGATTGCCGATTCCATTGGTGCCTGCCTCCGTATCAAGATGAGCCGTGGTGTTCAGGGCGAATGCCTTGGCGAGGAGGTCGTCGCTGCCATACAGTTTCCGGATATCGGCAACCTGCATGCGGTTCTCGGTGAGCGTACCGGTCTTGTCGGTACATATCACGGTGACGGCTCCCATCGTCTCACAGGCATGCAGCTTTCTCACGAGGTTGTTGCTCTTGAGCATCCTGCGCATATTGAGGGCGAGGGCAAGGGTGACTGCCATAGGGAGCCCTTCGGGAACAGCCATCACTATCAGTGTCACCGCCATCATGAAATAGCGGAGCACGATCTCTGCCATGCGGAAATAGTCGTCGCCTCGCCACACGCTGTCGGTAACGACATCATGGACGAGGAATATCAGGAAGGCTGCAACGGAGATGCCGATGCCGAATTTGCTGACGAGCTTTGCCAGCTTGTCGAGCTGCACGTTGAGGGGTGTCTTCACCGATGTCAGTTCGGTACTGCTGCGTGCCACCTTGCCTATCTCCGTGGCGTCGCCCACGACAGTGACTCTGTATGTGGCGCTGCCGTTCATCACCATAGTGCTGCGGAGCAACATGTTGCAGGGATAAGCGGCATCATCTGCGGTTGACGATTCGAAACCGGCTACGCTCTTGGTGATTATCGGTTCTCCCGTCAGCGACGACTCGTCCACCTGCAGACTCGACGATCTGACGAGGAGTCCGTCGGCAGGTATCTCATCGCCTACTTCCACCAATACGATGTCGCCGACAACAATGTCGCGACGTGCCACTTCCACCACCCTGCCCTCTCGGCACACCTTCACGGGCTGCTCCTCGCTGAGGGCGGTGAGCACATTGAATTTCTTCGCCGCATCTCGCTCGAAGATGAAGCCAATGGTTGTGGCAAGGAAGATGGCAATGAATATGCCTATCGTCTCTACAAAATCACCATCCACGAATGCCAGCACGAGGGATATCACCGCTGCCACGAGGAGAATCCGGATTATAGGGTCCTGGTATTTCTCAATATACAGTTTCCACATGCTCACCGGTTTTGGCGGCGTGAGCACGTTCTCGCCATGCTCTCTGCGGCTCTGCTCCACCTGGCTGGCAGAGAGGCCGCCAACGGTGACGGCGTCTGTATCTAATGTTTCTTTCATAATGTTTATGTCAATAATGCCGAAACGCCGTTTATCCGATGCTTAGGCAATGCAAAGGTAATAAAAAGACAATGATTAGTGACTTCACCACCAATCCGCCCACCGCTTTTTATGTATATTTTGCAAAAAAAGACAGGACAAGAAGCCTGCGAATATCTTTTTTTGCGATAAAATTTGGAATTTAGACAAAAACTTCTTATCTTTGCAGTCGCAAACTTGACCACTTAAGTGTCAAGCCGGGCTTTTAGCTCAGTTGGTTAGAGCAACAGACTCATAATCTGGAGGTCCTAGGTTCAAGCCCTAGATGGCCCACTTGCAACAGAAAGCAGTTACGGATTCCGTAGCTGCTTTTTTTGTTTTTAATGAAATGCTTTCGGGCTATGACATAACGACGGACAGCAAAAGCGGAATGCTATTTTTGAGGTCAACCAGCAGATTGTTCTTGCAGGTCTTTATAATGGTGTTTTTTTCAACGAAGCTGCTTTCTACGGTGGAACTTGTCTGCGCATATTCCATGGATTGCAGCGTTTCTCAGAGAATTTGGATTTTTCTCTTCTTGCTCCTAACGATAATTTTGAATTTACGCAATATTTTCAGCCTATAGTCGACATATTCGCTATGGTCGGCAGAGAGGTTGAAATAAAAAAGAAGGACAAAAAAAAGAATTTTGGCAAGGTGGAGTCTGCATTTCTGAAAGACAACACAGATGTATATCTTTGTTAAAGGATAGTTTCCTATTGTCATCTGTTGTTGATTACAAGCTTCTCCATCAGAATCTGAAGCCGAAGAACATTCTCACCCGCCATTTATTTCTGTGGAGCTGCAGGTGGGCATCGTCGCCGGCAACGGAATAGTTGTATATCGCTGTGGCTCCGGCAAACTTGTTGCGCCAGGAATATACCACGGCAGCACGGCCGGTGATGATGACTGAAGGGAAATGATACTCCATACTGTTACGATAGGTATATGAGCCGGTAGAGGAATCTGTTGATTCATCGGCAGAGACGTCCGGAGAGGTAGAGATGGCAGAGGTGGTTGTAGCGCCATCGCTGATGGCGGCATCAGCAGCGGCGGCAGATTCCTCGCCGGTGGCTGAAATCCGGGTCTTGGTGTAGTCATGGGAATATATGGTGACGGTGGGCAGGGAGGAGAGATGGAAGAGCCAATGGCGGTGTACAACGAGGTTATAGGCATATCCTCCACCAACGGCAAACTCGTTGAGACGGATGGTCATATCTTTCATCTCCGTCTTCGACCCGTCGAAGCTCGCCCCTATCATCCAACTGCCGACGCTGCGCTTCTGCACATAGCTCTGGCTGAAGGCGGCAGGGAATGAGAAGCGGCGACTGTTGAAGGCGTAATAGAAATTGAGGTTTAGGGCATTCTGCGACACCTGTCCCCTACCCACGTCCACTCGCTTGCCATCAACATAGCGGTGGCCATGAAAGGTCTTCGACGACAGATACACCACATCAAAGCCATAGCGGTTGCTGTATGAATTGAGGTTGAACTCATAGTCCTTGTTCTTTCCGGCAAGTTTGGCAGGATTCACAGAGAGGCTGAGCCCCAGTCCGCGATATGCCGCCGCCACACTGAACGTGCCCCGGCAGTCTGCCATCACATGCGTACGGCGCTCCAAAGCATCCGTCTTCGTCACGGTCTGCATGTCGGCACCCGACAACACACCAGTAAGCTTCACCGTCCACCGTGCATCAGGACGGGCGATGTATGCCGTGTCATATTTTATCTTGTTGTATTTGGCAGCCAGGAGGGAGTCGCCGCGGAACAGGAGCCTGTCGTAGCGCTGCATGCGCGCCTGGCGCTTGTGGTATTGTCTCAGCAGTCGTTGTTTCTTCTTCTCGCCCATATTGCTGCGGAGCACCCTGTCAATGAAGAGGGAGTCAGCCCAGCGCAGCATCTGACCTCTGTCAGCCGACTGCCGGAGCTGGAGTCTGAGACTGTCGGCAATCTGCAGTTTTTCTCTGAATGTCTTGCGTTGTTTCTTCTTTTGGGCGAGGGCGGTTGCCGGTGTCATAAGCGACAGTACGACGAAGAGCAGTATCACTTTGATGGTTGCGATACTGCTCACGGGAACTATTCTTGATGATATTCTTTGTGGAATTCTTTGCATATCCTTTGATATACAGGTTGTCAACGCTTCATTTCCTTCAGCAGCGCCAGTGCCTTGTTCTCGGCAGCTTCCATGATCTCGCGCTCGCCGGGACCTTTGTCGTTGATGCCGCAGAGATGCAGGATGCCATGGATTATCACGCGGTGAAGCTCGTCGTCATATTCCTTGCCGAAGAGTTCGGCATTCGAGCGCACCGTGTCGAGCGATATCACAATGTCACCGCTCACCACATCATCCTCGTCGTAGTCGAAGGTGATGACATCCGTATAGTAGTCGTGACCGAGATATTCGCGGTTCACCTCCAGAATCTTCTCGTCGTCAACGAACATATATCCTATGTCCCCCAACCGACGCTTGTATGAAGCCACTACAGCCTTAATCCAAGCCGTCGTCTCGCGCTTCTTTATCTTTGGCATTGCTATGCCCTCTGAATCGTATGAAATCATAATCAGAAAATTTATTGTTGTCCGTTTTTGTCAGGGCAGGAATCGCTTCACGTCCTTTCCGAAGTGTGTCAGTTCCCTCACCACGCTCGAGCTGATGCTCTCCATTCCGGCTTCGGCAAAGAAGAGCACCGTCTCTATTCCCGTTAGCTGCCGGTTGATATCCGCCTGCTCACGCTCATATTCGAAGTCCTTCACGCTTCTCACTCCCTTTATGATGAACTCCGCTCCCTCGCGGCGGGCGAAGTCTACGGTGAGGTCGTTATACTGCTTCACCTCTATCTTCTCCTCCTCTTTGTATATCTGGCGTATTGTTTCCACGCGCGTTTCCGTGGTCTGCATGTATTTCTTGCGTTCGTTGTAGCCCACTCCTATCACGATTTTGTCGAAGAGCGGCAGAGCGCGTTTCACGAGCGAGTCATGGCCTATGGTATAGGGGTCGAAGCTGCCCACGAGTATTCCTATTCTCATATCTGTATATTTGCAATGGTATGATTCCAGTCCTAATGACTGATTTGGGTTATATCGTTGCAAAAGTAATATATTCATTTTTCTAATGCAAGAAAAACGTTGTCATTTAACCCAAATCGGCCATTAGGGCGTTTGGGAAGAAAATAAAATTGAATATCTTATAGTTGTAATTATTCAGTGAACACTAATTAATAGCAAGCCCTATTTATTATCATCCAAATTTCCCCCACGTCATAGATAAAATCCAAAGAACACAGCTTAGAATTCTGCAGTCAGCGACATAATGTCAGAGAACGGTTAATATTTTTAAACTTTTCTGACGATTTGTCAAGCCACAATAGTCATAATGACAAAATATGTAAGCGGCACAGGAATTGCATCTCCATTAGCGAAGGCTGAAAACCGAAGGCGGAAGGATTCGAAAGAAACCTGAAGCCGAGAGGAGAAAGCCGATGAAAAGACTGCTGGTCAAAGCCGATGAAAAGAGGCAGAGATCAACGGAAAAAAACAGATAAATAAAAAACTAAAATAAAAATGGAGGTATTTGATATGTTACCAGTAATGAACAGAAATCTTTGGATGCCAGAAGAGTTTAATGACTTTTTCGATACTGACTTCATGCCACGTGTAAGTGCTACGGCACCGGCAATCAACGTTAAGGAAAGCGAGAAAGACTACACAGTGGAACTCGCCGCTCCTGGACTGACAAAGGATGACTTCAATGTCAATATCGACAACGACGGTAACCTGCACATCAAGATTGAGAACAAGAGCAACAAGAAGGATGAGGACAAGAAGAGCCACTATCTGCGTCGCGAATTCTCATACAGCAAATACGAGCAGACATTGCTCCTTCCTGACGATGTAGAAAAAGACAAGATCGCTGCCAGCGTAAACCATGGCGTATTGACCGTAGAACTTCCAAAGCTCGTGAAGGCAGAGGAGAAGGCAGCACGTCAGATTGAAATCAAATAAGGCGTGAGAGAGAAGTAAAGCATAGAGAAAGGAGAATGTTTTAGATTACATAACCCCACATAGTTGGTGTTGGTTAAGTGAAGGCGCTTGCCCTATTGGGCAGGCGCCTTTTTCGTTATTATCAGCACATGGCGCGAGTCGGCAAGCGTGGTGGCAAAGATATACGTGTCGCCACCGTCTTTGATCTTCAGCTTCTTGCGCAGGTCTGCCACTGAGAGAGGGAAGTTCCTCACGGTGACGTTTGCCCTGGCAATGCCTGAGAGAGCCTGCCGCAACGCCTTCTTGTTGAGCTCCGTAACGGCACACACCTGGAACCGTCTGCCGGGGAAAGCCTCAACGAGACTTTCAGAAAGGAACAGATGACTGTTTTGAGCCACCTGCGGCATCCCGTATCTCGCCGAAAGCATGGCGAAACAGCCTGCCTTCATTATTGATGCGTTAGGCTCGTAAATCCAACATCCGGGCTGCAGAAGGGCTGAAGGGGAAACGGCAGATGGAGAACTGCATGGAAGCAGAGCACAGATGTCGCCGCCATCGGTATATTCCTCTGAAACATAGTGCCAAGAGCCATCAGCCAGCTGCTGACAGTCAACACAACATACATGCAGCGGAGCACCACCCTGTCTGCCGCCACCAGCAGAGAGCACGAGCAGGAGTTCCTTGCACTCGTTCTTCACGGAGATGATATGCACCTCTGATACATTGCCGAGGTCTGCCACCGCCTTGTGCCAGTCGAGCATCGGCGACAGCTTCACCACCACATAGTCGGCATGAGCAAGAAGCTCACCCTTGAGCGCCACCACATCCGGTGTGCAGTCGGCGATGGCAAAGGTACGTCCGCCATGGTCGTCGCGGCGTGCCGGGTCGATGAATATCGTCGTGGCATGGGGCATGTTGAGGAGATATTCCTCGGTGTCGCCACAAACGATTTCCGCATCCTTCACGCCGAGCAGCGGCATGTTGTGGGCCACTACCCTACAGAGCGTCTCCTGCCTCTCCACATACGTCTTGTGGCGGAAGCCTCTCGACATGAAGGAGAAGTCCACTCCGAATCCTCCCGTCAGGTCTACGTGTCTTTCTGCATTGCCGTCAGCCAGACGCTCAGCCAGTCGCTGCTTGTATACGGCAGTAGGCTCCGACGAACATTGTTCCATGGATAGATGCGGCGGGAATACCAGTCCGTCGGTGTCTGCCCATGAAGGCAGTTTCCGTCGTGCCGCCTGCCATCCCGCAATCTGTTCCAGTGCGTATGCCATGTCAACGCCATCGGGTCTTGACTTGAGGGCGAGCTGGCGCACGTCGTCGGTCTTGTGTATGGATATGAACGAGAGGGTCTCGCCGTTGGGTATCAATGTCATATCAATATGTATTCTTGAGTAAACGAAAAGGCTCCGTGCCTTCCCTTTGTGTAGAATGCCCGGAGCCTTGTCTTTGTGTATGTATGCAGTGAAAAGCTATGCCATTATTTCTTCACCACCTTCACCATCTTGCCGTCAGCAGTCTTCACAACGTATATGTTGCCGCTCTGCATCTTGCTCACCTGCTGTCCGCTAACGGTGTAGATCTTGGTAGCGTGGATGTTCTGGTCCATCTTGGTCTCTACTGTAGAGATGCCGTTGGTCACCTTTCCTTCCTTGATGTCAACAGTGTAGCGGGTGATGTTCTTGCTGTCGGCAGAAACCACGGTGATTGTAGCCGTAGAAGCCTTAGGGTCGGTAGAAGAACGCTCTACTCTCTTTGTCACAGTAGCGCCGGCACCGGCTGTCACCTCAATCATGTCTACAGTCATCTTCTTTGAAGCAGGCACCTTAGAGTAGTAGTATGTTCCAGGTTCGAATCCGTTGATTTCCTGTCCGTCAATCTTGATGGAGCTGAGCTGTGAACTGTACTCGAGTTCCACATCGTCTACATAGAGCTTGTCGTCAGCGCTTCCCTTACCAGGAGTAGCGTTTGTAGAGATGGTCACGAGGATAGCGTTAGGGTCGGCACCGTTGGCGATGTAAGAATCATAGTCGAACGGAATTGTGATCTTCTGCCACTCGTCCTTGCTCTCGATGGTCTTGTTCTGAGCCTTTGCCACTACATTTTTGTATTCTGTTCCCTCTGCCTCTGGATCCTGATACTTCTTGCCGTCGGTGATCACCGCACTGATTGTGGCATAAGGATAGTCTTTGGCGAGGTCGCCGCCGCCCTGCTGGAACTTCACCCACACGCTGATAGCGTCCGGCTTGGCGTCTACAGTAGCATAGAACGGATCGCCGTTGGCGTCGAGAGCCTCGTTGCTGAAATCGAGGAATGCGTGGTTGCCGGTGTTTGCAGCCTGTGCAGCACCTGCGTTCATCTGTCCTGTAGTGATTGTTCCGTTAGGAATCTGTCCGAAGATAGCATTTCCTGTTGTGATGAGCACGCTCTTCTTTCCTGTAGTTCCGGGACGAGTTTCGTTGCTCTCCTTTGTATGGACAGCGCTCTTCACCATTGAAGCCAGCGAACCGGTAGCTGTCATGAACGAATGCCATGCGTTTGGCTCCTGGCTTGTTGCAGAACCGGCTGTGGCAGTATGGAATTTCTCGAAACCAGAGTTAGGAATCTGTCCGATGGTATAGTCTTCGTCGCCGAGAGTGAGCTTCAGCGAGCGTCTGATAGCCTTGAAAGTATCGATGATGAGGTTGCCATAGAACTTGCCGCCGCGGATTTCTCCGTTGAAGTAAGCCTGCAGCTTGCCGCCGTTGAGGGCTGTGTAGCCAGGACCCTGCCAGCTGATATTCGTGTCGTCGCCTTCAACGATTTCGATGTCCTGAACAGAGCGCAGGATGGTATATACGCCGGCGTTTGTCATAGGAACGTTCTCGATAACGATGTTTCCTACTGGCTGCTCCTGCATATAATACTCGTATTTCACGTTCTTGATGGTCACGGTGCATGTGCCGTCGCCGTTTGGCTGAACCTGAACAGTTGATTTAGGATACTTCTTGGATCCGGAACCGGCGTTGATGTCCAACGTGGTCACATAGTCGGTTGCCTGTGCTGTGAGTGCTGCGGCAGCCAGGATGAATGAAGATAATAATTTTTTCATGTGTAGTATTATTTTTAACGATTAAATGATTTCTCCATTATTTGTTCATCACCTTCACGGTCTTGCCGTTTGTGAGCTTCAGGATGTTGATGCCGCGCACCATAGAGTTCACGCGCTGTCCGCCGAGAGTATATACGGCAGCCACCTTGGCATTCTGGTCAATGGTGCCGGCAGAGATGCCGTCGGTACCGAAGTTGTTGTCGCCGAATACGGCTTCCACGCCAGGCACGGTGAGGCTGATGAGAGCATAGAACTTGTCGCCCTTGCTGCGTGAACCTTCCTTCACGGTAACGTCGATCTTGCCGCCGAGCATCTCCTGGATTTCAGCGCCATTGGTGATGGTAGCTGTCTGTGTGGTGGCATAGTTGGTGAATCCCTCTGAGTCGTCGTCGCCCTGAACATCGGTCATGGTAACGTCGCCGATAAGTATCCCCTGGAAGCTGAACTGGTTGAGCTTGATGGTGTATTTGCCTTCCTCTGCCTGCTCGGTGATAGTGATGGAAGCCCTGTCTGTGATAGGCTCACCCAGATTGGCAACGGTGATTACGATATTGTCCTCATAAGTTTTCTCGTTGTTTCCTTGTGCCATTGCTCCCATGGCGATCATTGCCATGGCGATAAGAGTAAAAATTTTCTTCATAATAAAAATGATAATGTTTTTAATTTAATGTTTTCCTAAATTATTTTTGCCTTTATTTAATTGTCTTGTCTATTCATCAGAATCCTGACTGCCCATCGGGGAGGAATCTGTCAGCAGAGGTTGCCGCCGCCGGATTGAATACAAGTACAAGGTCATTTCATCCTATAAGAAACGCCGACAGTGCCATACACCGGATACATCGTCTGCTCGATGGTATCGAAATTGCCTTTGAATATCCCCGTGAAGCCCCATGAGAGGTCAACGAATATTCCCCAGGAGTGATGGAAATGCCAGTCGGCTCCCACCATCATTCCCCATTGCAGCTTGCGCATACTGTCGGAAAAGTCATAGGTTCCGCGGCTTCCGTCAGTGGTGCCGAGTTCCACTTTCTCTCCCGTAGGGTCGCCCACTCTGAGGTATCCGTCGTAGGCGGCTCCCTTGAAGGTGCGGGTGCGCACATAAGAGAGATAGGGACCAGCCTTGATCTGCCACTTGTCGTTGAAGCGGTAGGTTGCCTGTAGAGGCATGGTGAGCATCCATTGCACAGCCTCCGACTGGTTCTTTCCGGTGAACATACCCTCGAGTTCCTGTCCGCCGCGCACTATCCTCATGTGGTAGTTCTTCACCGTGGCGTCAATGTCCATTCCCTTGTTCTCGAGTCTCAATCCTGTGGTCAGTCCCCATTTGTCTGTCAGCGGCTTGTAGACGCCGAGTCCCAGCATCACGCTCAGCGTCGGTCTGTAGGCGTCGAGCGAACGGATAGACGCCGGCATTCCCATCGGCATCGTTCCACCGATATTGTATCCTGCCCTGAGGTCATATTTCAGGTCATCGAGTATTCCTCCGGCATGAACTGAGAGTGCCGATGCGGCAAGGAGTGCCAGTGATAATATTGTCTTCTTCATTGTTGTCTTTCTTCTTGTTTATCGTAAGAGTTGGTTTCTGCCATGCGGTGCCGTGGCATCAGTCCTCGCAGATGAGTTCGAACTCATCCACATAGAGTGTGCTGCCCACTGCCCCCTGGAAGGTGGCTCCCTCATAGCTCGAGGTGCACACGATGGCAATGCTATATCCATTGGCACGCAGCAGGTCGGGGTCTACCACACCGGTGTATTTGAACTGCAGGTCGAACGGTGTCCATTCGCTGGTGGCGTTTATCTCGCCGATTTCTGCCAGCGCCACGATATATGGATTTGTCTTCACGTCGTTGCCGTTGAGAACGAAAGCCTCTCCGTTGTCGTCGTGGTTGCGATAGAGCACGGCATAGATGTCGCCATGGTCGGTCTTTCCCTCTACCGGCTTTCCTGCCTTGTCCTGATATGTCTCGCCGGGAGCATACTTGTAGTAACCCGTTAATCGCAGCGGCTTCTTGTCGAACGGCAGTCCGAAGCGTGTCGCCGCCATGGTATTGGTGAGAGCAGGCTTGGTGTCGAATTCTCCGATGAAGAGGTTTCCGGCGGCGATGCGCATATTTGACATCACTCCGAAAGGTCCCGTGCTGCGTGTGGTAAGCTTCACGCATCTGCCTCTCACTCCGCCTTCTACGCTCACCGTGGGATAGTCCTCATAGGGTGCCTTGCCCATACTGAGCTTGAATCCGCCGTTACCGGTTGCCCAATCGCGGTATATCTTGCTGTCGCTGCCACGGCTGTAGTCATACCACTGATGGTATTTCTCCGTGCCGTCTCTGTCGATGAAGAAGTCGATGTTCTCAAAGCTGTACTTCAGCGGCAGCAGCTTGGAACCGAAGCCCACGTAATATTCCCTTGTCCACGCACCGTCTTCGGATGTCACGGTGTATTTGTGTCTGGCATTGTTGGAGAAATCGAGTTCCGTACCGCTTGCCGGACTGATGGTGGCGCCGGGTGTGAGCTGGAACTGCGGCGACATCTTGCTGATATTGGCATTGTCTTTCACCTCAAAGGAGATCTGCGAGGTGTTTGAAGGCACGTCGATGCTGGCGTCGGTCTGGTTGTTGAAGACCGCGTCCCAGTTGTCCATCACGACAAACGCCTTCTGTATATCACATTCGGCATTCGGGGCCTCATCCTTAAAACAAGAGGTCAGCATAGTGCAAGCTCCGATTGCTGAAAGGAAATAAATAGAATATTTCATCAAGACTAAAATAATAGTTCACGTGGCATCATGCGCCACGCCTTTGTGTTACAAAAACTTACCCATCTGCAAGTACAGACCATCACAAGCGTGGCTGTCAATTGGCGTATGGATATAATATACCGGGGCAAAGGTACGCTAAAAACCTTTAACTTGCAAGATTTCAGCGTTAAAACGAATAATTTAGACTACTTTTCATTCCAATATATACCATAAAAAACGCCACGAGAAGCCACAAAACGTTGCGCATTATGGAAATTTAAGCGGAAAAAGGACCGAGGGAAAAGTAAAATCATTATATTTGCACGTTAAAAGCAACATTAATTAAACAAATACAAAGCATTTCTTATGAAAATAGCATTGATCGGCTACGGAAAGATGGGCAGGATGATAGAACAGATAGCCAAAGACCGTGGTCACGAAATAGTTTGCGTCATCGACGTTGACAACCAGCAGGATTTCGACAGCGAGGCGTTCAAAAGTGCCGACGTGGCAATAGAATTCACTAACCCTACAGCGGCATACGGCAACTACCTCAAGGCTTTCAGACACAACGTGAAGGTGGTGTCGGGCTCTACGGGATGGATGAAGGAACATGGCGACGACGTGAGGAGGATGTGTTCTGCCGAGGGCGGACAGACACTGTTCTGGGCATCAAACTTCTCTGTCGGCGTGGCGATTTTCTCTGCCGTGAACAGGTATCTCGCCAAGATAATGAACGGATTCCCGCAGTATGACGTGCGCATGGAGGAGACTCACCATATCCACAAGCTCGACGCTCCGAGCGGCACCGCCATCACACTGGCTGAAGAGATAATCAGCGACGTTGACCGCAAGAAGGAATGGGTGAAGGGTGTGCAGAGGCTTGCCGACGGCAGCGTGGAGGGCAGCAACGATGTGGCTGCAGACCAGCTCGCCATCGAGAGCATCCGCCGCGACGAGGTGCCGGGAATCCACTCCGTGGTTTACGACAGCGACGCCGACTGCATCACCATAACCCACGACGCCCACTCGCGCAAGGGATTCGCCATGGGAGCGGTGCTCGCGGCAGAATATACCAAGGACCACAGCGGACTGCTGACGATAAGCGACATGTTCAAATTCTGAACCGCCGGCGGAAAAGAAAGACGAAGACAGGACACTAATGGCCTGTCATGGACCGGACACGAATCGGGATAATAGTATCAACAGAAAGGCGAATCCTGATACTCCGGATAATTGAATCAACAGAAAAAAGATAAATCCTGATAATTGACAAGAAAATGATTGACAAGGAAAAAGCAAAGCTGAACATGAAAGTGCAATGGGCTAAGTTCATCGGCGTGACCGTGCTGTACCTGTTGTTCCTCGTGTGGGTAAAGAGTTGGCTGGGACTCGTCGTAGTGCCATTCATCTTTGACGTTTACATAACGAAGAAAATAAAATGGCAATGGTGGAAAGACGCCGAAGGCCCCACAAGATTCATCATGTCGTGGGTTGACGCACTGGTGTTCGCACTCGTGGCAGTGTATTTCATCAACCAGTTCTTCTTCCAGAACTATGTCATCCCATCATCTTCACTTGAGAAATCACTCCTCACCGGCGACTACCTCTTCGTGAGCAAAGTGAGCTACGGACCCCGCATCCCGGAGACTCCGCTCACCATGCCGCTCACGCAACACACGCTGCCGGTGATAAACACAAAGTCGTACATTGAATGGCCACACTGGGAATACCGCCGCGTCAAAGGACTGGGCAACGTGCAGCTCAACGACATCGTGGTGTTCAACTATCCTGCCGGCGACACCCTGGTGGAAAACTATCCCAACGCCGACTTCTACCGCGACATCTGCTATGCCACAGGCTACCAGCTGCTCGCAAACCAGTATGTGGACCTGAGCAAGATGACGCCCCAGCAGAAATACGACTATTTCCAGAAGGTTTACAAGACAGGACACGACTATGTGGCTGCATCGCCACAGCAGTTCGGAAACATCATCAGCCGACCCACCGACCGCCGCGAGAACTACGTGAAGCGCTGCGTGGGACTGCCTGGAATGACTCTGCAGATAAAGAACCGCATCGTTTACCTCAACGGCAAGCCGAACAAGGAACCGGAGAATGTGCAGTATACATATAACGTGCAGCTCAACCAGCCTATCAGCGACGACCTGATGAAGGAACTCGGCATCAGCATGGAAGATCTCGGAAGCCTCAACTCCAACGGATACATGCCGCTTACAAAGCGTGCAGCAAAGGCACTCGCCGCCAACAAGACATTGGTGAAGAGCATCAAGCTGGCACCTGAGATGAAGAACGACATCCTGTATCCGCTCGACGCCGTGACAGGATGGACACGCGACAACTACGGACCAATCTGGATTCCGAAGAAGGGAGCTACGGTAAAGCTCGACATGAACAACATCGCCATCTATGAGCGCCCGATACGTGCCTATGAGCACAACAAGCTCGAAGTGAAGGGCGGCAAGATATACATCAACGGAAAACAGACCGACCGCTACACGTTCAAGATGGACTACTACTGGATGATGGGCGACAACCGCCACAACTCTGCCGACTCACGCTACTGGGGATTCGTGCCTGAAGACCACATCGTGGGCAAGCCGATATTCATCTGGTGGTCGAGCGACCCTGACCACAGAGGATTCTCCGGAATTAGATGGAGCAGACTCTTCAGATTCGTTGACAACATAAAATAACACGTTGACGGAATAAAATCCCATACATACAGAGAGAAGACCGCCGGCGGGAGACACACCCTCTCCCACCGGCGGCAACTCAAGGAAACAGATGAGAAACGCCATAAAGTTCATAATCGCCATCATCATTGCGGGACTGCTCATGATTCTCTTCCGCTGCGTGGCATTCACCATCTATATAGTCCCCAAGACGGGCATAAAGCCATGGCTCGTCGATGGCGACCGTGTGCTGGTGAACAGATGGAGCTATGGACTGAGGACGGGCAGCGACAAGACATTCCCATACAGCCGGTGGTTCCGCAAGCCGGTGGGCAAAGGCGAGCTCGTGGCTTTCAACTATCCGCTCGACACCATGCACACCGTGACGAACAGAAGCGTTCACGCCGCTTTCTGCATGGCAGGACCGGGCGACACCACATACATTGACCACCACCCCATCATTCCGCCGAAGAGATGTCGCATGGTGGAAGTGAAGCCATGGAACATAAAACTCCTCTGCAACACCTACCGTATCCACGAGGGACGGAAGGCGGACATCAAGGACGGGAAACTCATCGTGGACGGAAAGGCGACACGCTACGCCTATTTCTCAAGAAACTATTATTGGATGAGTTCTGTCGACGGCGACACAACGCCGGACAGCAGATATTACGGTTTCGTGCCCGAAGACCACATCATTGGACGCATCGTCATGGTGGTTTATTCCAGAGGCAACAGCGAGTCGTTCTTCGGCAGCTTCAGAAACGCCAGATGGCTGATGCCGCTATAACGGAAACATCCCGCTCATCCACAAAACTCACCCTGAATGACAGCTTTATTATCTTCAACATACTTCGGACCCATACAGTGGTATCAGAAGCTCAACCGCTATGACAGCATATTAATCGAGCAGCACGACAGTTTCGTGAAGCAGACCTACCGCAACCGCTGCATAATAGCGACGGCTAACGGGAGCCAGGCTCTCAGTTTGCCAACATCGCCCGGCAACAAGGACAAAGGCGATGAGGGGATGCCGACGACGGTGAACTCCACCATAATCAGCGACCACGGCAACTGGCGCCACGTACACTGGAACGCATTGAAGAGCGCATACGGTGAGTCGCCTTTCTTCGAATACTATGCCGACGACATCAAACCGTTCTTCACCGGGAAATGGACTGACCTGTATTCCTTCAACATGGACATCTGCCGGAAGATGTGCGAACTGCTCGACATAGAACCGAACATTTCGCTCACAGACCATTATATCAGCAGAGAGGAAGCTTGCGACCTCGGCATCGCGGACTTCCGCGACGCTATCCGGCCCAAGCATCCGTTGCCAGACCCCGACTTCGAACCACGGCGCTATTATCAGGTGTATGAACAGCGCCACGGCTTCCTGCCTAACATGAGTATTATCGACCTGCTCTTCAACATGGGAAACGAGAGCGTGCTATGGTTATAGATATGAGTAAAAGTTGCCCATGTCACTGATTCTTAGTAAAAACAAGAATTTCTGAAAAACTGTCAGATTATCTGGTTTTTTGCTGTAATATACTGACAGACAGATAGTTGACCACCTGGCGATTGTCAGCCAATTGTCTGGATGGTTTGCTGATGAGAGGAATTTTCAGATGAGAGGAATTGCATACGTTGGCAGAATTCTGAAAACAGGAATATTAGTATTACAATACGAACTTATTGGGCAGACGTCTGACAGCAAATCTGCCCATCCGGGGTAAGCACCTTGCCCCACTTGAGAAAGCACCTTGCCCCAGTTGGGCAAGCAGCGTGCCCAATTTTTAACCCAAATCGGTCGTTAGGGCTTGCCTGTATTTTGCTTTTAAAAAGAGTGTTTTTTTGGTGGGGGTTAATAGTTCAATCCGAAGCACCACAGCGGAATGATATTGCCGAAGCCTGTTTCTATATCGTCCTTCACGATATAGCCATTGTCCAAACCTTCTATCTGCTGTTTGCCCTTCTTGCGTCCGCCAATCTCAAAGGTGTACTTGCCAATGACGAAATCGGACTGACGTGAGGCTGTCACCGCATTGCGCACACGCATCTGATTGTAGAAGAATGTCTCGCGCAGATTGCCTATATCGGGCGTACCACCGGCAAGAACCGTCATCAGACTCGGATTGTCAATATATACTTTCTCTATCTTTCCAAGATTGCGTATGCCCGAAGTGTCGTCGCGCAACAGTCCTATCATACCCGACTTCTCAAGATAAGCCAGATAATCGGGTATGCTGTTCTTGCTTGCGCCTATCTCCGACGCCAGACTGTCTGCTACGGGCTTGTATGGAGCCAGGTGCGAGAGGATGGCAAGCAGCTGCTTCAGCTTACGGGATGTAGAGGCTTTCATATCGGCATACTGCGGTATGTCCACTTCTATAGTCTGCGTCACCACTTGCTCCATACGCATCGGGAAATCGCCCTGGACGGAGAAGGGATAATAGCCACGACTCATATAGTCGCGGAAGAGTGGCAGCGGATGTTCTACGGCATCAAGCACTGCGCGGTTGCTGAGGATGTCGTCGAGAGTGTAAACCGGACTCTCTATGCCATGGAAGAAAGACAGATACTCTCTGAATGACAAGCCGTACATGAAATAGAGCAAGGCACGACGGCTGAGGTCGGACTCTCCACGATATATATCGAGCACCGAAGAACCGGTAAAGACGATGTGAAGCGAAGGGTGCATATCATACATCAGTTTCAATTCTCTGCTCCAGCCGCTATACTTGTGTACCTCGTCGATATACAGATGCGTACCACCCTCCTTCACAAACTTATCGGCAAGGTCGTAAAGTTTATGGTCGGCAAAGTACATGTTGTCGGCTGTGATGTAGAGGCTATGGTTTTCGGGCGTGTTCTTTATACGCTGCAATATCATTGTAGACTTGCCGATGCCTCGCGGACCAAGTATTCCCACCAAACGACTATCCCAACTGATATCGTCATACTTATAACGCACGAATGTGGTGGGTGTCTGCTTGAGCAATTCGCGCATGTATTCATAAAGTTTCAATTCTATCATAGCTTGTAGACGTTTGATAACAATGCAAAGATACGAAAAATCCCTCAATGAGGGACGCTTTTGGCTTAAAACGTCCCTCATTGAGGGAAATATTTGGCGAATTTGTCCCTCTTAGAGCTTTTTTACAAGGCGCCTTTTGTCCGTTTTAAATCCGCAAAATGCCTTGCCTGCACAATAAATTCCTCAGAAAGGAGTGTTTATCTCAGTTTTTATATTTACCTTTGCCATATATCAGATATTCTTTATCTAAGTTTTCAGCAGCACTTGGACAAGTGGATTTCCTGACCGATGCAAGCATCGGATAATTCTGCGTTATCCAATGACTTGCTTTTTTGTAAGATTGCAAGTCTGTTGATTTAAGGTAAAGACAGAAGATAGCGAGACCTGATTTTATCGATGAATACGGGATTTTTTAATCATAAGAAACCATAACATAACAAATATGGATTATATATTTGAGACCAAGATGATGGTGCGCGACTACGAATGCGACATCGAGGGAATAGTAAACAACGCCAACTACCTGCACTACGCCGAACACACAAGACACCTGTTCTTGCAGAAATGCGGACTCAGCTTCGCAGAGATGCACAGAAGAGGAATCGACGCCGTGGTGGCAAGGATGAACCTGCAGTTCAAGACTCCTCTCAGATGCGACGACGAGTTCTTCTCCCGTCTGAACCTCACCAAGGAGGGAATAAAATACGTGTTCCATCAGGACATCTACCGTGCGTCGGACAACAAGATATGCTTCAAGGGAGTGATTGACCTGGTCTGCCTCGTTGACGGCAGACTCGCCAACAGTCCCGAATACGACGATGCCTTCAAGGAATATATAAACAAATAAGACGATTCGGATGGATACAGCACAGCAAGAAAGACTCAATGCCCTGACGCTGTCGAGAATGGGATTCTACAATATCCCGGCGATGAGGGAACTGCTCCACAGGGCAGGTTCGTTCACAAACATTGCCGACCATCATGACAACATACTCGACATCGTGCCCGACTGTCCGAAGCGTCTCGCCAACTCGCTTAAAGACATCGCCCCACTGCAGCAGAGAGCGGAGGAGGAACTGGAATATGCGGCTGCCCACGGCATACAGGTACTGCTGATATCCGACGACGACTATCCGCAGCGGCTGAAAGAGTGCAACGACGCACCGCTCGTACTCTTCTATAAAGGCAATGCCGACCTCAATGCCAAACGGGTGATCAACATCGTGGGAACACGCCACGCCACACAGTATGCCGACGACTGCATACGCAAGTTCATTGCAGACATCAAGGTGTTGTGTCCCGAGATCCTCATTGCCAGCGGACTGGCATACGGTGTGGACATCATGGCGCACAGACACTCGCTGGAAAACGGCATACCCACTGTGGGAGTGCTTGCCCACGGACTCGACAACCTGTATCCGCCACGCCACAGGGAGACGGCAGACAGGATGGTGGGATGCGGTGGACTCCTGACGGAGCATTTCACGAATACCAATGCCGACAAAGTGAACTTCGTGAGGCGCAACCGCATCGTGGCAGGCATGTCAGACGCCACCATACTCGTGGAGAGCGCTGCAAAGGGCGGAGGACTCATCACTTGCTCGCTGGCAAACTCATACAACCGCGACGTTTTCGCATTCCCCGGCAGAATTGGCGACAGCCTCTCTGAAGGATGCAACAAGATTATCCGCAACCGGTCAGCACAGATGGTAATATCGGCGGAATCATTCGTCAGCGACATGGGATGGGAGACTGACGCACAGCTCGCCACAGCCCAGAAGAACGGTATAGAGAGAAGTCTCTTCCCCGAAGTGGAAGGCGACGCAAAGACAATAATCGACGCTCTCGCCAAGAACAACGACCAGCAGATGAACGTGCTTACGGTATCCACGGGACTACCTATAAACAAGCTCACCGCCCTGCTCTTCGAACTGGAGATGAAGGGAATGGTAAAGGCACTGGCTGGAGGAATGTATCATTTGATTAGTTGACAAGTTAACGAGTTGACAAGGAGACGAGTTGACAAGGAGACGAGTTGACAAGGAGACGAGTTGACAAGGAGTAAAGTAGACAAGTAGACAATGAAAATAGGAAACATACAATTTGGAGATCACCCTCTGTTTCTCGCACCGATGGAAGACGTAACCGACATCGGATTCCGAATGCTCTGCAAGAGATACGGGGCATCTATGGTATACACCGAGTTCGTGAGCGCAGAGGCTCTCGTAAGATCGGTGAAAAGCACCGTCAACAAACTCACCATCAGCGATGAGGAGCGCCCCGTGGGCATTCAGATTTACGGACGCGACGTGGAGTCGATGGTAGAGGCGGCAAAGATAGTGGAAGACCAGGCACATCCCGACGTGATAGACATCAACTTCGGCTGCCCCGTGAAGAAGGTGGCTGGAAAAGGTGCCGGAGCCGGCATGCTGCAGAACGTGCCGCTGCTGCTCGACATCACGAAAAACGTGGTGAAGGCGGTAAGCACTCCCGTCACAGTGAAGACGCGACTGGGATGGAGCAACGACAACCTCATCATCTGCGACCTCGCCGAACAGCTGCAGGACTGCGGCATACAGGCTCTCACCATACACGGAAGGACGAGGGCACAGATGTATACAGGTTCTGCCGACTGGACTCTGATTGGCGAAGTGAAGAAGAACCCGCGAATCAACATCCCCATCATCGGCAACGGCGACATCACATCGCCGGAGGAAACGAAACGGGCTTTCGAGGAATATGGCGTTGACGCCGTGATGATAGGGCGAGCCACCTTCGGACGCCCATGGATATTCAAGGAGATACGTGACTATCTCGACGGCAAGGAGGCTGACCCCGAGATGACGTTCAACTGGATGCTCGACGTGCTCGAAGAGCAGCTGCGCATCAATGTGGAACGCATCGACGAATACCGCGGCATACTGCACACAAGGCGCCACCTCGCCGCAAGTCCGATATTCAAGGGAATACCTAACTTCCGCCAGACCCGCATCGCCATGCTACGTGCAAACACGATGGACGAACTGATGGGAATCCTCGAAGAACAGAGAAAATAAACCCGAATTCTGTTATCTATTCGGGGCAACCCCGGATAGCTCATAATGCCTATTCGGGGGCAATGATTACACTTCATGCAAATACGCGTCATGATATTGAAAAACGTATATAAAAAGGAGACCACAATATTATGAACATTTCCATGAAAGAATGGATAACGGGCGTTATCCAGAATCATAAGACCGTCGCCGTGCCCGTGATGACGCATCCCGGCATAGAACTGACGGGGAAGAGCGTGAGGGAGGCTTGCTGCGACGGACAGACCCACTTCGAGGCTATCAAGGCTCTCGCCGGCAGATACCCTACGGCGGCAGCCACCGTAATCATGGACCTCACCGTGGAGGCGGAGGCTTTCGGAGCGGACATACACTTCACCGAGGATGCCGTGCCTGCCGTTATCGGCCATCTGCTGAACGATGCCGATGACATAAAGGCTCTCAAGGTGCCGTCGCTGAAGGCTGCCAGAGTGCCTGAATATCTCAAGGCGAACCTGCTCTCGGCAAGGGCTATCAACGACCGTCCGGTGCTGGGCGGATGTATCGGTCCGTTCTCGCTCGCCGGCAGACTCTACGACATGTCGGAGATTATGGTGCTGATATACCAGAACCCCGACGCTGCCCACACGCTGCTGGCAAAATGCACGGAGTTCATACTGAAATACTGCAAGGCGCTGAAGATGACGGGCATCGACGGAGTGGTGATGGCAGAACCGGCGGCAGGACTGATGTCCGACGACGACTGCAAGCGTTTCTCTTCCGACTACATCAGATATATCGTAGGACAGGTGCAGGACGACTCCTTCAGCATCGTGCTGCACAACTGCGGCAACACTGGCCACTGCACAAAGGCGATGGTGGCTACAGGAGCGGCAGCCTACCATTTCGGCAACAAATGCGACATGCGGCAGGTGATAAAGGATGTGCCGCCGACGGCTCTCGCCATGGGAAACATCGACCCCGTATCGGTGTTCAAGGAGGGCACACCGGAACAGATGTACGAGACGACAACACGACTGCTGCAGGAAATGAAGGAGTATCCCAACTTCGTTCTCTCCAGCGGCTGCGACACTCCGCCACACACTCCGATGGAGAACATCGACGCTTTCTTCAAGGCTCTCGACGACTTTGACAAGACCATTTAACCCAAATCGGTCATTAGGGCTTGCCTGGATTTTGTTCTTTTAGAAGAGTGGATTTTGTTTGGCTTTTAATGAGTAATAGCGAGCTATTACGAATTAAAAACAAGCAAAAGACGCCTTATAAAAAACAAAAGACTGCAAGCAGTAAATATAAAATACAATAAACGGCCTAATGACCGTTTTGGGTTTAAGTCATTTTACAGCCTCCAAAACATTGGTTTAGAATGTAGTCATCAGCGCAACTCACATAAAACCCAATCGACCATTAGGCCGTTTTATGTGATATTTTAAACTGCTTGCAGTCTTTTGTCTTTTATAAGGCGCCTTTGCATCCCCTCTACCAACGTTGTCATTTCATGAATACTTTGGGCACGGTTTGGACACATATCGTGCCCACTTGGGGCAAGCACCGTGCCCCAAGTGAGAAAGCACGTTGCCCCACATGGGCAAGCACCGTGCCCGATTCTTGTAGTTTTTGTTATCCTTGCCGATGATTGTGAGTCGGCTATTTGGAAACAAAGACCAACCAGAGAAATGGCTGTACTTTTATGGGGCTTGCAAAAGTCTTACCAGACAGGACAATAGCTCCGATGATACTTTATGATACTTCTATGACACTTTTCTGTAAAGAATCCAGAAAAGTATCATTACCCCTAACTCGTTCGTCTGATGCACTTTAGATACATCCAGCACCCCCGAAAATGATACTTTGACACTTTTCTTCAGGAAAAAAACATATTGTCATTCCCGGATTTTTCGTTGTGTCTTGATAACATTTCACGAAAAATTCTTGTGTATCTCAAGTATTTTATAGAATTTTGTATAAGAGTCTTACGAACGCTGACTGACACGGGATGGCATATACGCCACTAAATCCCTATGAATCAACGGAGTAACGGACTCGACAAATATATAATCATCTAAAAACAATTCCGCCTACGGGTTAACATTAACAACATAACCATTATGAGAGTAGGATTATTCGTCCCCTGCTATGTGGACGCCCTGTATCCAGAGGCTGGTGTAGCCACATACAAGTTGCTCAAGCACTACGGACTTGACGTGGAGTATCCTGAGCGGCAGACATGCTGTGGACAACCGATGGCAAACGCCGGTTTCCAGGACAAGTCGATGAAAGTGATTGAGTCTTTTGATGAACTTTTCAAAGACTATGACTACATCGTCGCCCCTTCAGCATCGTGCGCCGCATACGTGAAAGTCTATTATCCCAAAATTCTGAAAGGCAAGCACGAGTGTGTCTCTTCAGGCAAAATCATGGATATAGTGGAGTTTCTCCACGACGTGCTGAAGGTGAAGGAGGTGCCGGGAAAGTTCCCCCACCCTGTCAGCGTGCATAACAGCTGCCACGGAGTGAGAGAACTGAACCTGTCGTCGCCCTCGGAGTGCAACGTCAAGCCATTCAACAAGATCATCGACCTCTTGCAGCTCGTCGACGGCATCACCATCCATGAGCCGGAGCGAAAGGACGAGTGCTGCGGCTTCGGCGGCATGTTCTCCATCGAGGAGCCAGCCGTTTCCACCCGTATGGGAGAAGAGAAGATAAAGAGGCACATCGCCACCGGGGCGGAATACGTGACGGGGCCAGACTCTTCGTGTCTCATGCACATGGCTGGCATCGCCAAGAAAGAGAAGATGCCTATCAAATTCATTCACGTAGTCCAGATATTAGCAGCAGGGTTATGAGCACAATACATTCAAAGAGAGCCGCCCGCTTTGTGGCGGATGCAGAGAAGACCAGTTGGCACGACGCCACCTTCTGGTCGGTGAGAGAGAAGCGCGACAAGATGGCACAGCAACTGCCTGAGTGGGAAGACCTGCGCGAGCATGCCTCGCAGATAAAGAAGCACACCATCACCCATCTGGCGGATTATCTGGAGCAGTTCTCGAACTCTCTGGAGAGCCGCGGAGTGAAGGTGCATTGGGCGAAGGATGCCACGGAGTTCAACGAGACGGTGCTTTCCATTCTGCAGAGCCACGGTGTGACGAAGATGGTGAAGTCTAAGTCCATGCTCACCGAAGAGTGCGAAATGAACCCCTATCTGGAACAGCACGGCATCGATGTGGTGGAGACCGACCTCGGCGAGCGCATCATCCAGCTCCTGCATCAGAAACCGAGCCATATCGTGATGCCTGCCATCCACCTCAAACGCGAGGAAGTGGGCAGGATGTTCGAGGAGAAGGGAATATCGAAGGAGAAAGGAAACTACGACCCTACTTATCTCACCCATTGCGCCCGTCTCCATCTGCGCGACCAGTTCATGCAGGCTGGAGCCGGCATGACGGGATGCAACTTCGGCGTGGCTGCCACCGGTGACTGCGTGGTATGCACCAACGAGGGCAATGCCGACATGACCACCTCTATGCCCAAGCTGCATATCGTGGCTATGGGCATCGAGAAACTGGTGCCCGACTACAAGTCGCTTGCCGTATTCCAGCGCTTGCTCTGCCGCAGCGCCACAGGACAGCCCACCACAGCCTTCACATCCCACTTCCGCCAGGCACGTCCCGGAGGAGAGATGCACGTGGTGCTCGTGGACAACGGCAGAAGCGATATGCTGGCTGACACCGAACACTGGCAGACGCTGAAATGTATGCGCTGCGGAGCCTGCATCAACACCTGTCCGGTATACCGCCGTTCGGGAGGATACAGCTACACGTATTTCATCCCTGGTCCCGTGGGTGTGAACCTCGGCATGCTGCGCGACCCACGGAAATACAGCGACAACGTTTCGGCATGCACCCTCTGTCTCTCTTGCGACAATGTATGCCCGTCGAAGGTAGGACCTGGCTCGCAGATATACGTATGGCGACAGAGTCTGGAGAAACTGGGAAAAGCCGACAAACTGAAGAAGGCGATGTCGGCAGGTATGGAATATCTGTTCGACCGCCCTGCCCTCTACACCACAGCCTTGAAATTCGCTCCGCTCGCCAACTACGTTCCTGACTGCCTCACCAACATCGGCAACATCAACGCATGGGGCATCGGACACGCCATGCCTGAATTCGCAAAGAAATCATTCCATGAACTGTGGAAGGAAGGAAAAGTGAAGTAGGAAGTGAGGAAAAACGATTTGCAAAACAAGCATGAAGAAACAATTCGCAAGAGAGTATGAAAAAAGAAGATTTTCTGAATAAGCTGCGTCAGAACACGCATGCTCAATACGATATGCCGGCGATGGACATCAAGGGCATCGAATATGAAGACACGCTGAAACAGTTCATCGAGATGACCAAGTCGGTGGGCGGACATGTCATCACCGACGCTTCTGCCGGTTCCGACCTTAATGCCTTGGTGTGCAGGGCATACCCCGATGCAAGGGTATTTGCCTCAAACCTGGAGGAGATAACTATGGAAGGCTTGAAGGCAAATGCCGGCAACGGAGCTGCCGCCGTGGAGCTGCGCAATCCCGACACCGTGGCGGAGGCCAACGACCTCAACGGCACCGACGTGGCAATCGTGAGAGGCACGGTGGGAGTGGCAGAGAACGGATGCATCTGGATTCCGCAGACTATGAAGGAGAAGGCATTGCTGTTCATATCCGAATATCTCGTGATTGTGCTCGACAGGAAGAACATCGTCAACAACATGCACGATGCCTATGACCGCATCGGGATGGATGACCGGTACAATTTCGGAACGTTCATCAGCGGTCCGTCAAAGACCGCCGACATCGAGCAGGCTCTTGTAATCGGTGCACAGGCAGCCCGCGGAGTCACCGTGGTGCTGGTGGACGAATAAGTATTTTGACACTAAATCCCAAACCGGGTCTTATTGGGTGAGGGTAACAAAAGCAGAATGTTGGTTTTATGGGGTTGGCATCCAACCGTCATAAAACCAACATTCTTTATAATCCTATCTTATATTTTCCGTGCTACTATCTTGTCAGTTGCCGTTGAAAAACACATAGAGGGCTATCATCACCACGGCAAGCGACACCCATGCTATGATGACACTCCTTGCCGGTTTTTCATTCACAGCCACGATGACGTGTTTCTCGTTGGCATTCATGTCATACAGACTTACCACTATCATCATCGCTACCAGACCGATGAAGATGAAGAACGAGAGGAGCATGAAATGCACCATCTCAGAAAATCCCGGTATCACCCAAAGATAGAGTATTCCTGTGCCGATGCTGAGCACCGTGCCGAACGTCAGCGTCATGTTGGCGGCAAGTGTAGTGCAGCGCTTCCAGAACACTCCCATCAGGAACACTGCCGCCATCGGCGGAGCGATGAAGCTGAGCACAGACTGGAACACATTGAACAGGTCCATACCCTTGATGCCGTCTACGGCAACCGTGATGACGATAGACACCAAGGCACCGAGAACGGTAACGACACGTCCCGTCTTGCGGATTTCTTCGGGAGATGCCTTCGGACGGATGTTCTTCACATAAATGTCCATGGTGAACACCGTACTCAAGGCATTCAGGGCAGAGCCGATAGTACTTATCAGAGCCGCCGTAAGCACGGCGAGCACCAATCCTACCATACCGGCAGGGAAAAGCTCATAGACAAGCTTTAAATAGGCATCATCGGCATTTACCTGCACATTACCAAAGAACCCTGTCTTGACCATGGCGAAGCATACCACTCCGGGAAGGATGTATATCGCTACATCCAGAATCTTCAGCCAGCCGGTGAAATTGGCTCCCCGCTGTCCTTCGCTCAGGTTGCGCGCTGCAAGCACCGGCTGCACCATAGACTGGTCGGTACACCAGAACCACACACCCATGATGGGATAGCCGAGGATGATAGGCAGCCACGGATAACCGGGGTCGGTATTAGGACGGAAGAGGTTCCAATAGCCTGACGGCACCACATCGGGATTGGCAAGCACCGCTATGCCATGAGAGAATGAATCGCCGCCGAGCTTCCATATTCCCACTACCGTAAGCGTTGCCGACACTATGATGAGCAGCACCATCTGATAAACGTTGGTATATGCCACGGCTTTCAGTCCGCCGAGCATAGTGAAAAACGCTGATATGGCGAGAAGCAGCATTGCCGAGAGCCACATCGGCATGCCGAACACCTGGCGGATTATGATTCCTCCGGCAAAGAGCGTGAGGGCAAGCCAAGAGATGAGTATCGTCACTATGGTATACCATGCCAGGATATTGCGTGTGGAGTCGCCGAAACGCAGTCCCATAAACTCCGGCAGCGTGGAGATGCCGGTGCCAAGATATCGTGGAGCGAACACGAAGGCGAGCAGGGCGATGAAGACGAAGGCGTACCATGCGTAGTTGCCAGACACGATGCCGGTGGAGAAACCGGCACTGGCTGATGCGATGAGCATCGACGGACCGACATTGGTGCCCCACATGGAGAAACCGATGTGGTGCCAGCGCAGAGAGCGGCTGGCAAGAAACATGTTTCCGCTTTTCTTTGCCTTAGAGCTTGCCCACATTCCTATGGCAATGAGCACCACAAAGTAAGCGACAAGGATTATCCAATCAAGTGCATCAAGATTTTGAGTATTCATAGGTTTTGTAGTTTTAAACCCATCCGGCTCCCATCGGGGATGGCAAGGGTGGGTCTTATTGTTTTATTCGTTTTATTTCCTATCTGTATTCGTCTTATTTTCCCATCAGCTCCTTGGCTACGGCAACGGCAGAGTTTGCGTTGTCGCTATAGCCGTCGGCACCGATTTCGTAAGCGAAGTTTTGTGTTACGGGAGCACCACCAACCATCACTTTCACGTTCTGGCGTATTCCGGCATCTTCAAGAGCCTGGATAACATCCTTCATATATGTCATGGTGGTTGTAAGCAGCGCACTCATGCAGAGAATGTCGGCATTATAGTCTTTTACAGCCTCAACGAACTTCTCGCTCGGCACATCGATGCCGATGTTCTTAACCTCGAAGCCGCAACCCTCGAGCATAGAGGCAACGAGATTCTTGCCTATGTCGTGGAGATCGCCCTTCACGGTTCCTATCACTATCCTGCCCAGCGTAGTGGATGCCTGTCCGGCGAGCAGCGGCTTCAGAATCTCAAGAGCCGCCTTCATGGCACGTCCTGCCATCAGCAGCTGTGGCACGAAGGCTTTACCGTCCTGGAAGCGTTGTCCCACCTCACTCATGGCGCGTATCATCTGACCGTTTATGATGTCCTGCGGAGCCACGCCTTCATCAAGAGCACGTTTGGTGGCATCGGCAGCCTTGTCGCCTTTGCCGGCGAGGATTGCCTCAAAGACTTCCTCTGCAGCATTGCTCTCCGGCTTGGATGTGGCTACAGGGGCGGCATCGTGGTCGATGCCGCAGGAGCATTTCTTCTCTTTCACAGGAGCGCTAGAATCTCTAGAAATGCTAGAAAAACTAGAAATGCTAGAAAAACTAGAAATTCTAGAAAGACTAGAATCACTAGAAACGCTAGAAAGACTAGAAACGCCAGAAACCCCAGAATTTCCAGCCCCTCCAGGATAGTGAGGAGTGATGAACAATCCTTCTATCGGCTGCACGAGCTTTGCTATCTCACGGATATGCAAATCGTCAGTACCGCAGCATCCACCAACCACGTTCAGCAGATGGGCCTCAACGATTGGCCATATCTCGGTCTGCATCATCTTTGGAGTGTCGAGGTAATGACCGTGTTCGTCCGGCAATCCCGCATTTGGAAACATACTTATATAATAGCCGGTCTCGGCAGCCATACGCTGGATGATAGGTGCCATCTTGGCGGCATTGAGCGAACAGTTAAGTCCTACGCTGAACACGCTGTCGTCATTAAGACTCTTGACAAAGTCCACTACCGACTGTCCGAGCATGTTGTGTCCATCCTCGCTTGCCACAGTGAAGCTCATCATTATAGGCAGACGGAAGCCTTTCTTCAGCATCACTTCCTTGCAGCACCGCAAGGCCACCTTGGCATTCTCTATGTCGAATATTGTCTCTATAAGCACGGCATCCACGCCGCCGTCTATCAAAGCCTCTATCTGCTCATAGTAGGCATCATGAAGGATATCTTCGTTGAACTCCGCACTTTCTCCGATAGACAGGGTCTTGCTTGTAGGACCGACACTACCAAGCACATAACGGGGCTTACGCGGATTCATCAATGTATAGGCATCAGCCTCTTTCCTTGCCAGTCGGGCAGCTTCAAGGTTTATCTCCCTTGCATAGTCCTGCAGATGCTTGTCGGCAAGCGAGACGCGCTGTGAATTGAACGTATTCGTGGTGATGAGGTCTGAACCTGCTTCAAGGAAACGGCGGTGCATACTTGTCACAATCTCCGGATAAGTAAGAGCAAGCAGGTCGTTTGTTCCACGGATCTCCCCGTCGAAGTCTTTGAATCTCTCCCCACGGAACTCCTCTTCTGTGAGCTTATACTGCTGGATGGTGGTTCCTGTAGCACCGTCGAGAACGAATATCCTTTCCTTTGCCACGACATCCATCGACGGTCTGCCGAGAGTAGCAGCCTTGAGAGGCAGGGCTTTCATCTTGTCGTCAGCGGCAGAAGCGGCATTGGCATCCCCGCTTTCTATCTTGTCGATGATAGCCATCACCTCCTCGTCGGGAGTCATGGTCTTGTTGATACGGATAGTGTTGTCGGCGGCTTCCGGCTCGTCGGCACTCTCCTGGTATTCCTCTACTATGCGCAATGCCTTCTCCACCTCGTCCTCGTTGTGGAAATCCATCTCGATATGCACTCCATCGCCACCGATATTGTCGAGCAGCGGACGCAGTTCGTCGAGGGTCACCCAGCATGCCATGATGCTTTTTCCTCCTGCAAGAATCTTCTTGTAGAGGTCATACCACTTGGGCGATCCGCCCTGTGGCTCTCCCACTCCCGGCGTCCACTGTATGGCGTTGAGCTCTTCTATCTCAAGCAGGGCTGGCAGATGGTGCATTGCCCCCACACCGTCGAGATGATACAGCGTGTAGTCTATCTTCTGACACTGCTGACGGATGAAGGGCTGCACAAAGCGTCGGTAATCCTCCACGCTGATCATCGTGGAGATGTCGCTCTGCAGCTTTGTCATCTTTCCAGGTGCCCACGATGAGAAATAGCAGAATGCCATCTCGTCGCCCTCACGGATAATGTCGTACAGTTCGTCGAAGACCTGGAAGTATATGTCGTTTATCTGCTGCATCTGCCGCTCCAGCACTTCAGGTTGCATCACGGTGTCGAGAAGCACCTTGTCGGTGCCCTTCATGGCGGCGAGCACATCCATGCCTTCCATCAGGTCGGGCATGCCCACATAGTAGTTGCCTTTGGCTTTCTTCTTGCAGGCACGCAGCAGGTCTTTGTGAAGCTGCCAGTTCTTGTTGGCAGGGTCGTTGATGTCGAACTTTATGTCGTCGGTGTAGTTGGGGTCCGGATGTATCCAGATGGTATCCTCTCCGCCCTCAAACACGCCGCCGAGGATGGCTGCAAGCGAACCGGGACCGAGCTGCGTGTTGGCAACAGGCAGCATGTCGGCTTTCATCGAACTGTGTGCCACATACCAGTCGAGATATTCGGCACGCCATTCCGGGTCGAACCATTTCTGGTCGAGCGACTTCGGTGCCGGCGGCATGGGCACGTCGGCATGGGGCTTGACGCCTTCCTGGAAGTGTTCCCACATATTGAGCACGATGCCCTTATGGTTCCACCAGTCTATATAGTGTTTCTTGGTTTCTTCTAAATTGGGTTTCCACATAATTGTTATGATTTATAATTTTCTTGGGAAAGGGGATGGGAGGAATGGGACAGAACCGATAGGAGGAATAGGAGGAATGGGAAGAATGGGACAAATAGGACAAATAGGAGAAATACCACTCCAAACTACTCAATCCAGACTCCTCTCTCCTCATTCCTCTCTCCTCATTCCTCTCTCCTCACTCAAATCTCAAATCCCTTAAACTCCTCGTTGATGATGAGATTCTTCACCTTGCTCATATCCATGTCGTCGGTGCTGTCTACATCCTCCGGATAAACGGGGATTACGGCACCCTTGCGCACAAACACCGGCATACGGTCGAGCGGTGTCTCTATGTCCTTCAGCCATCTGCCGCCGTCGCTTACCGAGAAGCGGTCGCCGGTGAAGAACTCTACCCATTCTCCTTCCGGCAGATATATGTCGCGACAGTTGTCGCTGCTCATTACGGGAGCCACAAGAAAGTCGTCGCCGAAATAGTATTCATCATCGATATGCCAGCAGTTGTTGTCTTCGGGATGGTGGAAGATAAGTGCCTGCACGATGGTTGATCCGCTGTGTGTTGCCTTCTCGCTCTCGCGGAGGATATATGGAATGAGTTTGTAGCGCAGCTTCCACCAGCGCTTCACCATCGGTGCGATGTTGGGATAATGCCATGGCTCACGCTTGTTGGTGCCGTGGTATCGGATATGTGAGGAGAACACGCCGAACTGTGTCCAGCGCATATACACATCATCGCGGACAACGGAGTTCATGAAGTTTGGCAACGTATGGAATCCCGGCACGTCGTGGCTCCAGAAGGCAAAGCCGGAGAGTCCGAAATGGAGTCCGCCACGCAGCGAACCGGCGAGTCCCTCCCACGAACTGCAGGAGTCTCCGCCCCAATGCAGCGGATATCTCTGGCATCCTGCCCATGCGGAACGTGCCCACACGATGCCGTCGCCTGTCACCTCCTTCGTTATCTCGTATGCCGCCTTCTGATATAGCAGCGAGTAGAGGTTGTTGAGGAGTTTCGGCGACATGTTCTCGTATTCGGCATCCAGGTGGATATTCTCTCCGAAGTCGGTCTTTATACATTTCACTCCCATATCGAGAAGATTCTTCAGCAGACCTTTATACCAGTTTGTCGCCTTCTCGCTGGTGAAATCAATGGTGCCGGCATAGTCGAGGGCGGAGAAGTTGGAGCCTTCGGAATCCTGCTTTCTGGTGAGCTTGCAGATATAGTTGTTCTTGCGTGCCTCGTCAATCTGCTCTGCATCTTCTGCCACATACGGCAACTGCCACAACGACACCTTGAAACCTTTCTTGAGCAGTCCCTGCACGAAGGCTTTTGGATCGGGGAAGCGTTCCTCGTTGAATTTCCATTCGCAGAGCCAGTCGGTTTTGAACCATCCCGTGTCGAGATGTATCACATCGCATGGATAATGCTCCTTGCGCAGACGGTCGCAGATGCCGTTCACCTCGTCGGCACTGAAATATGTCATACGGCTCATCCACACTCCGTAGCTCCATAGCGGCGGCATGGAGGGATAGCCGGTGAGGTCGCGATAGCCTCTTGTAATCTGCTCCACGGTGTCGCCGCCGATGATAAAGGCGTCGATGAGAGCCTGGTCGCTGAGAAATTCCACAGAGCGTGTTGACACTCCGGCGAGCGACAGCTTGCTGTATGCCGTGGTGTGATAGAACACGCCATACATGCGGCTGGAGATATAGAACGGTATGTTCTTGTATGTGCGGCGGTTGTTCACTCCCTGTCCGTCCTGGTTCTTCAGGAAGAAAGTCTGGCCGCTGAGATCCATCTTCCCGAAGCGCTCCCCTGTTCCGGCGAAGCACTCGTTAAGCTTGCATTCGAACGACAACGTGGCACGCTCTCTCCTGCCGTTCAGCTTGCAGTAAGCCAAAGGCAGGGCATCATAGCGTGGCGGCGAGAAGTGGTCGTAGGCGGCGAGTCTCACCTCATGTTTCCCGTCGGGATACAGTCGCATGTCGAGTGTCTCCTGCGGGTCGGGCAGCAGCTCGCTCCATCTGTCGAGCACCGGCTGCTGCATGTTTATCACCGCCCTTCTCACACCAGCGCCGTCGGTAATGATCCATTGGTCATCCACGAACTCCGCTTTCAGCGGCAACCGTTTCACACGAGCGCTCATCTGCAGCATCTCCGAGGTGTCTGAGGGTTGCTCTCCCCCGCATCCCATGAAGAGGCGGAGGATTCCGGGTTCATATTGTCGTATCACGAGAGTCTGTGTCTCCTGCGGCACATCGGTGTCGGGAGCCATATCGTTGGCAAGCTGCTGTTTCTGGAAAGGCACCTCCACGAGGATGTCTCCATCCTTCTCTCTGACGGATGTCGGCTTGTATGCCTTCCACAGCGACTCATCTCTTTTGAGGTCTGTATCGAAATCCATGAAATCGAACAGATGGTAGTTTGTTGGTCTCATTCTGTATTGTTGTATTCTATTGTTTTAGTAGTGGATTATCGCCTCAGTCTGCCGGCGGCTTCCTTCGTAGCCTTGTCCACCTTCGGTCCGTTGCCTTTTATCAGCATGTTCTTTCCCGGCTGGTTGTAGCCGAAGAGTTCCTTCGGACACCAGTTGCCGGTAACGGTATATCCGTCGGTGGCCTCATCGAAATAGATGTAGAAGGCGCGGTCGTTGGTGGCGTATGGAGCCTTATGAAGGTCTTCTATCCTATTGTTCTTTATTTCTGATCCCGGCTGCGACGACAGGGTGTATATCCCTCCCACATCATAGAGCTGTCGGGCGAAGTCGTGCACGTAGTTGGCAACTATCCTGTTGTTGCGCATCCCGCTCTCCCGTGGGGTCCATCCCCACCCCACGCAGATGCCGGAGTAGTTGAGATGGTGCACCTCGTTATGGCTTATCTCGATATTGCTGACGTAGCCGGCTGCTATTCCCACACAGCTCCAGTCTTCGTTGGCGGCGTCGCTCACCTCATTGTCGGTAATCGTTATGGCGTCGCAGAGATCAGATGACACGAGCGGTTTGAAGGGCACATGGGTCTCGAAGCCTCCGTCGGGGAAATGTCCCACAAGGATTCCAGTGCCGCCGATGTCTGAGAAGGTGCATCCGCTGACCGTGGAACGGGAGGCAGCCAACTGATAGTCGAGTGCTGTCGCTCCGAGATGGACGAAGCGGCAGTCCTTGAAGTCTATGCCGCTGGCATGACGGATGCTGACGGCAGCTTCAGGACGGGCTATCCAAGCCTGGTTCTCAAGCGATGCCTTCTCCGGCAGTCCCGGCTTCTGCAGCTTGTAGGCGTCTGTCATGCGGAAACCGCCCTGCAGCGTCACCAGTCCTTCGTATAGCGGACGTGTCCATGCGGAGTGGGCGAAAGTGATATTCTGGAACTGTATGTCGTGTACCGTGCGCTCCCTCGTGCCGTCAACGGAAGCCAACGTTTCCATCACCGGCACTATGGCCTCGACTGTAGTCATGTCTTCTCCCTCTCGTGGCAGATAGTATATCCTGCCGGAGGGATAGTCCTGATACCACTCTCCCTGAGCATCGAGCAGCTGTGGGGCATTGACGAGGCAGAACGATGAACAGCCTTTCTCACCGTCTATCACGGGTTGTGGCCATGGGTGTTCGAATTCAAGCTGACTTTCAGGTTCATGGAATGACGCCTGAGTGTAGCCATTGCCGAGGGGCCGCATTTCCTTTACTCTCAATATTGCTATCGCCCACCGCTGATGAACGAGCATTTCGAGTTCTCCTGCGCCGGAGAGGTCTTCTTTTGGCGTGGGTATAGTGATGGTGCGTGATGCCGCATCGAAGTCTTTCATGCGAATCATCTCGCCATAACGGCCCTGCTGTGCCCTGACCGCCTTGTTGCCGTTTACCCACAGCTGGCGGCAGTATACTATCCTGTTTCCGCTTCTTGGAGCGTCTGCCACCCACACGCGGCTACGGACATTCTCAGGAATCCTCGTGTCTGAACATCCCTTATGCCAGCCGTCGAGAGGCATTCCTCCGCTTATCACCGTCGGTTTTCCGCCGTCATCACCGCATATCACAGTGGGTGAATCCGGTGTGCCGGAGTCTTCGGGGCGCAGGAACAGCGGTTTCTGCAGACGGTAGTCGCCGCCACTGAGGTGGATGCGGATGCCTCCAGCCGTTTCCTGTCTGTTGAGCCGGCGCCACTCCCTCGCCATCCTGATGGCGGCGGCAGGAGTGAGCAGAGGGGCGCTGACTGTGCCAGGAGCGGTGTCGCTGCCTGTAGGAGCCACATATATGTCGCCTGCCATGACGGGTGTTCCCATAAGGAACAGCAGGAGTGATGAGAATATTGTCTTTATCATTGTCTTGTAGGTAGTTTTTTACGAAGGGAAGGGACACAGTATAATAATCCTCACCCTATATATCAAGACGTTGGCACACGCCTCTTTGTAATGCTCTTTATCATGAAAAAATCCGACAGACAGGTTTTCGCTGCAAGCCGGAACTGGAATATATGAAGAAAGCGGCAGACTAATCCCCAAACGGTAATCAGAACGTTTGTGGTTAATGCCGCCGCACTCCTCACTTTGCATCGTCTTTCGGAACGGAATTCTGCAGTATGTATCTGTACTCCTTTGGCGACGCTCCGAAACGGCTCTTCACGAACTTTCCGAAGAACGAGATATTGGGGAATCCCAGGCTGTCGGCGATTTCCTTCACCGACATGTCGCTATATTTGAGTTTCTGGGTCACCTGCTCGGCTATATACTCGTGTATCCACTCCAAGGCTGTCTTGCCGCTCACCGACTTGCACACCGTTGAGAGATATTTCGGAGTGACACAGAGCCGCTCGGCGTATGACTTCACGGAGCGGTCGCTACCGTTGACATTGGCAAGCATCTCTATAAAGCGATGGAACAGGAGTTCGCCCTGTCTGAAACCGGCATCCATCCTCTTGACATCCAGATTGGGGGCGATGATGGCGGCAAGCTCATAAAACATACAGTGGAACAACGACTGCATTATCTCCTTGTGGTAATAGCCGTGGGGATTGTCTATCTTGTAGCGTATGAGCGAATAGTATTTGTCGATGAGGAAGCGTGACTCGCCGGAGAGATGGATGACGGGGTTTCTCGCCACGTATGCCATGATGTTCCACACATCGCGGTTGATAATGAGACTCTTGCGCATCGCCTTGTATGACAGGGCCATGAGTTTCACCTCATAGTCGGGAGAACACTTGCTTTTGTTTATAAACGAGTTTGGCGGACATATCACCAAGTCGCCTGCCACAGCCTTCACGCTGACACCGTTGATGTCGCACTGCATCTCTCCCTTCTCCACAAAGCCAATCGTCACCATCTCGAGTCTCACCGTGCGTTCCACATGGGCACGGTCATTGCTGTTGAGCAACACGATGTCGCCATCGGTATAGTTCACCAGACCTTTCTCCACGAGATAGTCGATATTCACGTTCAGCTCTTTCTCTTCCATAAATATATCTGTCGTTAGATAAATAATTCTTTCCTAAGTGAAGGTAAAAGCATACCAATTTTTTTTTTCACCGTCACTAAAAATGTTCAGACCGCAAATATAGTCATATTTTCTTAAAACATTCTTTTTTCCAAAGAAAAGTGTTCAAAATATCCACAACTTGGAAATTAGGAACAGTATATCTGGCCGCTCGCTATTACTCATTAAAAGCCAAACAAAATCTACTCTTCTAAATAATCAAAATACAAGCAAGACCTAACGACCGATTCGGGTTTAAAATGGGCAGAATTGCTTTCCAAAGGTTGCCCAACACAGGCATATATTCCCATGGTCGTGTTTACAGAGTTCTGCCAATACAAGCAAATTCCTGACATCAGCAAAACACCGTTTATTTTTGCAACCAAAATGACTGCCAATAAAAAAAGCCACCCTCGTGCTCTCATATTACCTTTTTTTCATACTTTTGCATCTATAGACACAGCACAGACAGTCTGTGTGGCACGATAATAAACTACAACATCATGTTTGAGAAACATCTGACTTACGACGACCTCGACATCACCGACCGCGAACTGCTCATACAGATGGGCTACGGGGAGGCGGAGGCTGACGACGACACCAGACTGGAGATTGAGAGGATGAGAGAGAGGGTGAGGGATATACTGAAGCCACGATTCTGCTTTCACATCGAAGAGGAGGGAGAACTGGACTGCCACTCGAAGACGCTCACCACCGGCGGACACACGTTCGGCATCGGACCGATTATCACCTCACAGCTGCGCGGATCGGAGGCTTACGCATTTTTCGTGGCTACGAGCGGCATGGAGTTTGAAAGGCTGCAACGCCAACTGGAAGAGGAGGGCGATATGGTGAGGGTGTTCATCGCCGATGCCATGGGAAGCGTGATAGCAGAGAAGACCGCCGACATCATGGAGCGCTGGCTGCAGGTGTTCATAAACGGCAGAGGATGGAAACACACCAACCGGTTCAGTCCGGGCTACTGCGGATGGCACGTGAGCGAACAGCAGATGCTCTTCAGTATGCTGCCGGAGAAAGACCCTTGCGGAGTGAGGCTCACCGACTCGTCGCTGATGATTCCGATAAAGAGCGTGAGCGGTGTGACAGGACTCGGCAGGGAAGTGAAAAAGCTGGAATATACATGCGGATTGTGCAACTATGCCAAGTGTTACAAACGAAGGAAAAGGGAGCGGAAATAAGCGTTTGTTGTATGCATCCCACTTCTAAAGGTTTTTTCTATCTTGAGTTAAAGATAACAAAAGCGAACAAAAAAAACGGTTTGAAAAAGGCAAGGGATTGACTTTATTGCTATATTCGCAAAATACATAGAGATACACATTCTCAATCTATTGTTAATAGGTTACCATGCCGGGAGGCATTGACCTATGTGTATCATTTTTTAGCAAAAAAAAGTGGTAATAGATTGTTTGTAGTTACTGACGACGGCAAGTCGTTGCCGCATCGGGGTGTCATAAGGTTAAAACTATTAAAGGATAACTATAAAATGACACCCCATTTTTTTATTTTATCCCCCATAGCTTCCTACTGTGCAGATGATTCCGCTGGCATCAGCCCTCTACCTGTGCAAATGATTCTACTGTCATCAACCACCTACCAGTACAAATGATTCCGGTGACATCAGCCCCCACCTATCCTCCCCCGTAGGGGAGGGACTGATTACACTGGAGTATCGATTATTCTGAAATATCAATTGCTCTGGAGTATCTGAATTTCAACAACTTACCCACAAACCGGAGTAACCTGCATCTCCCCTACGGGGGAGAACGAGAGGGGGCTGATGTTAAGTTGCAGAGTAACTATTTTCCCTCCCTTTGGGAGGGCCAGGGTGGGTTCCCAGAGTGGGTTGTGTGGGTTGCCCTGCCATCATCACTCTTTCTCCGTTTCCTTATATATGATAGGATTTGCACCGCTGGTAAGGGCGAGGGCCTCAGGATGGTCCTTGATATAGGAGTCGATGTGGCGCATGCGCTTCTCCTCAAGAATCTCGTCAACGGCAATGAGGATTCCCGTCTCCTCCACGTCGCCGAAGCCATCATTGATGGCGGTGCCGAAGAGCTTCATCGTAGGACTGAGGTTCATGTATGCGTTTACGAGCGGCGGGATATTGTAGCCCATCTTTCGTATCTCACGGTTGAGAATCCTGTAGTCTGCCTTGAAATCATCCTCGCAGAATATCTCTTCGAGTTCCTTCGGGTCTGTCTCTATCTTGAGCGGCTCCATCGGTATCACGAGGTTCTCCTTGTCGTCGAAATGCTTCTTCAGAAAATACAATATCATATCCCTGCCCTTGCGGATATACGAGGGATACATGGTCATCTTGCCGAAGAAATACTTCACGTTTGGCATTATCACGGTAAGCGCTCCCAGTCCGTCCCACAGGTTGTCGAGGGCAAATAGGCTCTTGGCTCCCATTCTGGAGCTCTGATAAGGAAGCGCCACGAAGGAGCGACCCAGCTCAATGGTCTGCGGCATGTATTCCTTCATGAACTTGTCGGAAAAATGGAACATGTGGCTCGTGGCGAGCACGGGCTGTCCGTTGGCGTCAACATCAACGTCGGTGCCAAGGATATAGCGATAGCCGCCGATGATCTCTTCAGCCTCCGGATTCCACACGATGAGCTGCTTGTAGCTGTTTGGCATGGTGTCGAACTCATCGATATCCATACTCTTGCCGGTGCCGCCGCCAGCCTCTCTGAAGGCTATCTCACGAAGACGGCCGATTTCCTTCATCACGTTGGGCGCTTCATGAGCCGTTACGATATATATTTCGTTGTTGCTCTTGTTTGTCATTCGCAGCTGGCGCTCTGGAGTGAGCTCCTGCTTGAGCAATTCCTTATCTATTGGCTGGATAATCTCTTGTTCCATTTTCTGATGATATTGTTGTAAGAATATCTGTTCTTTCTTGTTACTGACTTGTCTTTGTTTCTCTCCCCTCTCTTCCATTACAGCTCATACACCTTGTCCTCTACGTAGAGTGCCCATTGCTTAGGTGTCTTGCTCTTGTCGAAGGTCTGCCACGGTATCGGCTTGCCTATCTTGATGGTGAATTCCTTGTGGACGTTCTTGTACATCTCGTCGACGAGGAACAGCATGGCGATATTGAACTTTATGCCGAGCCGCTTGCTGATGTTGGCAAGATTGTAGAAGAAGTTGGAGTTCTGCCCTCCGAAGTGTATCGGCACTATGTCGCGGTGGTATTCCACGCTCTTCGTCACGAAGGTCTTCGTCCAGGGAATGTCGTGGATCCTGCCTTTTATACGCCTTGAACAGAGTCCGGCGGGAAACATCAGCATGTGGTTGTCGCTGTTGAATCCAGCCTCCACCATGGCGGGGAAATTGCGGCTCTGATGTCCGGTCTTGTTTATCGGGATACAGAGCGGGGCGAGTCCCGGCAGATTCATTAGCAGGTCGTTCACGAGATATCTGAAGTTGCCGTCGTAGTGTTTTCCTATCACGGCTCCGAGCGCCACTCCGTCGATGCCTCCGAGGGGATGGTTGCTGACGAAGGTGTAGAGCTTGCCGTCGTTCTTGTCGGGCAGGTTCTCGGCGCCTTCAATCTTGAGCGTCATGTCGAGATACTTCACACAGTCTTCGAGCCACTCCACACCGATGTGGTCCTTGTGCTCCCACAAGAACGCGTTCACCTCTTTCTGGTGGATTATATGCCTAAGCCATCTAGTGAGCACTCCCGGCACGTAGCGTGCCTTGTCGCCCATCTTGTCCTTAAGTATTTTGTCTATGTCAATCGTATTCTCTGTTACTTCCATCTAATCCGGATTCTTTTCTCTTTTCATAAAAAAAAACGAGGTCGAGAAGTGGCCTATCTTTTATGCTTATGCAAAAATAAGCTATCTTTTTCAAATATGTTACTTTTTTAACTAAAAAGTTGCCCAAGTCATATATTTATTACGATATAGTAACACTCGGGAGTTTATTTTCATCCCTGCAACGTGCAGAATGCGACAAAAGCGCATCTCATTCATATATCAGCGTGGTCATCCTGTCGGGGTCGAAGATGTCGAGTGCCGCCTGCTGTATTTCCCGCGCCGTTACGTTGTCGATGTCTGCCATCAGCTTCTCCACGTCTTTCAGCCAACCGTAATGAAGGAATGCCTTGCCGAAATCGAGGGCGAAGCTCTCCCTGTTGTCACATGCCACGCCTATCTGTCCCTTTATCTGGCGTTTGGCTGCCTTGAGCTGACTTTCTGAGAGGGGACGGTCCATAACGCGGTCGAGCTCGCGGCGCACGAGGCGAAGGCATTTCTTCACGTCCTTCGGGTCGCAGCCGAAATAGGTGCACCAGAGTCCGGTGTCGGAATAGCTCACCATGGAACTTTCCACTGTGTAGACAAGGGCGTTGCGCTCTCGCAGCGAGATATTGAGGCGTGCGTTCATGCCTGGTCCGCCAAGGATGTTGTTGAGCAGATAGAGGGGCAGACGGTGGTTGTCGTGTGCGCTGTACGCCCTGTTGCCCACCATGACATGTGCCTGATGGGTTCCCTTGTCGTGTACGATATGCCGGGGCTGGTATGGGGGCAGCGTTATGGAGGGTGTCACGTCGATGAGCGGCTGGGCGGCAGGAAATGCCGATGTGGCTCTCTTGAGCTGTCGCACCACGCTCTTGAAGTCTACGTCACCATATACGAAGAACACGGTGTTCTCCGGCCTGTAGTAGCGCTGCGTGAAGCGCAGGGCGTCGGCAGTGGTGTATGTACGGAGGGTGTCGGCAGAACCGAGGATATTGTGTCCCAGGGGATGTCCGGCGAAGATAGCATTCTCGAAATCGTCGAAGATGAGTTCTGCCGGCGAGTCGTTGTAGCTCTCTATCTCGTCGCATATCACTTCCACCTCCTTGTCTATCTCCGCCTGCGGATAGGTGCTGCCGAACACGATGTCGGTGAGGAGGTCTACGGCACGCGGGAAATGGTTTTTCAGAATGGCGGAATAGTACACCGTGTCTTCCTTGTTGGTAAAGGCGTTGAGGTCGCCTCCCACGCTCTCCAGCCTGTTGAGTATCTGCATTGCCGAACGGTGGCGGGTGCCCTTGAAGGTGGTATGCTCGCAGAAATGTGCCATGCCTTCCTCGCCTTCCTTCTCATCGCGTGTGCCGGCACACACTTCATATCCACAATACACCACGGGGGATGCTGACGGACAGTGGATAGCACGCAGTCCGTTGTCGAGAGTCGCCGTATTATATTTCATGTTGTCTGTCTCCATCTTTTAGTCGTGCAAAGGTAATGCAAAAAAGCGACTAAAATGAAAGAAACGGGATTTTATCCAAAATCGATCATTAAGGGGTTGCCTGGATTTTGATTTCTTAGAAGAGTGGATTTTGTCTTTTTATCCCAAACCGGGAGACTTTAGGCTGTTTTCTTTTGGAGGGGGCATCAGGCTGTTGGGGGCTTGGAAGATAAGCATTCCGGCGGCATAGCGCAAAAAAAGGCCGCTGCGACTATTGTCCAGCGACCTTTTACATCAGTATGTTATGAAAAATTTGAGAGAATGAAGCTTCACAGCTTCGGAGTTGTTTTAATAATATTGTTTTGAGAAAGCATAGAAAAAATTTCTTATTTCAGTATTGCGGAGACAGCCACGGTTTTCTTCAGCGTGTCCATCTTCACGGAGTCGCCCATCGCCACCGACGGACCGTTGTGCACCTTCGGTGTCACGGCAACGGCAGCTGGCATCTCGTCGCCCTCTTCGTTGAATGCCATCTGCGAGGCATTTCCGAGGGTCAGGATTATAGCCACCACGGCGGCGGCCTTGAATAGCGGCATCATGCGCTGACGCAATGTCACCACCTTTGCCTTCACCGTCACAGGCTCGCCAACGAGAGCCTCCATCCTTGCGTCGAAGTCATCACCGAGCACGTTCTCCTCCTCAGCCTTTGCATAAGCAAACAACGGCTTGTATGGGAGAAGGCTTGCAGGGATGTCGTCCTGACAGAAGAATGCTTTCAGGATAGCCTCCTCCTCAAGGGTGGTCTGGCTGTTCCAGTAGCGCTCCAATAGCTGTTCGATGTATTTATAATCCATATTCTGCATTTTCGTTGAACTTTTGTTTTACTGCCTGTCTTGCACGGTAGATATTCACCTTTACCTGTTCTTCGCTGATGGAAAGCACCTCGGCGATGTCTTTGTAGCTCTTGCCTTCAAAATCGCGCAGCTGAATGCAGGTTTTCTGCTTCTCCGGCAGCCCATCCACGATCCGCTTCACCATCTCCAGCATGTCGCGCTGTTCGGTGCGCTGGTAGGGAGTAGCCATGCTTGTGGCACGAGGCTCCAATGTGTCTTGGTCGAGCGACTCTTCGCGCCACGACGAGCGCTTGGTCTTGTCGAGAGCTATGTTCCTGCATATCGTCAGGCTGAACGCCTCTATCGAGTCGATGTCTTGCAGGGTGTCCCGCCGGTCCCAGACTTTCATCAGCGTATCCTGTACGACGTCTTCTGCTTCCTCCTTGTTCATCGTGATGCGGAGGGCAAGGCGGAAGAGCACGTTTTTCAACGGCAGCACATCGTTTCGGAAACTGACTATTTTCATTTGCCTCTATTGTTAAGACGATTAGGTTTTGAAGAAGTTACAGGAATAGGCGACTTTTCTATGCTTTTAACTTTTATTCAGATTCTACGGGTCGTTTGGCGTCCTTTTCCGGATATCATCTATATCCCGGTTTTCCTTAGCCAAACTATCCCACCCTACCCTCTTTTGCGTAAAGGTATGGATGGGATAATCATGGTTTGCCTACTGTATTATTCGAGATAGGTGTATCCGTAGAGTCCTGACCTGTAGTTGGAGAGGAATTCCTTGCCCTCTTCCAATGAGATCTTGCCTTGCTTCACGCTCTTTGTCACCCAGCGCTCAAGCTGTCTGACGAGCTCTTTCGGCTTGTACTGCACATAGCTGAGCACCTCTTCTACGGTCTCGCCGTCGAAAATCTGGTCGATGCTGTATTTGCCGTCTTTCACTGAGATATGTACGGCATTGGTATCGCCGAAGAGGTTGTGCATATCACCGAGGATTTCCTGGTATGCTCCCACAAGGAACACTCCGAGATAGTATGGCTCGTTCTTGCGCACGGTGTGTACGGGCAGGATATGCGATATGTTGCGGTTTGTCACGAAGTTGGCTATCTTGCCGTCGCTGTCGCAGGTGATGTCCTGTATCGTGGCGCTGCGCGTAGGTCTCTCGTTGAGTCTCTGCAGCGGAACGATCGGGAAGAGCTGGTCTATGGCCCAGCTGTCGGGCAGCGACTGGAAGAGGGAGAAGTTGCAGAAATACTTGTCGGCAAGCAGCTTGTCGAGTTTCTTCAGTTCCTCTGGCTGATGCTTGAGGGTCTTTGCCATACTGTTTATCTCGCGGCATACGCTCCAGTACATCCTCTCTATCTCGGCACGTGTCTGAAGGTCTACCATGCCATGGCTGAAGAGGTCGAGTGCCTCCTCGCGTATCTGCTCGGCGTCGTGCCAGTCTTCCATCATGGAGCGTGGGTTGAGGTTGTCCCAGATTTCGTAGAGGTCTTTCACGAGCTTGTGGGCACCATTCTCCGGCTCGAACTCCTCGTTCATCTCCGGCAGTGATGCCGTTTCGAGCACGTCGATGACGAGCACCGAGTGATGGGCAGAGAGCGACCGTCCGCTCTCGGTGATGAGGTTGGGGTGATGTATGCCGTTGGCGTTGGCTGCCTCAACGAAGGTATAGAGACAGTCGTTCACATACTCCTGTATGGAGTAGTTCACGCTGCTCTCGCTGTTTGAAGAGCGTGTGCCGTCGTAGTCTACTCCCAGTCCGCCACCGCAGTCAACGAATTCCACGTCGTATCCCATCTTGTGGAGCTGAATATAGAACTGCGATGCCTCTCTGAGGGCTGTCTGAATGCGGCGTATCTTGGTTATCTGGCTACCGATATGGAAATGGATGAGCTTGAGACAGTCTTTCATGTTCAGCTTCTCCAGCTTCTCCAGTGCGGCGAGGAGCTCCGAACTGGTGAGTCCGAACTTGCTGGCGTCGCCGCCGCTCTCCTCCCATTTTCCGCTTCCCGACGAGGCGAGCTTGATGCGCACGCCGAGGTTAGGACGCACACCGAGTTTCTTGGCTGCCTTCGAGATGATGTCTATCTCGTTGAGCTTCTCCACCACGATGAAGATGCGCTTGCCCATCTTCTGTGCGAGGAGGGCGAGCTCGATGTAGCTCTGGTCTTTGTATCCGTTGCAGATTATGAGCGAGTCGCTCTGACACTGCACGGCGATGACGGCATGGAGCTCCGGCTTGGAACCGGCCTCAAGACCGAGGTTGAACTTGCGGCCATGGCTGATGATCTCTTCCACCACGGGCTGCATCTGGTTCACCTTGATAGGATATATCACGAAGCTCTCTCCCTGGTAGTCGTAGGCCTTGGCTGCCTTCTCAAAGCAGCTTGAGGTCTTCTCGATACGGTTGTCGAGGATATCGGGGAAGCGGAGCAGCACTGGCGGTGTGATGTCTCTCAGGGCAAGTTCGTCCATCACATCACGAATGTCTATCTGTGTATTGTCCTTACACGGAGTGACATATACGTCTCCCTTGTCGTTGATGCCAAAGTAGGATGTGCCCCACCCAACCATATTGTACAACTCCTTGGAGTCGTCAACAGTCCATTTCTTCATTTGTCTTAGCTTTCTACTATTATTAAAAATATATTTTTCATGACTCGTCCCTGCCATTTTCCTCCTGCATCACAGGGGGGAATGGCCAGGGGACGAAAGGATTAACTCTGATTATTGTCTGTTTCTATTTGATTATGCATTACGATTTCTGCAAGCCGCCTACCTCTGTCGTGTCTCCAGGGGGGCAGCATTTCAGCATCCGGCGTATCTTCCTCACCGACACTCTCACCTTGTCTCTGGAATCGAGCACGTTGACGTCGAGCACGTGTTTCGCCTTGCTGTAGTATGGTTCCCGTTGCTGGAGCTGCTGTTTGACGAAGGCTTCCACTTCTTCGGGAGTCTTGTTCAGCAGCAGCGGCCTCACGCTCTTTCCCATCTTCAGATGGGCATAGAGCACTTCGGGGGTCGCCTTCAGATACACCGTCTCGCTCTGGAGGTTCAGATAGTCCATGTTGTCGAAGAAGCAGGGGGTACCTCCGCCGCAGCTTATCACCACGTTTTCAAACTCTGCCACCTCGTGGAGCATGTTGCGCTCTATCCGGCGGAACCCTTCCTCGCCTGACTCCTCGAAGATCTGTGCCACGGTGCGGCGCATGCGGCTGGTGATATACCAGTCGAGGTCGTAGAACATCAGTCCCATGTCTTTGGCAAGCATACGTCCCACGGTGGTCTTGCCGGCTCCCATATATCCGATAAGGACTATTCTGTGCATAGGCTCTGTATTGGGATGCTTATTTCTTCACTGCATTGTTGATGATGTCCATACACTCCACATAGGTCAGCTCGGCGGCACGCTCATGCATTGCCTTGGGCAGACGGTAGTTCTTGCCGTCGTAAACGAGGTATGGTCCGTATTTGCCCTTCATGACCTCAAGCTGCGGATCTTCCTCAAACTTCTTCAGATGGCGCATGCTGTCTTCGATGCGGCGGCGCTCTATGAGTGCCACTGCCGTTGAGAGCTTGATGCTGAGGGGATCTTCGGTGGATGGCAGCGACACATACTTCTTGTTGTGCAGGATGTATGGTCCGAACCGTCCGGCGCCTATCACCACCGGTGTACCTTCGAAGTCGCCGAGCGTACGTGGCAGTTTGAAGAGTTCGAGTGCCTCGTCGAGGGTTATTGCCTCCATGCTCTTGTCTTTAGGCAACTGTGCGAAGCGTGGCTTCTCCTTGTCTTCTGCCGTTCCTATCTGTATCACCGGACCGAAGCGTCCGATCTTCACGAACACCGGTTTGCCGCTCTTTGGGTCGGTGCCGAGCTCGCGTTCTCCGGCTTTGTGCTCCTGTCGGCTGTTCATCGTCTTGTCCACCTGCGGCTCGAAGTCTTTGTAGAAATCCTGCAGCATGTCGGTCCACTGCTCCTTGCCCTCGGCGATGGTATCGAATTCCTGCTCCACCTTGGCGGTGAAATTGTAGTCGAGCACATTGGGGAAGTGTTCGAGCAGGAAGTCGTTCACCACGAGTCCGATGTCTGTAGGCAACAGTTTGCCCTTCTCGCTGCCCACGGTCTCTGCCTTCTCTGTGGCTGTGATGGTGTTTCCCTTCAGCGTGTCGATGGCGAATGTGCGTTCGTCGCCCTTGCGGTCGCCTTTCTGCACGTATCCTCGCTGCTGTATAGTGCTGATGGTTGGTGCGTAGGTTGAAGGGCGTCCGATGCCCAGCTCCTCCATCTTGTGTACGAGGCTTGCCTCGGTATATCGCTGCGGTCCCTGGCTGAAGCGTTCTGTCGACACCATCTCGCCTCGCTGCAGCGTGTCGCCCTCTGCCATTGGCGGCAGCTGGTTTGTGGTCATCTCACCTGAGTTCTCATCATCGTCAGACGACTCTCTGTATACCTTCAGAAATCCGTCGAAGGTCACCACTTCGCCGTTCACGGTGAATTTCTCGTGTGCCACGGTGCCGTCGGCATGGCGTATCGTGATGCCCACGGTGGTCTTCTCTATCTGTGCGTCTTCCATCTGGCAGGCTGCCGTGCGCTTCCATATCAGCTCGTAGAGCCGGCGCTCCTGTGCCGTGCCCTCCACTGTCTTGGCGTTCATATATGTGGGGCGTATTGCCTCGTGGGCTTCCTGCGCTCCCTTCGAATGAGTGTGATACTGGCGTGTCTTGTGGTATTTCTCTCCCCATGTAGCCTCTATCTCTTCCTTGCAGGCATTGATGCAGAGGGATGAGAGGTTCACGGAGTCGGTACGCATGTATGTTATCTTTCCGTTCTCATAGAGATGCTGTGCGAGCATCATGGTCTGCGACACGGTGAATCCCAGCTTGCGTGCTGCCTCCTGCTGCAGTGTGGAGGTGGTAAATGGCGGTGCCGGTGTACGTCTGAGGGGTTTCTTCGTCACGTCGCTCACGCTGAATGCGGCATCCTTGCAGTTGTTGAGGAATGCCAGCGCCTCGTCGTGTGTCTTGAAGCGTGTGTCGAGCTCTGCCTTCACCTCTGTCTTCTTGCCGTCGGGACCGATGGCGAAGAATATGGCGTTCACTCGATAGTATGGCTCCGACTTGAATGCCTGTATCTCTCGCTCTCGCTCCACGATGAGTCTCACTGCCACGCTCTGCACTCGTCCGGCAGAGAGTGCCGGCTTCACCTTGCGCCACAACACGGGCGAGAGCTTGAAGCCCACAATGCGGTCGAGCACACGGCGTGCCTGCTGGGCATTCACGAGGTTCATGTTGAGGAATCGCGGATGCTGGATGGCGTCGAGGATGGCGGGCTTGGTAATCTCGTGGAACACGATGCGGTTGGTGTTCTTCTCGTCGAGTCCGAGCACCTCGCACAGATGCCATGAGATGGCCTCTCCCTCGCGGTCCTCATCGGATGCCAGCCATACCTTGCTGGCTTTCTTGGCGCTCGACCTCAGTTCTGACACAAGTTTCTTCTTCTCATCTGGTATCTCGTAGTCGGGTTCAAGGGTTTTCAGGTCGATGCTTATTTCTTTTTTCTTTAGGTCGCGGATATGTCCGTAGCTCGACATCACCTTGTAGTCCTTTCCCAGGAATTTTTCGATGGTCTTTGCCTTTGCGGGGCTCTCCACTATGACTAAATTCTCTTGCATTTCTTATATGTTTTTTATTCCGGCACGTTCCTCCCACGTGCCCCTGTTTCACAATTTGGCGGCAAAAGTAAGAAAAAGTTTCACACAACACATTATATAATGTATTAATTTTCTATTTTTTTATCAAAAAACCTATACCCACATGTATGTTGATACGCTCCTGACACAAGAAAAAGGGGTGACGTTATTGCGAATAAGGATTATTCTTATTACTTTTGTTCTAAATTTGCATATTATCATGAACGTAAACATTGAACAGTCGTGGAAGGACCATCTCGGCGAGGAATTCGAAAAGCAGTATTTCGTCGACCTCACAGAGTTCGTGCGCTCTGAATACCTGCGCACCACGTGTTATCCTCCCGGTAAACTCATCTTCAATGCCTTCAACCTGTGTCCGTTTGACAAGGTGAAGGTGGTAATCATCGGACAGGACCCGTATCATGAGCCGGGACAGGCACACGGACTGAGCTTCTCGGTGGCTGACGGGGTGGCTTTCCCGCCATCGCTGCAGAACATATTCAAGGAGATACAGATGGACACGGGGGCTCCGATACCGTCGTCTGGAAATCTGACCCGCTGGGCTGAACAGGGTGTGCTGCTGCTCAACGCCACACTGACGGTGAGGGCACACCAGGCGGCGAGCCATCAGCGCAAGGGATGGGAGCAGTTCACCGATGCGGCGATAAAGGCTCTCAGCTCAGAGCGAGAGAATCTGGTGTTCATCCTCTGGGGAGGATATGCCAGGAGCAAGGCTCCGCTCATCGACACGTCGCGCCACCTGATATTGCAGTCGGTACACCCCTCGCCTCTGTCTGCCAACCGTGGCGGATGGTTCGGCAACCACCATTTCTCGCGCTGCAACGAATATCTCAGAAACCACGGCATCGAGGAAATAAAATGGTAAGCGGCATCAACTCGTCTACTTGTTAACTTGTCAACTCGTTAACTTGTCAACTAAAAAATACTACAATGGCAAATGATTCATCAATAAACGGCTCCAATGGAGCTTACATACCTATTCTGCAGGTGGGCGACGTGCTGATATCGTCGGACATCATAACGGAGCGCTTCTGCTGCGACCTCGACGCATGCCACGGCATCTGCTGTGTGGAGGGCGATGCCGGAGCACCGGTGACCATCGACGAGATTTCTAAAATCGAAGACTCGCTCGACACCGTGTGGAACGACCTTTCGGCATCGGCACAGGCTGTAATCGACAAACAGGGAGTGGCGTATGCCGACCGCGACGGCGACCTCGTGACGAGCATCGTGGGGGGAAAGGACTGTGTCTTTACGTGCTACGACAACGGATGCTGCCTGTGTGCGCTGGAGAAGGCGTGGCGGGGCGGCAGACTGAAGGATTTCTGCAAGCCTATCAGCTGTGCCCTGTATCCTATCAGGGAGAAGACGTTCGACAATGGTCTCGTAGGACTGAACTACAACCGATGGGAGGTATGTCGCGATGCCGTGAAGAAGGGCAGGGAGATTGACCTGCCGGTATACAAATTCCTGCGCGGACCGCTCGTGCAGCGATTCGGCGAAGAGTGGTATAAGGAACTGGAAGAGGTGGCAGAGGCGTTCTGCGGAAAGAAATAGCCTGACGGCGACTATCCCAACCCGTTAGTTCGCTGCCGCCACATATCATCATACGCGAAAGCAGCACTATCCTGACATACGGATAGCAGGAACTAACAGGCTGAAAAAGTAGGTGTACAAATACGGCAGAAATACGACAAAGAGATATGTCGGTATTACACTATGACGAATCTGTTACTGAATTGCGATTTCTGCAAAAAAAAGATATTCTGCCATTTACAAAGATTTCAGAAACTTGTCGAACTCTTCGCCGGTACAGTCTTTCCCCAACAAACGCCTTTGGAGCTTGGATTTTGCCTTGGAGATTGTGCTCCGCCCTCTGCCAAGAAGGACAGCTATCCTTGAATCTGACAAATCGCTTACTTTTATCAAAAGGCACATCAGAAAATCCTGCGCACTCATTGTGCATATAGAAAAAAGACTTAGTTTGAAAGACGGGAACAGCCTGTTGGCTTCTTTCAACAGCATTTCCGTTTCGTCAGCAGAAAGAGGGTGGCCATTTTTTGCCTTTTTCTCTATTATACTGCATATCTCCGTTTCCATAAACATAAACCGCACATTGTCACTCAAGGCCCGTTCGCTGCTTATCATATTACTTCTGTTTTTCAGGCTCTCCTTCAGCAGTTCTATCTCCTTGGCTTTGGCTGCGTAAAAACTGTGTGTGACTGACAGCTTGTTCTCAAGTTCTGAAATTTTCTTCTCGCGCTCATTTATGCTATTCTCACTCTGCTCCTGCAGCGAAGCTCTGAATTTCTCCAATCGCATGGAGCGCTCTATGCCTGCACGTTTAAGTTTGCGGTATCTCAACACGCCCCAAACCAAAATAAAAACTGCGGCTATGGCAGATACTGATATCACTACTGCTGTTCTCCGGGCCCTGATTTCAAGTTGCATAGTTCGCTCTTTATATTTGGAATAGTTATACATGGCATTCATCCGGGCAATAGAATTCTCCACATTGTTTTTTTTCAATGAGTCGTCATACTCCTCATATTGCAGAATAAAGTCGAGCGCCGCTGTTATATCTCCTTCCTCACGATATATCTTTGCCAGATATTTGCTGGCTTCCTTCTTGGCTTCAGCCGTATTTGTATGATAGAGCTTCGTAAAATAACAACGGGCTGAGTCACACCTACCCAACCGAAAATATGATAAGGCAAGGACATCGTAGAAGGAGTCCAGACTTGGATTATCTTCACCTGCGGTTGAGACGACTGGCAGGGCAAGATTCTTTGCCTTGTCATATTCACCGTTAAACAGGTAATATGAGGCCATAGAACTGAGCATCTCATTATACAGATTGGTATCTCTTTTTTCACTGGATATTTTCAGAGCCTGCCTGTAATACGCCAGACAACTGTCACTACCCTGCGCCTGATAGGCATAGGCTATTTTCTGGAGCGTATATGCCATCATGGCTGTATCACGTCTAACGCTGTCAGTCTTAAATACGCTTCTGAAATACGGCAATGCCGATTGATAGAAAGACTGTTCGTACAAGAGCATACCAATCTGGAAATCCAAGGCGCTCGACAGCTTGTCTGCATGCTCTCCATACTCTTCCTTTGCCTTGTGATAGTATTCCAAAGCCATTGGCATGTCGTTCATGTCGCGATAGGCACTGCCTACATAATAATACGCTTGCGACAGGATTTTTCTACCGGCATCATTCTTTTCAAAATAGCGAAGAACTTTTGTCGCCTCTACGGCATCTTTCTGTTTGACAAACATTTTGTCTTTAATCTTTATCGTCAACAGTCTGATATACCATTTATCCGGTTCGGAGAAATGCTTGCCGGAATGCCTCATGGCATTCAGCCGTACTAAGGCTGCCTCAGGGTTATCATCACTAAGATTGTCTATGACAACAAGTTCCTTGGAAAAAGACAAGGCATTGTTACCCGGATAGAGGATAAATACTGATAATCCGACAATTAAGAGAACTATGGCAAGAACTGTCACTTTCTTTATTCTGCAAATGCTCGCTATACCGCCAAAAGGCTTCATAAACAAATATTATTTATATAACTCCCTTTACACATAAATGTGGAAAGCCTGCCAAACGTTACCACCACCATACTGTTAAAGCCGCCAGCGCTGACGTAGTTCACCATATAGGCACGCTGACCTTTCAGCAGACGTTTACCATTGCTTATATAACGCTCGGGAACGACATTTATTGCTTTTCGTGGAAGGCGTCTCGCTATGAAATTCTCTCCACCCACGCATTTTCCCGTTGCATCGTCTGTCACTGACACTGCAACATTATAGAAGCTCGTGTCCGGGATGGCTTCATCGGCAAAGAACGAACAGCCCAGACTTGTGGCGAGACATTCGCCTGCTTCCATGTTGATGCCGGAGATTTCCGCTCCGTTGCCCTCGACGACTGGCTATCTATTTCAAAATTTTCTTTCCGTTGACTATATACATGCCCTTTGCCAGGGCGTTGATGTTATGCCTTCAGCTGTTCTGTAAGCTCGCGCATATTGCTTGCCGTCTTGGCTTGCTTCATAACTGGAAAATCAAGTTCTTCTTCCTTACTGCAGGAATGCAATGCCACCATGCCCATGGTGACTTTGCTAAAAAAATTAATCTTTTCATAGTCATCAATATTAAATGTCAGTATTAAGAGTGAATATTGTTATTGAACAATATCGCCGCGGAGATGGCGGTCATCATAATACAGGTCGATGGTCGAGGGTTCTGAATAACCGCCATTGGGAACACGGATTATAGTGCCCATGTTGTCTATCGTCTCGCTCGAGACATGAATGATACTGCCGCACTGGTCTTTCACTATTACAGTCACATCGGTCAACAGTGTGTCGGACTTTATCGTGATGTCACCGCCGGAAACGTCTACCTGCGGAACTTCATAACGGTGTCCGTTATGATTTGGAATAGTATGATCTACCTCGACAAGCGGAACACTCAACGACTGTGCATTCAATCCAGAAACAGAAAACAATGCAAATAAAATCGGTATAATTTTTTTCATAAATATTATCTTTTAGCTGCAAAGATAAGTACTATGAAAAAACAATGAATAATTTCGTTGTTGAATTTTTGTTGAATTCTTATAACACACTGTTGCCCAACATATTACAACAAATTGGGTAGGAGGTAAATGTTATTCATAAAAGGCATTTACCTCCTACTTTCACATTTACCGACCTCCCACACCACCGTACGTGCCGTTCGGCATACGGCGGTTTCGTGCTTTTACACCTTGCGGTGTGTGGCAAGTTGTTTTCAGCCATCCCTTCGAGATACGTCACTTCTATTCTATTGTCGAAATCATCACACTAAATAACGCAGGTAAAGGACTTGCCAATCAAGACAAGCCCTCTACCCTGATTTATACATGATAACTTTACCTTACACTAACTTAAAAATCTATTGCAGCTTATACGTTTCTGTCTTAACTCCGTTTACAATAAATGTCACCATCACTACGCTGTTTATACCACCTACGCTATTATAATGCACAGTATAGTTTTTCTGACCTTTAGGCAGATGGGTTGTCTGACCTTTTACCGATGTCGTGGAAACTATCACATCCACATCTTCTTGTAATTCATATCGGAAAGTTATGTAGATACGTGAAGTTGCGGCATCAATCTTGAGTGATTTCTGCAACAAATCATTAACCACTTTCAACGAGTCGTAAACGAGCGCTCCATCTTTCTTGGAACAAACTCGGACTTTATACTCGCCTAATACAGGATCATCACCAATGGCAAAGGTATATCCTTCTCCCAAATATCGGCCGTCTGGATCGAACCATTGACATGACACACGTTCTGAAGCATCACTCAATGTAAGGAAATGCTTTCCATTGTATATATAACGCTCAGGAGTCACTTTTATTGCTTTCCGCGGAAGGCTTCTCACTATGAAATTTTCTCCACCCACGCATTTTCCCGTGGCATCGTCTGTCACTGACACTGCGACATTATAGAAGCTCGTGTCCGGGATGGCTTCATCGGCATAGAACGAACAGCCCAGACTTGTGGCGAGACATTCGCCTGCTTCCATATTGATGCCGGAAATTTCTGCGCCATTGCCCTTGATGGCTGGCTATCTATTTCAATATTTTCTTTCCGTTGACTACATACATTCCCTTTGCAAGTGCGTTGATGTCGGTACCGACATACCTGCCGTCAAGGGTAAAAATCCTGTCTGCCCCAGCATCTGAGGTCATTACAGCATTGTGTATTCCTGCAACGTCATACTCCTTTATCGTCTTGAAGGCAGTGCCCCAGGTCGCGTCTGACTCGAAAGCGGACTTGGCGCCTTGGGGGACATAGAGGACCGCACTCTCTGGAACGCCTTGGAAATGGAATGCTCCCATTTCTGAAGGGGACATCACATGAAGAACCAATCCTTTAAGGTAGTCTGGATGATTGATTGTCCAGCTTTTAACGACTGACAAATACTCTGGAATATCGAGAACCTCGAAATTGCAGCAAAACATCTCTCCCGTTTTCTTCATCGTCTTGGGGAATGTAATGTATTTTATGTTGATTCTTCCAAAACGCTCTTCTGTCATGATGAAATCATACATGCGGCCGCGAGGCTTTTCCAATGATGGTGCTGAACTATTGGCAAGAATGGTAATCATATCTGGCAACGAATCATTTTCCAGATTACAATTCTCAAGATTCAAGCCCGTAAGGTTGAAAAATTCTGCCATGCGCAATATCTTTCGGAAATTAGTTACCGAAAGAGTTCCCGTAACAACGAGGCTGTCAACATTACGCCATTCGTCACTCATAGGCTCTTCAAAGATATATTCTTCTCCTACTGCTTCAACATACTTTATGTTCTGGGCGTTCATACATAATGAACTGGCAAGCACTGATAATAATAAAAAGATTTTTTTCATAGTTTTATCCTTTCTATAATTAAATGATTAAAAAAATGGATTGTCACTCTGCGTTTATACTCGTATAAGTCATGCTCTCGGAATATAGGATGCTCGCGAAGGCTACCTGGATGCCGCGGTATGCTATATCACTGCATGCCTTCAGCTGCTCTGTCAGCTCACGCATGTTGCTTGCCGGCTTCATCCGACTCTCGACAGGAACCTCTGTCGTGTCTTCTTGAGTACAAGAATTGAGCGTTGCCATACCAAGGACAAGCGCCGCAAAAATAAAACGTTTTTTCATAATATATCAATTAATGTTGTTTGAACAATACTTACCACTGTATTTTACAGTGCAAAGATAATTACGAAAAAAGGGAACAACTGAATTTCGTTGTTGAATTTTTGTTGAATTCTTATAACACTCTGTAACCCAACATATTACAATAATAAAATCGGGGCCGCTGCCAACAATGTGCAACGACCCCGATATAGAAAGCTATGATTATTATGCTGTTTTTAGTCAGCCAACTTAGCCTTGATGAACTCGCGGTTCAAGCGGGCGATGTTTGAGATAGACTCGTGCTTAGGACATTCAGCCTCGCAAGCACGGGTGTTGGTACAGTTACCGAAGCCCAGCTCTTCCATCTTCATTACCATCGCCTTGGCACGCTTGGCAGCCTCCGGACGACCCTGTGGAAGGAGAGCGAACTGGCTCACCTTAGAGCTTACGAAGAGCATGGCAGAACCGTTCTTACATGCTGCCACACACGCACCGCAACCGATACATGTGGCGCAGTCCATTGCCTCGTCGGCAGCCTCCTTTGAGATGAGGATGGCATTTGCGTCCTGAGCCTGACCTGTGCGAACGCTGACATAACCGCCAGCCTGCATAATCTTGTCGAAAGCGCCACGGTCTACCATACAGTCCTTGATGATAGGGAAAGCGGCAGAACGCCATGGCTCAACGGTGATAACGTCGCCGTCCTTGAACTTACGCATATAGAGCTGGCAAGTGGTGGCTCCTGTGTTTGGTCCGTGTGGATGACCGTTGATATAGAGTGAGCACATACCGCAGATACCCTCGCGGCAGTCGTGGTCGAAAACGAAAGGCTCCTGGCCTTCCTCGATGAGCTGCTCATTGAGAATATCGAGCATCTCGAGGAACGAGGTGTCGGTAGGAATGTCCTTCATCTCACGTGTGTCAAAGTGTCCCTCTGCCTGAGGACCATTCTGACGCCAGAATTTCAGTGTGAATGATATATTATTTTCCATTGTTGTTGTTGTTTTATCGATGACGAGAAGACGATAAGAATAAGGAGAGTATATTTCCTTGTCTGCCCGTCTACTCGTTTACTCGTCTACTGTATTAATTCTTATAGTTACGTGTCTGAACCTTGATAGCCTCGTAGTGGAGAGGTTCCTTGATGAGCTCAGGAGCTGTCTCGTCGTCGTTCTGATACTCCCAGCATCCAACGTAGAAGAAGTTCTCGTCGTCGCGCTTAGCCTCACCTTCCTCGGTCTGATACTCCTCACGGAAGTGACCTCCGCAAGACTCGTTACGAGAGAGAGCGTCGTAAGCCACGAGCTCGCCCATCAGCAAGAAGTCACGCAGGTGGATAGCCTTGTCGAGCTCCACGTTGAGACCGTCTTTGCTTCCTGGAATGAAGAGGTTGGTGTTGAACTCCTTGCGCAGTTTCTTGATAAGCTCCAGACCCTCTTTCAGTCCCTCTGCAGTACGTCCCATTCCGACGTGCTCCCACATGATGTGTCCGAGCTCCTTGTGCAGAGAGTCAACAGAGCGCTTGCCCTGGATTCCCATCAAGCGGTCGATCTCAGCCTGTACGCCCTTCTCAGCCTCTGCAAACTCAGGCAGGTCGGTAGAGAGACGAGGCCAGATGGCCTGGTCGGCGAGATAGTTCTGGATGGTGTATGGCAATACGAAGTATCCGTCGGCAAGACCCTGCATGAGGGCAGAAGCACCGAGACGGTTTGCTCCGTGGTCAGAGAAGTTACACTCACCGATAGCGAACAGACCTGTTATTGATGTCATCAGCTCGTAGTCAACCCAGATACCACCCATTGTGTAGTGGATGGCAGGATAGATCATCATCGGGTTGTAATACTTCACGCCGTTGATTTCGTTTGCCAGCTCTCCTGGATTAACGTCGGTAATCTCCTCATACATGTCGAAGAGGTTGCCATAGCGCTGACGAACCACGTCGATGCCGAGACGCTCGATACTCTCTGAGAAGTCGAGGAATACGGCAAGTCCGGTGTTGTTCACTCCGTAGCCCTTGTCGCAACGCTCCTTTGCTGCACGAGAGGCAACGTCGCGAGGCACGAGGTTACCGAATGCCGGATAGCGGCGCTCCAGATAGTAGTCGCGGTCTTCCTCCGGAATGTCAGAACCCTTCTTTGTTCCAGCCTGCAGAGCCTTGGCGTCTTCAATCTTCTTAGGCACCCAGATACGTCCGTCGTTACGCAGAGACTCCGACATAAGAGTCAGCTTAGACTGCTTGTCGCCGTGTACAGGGATACATGTAGGGTGAATCTGCACGTATGATGGGTTTGCGAAGTAAGCACCCTTGCGGTAGCACTGTACGGCTGCCGTACAGTTACATCCCATGGCGTTTGTAGAGAGGAAGTAAGCGTTTCCGTATCCACCGGTAGCGATAACCACAGCGTTTGCAGAGAAGCGCTCCAGTTTGCCGGTAATGAGGTTCTTGGCGATGATACCACGGGCACGTCCGTCGATGATAACCACGTCCTCCATCTCATAACGGGTGTAGAGCTTCACACGGCCTGCGTGAACCTGTGCGCTCAATGAAGAATAAGCTCCGAGCAGCAGCTGCTGACCTGTCTGTCCCTTTGCATAGAATGTACGAGACACCTGTGCTCCACCGAAAGAACGGTTGGCGAGCATACCGCCGTACTCACGTGCGAAAGGCACACCCTGAGCCACACACTGGTCGATGATGTTGTTAGACACCTCAGCAAGACGGTAAACGTTTGCCTCGCGGGCACGATAGTCACCACCCTTCACGGTGTCGTAGAACAGACGGTATACCGAGTCACCGTCGTTCTGATAGTTCTTTGCTGCATTGATACCACCCTGTGCCGCGATAGAGTGAGCGCGGCGTGGAGAGTCCTGTATGCAGAAGTTTAAAACGTTAAAGCCCATCTCTCCGAGGCTTGCTGCTGCGCTGGCACCAGCCAGACCAGTACCAACTACGATAATGTCGAGCTTCAGCTTGTTCTTTGGGTTCACCAGGCGCTGGTGAGCTTTATAGTTAGTCCATTTTTCGGCCACTGGGCCTTCTGGAATTCTTGAATCTATTGTCTTAGCCATAATTATGTATTACTAAATTATGAATTAATAATGTTATTAGCAGCAGCCGCAAAGTCCTTTAGCAGCGAACCACAGCACTACAACGAGGAAGCCGAGGCAGAGGAGCGTAGAATACGCGATACCGATGACCTTCCAGCGGCAGTACCAAACCTTTCCGTTCCATCCGAAAGTCTGCATAGCGCTCCAGAATCCGTGTGTGAGGTGGAACCAGAGAGCCACGAGCCATACGATGTAGAGCACTACATACACCGGGCAAGAGAATGTGTCTACGATGTAGGCATAACCGTCGGCAGGATGGTGAGCCACTGCGATGCCTGTCAACTCTGCGAACATCATGTTGTACCAGAAGTTGAAGAGGTGGAGCAGCAGTCCGAGGATGATGATGATACCGAGCACGAGCATGTTCTGTGATGCCCACTCCACGCCCTGAGGACGGGTAGTCACGGCATAGCGCTCATTACCGCGGGCCTTTCTGTTCTGCATCGTGAGCCAGAAAGCATAAACGATGTGAAGCACCGCCAGGGCAGCAAGGCCGGCTGTAGCTACAAGAGCATACCAGTTGGCACCGAGGAACTCGCAGATCATGTTGTAGGCATCCCCCGAGAAGAGGGCTACGATGTTCATTGACATGTGGAACGTCAAGAACAGGATAAGCGCAACACCTGTTACAGACATCACGACTTTCCTTCCAATAGATGAATTACATAACCACATAAATTGAATGAAATTTAAGTATTAAAAGTTTGAATTAATTGATATTCTGCCATAATACTGCACACCCCGCCCGCCGACAGACAGAGCATACGATTTAAACCCACAATACTTTATAATAGGTATTGCAGACCGTTAACTCGACTGCAAATATACTCCAAATTAGCGATAAATCAAAGCAATCGTGTAAAAATTCAATTTTAATGCTTAAATTTGCGCCTGTTTGAGTGGAGCCAATCTCACGACACCATGCAATTATAAAAGTCGGCATTGCAAATAGGCTATAAACAGGCCGTTCGCTCACCGGCAGGTCAAGTAAACAAAAATATATGAATTTCAAATACGACGTTTTAGTGATCGGCGGAGGACACGCCGGATGTGAGGCTGCCGTGGCGGCGGCAAACATCGGGGCGAAGACTTGCCTTGTCACCATGGACATGAACAAGATTGCGCAGATGAGCTGCAACCCGGCTGTGGGAGGAATAGCGAAAGGACAGATAGTGAGGGAAATCGATGCCCTCGGCGGAGAGATGGGCCGCGTGACCGACGCCACGGCGATACAGTTCCGTATGCTGAACCGCTCCAAAGGACCGGCGGTATGGAGTCCTCGAGCCCAATGCGACAGGGAAAAATACATCTGGCAATGGAGGACGGTGCTCGACGGCACTCCAAATCTGGACATCTGGCAGGACCAGGCTTCAGAACTCATCGTGGAGAACGGAAGGGCTGTAGGCATAAAGACGGTATGGGGAGTGGAGCTGAGGGCGGGCAGCGTGGTGATCACGGCAGGCACGTTTCTCAACGGACTGATGCACATCGGCCGCCACAAACTGCCGGGAGGACGCATAGCGGAACCGGCTGTGGAGGGATTCACTGAGAGCATCACAAGCCACGGCATACGGTCGGCAAGGATGAAGACGGGCACCCCGGTGAGGATAGACCGCCGCTCGGTGCATTTCGAGGACATGGAGATACAGGAGGGGGAAATGGATTTCCACCAGTTCAGCTTCATGGGAAACCACAGGGTGCTGAAACAGCTGCCCTGCTGGACCTGCTACACCAACAAGGAGGCTCACGCCGCGCTGTTGAAAGGACTGCCGGACTCACCGCTCTACAACGGACAGATACAGAGCATCGGACCGCGCTACTGCCCTTCGGTGGAAACCAAGCTGATGACTTTTCCCGACAAGGAGCAGCATCCGCTGTTTCTGGAACCTGAAGGGGAATCGACAAACGAGATGTATCTGAACGGATTCTCGTCGAGCATGCCGATGGAGGTGCAGCTGGAAGCGCTGAAGAAGATTCCGGCACTGAGGGATGTGAAGATATACCGTCCGGGCTACGCCATAGAATATGACTTCTTCGACCCCACACAACTTGAGCACACTCTGGAATCAAAGGTGATAGAAGGTTTGTACTTCGCCGGACAGGTGAACGGCACCACGGGATATGAGGAGGCTGCCGGACAGGGAATGATTGCCGGAGTGAACGCTGCGCTGAAGAGCAGCAGCGGCGGTGAGTTCATACTGCATCGCGACGAGGCTTACATCGGAGTGCTGATAGACGACCTCGTGACGAAGGGGGTTGACGAACCGTACCGTATGTTCACGAGCCGTGCCGAATACAGAATACTCCTCCGACAGGATGACGCCGACGCCAGACTAACGGAGAAGGCTTACGATATCGGATTGGCAAAGAAGGACCGCTACGACTGGTGGATGCAGAAAAAGAAATATATCGACAGAATCATCGAATTCTGCAAAAACGCTCCGGTGAAGCCGAGAGAGGTGAATGCCTTCCTTGAAAGCATCGGCACTACTCCACTGAGGGAGGGATGCAAAATCTTCGACCTCATCGCCAGACCGCAGATCAATATGGCGAACCTATCGGAGATTTCTTCCCAACTGAAAGAGCTGCTCGATGCTGCTCCTAACCGCAAGGAGGAGATTACAGAAGCTGCCGAGATAAAGATGAAATACAAGGGATACATCGAAAGGGAGAAGATGATAGCCGACAAGATGCACCGTCTGGAGGACATCAAGATAAGGGGCAGATTCAAATACTCCGAGATGCTGCAGCTCTCCACCGAAGCTCGTCAGAAACTGGAAAAGATAAACCCTGAGACTCTCGCACAGGCAAGCAGAATACCGGGCGTTTCACCGAGCGACATCAACGTTATGCTCGTGTTGCTCGGAAGATAAGAGCGGATGGAACGGGTTGATGTTTCACGTGAAACAAATTTCAATAAACGGTTTGAAAACTAACAAGTTATGGAAAATGGCGAAAGTGTTTTCATTATCCGTTTTCACCGTGGAACAACAACTGAAACCGAACGAAAGCAACGGGAAAAGATATCATCAGAGAAAAAGAAAACAATAAAAGAATAAACAAATAAAACCGCAAGAAATGAACAACGAGAAACTTTTAGAGAACCTGAGATGCATACCGGATTTTCCTCAGAAGGGTGTCAACTTTAGAGACGTCACTACCCTATTCAAGGATCCGGAATGTCTGAAGATTATGGTTGACGAACTCTATGAACTGTATAAGGACAAGGGTATCACGAAAATCGTGGGAATAGAAAGCCGAGGATTTGTGCTTTCATCGGCTCTCGCCCTGAAGCTGAACGCCGGAGTGGTGCTGTGTCGCAAACCGGGAAAGCTCCCTGCCGAGACTATCCAGGAGAGCTACAGCAAGGAATATGGCAAGGACACCATAGAGATACACAAGGACGCTATCACCGAAGACGATGTGGTGTTGCTTCACGACGACCTCCTCGCCACCGGCGGCACGATGCGTGCGGCATACAACCTGGTGAAGAAGTTCAACCCGAAGAACATCTACGTGAATTTCATCATCGAACTGGTTCACGAGAATCTCAACGGCAGGGCTAACTTTGAGGAAGGAACGGATATCACATCTCTTCTGAAGGTATAACCCCACCGGAACAAAGGAAACGGAAAAACCGCAATATATCGCAACAGACGCCCTGCAAGGCGAAAAGCAGAAGACAACGACGCTTTTCTCTTGCAGGGCGTTTTTTGTACCATTTCGGATGTCGGGATAATCTTTCTATCTATAGTATGGCGCCTATATATACTTTTTAAAAATCACCGAAAAAGTATCAAAGTATCATTTTTGCCGTTAATTTCCCATTTAAACATTTAGCACACAGCATTTTAGACGAATGATACTTTTCTGAGAAGCTTACAATAAAGTATCACAGAAGTATCATTGAAGTATCACAAACAGCAATAAAACGGCATATAATGCGACGGGAACAGAAACAAACACCACCTATTTCGTCGGGACTAAGCATATCTCAATGGAAAACCAACGTTGGTTTTATCTTTTAGGGTAGTGAATGGTTTCTTTTGGGTAGCAAACATATTCTTTTTTGGGTAGTAACCATGTTTCTTTGAGATAGCAACCACATATCTTTTAGTTAGTAAACCAGTATCTTTTAGGTAGTAAGCCCGTACCTTTTAGACCGAAAACGATACATTTTTGGGCAAGCAGCGTGCCCAACATGGGCAAGCACGTTGCCCCACTTGGGCATAAATCCCACCAAGAACGTGCCCATTGGGTAATGAATACCGAACGCTGATTCCCACAATGGCTCAAGGCTAACAAGAGAACAAAGCGGAGAACAAACAGCCAGAAGAGGAAGTGCTACAGCACTTGCAAATTCTGCTAAATCCAAAACAAAATCCAAATATCACTGACGAAATATTATCAAAAAATGGATCCGTGAAAGACCGATCCGTGTAAAGTCTGTGCTATCCGCTTTCATTTTTGATTTGTGTCCCTGCCGCAGGCTGGGGACACCACACCTTACCACGGAATAACAATATCAGTGAGCATATAGCGCCCATCTGCCTACGGCGATGGACACAGGTCTAAAATAAACACGGATAGCACAGATTTTACACGGATTAGTCATCACGGATTATTTTAGACCTGTTTTCTTTGGATTTTATAAGGATTTCCGTGGATTTGGGAGTGCTTATGGCACTCCCTTTTTCTGAAAGGCATCAGTAAAGACTGTAGTTGCCCGTCCTATGACATCAGCCCCCACCTATCCTCCCCCGTTGGGGAGGGACAGATACCATTGACTGTCTGGATACCGTTGACTATCTAGATACAATTAACCGTCTGGATGCCATTGACTGTCTGGATACCATTGACTGTCTGGATACTATTGACTGCCTGGATACTATTGACTGCCTATATACTGTTGACTATCTGAATACCATTGACTGTCTGGACATGATAGACTGTCTGATTGTCTATGATTTATCAATGACCAGAGTAACCGGCATCTCCCCTTCGGGGGAGTACGAGAGGGGGCTGATGCTCATTGGCAGATGTAACTTGTTCCTTCCCCTGGGGAAGGTTAGGATGGATTTGAGAACGAGAGGGGGCTGATGCTCATTGGCAGAAGTGAACATCCGATAACAATTGTACATCGCGAAGCATATCGAAAATAGGAAGTGCCCCAGCACTTGCAAATCCTGCTCAATCCAAACCAAGATCCAAGAATCATTAGCTAAATAACATCAAAAAAAGATCCGTGAAAGACCAATCCGTGTAAAGTCCGTGCTATCCGTGTTCTTTTTGATTTGTGTCCCTGCCGCAGGCCAGGGGCACAAAGACAACACGGAATAACAATATCAGTGATAAGCCCCATCCACCACCCATCAGCATCCACACATCCTCACAGATAAATTTCCCTCAAACTCTTGTAAGAACCAAACGAGATGCTTATCTTTGTATGGCTGCACGAGACAACAGAGAGGCCCGCAGACGGAACACAGGAGCCATACAGCAGACAACACAAATCTGCACTCCAAAAACTGCGGAAGCCATACGGCAGACAAGAGGCGCACAAGGCGCATCGACAAACAAGAATAAAGAAGGGATGTTAAAGTTTCACGTGAAACATTATCATCCAAAAGTTCTATGAAACAAGAAGTTAGAGAAAATGACAAAAGAAGAAAATGAAAAGCGGTTGGAGCATCTGAGGGGCATCGTCAGCAATCTGCCTGGCAAGCCCGGCAGCTACCAATACTACGACAAGGAGGGCACCATAATCTATGTGGGCAAGGCAAAGAACCTGAAGAACCGTGTGTCGTCATACTTCCATAAGGAGGTGGACAGATACAAGACGAAGGTGCTCGTGAGCAAGATCTGGGACATCACATACACAGTGGTGAACACGGAGGAAGACGCTCTGCTTCTTGAAAACAATCTGATAAAGAAATACCAACCCAAATACAACATTCTGCTCAAGGACGGCAAGACCTACCCTTCTATCGTTATCACAAAGGAGTATTATCCGAGGATATTCAAGACAAGAGTGATAAACAAGAAATTCGGCACCTATTACGGTCCGTTCAGCCACATCAGCACGATGTATGCGCTGCTTGATATAATAAAGAAGGTGTATAAGCCCCGCACCTGCCGACTGCCGCTCACGGAGGAGGGCATCAGACAGAAGAGATATTCTCCCTGTCTGGACTACCACATAAAGAACTGCTCCGGGGCGTGTATAGGCAAACAGACGCACGAGGAATATATGAAGAACATCGAGCAGGCACGCGAAATACTGAAAGGAAACACGCGCGAGGTGCAGAAAATGCTCTTTGAGGAGATGCAGAAGCTTGCCGAAGAACTGCGTTTCGAAGAGGCGGAAGAGATAAAGAGGAAATATATATTGCTCGATAATTTCTGCTCCAAGAGTGAGGTGGTGAGCCATACCATCAACGATGTGGACGTGTTTACTGTGACCGACGACGAGAATATCGCCTTTGTGAACTATATCCATGTGACCAACGGCAATATAAACCAGGCGTTCACCTTTGAATTCAAGAAAAAACTGCATGAAAACGAGGATGAGATCCTACCTGTCGCCATCATGCAGATAAGGGAGAAACTGGGCAGCAAGTCGAGGGAAATCATCGTGGCACACGACATCGAACTGCCTCTCGACGGCATCACGCTGACCATTCCGCAGAGGGGCGACAAGAAAAAGCTGCTGGAACTCTCTGAAATGAACGGCAAACAATACCGTTTCGACCGTCTGAAACAGGCTGAAAAACTAAACCCTGAGCAGAAGGCGGTGAGACTGATGAAGGAGATTCAGGAGGCGCTGAAACTGCCCAAGATGCCGTATCAGATAGAATGTTTCGACAACTCCAACATCAGCGGAACAGATGCCGTGGCAGCGTGTGTGGTGTTCAAGAAGATGAAACCAAGCAAGAAAGACTACCGCAAATATAATATAAAGACCGTGGTGGGACCCGACGACTATGCCTCTATGAAGGAGGTGGTGAGAAGGCGCTATTCACGACTCATAGAGGAGGAACAGCCACTGCCCGACCTCATCATAACCGACGGTGGAAAGGGACAGATGGAGGTGGTGAGAGAGGTGATAGAAGACGAGCTGCATATCGACATACCTATCGCCGGACTGGCAAAAGACGACCGCCACCGCACCAACGAACTGCTGTATGGATTTCCTCCGAAGGTGATTGGAATGAAGACGGACAGCGAACTGTTCCGGCTGCTGACACACATCCAGGACGAGGTGCACCGCTTTGCCATCACTTTCCACCGCGACAAGCGGTCTAAACACGCCCTGCATTCGGAACTTGACGACATCAAGGGCATCGGGCCAAAGACAAAAGAGGCGCTGATGAAGGCGTTCAAGACGGTGAAGAAGATGCGTGAGAGCGATGTGGAGAGCCTGGCAGAGGTGGTTGGCAGACAGAAAGCGGAATTGTTAAGAGAATATTTCGACAGTAAAAAGCAGTAATTTATAGGGGAATATTTTGCGGTAATTCAATAAAAAGGTAACTTTGTAGACAGAATAAGAACATAAAAAGATGAAAGTTGTCATACAGCGCGTGAGCCACGCATCGGTAACGATAAACGGCACAGTGAAATCAAGCATCGGAAAGGGTTTTCTGATACTCCTCGGAATAGGCTGCGAGGACACCCAGGAAGACATAGACTGGCTGGTGAAGAAGGTAGTTAACCTGCGCGTGTTCGACGATGAGAACGGCGTGATGAACCGTTCTATACTCGACGACGGCGGCGATATAATAGTGGTGAGCCAGTTCACTCTGATGGCATCCACAAAGAAAGGCAACCGCCCTTCGTGGATTCATGCCGCTCCACACGAACTCTCGGTGCCGCTATACGAGAAGTTCTGCAGCAATCTCAGCACAGCCCTCGGGAAAACTGTAGGCACAGGCGAATTCGGTGCCGACATGAAGGTGGAACTGCTCAACGACGGACCGGTGACCATCTGTATGGACACGAAAAACAAGGAATAGCATCAAGACGAAACCATAATAAGATTAATGGGAAAAGAACAAACAGAAATAAAAGGAATGGAAAAGAAGAAGCTGAAAACGCTTCCTCTGGCGCTTTTCATCATGTTTGCAGCAATCAGCATGGCAGACAAGCTGTGGCTGCAGAACGAATACGTGAGACTGGCGGCATGGACGTGTCTCTGCGGATGCATAAACGCCGACTTCTTCCTGTCGGAAAACAAAACGGCAAAAGCAATAACATTGGTCCTTAGCATAGCGTGCGACGCTATACTGATATGGGACATATACCAAACCATTACAGCATGACGATAAAAGAGGCACAAGAGACCGTAGACAAATGGATAAAGACGTATGGAGTGCGCTATTTCTCGGAGCTCACGAATATGGCTTGTCTCACTGAGGAGGTGGGCGAACTGGCTCGCGTGATGGCACGCACCTACGGCGACCAAAGCTTCAAGAAGGGAGAAAAACCAAACCTGGGCGAAGAGATGGCAGACGTGTTGTGGGTGCTCATCTGCCTTGCCAACCAGACGGGCGTGGACCTGACGGAGGAGCTGCAGAAGAGTCTGGAAAAAAAGACGCAGAGAGACCACGACAGACACCGCAACAACCCCAAGCTGAAGTCGGCTTCTACCCCACCCGACAACGGACAGGAAACGGATAAGGAATAAGAAAAACGAATAAAAACAGAAAAAAAACAACTTTATTATGATGACAGAAAAAGAAACACCAAAGGCGGAGAGCACCCTGAAAGCAGCTACACCAAAGGCGAGCAAATATGAAGAGGCTCTGAGCAAGTATAATACAAACCTCGACGACAACGAGGTGCGCGAGGCTGTGAAGAAGATCATCACGGAGAAAGTGCATGAAAACGACAACCTGGACGTGAAGAGATTCCTCATGGGAAGCATCGAACTGACAACCCTGAAGACCACTGACTCTGAGGAGAGCGTACTGGCTTTCACAGAGAAGGTGAACGAGTTTGACGAGGCGTTCGGCGACCTGCCACACGTAGCCACAATCTGCGTATATCCTTGCTTTGCAAAGGTGGTGAGCGAGACTCTCGAAGTGGATGGCGTTGAGGTGGCTTGCGTATCGGGCAGCTTCCCGTCATCACAGGCTCTCATAGAAGTGAAGGTGGCTGAAACTGCACTCGCCGTGAAGGATGGAGCTACGGAAATCGACATCGTAATGCCGGTGGGCAAGTTCCTCAGCGGCGACTACGAGGGCGTTGCCGACGATATCAGCGAGATGAAGTGTGCATGTGGCGACAAGCCGATGAAGGTGATTCTGGAGACGGGCTGCCTGAAGACCGCCTCTAACATCAAGAAGGCTTCAATCCTCGCCATGTATGCCGGCGGAGACTATATCAAGACATCCACAGGCAAACTGGAGCCTGCTGCCACACCGGAGGCTGCCTACGTGATGTGTCAGGCTATCAAGGAGTATTACGACGAGACTGGCATCCAGATCGGTTTCAAGCCGGCAGGAGGCATCAACAGCGTGATGGACGCCCTCATATATTACACCATCGTGAAGGAAGTGTTGGGCGAGAAATGGCTGACAAACAAGTGGTTCCGCCTCGGCACCAGCCGCCTTGCCAACATGCTGCTCAGCGAAATCGAAGGACAACAGATAAAGTTCTTTTAAACCACAATCGGTCATTAAGACTAAAACAGACAGGTAGACTGGGAAGCGAATGGTTTCCTTGTCTACTTGTCCACAATAAATATCCACATTTTAAACCACAAGATTATGAAAAGAATTGTACTCATTTCATCTGCTATGATGGCGTTAGGCACCATCACTGCGAGTGCACAGATGCCAAAGCTGAATGCTGGCATCATGTCGAAAATCAAGTCTGCTATGGCTAAAGTTATCAAGAAAGAGTCAACCATCGTGGGTAATGTAGCCACAACGGGCATGGATCTGAAGACCACAAAACCCTGCAAGACCACAAGCTACGACTATGTAAACGGAGCATGGCAATGGGACGACACCACACAGACAGAATACAACAGCAAGGGATATGTCACGGCAACGGTGACAGAAGACGGTGACGGCAAAATCAGAACCGAAAACACCTACGACGACAAATTGGATGGCTTCGTGACCAAGGTGACGGAATATACATGGGATGCCGCTACCAGCACATGGACAAACCCAACGGTTGTGATGTCGGTAGAACTGACTCGCGACGAAAAGGGACACGTGACAAAAGAGACTATATACTCCCTGGATGAGGACACGAAAACATTGGTGAATGAGGGGGAATACAACTTCGTATATGACTCCAAGACAGGCGAACTCTACTCTCTATCCACCGTGATAGAAGAGAAGGACGAAGAGTCTGGAGAGGTAACATCGGTGCCATTGTTGATAAGTGTACAGAAATGGTATAAATACAATCCCAACAAGATTTTCGACTTAGGAATAAGCGACCTCGAAGGAGACATGTTAGGCGATACAGAGAACATGATAGAGAAAGGTACTATCAGCATAACTGTCATGAACATTCCTATAATAGGAACTATCAGGGGCGAATATACAGATACTAAAAGCACCATCACCGTTAAACTCAATGGTATCCTGAACGTCACGATGTCAAACGAAAAGCTCGATGACTATGGCAGCAACAGGACAGATATGACCATCTCCAGCGGTACATACAACACAATGGTGGAGACCATCACGGAGACCAACAACGAGCATGGCGACTGCATAAAGGTAGTGAGCGAACAAGCAAGTACCACTGGCGCAAAAGCTGCCGGCATCGGAGATATCGATACGGATATGGAGGGCAACTACACCTTGACCATGGACTACGAATATCTGGAGACTACAAGCAAACCAGCATACGACTTCATGACCGGCAACAACGGTTTCATCAAGAAGAGCATGGTGGTGAACAGACTTGACGCACAGACGAATACTTTCTCACCTATACAGAAAGTGACATACGACGAGTATGTTGACTATGTATCAGGCGCTACCGGCATCGACAAGGTGACAGGAAATGCCTCTGAGAACCAAAACAAGACGTTCTATAGGCTCGACGGCACTAAGGTGGGCAACCAACTGAACAGCGGCGAGAAAGGCGTTTATATCGTAAAAGAAGGCGGCAGGACCTATAAAGTGGCAAAATAAAATGATTGCCATACAATAGAATAGCATAATGCTACGATATATAAGGCGCATCTGGAATCGGTCCGGATGCGCCTTTTATATTTGTTTTAAACCAAATCAGTAATTGGGGATTGCGTGATATTGATTTCTTAGGAGAGTGTAAATTACTTCTCCCTGCGTATCACATAATCGAGATAAGCCACAAGACTCTTTCTTAGAACCTCAGAACGGACATGGGTATCAATGAAACGGATTGCTTCGGCATGGAAGTTCCACATCTGTTTCTCGGCATAGTCGATACCACCGTTTCGTTTGGCGAAATCCACAAGCAGAGCTATCTCATCAGCAGTCGCCGTGCGTTGCTTTACCTTATAGGCGAGTGCAGTCATCGCATCGTCGCATACGGTGTTGAGGGCATAGATTACGGGCAAGGTCAACTTACCCTCTGCCATATCGTTGCCCGTAGGCTTACCGATATCCGAAGAGTCGTAATAGTCGAAAATATCATCACGTATCTGGAATATAATACCGAGATCTTGTCCGAATTTCTTCGCACTTTCTATCTCCTGTTCACTGGCTCCTGCCGACAATGCTCCGATGGCGCAGCATGCCTCGAAGAGAGCTGCCGTCTTCTGCTTAATCACCTGATAATAAACATCTTCGGATATCTTCTCGTTGGCGATATTAGAGAGCTGGAGTATCTCTCCACTTGCCAGCGTGCGACCCAGTTCGGCGAGGTATTTCACAATCTGCGTGTTCTTGGTGTATGCCACATGCAGCAATGCCGTGGACAGCAGATAGTCGCCAACGAGTACTGCCACCTTGTTGTCGTATTCGGCATTCACCGAAGCCTGCCCCCTACGCTCGCTGCTCTCGTCCACCACATCGTCGTGAACGAGACTGGCAGTATGGAGCAGTTCAAGACCTACGGCGGCATTCTGTGTGACATCGGTCACATCGCCGAAATTGCGTGCCATCAGCAGGATGAGCATCGGACGCATGCGCTTGCCGGTGCGCTGACGGATATATGCAAGGGCTTGCGACAATAGTCCGTCGGTATGCGACAACGAGCTATTGAACAGGTTGTTGAAATCATCAAGGTCGCCCTCTATCGGCTGCTTTATTAGTGATAAATAGTCCATTACGTGAAATTTGATACAAAATTACATTTTTTATCCGATTAATCAGAAAAAATAAGTAATTTTACACGATATTCTTGATGAATGGAAAAAAAACAGTGTCTCTATAGGTCCATAAGGGCTGATTACAGGGCACAACCGGCGGTGTGGCAGTATAAGAAACAGGTAACACCGCCTACATAGCAACAACTAAGAAAAAGAACTGAAAGAATGGACAAACTTTTCCTTCTCGACGCATACGCGCTGATATACCGGTCATACTATGCGTTCATAAAAAATCCCAGGATAAACTCCAAGGGCATGAACACGTCAGCAATAATGGGCTTCTGCAACACCCTACACGAGGTGATGACAAAGGAGAAGCCCACACACCTCGGTGTGGCGTTCGACCCACACGGACCTACGTTCCGCAACGAGGCTTACAAACAGTATAAGGCTCAGCGCGAAGAGACTCCGGAAGACATCAGGGCTGCCGTGCCTATCATTAAGGACATTCTCGGAGCTATGCACATTCCGGTGCTCGAAGTGGCTGGCTATGAGGCTGATGACGTGATAGGAACTCTCGCCAAGAAAGCCGGAGAGATGGGACTCGACACATATATGCTCACACCAGACAAGGACTATGGACAGCTCGTGGGAGGAAACGTGAAGATGTTCAGACCAAGGCACGGAGGCGGATATGAAACTCTCGACGAAGAGGGAGTGAAGGAAAAGTATGGCATCGACTCTCCGCTGCAGGTAATCGACCTGCTCGGACTGATGGGCGACTCTGCCGATAATATTCCGGGATGTCCGGGAGTGGGAGAAAAGACGGCAGTGAAACTCATCAACCAGTTTGGCGGTATCACTGCCCTACTCCAACGAACCGACGAACTCAAAGGCGCTCTGAAAAAGAAGGTGGAGGAAAACAAAGAACAAATTGAGTTCTCAAAATTCCTTGCCACAATAAAAACCGATGTCCCCATCGAACTCAATCTCGACGAACTGAAGGTGAAGGAGCCGGACGAAGAAAGAATAATAGAAATCTTCAATGATTTGGAGTTTAAAACCTTTATCCAGCGATTCCTTAACAAACCTAAACCACAGCAAAAAAGTGTTTCAAATCAGCTCAATCTCTTTGCCGATTTTCCAGACGATGGGAAGGAAACGATAAAAAACGGCGCTTCTCAGAGCCTGAAAACAGTGGCTCACAAATACGAACTCGTTGATAAAGAGGAGGATATAAAGAAACTGTATGACTTTTTAATTACAAACGATTTTATTAGTTTTGACACAGAAACGACTTCTACCAACGCTATAGATGCAGAATTGGTGGGATTGAGCTTCAGCGTGAAGGAAAAAGAGGCGTATTATGTGCCGGTGTCAAGCAATCGTGAAGAAGTAGAAAAAATAGTTAATATATTTAAACCTCTCTACGAAAACGAAGAAATTCTCAAAATCGGACAAAACATGAAATACGACATCGAGGTACTCGCCAACTATGGTGTGGAGGTGAGAGGCAAGATGTTTGACACCATGATTGCCCACTATCTCATCCAACCGGAAACGAGACACAACATGGACGACATGGCGGAGACGTATCTCGACTACAAGACGATTCGCATAGAGGAACTTATCGGTCCGAAAGGAAAAGGCCAGAAGAGCATGCGCGATCTGCAGCCAAGCGAGGTGTATGAATATGCCGCCGAGGATGCGGACATCACATTGCAGCTGAAGAACAAGCTGGAACCGGAACTGAAGAAGCGCGGCGCCTACGATCTGTTCTGCAACATAGAGATGCCGCTGATGCCGGTGCTCGCCGAAATGGAGATGAACGGAGTGCGCATCGACACGCAATCGCTGAAGGAAACATCAAGGACTCTCACTGAGCGCATGCACGAGATAGAACAGCGAATCCATGAGTTGGCTGGAATGGAATTCAACATCGCATCACCGAAACAGGTGGGCGAGGTGCTGTTTGAAAAGATGAAAATCGTGGAGAAGGCGAAGAAGACAAAAACAGGACAGTATGTCACCAACGAGGAGGTGCTGCAGTCGCTGAAAGGCAAGCACGAGATTGTGGCTGACATCCTGGAACACAGAGGGTTGAAGAAACTCCTCGGCACGTATGTGGATGCTCTGCCGAAGCTTATCAATCCACGAACGGGGAGGATTCACACATCGTTCAACCAGACCGTGACTGCCACGGGACGCCTGTCGTCGAGCGATCCCAACCTGCAGAATATTCCTGTGAGGGGCGAGGACGGAAAGGAGATAAGAAAGGCTTTCGTACCGGAACCGGGCTGTGAATTCTTCTCTGCCGACTACAGTCAGATAGAGCTGAGAGTGATGGCTCACTTGAGCGGCGACGAGAACATGATAGAAGCGTTCCGCGAGGGACACGACATCCACGCTGCCACGGCGGCAAAGATATACAAAGAAACCATCGACGAGGTGAGCAGAGACCAACGCACAAAGGCAAAGCGTGCCAACTTCGGCATCATCTACGGCATTACGGTGTTCGGGCTGGCAGAGCGTCTGGAGATAAGCCGCGACGAAGCTAAGCAGCTGATAGAAGGATACTTCGAGAATTTCCCGAAGGTGAAGGAGTATATGGACAAGAGCATCCAGATGGCACGCGCCAACGGATATGCCGAGACGCTGTTCCACAGACGGAGATACCTTACCGACATCAATTCACACAATGCCACGGTGAGGGGTTTCGCCGAGCGAAATGCCATCAACGCTCCTATCCAAGGCACTGCAGCAGACATTATAAAGGTGGCGATGATAAATGTATACCGCCGCTTCAGGAAGGAGGGCATCAAATCGAAGATGATTCTGCAGGTACACGACGAATTGAATTTTTCCGTTCTTCCCGAAGAGAAGGAGAAGGTGGAGAAAATCGTATTGGAGGAGATGCAGAACGCACTGAAGATGCAGGTGCCGCTGGTGGCTGACTCTGGATGGGGGAAGAACTGGCTGGAGGCGCATTAAGACCGACAACTGACACCTGACACCTAACACCCACCCTAACCCTCCCAAAGGGAGGGGACTGGGGACTGGGGTTATTGTAAACAACTATAACAATTAACATTTAAGACTATCATTATGGAAAACTATGAATGGGCAAAAGAGATGAACTGTGCCGTTACGGTGTGCGACGCCGAAGGCATCATCATCTACCAGAACGACAAGGCGGTGGAAACATACAAGAAACACGGCAACCTGATTGGAAAGAATCTCTACGAGTGTCACTCGGAGAGATCTAAAGAGATTATCCGCCACCTGCTCGCCACCGGCGGCAGCAACGCCTATACCATTGAGAAACAAGGCGTTCACAAAGTGATTTACCAGACGGCATGGAAGAAGGACAGCAAGGTTGCCGGCATCGTTGAGATATCAATGATTACTCCTGCCGATATGCCTCATTATGTGAGAGGATAACATTTCTTTTCAAAATTAAATAATATTTGAGTCCTTCTCACGTTAGTTAATTTGATGGAAAACAGCAACAACAGCTACTCACACATACTGAAATACACGAGCCTGTTCGGCGGCGTGCAGATGCTCAATATCCTTATCGGACTGGTACGCAACAAGTTAGTTGCCGTATTGCTCGGTCCGGCGGGTATGGGACTCGTGGCTCTTTTCTCATCAACGATAAAGCTCGTGGTGGACTCAACGAACTTCGGTCTCCACATCAGTGCCGTGAGAAACATATCCATGGCATTCGACAACGGCGACGAGAAGTGGCTCAGACACGAGATTGAGGTGTTCCGCCACTGGATTCTCATAACGGCATTGTTCGGTCTCGTGGTCTGTGCCGCACTCAGTTCGCTGCTCAGCGACTGGACTTTCTCATTCGGCGACCACACGTTGCACTTCGTGCTCCTCTCGCCCGTCGTGGCACTCACCACACTGACCGTAGGAGAGACCGCCATACTGAAAGCCACACGGCGACTGAAAGCCCTCGCCGTAACTTCTATCTACGGGGCAATCGGTGTGTTCGCCATCTCGGTGCCTATATATTGGATATACAACTATAAAGGCATCGTGCCATCGCTCGTGCTCATGGCACTGGTGCAGGCGATAATAGTGCTGCAGTGTTCCCTGAGGCTCTACCCCCTACAGATGCGGTTCCGCCTCGACTGCATAAAGGAAGGCACGGCATTCCTGCGGCTCGGCATAGCTTTCGTGGTGGCAGGAATGCTCGGCAGCGGTGCGGAACTCGCCATCAGAGCGTATCTCAGCAACGCTTCGGATGTGGACACCGTAGGACTTTACAATGCCATGTATGTGATGATTTTCACATACGCCGGAATGGTGTTCACGGCAATAGACACCGACTATTATCCTCGTCTGTCGGCTATAAAGACGCACGGCGGTAAACTAAACGACACGGTGAACAACCAGATTGAAGTTTCTATGAACATCGTGTCGCCACTCATCGTCCTCTTCATCCTCTTCATGCCAATCCTCCTGCCATTGCTGTATAGCGGCAAGTTCAACGCCGTGATACCTATGCTGCAGGTGGCAGCGCTCTCGATGTATGGCCGCGGAGTGTTCCTGCCGCTGGAATATATAGCACTGTCGAGGGGCAATTCCATGACATTCCTCACGATAGAGATATTCAGCGACGTGGTACTGGCGAGCCTCGTCATCCTGGGCTTCAACATGTTCGGACTGCTTGGCATCGGCATTGCCATAACAACGGCATATATGCTGGAAATGCTGTTCGCCAGGATGGTATGCAGGATAAAATACAAATACAGGATGTCGTCCACCGTAGTGCGAACCATCCTCTTCCATCTTGCCGTAGGCATCTGCGTCTACGCCTCCACCCACATCGAGAGCAACCTGCTGTATTGTATTGTCGGAACGCTGATATTCTGTGCCGACGCATGGTTCTCACTCAACGTGGTGAAAAAGCATACGGCAATAATGGAGAAACTGAAAGGAAAATTCAAGAAGTTTGTCGGATAGCACAACAAAAGAGGGAGGATTGTTCTGGCGGTGATAAAGCCGAACTGCATTGGCATTATTTACCCTTATAGATACGGAACAACGATTTCATATTGCGACACGTGCCGAAAAAGAAATACCATACGGCGAAACATCTCTCCAATGGCGATAGGCGACGCAATACCGCCATTCTATAGCCACCAAACTTGATATTGCGCTCAAAGCCACGGAAATGCGCTATAACGGCTTTTCTCTCGTCAGGGCTTATATTTGCCCACTCACGCATATACGACACGCTGAGGGTGATGTAAATGGCCATAAGCCAGGATTTCAGCTTGGGGAATGACTTGCGGTCGTGGAAAGTATCAGAAAACAGTTTGTCGATCATTACGGCAGTGTCGAGGCGCTGAAACCATCGGATGGAGAAACACTTGGTGATGGCATTCTCGTTGCCTTGATAATAATAGAAAGTGGAATCGCAAAAACCAACCCTTCCGGCGGCGAGGAACTGTAGTCGCGTGTTATATTCGTCACTGTCGTAATGGTTGGTGTCCTGCCTGTCTTCGTCAATGAGCCTTCTGTTTATCAATGCGAAGCCATGGATAGAAAAGTCTATGCTACGATAGAAAGCCTCCTTGCCGGAGAACACCAAGGAATGGTCGCCATTCGGAGGATAAGAACCTTGTACCGCAGAAGTCGTTCCGTCAGCATATTCGAGCAGCATATCGGGTATCACGATGTCGAGACTGCGCTTTTCCGCCTCGCCCACAGCCTTTTCAAGCAAATCAGCATCTATCCTGTCGTCTTGCGACATATAGAAGAAATATTCTCCCTGCGCCCATTTCTCCATCATCGCCAGATTGCGGGCTGTATTCCCCTTGCCGTCGTTATGCTTTGAGAACACACGAATCCTGTTGTCCCTTCTGGCTAACCCGTCGAGAATGGCGCGACTGTCGTCTGTCGACTCATCATCGAGAGCGATAAGTTCCCAGTCAGCAAAGGTCTGGCTGATCACCGAACCGATGCTGCGCTCCAGATATTCGCTGCCGTTATATACCGGCATATAGATAGAAACCTTGGTCATGATGGTGTTATTATAAGTTGACGAGTTGACGAGTTGACAAGTTAACGAATGGACAAATGGAGGAACAGACAAGCATACATCCCTATCGGAACAGCATACTATTCATCACAGCAACAGCTGCATATCCACTACATCGAGACGCCTGCCAAGTTTATAGCCCACCTGCTTGAAACAGGAAACTTCTTCGAATCCCATACTCCCATGAAAGGCTATGCTGCCCTTGTTTTCTGCCGTTATGCAGGCTATGAGAGAATGGCAACGGCCGGTCTGGCGACATGCCTCTATCAGGAGGTTCATCAGCTTAGAGCCTGCGCCATGCCCCGTGTGCTGCGCATCGAGATATATTGTCACCTCCCAGGTATGCGAATAGGCAGCCCGCTCCTTCCAGAGATGGGCATAGCAATACCCCACTACCCTGCCGTCTTGCTCTGCCACAAAACAGGGAAACTCCGCAGCGATATGCCTCACGCGTTCTGACATATCGCCAGTAGTAAGAGGCTCGGTCTCAAAGCTGACAGTGGTTTCAGTGACATAATGATTATATATCCGTGTCATTTCCTCTACGTCGGTAGGACAGAAAGTACGGACAGTGAGTCCGGAAGACACCTTCGAACCGCCTTTATTCCGGTTTCTCTCTGAAAATTCTTCTTTCCCGTTCATGTTTTCTTTATTTTCCTCCCACAATCGTCTTTATGTCGTTCAGTTTGTTCAGCGCCTCCATCGGCGTGAGGTTGTTTATGTCGAGACCGAGAATCTCGTCGCGCACCTGACACAACACAGGGTCATCGAGCTGGAAGAAGCTCAGCTGCTCACCGCTGCCCGGCACCGAGATATTGTCTACTGCCGCCTTTCCGGCTGCCCCCACGCCACTGTTGTCAGCCTCAAGCTGCTTCAGAATCACGTTCGCCCTATTGATGATGCTCTTCGGCATACCGGCAATCTGCGCCACGTGGATACCGAAGGAGTGTTCCGATCCGCCACGCTCCAGACGGCGCAGGAATATCACCTTGCCGTTTATCTCCTTCACGCTGACGTTGTAGTTCTTTATCCTGCTGAAGTTCTTCTCCATCTCGTTCAGTTCATGATAGTGTGTGGCGAAGAGGGTGCGCGCAGCCGCACGCGGCTGCTCATGCAGATATTCCACTATAGCCCAGGCTATCGAGATGCCGTCGTAGGTGCTCGTTCCGCGGCCCAGCTCGTCGAAGAGCACAAGACTGCGCGGCGTCACGTTGTTGAGGATATTCGAAGCCTCCGTCATCTCCACCATGAATGTGGATTCTCCCATTGAGATATTGTCGCTCGCCCCCACACGTGTGAATATCTTGTCCACGATACCAATCTTGGCACTCTCTGCCGGCACGTAGCATCCTATCTGTGCCATCAGCGTGATGAGTGCCGTCTGGCGTAGCAGAGCCGACTTACCCGCCATATTCGGTCCGGTGATAATCATTATCTGCTGCTTCTTGTCGTCGAGATATATGTCGTTGGGCACATACTTCTCTCCCACCGGCATCTGTGTCTCTATCACGGGGTGGCGGCCCTGACGGATATCTATCACGATGTCGTCTTGCAGAATCTGCGGTCTCACGTACCGGTGTTCCTCCGCCGTCTTGGCAAAGGAGAGCAGACAGTCGAGCTGTGCTATGATATGCGCATCCTTCTGAATGGTGTGTATGTAATGCTGGGTGTTCTGCACGAGTTCACCGAAGAGCTTTGTCTCCAGCTGCAGTATCTTGTCTTCGGCTCCGAGAATCTGCTCCTCATATTGTTTCAGTTCCTCGGTGATATATCGTTCCGCCTGTGCGAGCGTCTGCTTCCTTATCCATGTGGCAGGCACTTTGTCTTTGTGGATATTCCTCACTTCGAGATAATATCCGAACACATTGTTGTAGCCGATTTTCAGACTTGATATGCCGGTCTCCTCTGTCTCCCTCTCCTGGATTTTCAGCAGATAGTCCTTGCCGTTATATGCTATGTCGCGCATGCGGTCGAGTTCCTCGTCCACTCCGCTGCGTATCACGTGTCCTTTGTTCACGAGCTGTGGCGGGTCTGGCTCTATCTCCATCTCCAGTCTGTCGCTGAGTTCCTTGCAGGCGTCAATCCTGTCTGCCATCAGCGCGAGAGTCTTGTTTTCCGACCGCTCGCAGGCATCCTTGATAGGCTGCATGCAGAGCAGGGCATTCTTCAGCTGCACCATTTCCCGTGGCGACACACGTCCTGTGGCAACCTTTGCTGTGATGCGTTCCAGGTCGCCCACTCCATTGGTGTTCTCGTCGATGATTTCCCTGAGTGACGTGTCCTTGAAGAATTCCTCCACCACGTCGAGCCGCTTGTTTATGTCGGCGGCATTGCGCAACGGGAAGCACACCCATCTGTTGAGCATTCTGGCTCCCATCGGCGAACAAGTGCGGTCTATTACGTCGATGAGCGAGCATCCGCCGTCCTGCATCGAACGTGTCAGTTCGAGCGAACGCACGGTGAAGCTGTCGAGTCTCACATATCGCTCCTCGTCTATCCGGGATAGCGACGTGATATGGCTGATATGTGTATGCTGCGTGAGTTCCAGATATTGCAGGATGGCTCCGCATGCCACGATACCGCATTTGAGATGGTCTACGCCGAAGCCCTTGAGGTTTTTCACCTCAAAATGCTTGTGCAGTTTCTGGCGGGCGGTCTGTTCATTGAACACCCATTCGTCGAGTTCGAAGGTGAAATGCTTTGTTCCGAAGAAGCGTTCGAAGTCTGCCTTCTTGCCTCTTTCATATAGCACCTCCTTTGGCTGGAAGTTACCTATCAGCTTCTGCACATAGTCGTATGGTCCTTCGGTGGTGAGAAACTCTCCCGTAGAAATATCGAGGAACGCCACTCCGCAGGATGCCTTGCCGAAGTGTATGGCTGCGAGGAAGTTGTTCTCCTTGTAGTTCAGCACGTTGTCGGTCAGGGCAACACCCGGCGTTACAAGTTCGGTGATGCCTCGCTTCACGAGTTTTTTCGTCAGTTTCGGGTCTTCGAGCTGGTCGCAGATAGCCACTCTTCTGCCTGCCCTGATGAGCTTTGGCAGATAGGTGTCGAGGGCATGATGGGGGAATCCAGCCATCTCGGTAGACGGTTTCGTGCCTGAGTTGTTTCTCTTGGTGAGCGTGATGCCGAGGATGCGACTTGCGTCAACGGCGTCGTCGCAGTATGTTTCATAGAAGTCTCCACACCTGAAGAGCAGCAGTGCGTCGGGATGTTTCGCCTTGAGCGAAAAGAACTGCTGCATCATAGGCGTCAGCCCATTGTCGTTTTTTGCCATATTATATGTGAAACTATTGTCGTTTTTGTCTTATGCCCCTGACCGTCTCCTCGCTGCCGCATCACGACGGTATGGATGTGACAATGGGGGCAAGTTGCAAAATTACGTCTTTCGGATTTAAATACCAAGAACGGAAAAGATTTTTTATTCCAAACCGGTCATCAGGAACACTACATTGAACGACCTATGACCGTTTTGGGATTATGGTTGCTTGGCTCATAAAAAAAACGGTGCTCCGCATTATGTAAAGCAACCGGAACAGGTCAGTCCAGCAGTCCTTCTATCGCCAGTCTGTATGAATTGAGTCCGAAGCCGCATATCACTCCCTTACAGGCGGCGGAAATAAAGGAATGGTGGCGGAAGTCTTCACGCTGGTGGACATTAGAGATATGCACCTCTACAACCGGACATTTTATGGCGCGTATGCAGTCGTGCAGGGCAATGCTGGTGTGGGTGTAGGCTCCGGCGTTCAGCACTATGCCGTCGAAAGAGAAGCCCACCTCCTGTATCTTGTTTATCAGTTCTCCCTCAACATTGCTCTGATAGTATTCTATCTCTACGTCGGGATACTGCTCACGCAACTTGGACAGATAGCTCTCGAAAGACTCGCTGCCGTATATCCCCGGTTCTCTCACGCCGAGCAGATTGAGATTGGGACCATTCACTATTTGTATCTTCATATTTCTGGATTAGTTTGTTTGTTGCAGCCTTTTTATTACCTTTGCCTTGTATTTCTCTCCTGCCTGGGCATAGCATACTCTGGCGGAGGAGTGCAGGCACTTGGGTGGCTGACATTTGCAAAAGTACAAAATAATAATCATTCGGACAACTATTGACTCGCAAACTGACATGAACGACAACGGCAACTCCAATGCGGAGATGATAAAGCAATACCGCAGATATCTGAAACTGGGAAGAAACTACTCCGAGAACACTCTCAAGGCATATATGGACGACCTGCAGAAGCTGCTCAACTATGCCAACTGCGAGGGACTGGCGCTGACGGAGGTGAAGCTGGATGACCTGCGCAACTTTGCCGCTGCCATCATCGACATCGGCATAAGCCCGAGGTCGCAGGGAAGGATTCTGAGCGGCGTGAGGGCGTTCTACAAGTTTCTGCTCATAGACGGATATATCCAGGAAGACCCTACAGAACTGCTGGAATGGCCCAAGATAGGGGAACATCTGCCAGAGGTGCTGTCGGTGAAGGAGATTGACATGATGGAGGCTGCCGTGGACATGGAGAAATGGGAAGGACAGAGAAACAAGGCAATCATAGAGGTGCTCTTCTGTTGCGGACTGAGAGTCAGCGAACTGACAGACCTGAAGATGTCGGATCTCTTTCTCGACGAGAAGTTCATACGTGTGATAGGAAAGGGCGACAAGGAGAGACTGGTACCGATATCCGAAAGCGCCATACAGGAGCTGAGGTTCTGGTTTGTAGACCGCAACGTGATGAAGATAAAGCCGGGAGAGGAAGACTACGTATTTCTGAACATCCACGGCAAACATCTCACAAGGGCAATGATATTCACCATCGTGAAGAGGCTCGCCGCTGCCGCCGGGATAACGAAGAACGTGAGTCCGCATACGCTGCGCCATTCCTTTGCCACATCGCTCCTTGAAGGCGGTGCCAACCTGCGTGCAATACAGGAGATGATGGGACACGAAAGTATCGGAACGACTCAGATATACACCCACATCGACATGCACACGCTGCGGGAGGAAATACTCGAGCATCATCCAAGAAACATGATGGACAAATAAAATCCACTCTCCTAAAAAGACATAATCCAAGCAAGCCCTGATGAGCGGCTCTGGATGATGCAGGATGATTCAGATATCTGATTTGCAAAAAAATGTCCGCATCATTTGCTCCCTCCAGCAATGATACGGACTGCAAGTTCTCGTTTAGATTTCGTGTTTGATAAAATTCTTACCACTTTTCTTGCTTACAAAGGTATTCAAAAACATCTGCATCTGCAAGCCCATATTTCCAGGTTATGGTACGAATGGGCCGTATTTTGGATTAAACGACATAAAATAGCAAGATGGGATGTATAAAAAAGCGATATTTAAGGTATAAAAATACTGACACTCATCAGAGCATCAGTCTTTTTGCAAATTCCCATATCACCATACCTGCCGTGACAGAAACGTTGAGCGAGTGTTTGGTGCCAAACTGTGGTATCTCGAGACAGCAGTCACTCTTGTCCACTACTTCCTGATGCACTCCCTTCACCTCGTTGCCCATTATCACGGCGAAGCCCTTATGCTTGCCGGTATCCGGAACAAAGTCCTGAAGCATCGTGCTGCCCTCACACTGTTCCACGGCACACACCTGATACCCCATGGCATGAAGCTCATCCACGGCATCCGTGGCGTTGTCGAAATACCGCCAGTCCACACTGTCTTCCGCGCCGAGCGCCGTTTTGTGAATCTCCGGCATCGGCGGAGTGGCGGTAATGCCACACAGCCATACCGCCTCGATACGGAAAGCATCGCCGCTGCGGAACACCGACCCCACATTGTGCAGCGAACGCACATCGTCAAGCATCACGATGAGCGGCATCTTGTCACTCTGCTTGAAGTCGCTCACCGTCATGCGGTGCATCTCTATAGTCTTGAGCTTTCTCATTGCTCCTCACTCTTTACCTTATATGCCAACGCATACATGCGTATCTGCTTCACCATAGCGAGCAGACCGTTGGAGCGGGTTGGCGAGAGATGTTCCTTGAGACCGATCTTGTCGATGAAATAGAGGTCGGCAGCGAGGATTTCCTGTGGGGTATGACCGCTCAATACTCTGATGAGCAGCGCTATGATGCCTTTCACGATGAGTGCGTCGCTCTCTGCCGTGAATATTATCTTTCCGTCCACATAGTCTGCCTGCAGCCATACGCGGCTCTGGCATCCGTCGATGAGATTGCTCTCTGTCTTGTATTTGTTGTCGAGTGGTTCCTGCTCGTTGCCCAGGTCTATGAGCAGCTGGTATTTGTCCATCCAATCGGTGAAGTCGGAAAACTCCTCAATCACTTCATCTTGTGCTTCGTTGATTGTCATTGTAGTGTATTTTATTGTTGTTGAAAATCCATTTGAGCGTTGCGGTGTATATGCTTACTCCTCTACCCGCTCCAGTTTGAAGAGCTTGTCGCTTGGTCTCACCTTTGCCGGCACAGGCATTGACACGCGCTGTCCCTTGCGGGCTTCTTCCACGGGCTCCAGGTCATAGCGTATCTCGTCGGCATTCATATAGATGACGCCTGTCGTAGGTCCGGTAATGAGCAGCTTGTCGCCCTTCTTGAAGTCGGCTGCCTCGATGGCAAATTCTGCCACGCCGAGCTTTGAGAAGTATTTCACTCCCTTGCCCACATACACCTTCTTCTCCGTGGCACAAGAGCCGTAGTTCTTGTTCCATTCTCCGAGTTTCTGTCCCAGATAGTATCCATCCCAGAAGCCGCGGTTGAAGACGGTGGCGAGACGCTCGTCCCACCGGTCTTTCTTCTCCTCCGTAAAGGTTCCGTCGATAACGCTCTGTATGGCTTCCTTGTAGCACTTCACCACGGTGTAGACATACTCCGGACCGCGTGCCCTGCCTTCTATCTTGAACACTCTGACTCCGCTCTTCATCATCTTGTCGATGAATCGCACGGTCTTCAGGTCTTTAGGACTCATCACGTATTTGTTGTCAATCTCCAGCTGGGTGCCGGTCTCATTGTCGGTCACGGTATACGAACGGCGGCAGAGCTGTATGCACTCTCCGCGGTTTGCCGACCTGTTGGCATTGTCGAGACTGAGATAACACTTGCCGCTGATCGCCATACACAAGGCTCCATGGCAGAACATCTCTATGCGCACGGGCTGTCCTGACGGTCCGCAGATGTTCTGTTCCTCTGCCAGTCTGTGCACCTCTGCCACCTGACTCATGTTGAGCTCACGGGCGAGCACCACTACATCGGCAAACTGCGCATAGAACTTCAGTGCCTCCACGTTAGAGATATTGAGCTGTGTGGAGAGATGAACCTCCTGTCCCACCTTGTTGCAATAGGTCATCACCGCCACGTCGCTGGCTATCACTGCCGAGATGCCTGCCTCTTTGGCTGCATCCACAATCTCGTGCATCAGCGGTATGTCCTCGTTGTAAATGATGGTGTTCACGGTGAGGTAGGTCTTTATGCCATGCTCATTGCAGGTGGCGGCAATCTCGCGAAGGTCATCGATAGTGAACGTGCTGGCAGAGTGTGCCCTCATGTTCAGCTTCTCGATGCCGAAATAAATGGAGTCTGCTCCTGCCTGTATCGCTGCGGCGAGGCTTTCTCTCGACCCCACCGGCGCCATGATCTCAAAGTCGTTTATATTGTAATTCGTCATAATCTTTTTATCATATATATTGGCATTAGAGCGCAAAGACGCGCTCTATGCCAATTTACTCGGCAAAAGTAAATAAAACCTACCAAAGCGCCAACTTTATCATTGCATTTTCGTCAATCTTCCCAAAACTGGGTGTATACGCCCTTGAAATTCTTGTAGTGTTCCATGGTTTTCTGCCGTATTCTCTCATACATGGCATCTGAGTCTATGCCATTCTTCTTGAGGAATGTGTCGAACCACACCTTCGGTGTAGACCATTCCACTTCGCGGCGCTCCACCGGTTTCATTACCACACCTTCGAAATAGCCTTCTGCCAAGCCTCCATTGTCTACCTGCGTCACCATCTTTGAAGAAATGAACTTGGTGCTGTAGAGCCGGCGGTCCTGTCCTTTCACCCATCCGAACTGCGGCGAGAACGCCTCAAGCTTGCCTAAGGTGATGGAACCGTCTGCTCCCACACCCGTGATCTGTACGCGATACGTCTTCTTATCCATCTCTATTGAAGAGAAGCCGTCGAAATAAAGTCTGGCAAACTGTAGTCCTGCGAATGGATTGCTCTTTGTATTGGTGTCTACCTTCAATCCGCCAGCCTTTCCGCCTCCGCCGCTGATTATCATCCATTTCTTGCCTTCGTCCATCGTTGCCGCAATAAATGATTTGATGTAGTGTGTCATATCTAAAAGTCTTTGGTTTAGCAAAAAGTCCAGTATTCCATCTGTTATAAAAAAAACCAAAATGCCATATCCCGCATATATTGATATGAGGAATATGGCATCATATAAGAATAATAAAAGCGTATGCCCTTTATTTCACTTCCCAAATGTCGTTGGTTTCGAGGAGCTCCATGAAGTTGTGGTATTTCTTCTTACCCTTCACCTCTTCGATCTGCTCAGCAACGGCAGTCTCATAGGTAGGAGCCTCTACGTCGCGGATTACGCCGAGAGCCACTGGGAATCCATGCTCGTTGTCCATCATGGCGAGCTTCAGCTGCAGGGTATTGTCCTCACAGTGAGCGTCGTGAACGAGGATGTCCTTCTCTGTGATGCCATTCTCGCCGATCTTCACTACCTTCAGACCGAAGCCCTCCTGCACAAGACCGAACTCGTTGTTCTCACCGAAGATCAGCGGCTCGCCGTGCTTCACGTAGATGGCGTTCTTCTTTCTGCCCTCGCTCTTGTAGATAGAGTCGTAAACACCGTTGTTGAAGATAACGCAGTTCTGCAGAATCTCGCATACAGAAGCACCCTTATGCTGCTTTGCAGCCTTCAGCACCTCTACAGTTCCTGCAGCGTCGGTGGCTACGGCACGTGCGAAGAAACGACCTCTTGCACCGAAGCAAAGCTCTGCCGGACGGAATGGGTCCTCTACAGTACCGAATGGAGAAGACTTGCTGACGAAACCGCGTGGACTGGTAGGAGAATACTGTCCCTTTGTGAGTCCATAGATACGGTTGTTCAGAAGTATCATATTCAGGTCGATGTTACGACGCATGGCGTGGATGAAGTGGTTACCACCGATAGCAAGACCGTCGCCGTCACCGCTGATCTGCCAGATGGTGAGGTTCGGATTGGCTACCTTGGCACCGGTAGCGATGGCAGCAGCACGTCCGTGGATGGTCTGCATCGCATAGGTATTAACATAGTATGGCAGACGGCTTGAGCATCCGATACCGGAGATTACCGCTGTCTCGTATGGCGGAACGCCTAATTCTGCCATCGCCTTATGTAGCGAAGCCAAGAAGAAGTGGTCGCCGCAACCAGGACACCAACGTGGCTGTCCTTTCTTATAATCTTGTATTGTGAACATTGTCAATGAAAAATTAGACGTTTATATTACTTGTTAATGATTTCCTCAAAGCTTTCCACCAACTCGCTTACAACGAATGGCTGTCCCTTAACCTGGTTGAACTGATATGGCACGAAGCCGTCAACCTTGGCACGCAGGTAGGCAGCAAGCTGACCGAGGTTCTGCTCTGCCACTACCACCTTCTTGTATTTCATGAGCACCTCTGCGGTGTTCTTTGGCAGCGGGTTGATGAACTTGAACTGAGCAGCAGCCACCTTGTGACCCTTCTTGCGCAGCTCTTCCATAGCTGAATAGAGATGTCCGGCAGTACCGCCGAAACCTACAATGAGCAGTTCTGCATCGTCCTTGTCGCCCAATACCTCAAGGTCTGGAACAGGGATGCGAGCCACCTTGCCTGCTCTCAGGCGACACATCTTGTCGTGGTTCTCAGGATCTGTAGAGATAGCGCCAGTGTCGCTGTCCTTCTCCAGTCCGCCGAGGATATGAGTGAAGCCCTCACGTCCAGGGATACCCCAATAGCGAACGAGAGTCTCCTCGTCTCTCTTATATGGAGTATAGTTGCCCTTCATGCTCTCTGGAGCATAGTGAGGATGAATCTCAGGAAGCTCAGCGATGTTAGGGAGTTTCCAGGCTGCAGAACCGTTGGCAACGTATGCGTCGGTGAGGAGCAATACCGGTGTGAGGTGCTCAACGGCAATCTTTGCTGCGCTGTAGACAGCGTCGAAACAGTCGGTAGGACTTGTAGCTGCGATTACAGGCATTGGAGACTCACCGTTTCTTCCGTAGAGAGCCTGCAGCAAGTCTGTCTGCTCGCTCTTTGTAGGCAGACCTGTAGAAGGACCACCACGCTGCACATCGATGATGACGAGAGGCAGCTCGTCGATAACGGCGAGGTTGATAGCCTCTGACTTCAAGCAAACGCCAGGACCAGAAGTTGATGTGGCTGCCATAGCTCCGGCGAATGATGCGCCGACAGCACTTGCACAACCGGAAATCTCATCCTCACACTGCACGGTGGTCACTCCGAGTGACTTGTGCTTTGCGAGCTCATGGAGCACGTCGGTAGCCGGTGTGATAGGATAAGAACCGAGGAAGAGCTTCATGCCAGCTTTCTCGGCAGCGGCGATAAGACCGTAGGCAGTAGCCTTGTTGCCGGTGATGTCCATATAGCGGCCTTTCACCTTATTCTTTGACTCGATGCGGTATGTAGCAGGCACACCGGCATGAGTATTGTGTCCGTAGTTGAAACCAGCGTTAACCACCTTGATGTTGTTCTCGGCGATCTGAGGCTTCTTGGCGAACTTCTCTCTCAGGAAATTCTCAACGAGAGTGACATCGCGGTTGAAGAGCCAGCATACGATACCGAGAGCAAACATGTTTCTACACTTCATGATGGCCTTGTTGTCCATGCCGGAGTCGGCAAGACAATCCTTCACCATCTTTGAGATAGGACAAGCCACTACTCTATCCTCATCGATGCCCATCTCTGCGAGATAGTCGGCTGTCTTGAATTCAGCCTTCTCCAGATCCTTGGGACCGAAGCTGTCGGTATCGATGATGATTGTAGCCTGTGGTTTAGCATGCTTGTACTGTGTCTTCAATGCAGCGGCGTTCATAGCCACCAGCACATCGCACTTGTCACCAGGGGTATAAACCTTTCCCTCACCGATGTGAACCTGGAAACCAGATACGCCGGTCAGCGATCCTTGCGGGGCGCGGATGTCTGCCGGATAGTCAGGGAATGTTGAGATTCCGTTGCCGATGGTGGCTGAAACCGTGGAGAAGATGTTACCGGCGAGCTGCATACCGTCGCCAGAGTCGCCTGAGAAGCGTACTACTACCTGCTCCAACTCTTTTACTTCCAAATTTTCTGCCATAGAATTTACAGTATTGATGAATGATTTTTCATTTATTAGTCTTAATCCAAGAAGCTCCGGCTATGCACAGGACATAGAAAGAGCCATGCTTTTCAACAAAGTAATGCAAAGTTCGGAAACTTTAATGAAAGTTCAAAGCTTTTTCCCAAAATAATTTCATTACATATTGAAAACCACGTGTATTTTCACTCTCAATGCTGAATTTGTGTCATTATCCCATACCGATATATATATACAACGGAGTTGTCAGCCTTACACATTGTCAGATATATATCATACAGCATCTGACTTCAAAAATGTCTTCATGAAGTTTAGGACATTCTTTTATATACTGCGCACAATTGTATATGTCTTCCTTATATGAGAACCTATTTCATTCTAACCATTCTACACCATTTTAATACACCATTATGAATTTTGTCAAACACTCCCTTCAAATCAAAATGTACTTATACGAATCACACAGCAATAATTATAGTAAGGACTTTGGAGTGAACTTTCAGCGAACTTATAACGAACTTTCAAATTAAAGTATTACCTTTGCGCAGAAAAATGAAATTATAATTAAGAATCAAGATGTTAAGTACACCCGTTGGCGTAATTAATTTAAGTTGATAAACGCAAGTGAAAAGGTTGTACATATCGGGCGTAACCGACAAACCCTGTGGGGAGGGTGTACGGACGCTAACCCAAAACTGTTGCTAAACGATACATGAAGAAAGGTATATCTCTGACTCCTTTCACTTGTGCCCGGAAGCATTTGATTTTTGAGTTCAGTGATTCTGCTGAGGCATTTGTCTGACGTTCGATGAAGTAGTTCAGTATCTCATCCTCATAGAATTTAATGGTATCGCGTACGGACTTTATCTCTCGCAGAGAGCATGCTGCAACTTTCTCATACCACTCTTCCAGCTTCTCCTTTGCAGTTTCCCTGGTGAGTTTCTTGTTACGGAATACGGCTCTGAGGGAATTGATTAGATTGTATGCTTCCTCCAGTTTGGGATATCGTTCAAAGAGAATCTTCGCACGCTTTTCCTGTACCAGGCTCCATTTCTCCCGGCTCATGGATAGTTGCTTGCGACACCTGGTCAGTGCTTCTACGAGTGTTTCTCCGTTAACAAGCCTTGGAGGTTCAAATCGGGCGTTCAGCCTCTTTGGCTTCTTGCCACGTTTACTTTTCTTCCACTTCTTTCCGTATTTTGCCCTCATCCTCTCCCGATAAGCCTTTCTCTGCGCTGCAAGTCCTTTGAGATATTTGCGGAACTCAGCCTTCTGCCTGTTCACCTTCTTTACTGCTTCTCGTTTCAGACGCAGGCGTATCTCCTCGCATCCCTCTCCGCCTCTTTTGACAACATGGAAGCAGTCACGTATAACAGTGGCTTTGGGGAATGCTTCCCGTGCTATGGCACGCATGCAATCAGAAAGGTCCATCGTAATGCTCCCGACCATTTCACGCTTATCCGCAGGCAGTTGCATGAGCACCCTCAGGACATCAGAAGGATTCGTTCCCTTGTCTACCGCAACGATTGCGCCCTTGCGGCCATGGGATTCCTTGTTGTGGACAATGGTATACAGCTCGCCTTGGAGGGAGGTCTCGTCTATGCCATGCTCCTTGCCTGCGTTTTGCGGAAGAAGAATCCATTCAGAGGCATGCCCCTTCTGCTCCCACGTCTCAAAGTCACTCAGGGTGTCTTTGTATCTCTTCGCAAACGTGGAGCTGTTGATCATGTATGTGTAGCCTATCTGACGAGCGGTTATCGTCTCATTGTCCATCCGCTTTCTTTAAAAAAAGCGCGAAGTCTTTCGAGTATCGCGTGCCAGGATGCTTCAACTGTATCTTCTTGTCGAGATCCACAGACCTGGTTGTGCCGTCTGGCATCGTCCAGCGACGCCTGCGGACATGGAGGACTGTTTTCTTGTCACGTGTCGGGAAATCAAGAAGACATGACTCCTCGCCGAAACCATCGCTCACAGAGCCACTCATGTCTGGAGTGCGATTGTCG